>Ga0315279_10002003_pt1 | contig 31946 bp, 32 predicted proteins | sample YL17G06_20_MG_FD_203694 | JGI IMG/M metagenome (GOLD analysis project Ga0315279, IMG submission 203694) | Sediment microbial communities from Yellowstone Lake, YNP, Wyoming, USA - YL17G06_20 | ecosystem: Environmental > Aquatic > Freshwater > Lake > Sediment | place: USA: Wyoming | collected...
ATGCCGGGACCGGCGTCTTCAAGTCGACCGACGCCGGCAGGACGTGGACGAACATGGGCCTTCACGATTCCCAGCATATCGGCCGGGTGCTCATCGATCCCAAAGACGCGAACACCGTCTATGTGGCTGCGATCGGGCACAACTTCTCGACGAACGCGGAGCGCGGCTTGTTCAAAACGACGGATGGCGGGACGACCTGGTCCAAGATCCTCTATGTCAACGAGCGGGTCGGGGTCATCGATGCCGAGATGGATCCCGTCGACCGGAACATCCTGTATGCCGCCGCCTGGGAGCGGGACAGAAAACCGTGGGGGCATGTCGTCGCCGGAGCCGGCAGCGGCTTCTATAAATCGACGGACGCCGGCAAGTCCTGGCGGAAGATCACACGCGGGCTGCCCGACGGAAAAGACCTTGGCAGGATGGGCATCGAGATCGCCCCGTCGAATCCCAAGGTCCTCTACATTTTGCTCGATAACGAAACGCTTCGCCCGGGAGATCCCAAGGCCCGGAACCCGCGGCCTCAGCCGATCCGGGGGGAGGTCTACCGCTCGGACGACCGGGGAGAATCCTGGATCAAGGTCAACACCGGCGAGCTAGGCACAACAATCGGCTACGACTGGAACCTGATGAAAATCTGCCCGGACGATGAGAACGAGATCTATGTCGCCGGCAACCGCTTTCTGATGTCCAAGGACGGGGGCCGGACTTATGCCCAGATCGGGGGGACGATCGTCCCGCTGCTCTACAAGGAAAAACGCGAATTTCCGCTCGACCACCACGCTCTTTGGATCGACCCCGCCAACCCCGACCGCATCCTTCTTGGGACCGACCACGGACTCTATATCTCCTACGACCGGACGAAAACGTGGCTCTTGAATAACAACCTGCCGATAACCGAGTTCTACGCCGTCGCGGTCGACGAGGAGAAGCCTTACAACATCTACGGCGGGAACCAGGACAACGCCGCGGTCGTCGGACCGAGCACCAGCCGTCTCGACCCCGAGGCTCCGAACCTCTGGAAGCACGTCTATCTGGACACGTGGGGGGGCGGCGACGGATTCGTCACCCTGCCCGACCCGACCGAAGCGAACAAGATCTATTACTTCAGCGGCCGGATGGTCTTTTTGAAAAACATGGTCGACGGCAAGCAGGTCGACGTCACGCCCCGGCCGCCCGCGTCCGAAACGGGGCTCCGCTACAATTGGATGGTCCCGTTCGTGATCTCCCCCCACGATCCGAAGACCCTGTATTACGGCGGGAACAAGCTCTTCAGATCGACCGACAAGGGCGCGCATTGGGAGATCATCAGTCCCGACCTTTCGACGGATCCCGGTCCGGAACGACAGGGGAATATTCCGTATGGAACCTTGACGACCGTCTCTGAATCGCCCCTCCAGCCCGGGGTCATCTACGCCGGGGCCGACGATGGAAACCTGCAGGTGACGCGGGATGGAGGAAAGACCTGGGCTCTCATCGTCCGGGGGCTCCCCTCGAAATGGGTCAGTCGGGTCACCGCCTCGGGGCACGAAGCGGGGACGGTCTATGCCGCTCTGACCGGGTACCGCGAGGACGATTTCCGGACATACCTGTTCAAGTCCGCCGATTACGGCCGGACCTGGACCTCGATCGCGGGCAACCTCCCCGACGAGCCCGTCAACGTCGTGAAAGAGGACCCGAAAAAATCGGGGATCCTCTACATCGGGACGGATCTAGGGGTTTATGCCACGCTGGACGGCGGTGCGACCTGGGTCTCTCTTTGCAATTCGCTGCCGGCCGCGGCCGTCTATGATCTCGTCGTTCATCCGCGGGACGGCGAGCTGGTGATCGGCACGCACGGCCGGAGCATTTTCGTTCTCGATGTCGCGCCGATCCGGGAACGGGCGGAAAGAGCTCCTGGGCGGGAATATTGTCGTCGGTGAAGGTGAAGATGGGCAAAAAACAAACGGTTATTTATGATGTCATCGCGATAGCGCGGGACGTTGCCGGGGCCTCTCTCATCGTTGTCGCGCTCCTCGCATCCTTGTTCACGGCCTCATCGCTCCGGTCCCAGGAACTGGAACAAGGCTTCCTCAACCCCCCGGATTCAGCCAAGCCGCGCGTCCTCTGGATGCGGATGGGCTCGAACATCAGCAAGGACGGGATCACGAGGGACCTCGAAGCGCTGAGAGCCGCGGGCTTCGGCGGGACGACGATGTTCAGCCTCGCCGACATCACGACTCCCTGGGCCGGAGTGATCGCCAAGAGCCCGACCCCCGGGATCGTGGCCTTCTCGGATCCGTGGTGGGCCCTGGTCCGGCATGCGGCCGGCGAGTCGGCTCGCCTGGGACTCGATTTCGGCTTGCATAACTGCGCGGGATACGAATCGAGCGGCGGGCCATGGATCACTCCGGACCTTTCGATGAAAGAACTCGTTTGGTCGGCGAAGCTCGTCTACGGACCGGGGCCGTTCAAGGGAACTCTGACCCGGCCCGCCGTGGACCCCCGCGCCAACATGCCTTTTCCGGTCTACAACCCCGAAACCGGCCTCGTGGAAAAACCGGAGATCCCCGCCCGCCGGACTTTCTACTACGACATCGCGGTCCTGGCGCTCCCGGCCGAGGGCGTCGTGGGCGAGGACCAGGTGATCGACCTGACCTCGAAAATAGGGCGCCGGGGGGAGATCGAATGGAGCGTTCCGGCCGGCTCGTGGGTCGTCTACCGTTTTGGCTATACGACCAACGGGTCCCTGCTGCAGCCCGCGCAGTGGGAAGCCGGGGGACTTGAATGTGACAAAATGGATCCGGAGGCCGTTGCTTTCCACTTGGACCACGTCCTGGGCAAGATCCGGGATCGCCTCGGAGACCTCGTCGGCAGAGGGATCACCCACCTTCATTTCGACAGCTACGAGGCCGGCCCGGCGACCTGGACGCCCCGGATGCGCGAGGAGTTCAGGGCCCGCCGGGGCCATGACCTCGTCCCCTGGCTTCCCGTCCTGGCCAAGCGCACCATCGGCTCCGCGGCGCGAACGGAAAAATTCCGGGCCGACTTCGAGCGGACGGTCCAGGACCTCTACCGGGACGTCTTCTACGCGACAGCTTCAAAAAAGATCCGTGAAGCGGGTCTGGAATTCATGTGCGAACCCTACGGCGGTCCCTGGCGGGTCGAGGAGGTCGTGCCCCACGTGGATCGGGTGATGACCGAGTTCTGGACCGACGGCGGCGCCTTTGCCCCCTACGAGCTCGAGGCCACGGTGAAAGCCCTGCGTCAAGCCGGGCGGAACGTCATCGAGGCGGAGGCCTTCACCGGCAAGCCGGAATTCAGCCAATGGCGGGAAACCCCAGCCTGGCTCAAGCCGATCGGCGATGCCGCCTTCTGCGCCGGGGTCAACCTGATGTCCCTCCACCGTTTCGTCCACCAGCCGTGGGACGACCGCTGGCGGCCCGGTAATACTATGGGTCAGTGGGGGACGCACTTCGACCGTACCCAGACCTGGTGGGAGCCGGGGGGGGCCTGGGTGAAATACCTCGGGCGGTGCCAGTTCATGCTCCAACGGGGAAGGACGGTCGAGGCGCCGAGCGACTTCTCCGTCGAGAACGTCCAGGGCGGCCTCAACTTGAAATTCACCCATCGCGTCGAGGGTCGGTCGGACATCTACTTCGTCGCCAACATCGCCTCGAACGGCGGACAGGCCCGGTGCGCGTTCGGGGTTTCCGGCCGGCAGCCGGAGCTGTGGGACCCGGTCTGGGGGACGACCCGTGACCTGCCCGAATTCGAGACGAGGTCGGGCCGCACGGTCATCCCCTTGACCTTCGCCCCGGCCCAGAGCTTTTTCGTCGTGTTCCGGAGGCAGCCGACTCCCGCAAAGGCCGGCGCGAAAAACTTCCCGGAACCAAAGCCCGCTGCCGAGCTTTCGGGGCCATGGAATGTCTCGTTCGATAAAAAGTGGGGCGGGCCAGAAAAGACCGTCTTCGAGAGCCTCGGGGATTGGACCGCCCGCCCTGAGCCGGAAATCAAGTACTTCAGCGGAACCGCCGCTTACAGCAAGACGTTCGACATGATCGGCATCGACCGCCCGGCGCACCGGCGTCTCCTAGTCGACCTCGGCGTGGTCAACCACCTGGCGAAGGTCCTCCTCAACGGCCGCAACCTGGGCGTCGTTTGGTGCGCCCCGTGGCGCGTCGTCGTACCGCAGGGCTTGATGAAGGCCGTGGGCAACGAGATCATCGTTGAAGTGACGAACGTCTGGGCCAACCGGCTTATCGGCGACGAACAGGAGCCGGCCGACTGCGTCTGGATGCCGGGGCATATGGGGTTCGGCGGCTTTCTGAAGGAGTTTCCCGACTGGTTCCTGAAGGGGCAACCTCGACCTGCCGGGAAGCGCCTGACTTTCACCACCTGGAATTATTTCACCAAGGACTCGCCCCTCGCGCCCTCGGGGCTCCTGGGCCCGGCGAGGGTGCTGATCGCAGATTAGGCGCCAGGCTGAAGTGGGCGAAGCGGATAACGCTAACCCTCATCCCGCCGGTGCTCATGAAATGGGGCCCGGCCTGAGGCGAACCGTTTTGCCTGCAATCGAAAGATCCGTCACGCGACGGGAAATCGAACCCGGCGTTTCCGAAATCCTACCGGAATAAAATTATCGCGTTCGGCCTTCTCGATCTTCTTCAAGGCCAACTGCAGAAGGAGCTCTTTCTTTTCCGGGTCCCTCTTCGCCGTCTTCTTGAATTTCCGGAGTCCCAGGCGGTCGCGGAGAAGCAACATCTCGGTGGCGGACGCGTGTTGTCGTGTTTTACCTGCAGGTCTCATGGGGCTTTCCGGTCTTTCAGGGCCCGAAGCTCGGCCAGAGTGTCGTTTGCCGGAAGAGCCGCCCTCTTCTCGAGGTAGACCCAGTCGAGTTCCTCCCGATAGCGCACGATCAGAAGCTCCGTCATTTCGCAGTCAACTTCGGATTTCCAATGTTTGCACGCGTTCATCCGGTCGATGATCAGGTCTTCGAGGCCGATGACGACGCAGCGCAAGCCGCCTTCGAGCTCGACCGTTTCGAGCGGGGCATCCTCGCCGGTGAGCTCGGAAGCCGGAGCCTCAACGGCCATGTCCAGTCCCTCATGGACCCAATAACGGCCTTTTTTGACGAATCCCAGCTCCCGCAGCGCCGTATCCAGAGCCTCGCGGTCGGCGTAAGCCAGATCGATGTCGGCCGTGAAATAGACCTCGCGGGTGTAATAAGAAAGGGCCAGGCCCCCGATGAGGACCGGCGCCGGCTTGCCCCGGTCCTCCAGAACGCGGGTGATCAAACCGGTCATCAGCATCTGGCGGGCGAGGGGAGCTTCGGTCGCGCCGATCTTTGTCAGGACGTCTTTGATATTCACGGGCTCATGATAACAACAACGGATAGGGGAAACAAGCCCGGCCGGGGCAACCTTTTCCCCGGCTTTTTCATCTATACGGGTGTGGACGAGATGAGCAATTCCAGCCTGCTTCTGGCGGTCCAAGGCCAATTCGGCGATAATACCCTCCGTGCGGAATACGAATCCTTCCTGGAGGCGGCCCTAGACATGGAGCGCGATACGCGGGGTGGGCCCGTCTGGGGGACGGCCGACAAGGCCCGTCTGGCTGAACTCGTCGAGTGCGGCCGTGCGGGCGACCTGGCGGCCATGGAATCCATCTACGAGATGTTCAAGCGGCCCGTTTTCGGCCTCATCTACAGGCACACCCAGAACCAGGCCGTCGCCGAGGACCTCCTCCAGGACGTCTTCCTCAAGATCTTCTCCAACCTCGGCAACGTCCGCGACGCGGGGACATTCCCCGGCTGGGTCTTCCGGATCGCCCTCAACACATGCTACAGCTACCTTCGTCAGAAAAAGGCCCAGGGCGACAAGCTCGTGTCCTTGGACGACCTGGGCGGGAACGTCGAGGACCGGGCGACCGAGGCGGTGGAGAAAGACCTCCGAGGGCCGCTCGAACAGGCCATCCAAACCCTGGCGCCGCGTTTGCGAAGCGTTTTCGTCTTACATGACGTCCAGGGATTTAATCACGAAGAGATCGCGCGGACGCTCGGCTGCGCGGTCGGGACCTCGAAGTCCCAGCTCTTCAAGGCCAGGATCAAGCTCCGCGAATTCCTGCGGTCCAAAGGGGCCGTCTGAGGGAGAACGACGATGAGATGCCGTAAAGCCAACGAATACATCAGCCGGTCGGTCGACGGCGAGCTCGCCGGGAGCAAAGCCGCCCGCCTCGAGCGCCACCTCGCGTCGTGCGGGGAGTGCCGCGCCCTGCTCGAGGACCTCCGTAAGATCGTCGGCGGGGCCACCGAGCTCGACACGCCCGAGCCGTCCGACCGGGTCTGGCGCAACATCCGGGCCGGTCTTGCCGCCGCGGACGTGAAGCCGCTGGTCGAGGGCATCTCGCTCGAGCCGCGGCCGTTCTTCGGACTGGGCGCTCCCGCCCTGCGCTATGCGGGCGTCGCCGCGCTGGCCGTCGTCCTCGTCGTCTCGGGCGTCGTCATAGGCACGCGCCTGGGACGTCAGGGGACTCCGGCGGGATCGGACAGGGGCGAGAAATACACCCTGGCCAAGCTCGACGAGGCCGAGCGCTATTACCAGCAGGCCATCAAGTCCCTCGGCGAGGCCTTCGCCTCGCAAAAGGGCGTGCTCGTTCCCCAAGTCGCGGAGCTCTTTGACCGCAACCTGGCCGTCATCGACGCCACCATCCAGGCCTGCCGCCGGGCGGTCCTCGAGGAACCCGACGACCTCCAGGCCAGGAGCTACCTGCTGTCTGCTTACACCGAAAAAGTGACCTTGCTCGATTCGGCCCTGGATCTGCAGAGGCGGGACCGGGAAACCGCGGGCAATGGAAAGAAAATACTCTAGGACACCGAGAAGGAGGATCATCATGATGAATAAACTGGACAGCAAATGGACGGCCGCCCTGCTGGGCGCGGCTTTCATCCTGGCCTTCGTGGCCGCCCCGGCCCTGGCCGAGGAAAAGTTCCAGGAGAAGTTCGAGAAGACCGAAGCCCTGGCCAAAAACGGAAAATTGTACCTGAGCAACGTCTCCGGCCAGATCGAGATCATGACCTGGAAGGAAGCCCAGGTCAAGATCGAAGCGATCAAGACCTCGAAGGCGGCGACACTCGCCAAGGCCAAGGAGAACACGGCCCTGGTGACGATCGAAGTGACCAAGGACATGGACCTCGTCCGGGTCGAGACGAAATACCCCAAGAGGAGCGGCGGATTCTGGGGCGGCGACTCCATCAACGTTTCCGTCGACTACAAGGTCTGGGTCCCGGACCAGGTCGCCGTCGAGATCAGGTCGGTCAGCGGCGACGTCATGGTCGCGCCGATCGGCGGGAAAGCCAAGATCGGCTGCGTCAGCGGGAACGTCGACCTGCGGGGCGCGGCGGGGGCGGACGTCGACCTCGTCAGCGGCGAGCTGACCCTGGAGAATATCGCCGGGGACGCCTATCTGAAGACCGTATCGGGGAACATCGAAGCGACCGGGGTCAAGGGTTCCATCGAAGCCGAGGCCGTGAGCGGCGATATCGACCTCCGGGACGTCTCCGAGGCCCAGACGGTCAGCGCCAAGAACGTCAGCGGCAACATTACCTACATCGGCAAGATCAAGGCGGGTGGCCGATACGAACTCAAGGCCCACAGTGGTGACGTTCGGATGACCATACCGGCCGACTCGGCCTTCGACTTCGAGGCCAACACGTTCAGCGGCGATATCGACAGCGATTTCGAGATCCAGGTCGTCGGCAAGATCTCGCCGCGCGAGATCCACGGCACGGTCGGCAAGGGCGGGGCCACGGTCACGCTCAAGAGCTTCAGCGGCAGCATCGACCTGAAGAAGCGCTGAGGCGCGGTCTTTCCGGGACGATAGACAGGGGCGGCGGCGACGCCGCCCCTTTTTTTGTATAATGGCCGGGATGCGCCGCATCCACGCCCTCAATTTCGTCCGGACGATGACGGTGACGACCGTCTTCTTCCTGGCCCCGCTCCATTTTATAAAACTCGGGTTCGACGGCCTGGCTATCGGCCTCATCGTCTCTCTCTACGCCGCGGCGCCCATCCTCTTCTCCTTCCCGACGGGCTGGATCAACGACCGGCTGTCGATGAAAAAGGTCATCCTCGGCTCGCTCCTTCTCATCTCCGCCATGTTCGTTCTGGCCGGCTTCGTCCGCGGCGTCCCCGGCATGGCCGCGCTGTTCCTCCTCATCGGCGTCGCCAACAACGCCCTCAACGTCTCGGTCAACAGCCTTTATTACAAGGACGACTCGGAGGCGAACCCGAACAGGAAGTACGGCATCTACATCTTCTGGATCTCGCTCGGCCCGCCGGCGGGGCTCTTCTTCGGCGGCCTCCTGATCCGGTTCGCGGGATTCCGGACGCTCCTACTGGTCTTCGCGGCGGTGACGGCCCTGACCTCGCTCGCGATGCGCGGTTTCGACCACGAGAGATTCGCGGCCGTTTCTATCCGGGACTATAAATACAGCGTTTTCAACAGGAAAACCCTTATTTTCTCGATCCTGCTTTTCGTCCTGGCCCTCCACTGGGGCACGGAGGGGACCGTCTATGGCCCGTTCCTGAGGGCCCGCTTCGGGTTGAGCGATTCGGGCGTCGCGCTCTACATGGCCGGGGCCTACTTGGCCCTCGCCCTGGCCGCTTTCCTGGTCAGCCGGCTGAAGTACGACCCGGTCGTGAACGGCCGCCTCTTCCTCCTGGGGATGACGCTTTCGGGCCTCGGCCTCGTCCTGATGACGCGGGGCGACATCCGGTTGTCGTTCCTGTTCCGGTTCATGCACGAGGCCGGGGACGGCCTCATGGGCGCGTTCGCAGTCCTCTACATTTCCCGCCTCTTCGAGAAAAAGACGATCGGCGGGAGCGCCGGGATCCTGACCGCCCTCCAAACTTCCGGCCACATGGCCGGCTCCCTGGCCTTCTCCTGGCTGGGGTTCCGCGCCGGTCTCCACGTGCCCATGGTCGTCGCCGGCCTCATCCTCCTCGCCAACGCCGCCTTCAGCCTGGTCGCCTTGCCCCGCGATTAAGGGTAGAATAGGCGCGATGATCGCCACGAAAGGGACCGGCTTCGACGTCGTCCTCGTCAGCGGGGAGCCGTACGCTGACCACCCGCTGTCGCCCGTCGGGATGATCGCCCGGGTGCTCGACCTCGAAGGGTACGCTGTCGGCGTCATCGAATGCCCGGATTGGAAGGGGACAAAGGATTTCCTCAAGCTCGGCCGGCCGCGGCTCTTTTTCGGCATCACCTCGGGCTCGATCGACAGCATGCTTGTCAACTACACGCCGCTCAAGCGGGAGAGGGCCGTCGACCCGAACGCGCCCTTCCAGTCGCGGATGCCGGATAGGGCCGTCATCGTCTATGCCAACCGGATCCGGGAGCTCCACAAGGGGGCGCGGATCGTCCTCGGCGGCATCGAGGCCTCGCTTAGGCGCTTTGCCCACTACGATTACTGGGGTGACGACGTCCGCCGCTCCATCCTCCTCGACACGCGGGCCGACATCCTCGTCTACGGGCCCGGCGAGCTCCAGGTCGTCGAGATCGCCCGGCGGCTCGACCGGGGCGAAGGCCTCGACGGCATCCGGGGGACGTGCGTCATGCGGGCCGAGGCGCCCGAGGGAGCGCTCGTCATCCCCTCGTTCGAGGAGGTCAAGGCGGACAAGGATAAATTCTGCGAGGCACAGAAGCGCCTGTCGAACCGGCGGGCGATCGCCCAGAAACACGCCAACCGTTTCGTCGTCCAATACCCGGCTCCGGATTACACGCCGGCCGACCTCGACCGGGTCTACGGCCTGCCCTTCACGCGCCGCATCCCCGAGGGCTTCCCCGAACTGGGCATGGCCCGCTTCTCGGTCCAGACCCACCGGGGCTGCGTCGGGCGGTGCTCTTTCTGCGCCCTGTCCCTCCACCAGGGCGACCGGATCGTCTCCCGCAGCGAAGACTCCATCCTCGAGGAGATCCGGCGGATGACGAAGCATCCGGAGTGGCGCGGCTTCGTCGACGACTTGGGCGGGCCGACGGCCAACATGTACGGCATGGACCGGGCGGCGGCCGAGGTGCGCTGCGAGGGCGATGCGGAAGCGGAAAGCGATCAAAAGGATAGAAAGCCGGAACGGGCCAAGCGCGGGATCGTCGAAGCGGCCCACAGAAGGCTCGTCGGACTGATGCGCGCCGCCCGCAAGGTCCCCGGCGTCAAGAAGGTCTTCGTCCGGAGCGGTATCCGTTACGACCTGGCCGTCGAGAGCCCGGAATACATCTGGGAGCTCGCCCGCCACCACGTTTCGGGCCTGTTGAAGATAGCGCCCGAGCACGTCTCGGAAAATGTCCTGCGGCTGATGAACAAAAGCGGGGGCCGTCGTCGCTTGGAGGAGTTTCGGAAAATGTTCGCCGAAGTGACCGCAGAGAAGGGCCCGGCGGGTTCCGGGAAACGGGGGGGCTCGCAGAGACGCGGACGCCTGGCCGGCCGGCCCCAGCACCTCAAGTATTACTTCATGGTCGCCCATCCGGGGACGACCGAAAAGGAAGCCCGCGAGCTCGCCGCCTTCCTCCGGGAGCTCGAGGAAAGCGGGGAGAAGCCGGTCGAGGGCGTTCAGATCTTCACCCCGACGCCGATGACCCGCTCGACCTGCATGTACCACACGGGCAAGGACCCGCAGACGGGCGAGAGCGTTTACGTCCCGCGTCCCTACGCCGAAAAAAAGGCCCAGAAACGGATGTTGGGGTCCGCCACCGATGACGGAGATTAGCTAGTAAGATGTTTCCCGGAAGCGCTCCTCCGATCCGCTTCGTAGCGCTTCTGCCGGTTGCTCCCTAAATTCGCTCCCCGCCGATGGTTTGCCCCCCTCCTATTTTAGGTCTCCGGAAAGCCCGGGTCTAAAAGACAAGGTTGAACAGGAAGCCGACGATCATGATCCCCGTCCCCACGATGCCGACGAAGATGAGGATCAGGGGAAGCTTCAAGACCTTTTTCAGGATGATCGTTTCCGGAAGCGACAGGCCGATGACCGACATCATGAAGGCCAGCGCCGTCCCCAGAGAGGCGCCCTTTTCGAGCAGGGCCTGGACGATGGGGATGATGCCGGCGGCGTTCGAATAGAGCGGGATGCCGATCAGGACGGAAACGGGGATGGACCACCAGGCCGACTTGCCCATGATCGCGGCCATGAAGTTCTGCGGCACGTACCCGTGGACGGCGGAGCCGACGGCGATCCCGCCGACGATGAACGGCCAGACGCGGCCGACGACGTCCTTGACGGCGGCGAGCCCGGCCGCGACTCGTTCCTGGAACGGCGTCAGGCCGTTCTCGGTGGCCGCGTTCTGGGCCTTGATCTCGTAGACCCAGGGTTCGACGTATCGTTCGAGTTTCAATCGGCCGATAGTCCAGCCCGCGGTTATGGCGATGACGAGCCCGGTCGAAACGTAAAGGAGCGCCGTTTTCCAGCCGAACAGGCCGAAGAGAAGGACGACGGCGACCTCGTTGATCATCGGCGCGGCGATCAGGAACGAGAACGTCACGCCGAGGGGAATGCCGGCTTCGACGAAGCCCAGGAAGAGGGGAATGGCCGAGCACGAACAGAAAGGCGTTACGATCCCCAAGGCTCCCGCCATGATATTGCCGACGAAGAGGGATTTGCCTTGGAGGAGCCGGCGCGTCCTTTCGGGCGAGAAATAGGTCCGGACGATGCCGACCGCGAAGACGATCAGAACGAGAAGCATGAGGACCTTGGGGACCTCGTAAAGAAAGAAGCGCAGCGTTTCGGCAAGGCGCGACCCAGCGGGCATTTTCAATAGCCCGAAAACCTAGGAGGTCTGCGATGTTTCTCAGATGCAGATACAAGGCGATCCAGGCGGGGAGCGATAATAATATCCACCATTTCCTGCCCAGCGGGTTTTTCTTTTTTACGGGAATGGAGCAGTTTTCCATGATCACTTCCATTTGTTGATAATACATGAACATATTGTCATATATTATAATAATAATCAAATCAGATCAATCAGATCGCCTCTTGAATTAGCATTTAACCTGGCTAACAATTGACAAAATATGGTATATATGAAAATATATTCATGTGAGGGAATATAATGAAAGAAATCATAAAAGCTTTCAAGGCCCTTTCCGAGCCTACCCGCCTAAGGATCTTCCTTCTCCTCATGGAGCGCGATCTCTGCGTCTGCGAGCTGACGTTCGTCCTTAACATGTCGCAGTCCCGCATTTCCCACCAGCTCAGGCTCCTCCGGGACGCGGACCTGGTCGAGGATAAGCGGGAAGGACGGTGGATCATCTACACCATTCCCCAGAGTGTCAAGGAGAACCTCGCGCCGTTCGTTCGGAAGTTCGCCGGCCCCGATCTGGCCGAGTCGGAATTCGTTCTTCGGGACATCGAGCGTCTCGCTGTGTGCGTCAAGGAGAACGTTCGGAAGCGTCACAGTGCGGAGACGCATCAATCCTCGGTCTGAAGTTCCGGCATTGAAAAAGGAGACATCAATGGATATCAAAATACTAGGCCCGGGCTGCCCGCGCTGCGAAGACCTTATGAAAAGGACGATCAACGTCCTGGCCGAGCTGAATATTGCCGCGAATGTCGAAAAAGTAGCCGACATCAAGCAAATGATGACTTTCGGGATCCTGTCGACACCCGCCCTGGTCATCAACGGCAAAGTCAGATGCGCCGGCCGCACCCCCCGGCCCGAGGAGATCAAGGGTTGGATCCTGGAGGCGCAAGGATGAGAATACTTGCTCGGAGGAAAGCGGGTGACTGATGGGCGAAGGCGGCCGGATCTATAGCGAAAAGGGCGAGATAGACGCGCTTCTCCGCCGTAGGGATCCCGTCGGATCTCGAACGAAAACGTATGGGGTTAACGTCGGGAAAGACGGCAGCCTGTCGATCCCTCCCGAGCTGGCCAAAGAACTCGGCCTCGCTGCCGATGTCCAGCTCGATGTCGTCCGCGACCACGGCCGTGTCGAGATCCTGCCCAACATCCATAGCCTGAAGCGTCTTTATATCGAACCCACCTCGCGCTGCAACCTGTCTTGCCGGACCTGCATCCGCAACACTTGGGACGAGCCCACGGGCGACATGGACGAGACGATCTTCGACCGCCTCGTCAGCCAGATCGCCCGTTTCCCCCACCTCGAAACGGTCATGTTCGGCGGCTTCGGCGAGCCGACGGCCCATCCCCGCATCCTCGACATGATCCGCGCCGTCAAAGCCCTGGGCCTTCGCGCCGAGATGACGACCAACGCGACGCTCCTCGACGATACGCTTATCGATGGCCTGCCCCGGGAGCGTCTCGACACTCTCTGGATATCCCTCGACGGGACGACCGAAGAGAGCTTCGAAACGATCCGCGAGGGCGCGAGCTTCCCCCTCGTCCTCGAGAACGTCGAACGGCTCGGCCGGCGAAACGGCCGGGACGGCCATCGGATCGACATCGGCATCGCTTTCGTCGTCATGAAGACGAACCTCGGCGACGTCAAGCACCTCGACCGCCTGGCCCGGTCCGTCGGGGCCCGCCGCATCATCGTCAGCCACGTCCTGCCGTACAGCGAGGCGATGGAAAAAGAAATGCTCTGCCTCCAGACGCTGACCCTCGAAACGTTCACGTTCGCTCCCGGCAAGACCGAGCTCAGCCTGCCCCGTATCGACGTCAACAACACGACCAAGGACACGATCTTCAGCCTGTTCCAGGGATTCGAGAACTTGACCTTCATGGGCAACAGGATCGCTGTCGATGCGCGACGCTGTCGCTTCGTCCACGAGCGCGCCTCCTTCGTCCGCTGGAACGGGAAGGTCGCTCCCTGTATGGGCCTGCTCCACTCCCACCCGACCTACCTTTACGGGCTCGAGCGCCGGGTCCGGTCCCACTCTTTCGGCGACGTGCGCGAGGGCGACCTCTTCGAGATCTGGAATTCGAAGGCCTACGCGGACTTCCGGGAGAAGGTCAAAGCCTTCGATTATTCGCCCTGCCACGTCTGCGGCGGCTGCTCCATGCTCGAGTCGAACGAAGAGGACTGCTACGGGAACACTTTCCCGGCATGCGGCGGCTGCCTCTGGGCCCAGGGGGTCATCCAATGCCCGTGAGCCCGCTTATCGTCAACGAGAGGGATAACATGGAAAAGAAAACGATCCTCTTTATCTGCGTCCACAATTCCGCCCGGTCCCAGATCGCCGAGGGCCTGGTCAACGCCCTTTTTGGCGACCGTTTCGAGGCCGTGAGCGGCGGGACGACGGCGACGAGGGTCCACCCTGCGGCCATCAAGGCCATGGCCGAGATCGGCATCGACATTTCCGGTCATCATTCGAAGAGCATCGACGTGTTCGAAGGCCAGCGCTTCGATCATGTCGTGATGGTCTGCGACGATAAGCAGTCGGATTGTCCGTTCTTCCCCGGCGGCAAGGACTACATCCACCACGCGTTCGACGACCCGGCGGCCTGCGCGGGAACGGACGAGGAAGTCCTGGCCTGTTTCCGCCGCTGCCGCGACGAAGTTCACGCTTGGATCGAGGAAACGTTCATCCAGAAGATCCTGGAGCTGGCGGTCGATAAATTCTTGTTCCGATTTCCCGCCGGCCTCTATTACAGCGAGGCCGGGATCTGGGTCAGGTTCGAGGGGTTGCGGGCGCGCATCGGGCTTTCCGATTTCACCCAGCAGAGGAACGGGGACGTCGCCTTCGCCGAGCCGAAAGAGGAGGGGACTCAGGTCCGGTTGGGGGACGAGGTGGCCGTCGTCGAGACGATCAAGGTTAACCTCAGCATCCCCTCGCCTGTGGCCGGCAAGGTCGTCGAAGTCAACGGCGACCTCTTGACCGCTCCCGAGCTCGTCAACCAGGATCCCTACGGGAGGGGTTGGCTGGCCGTCCTCGAAGTCGAGGATGGCGAGGCGGCGCGCGGAGCCTTGAAGACGGCGGCCGAATACCTAGCCTTGGCCAAAGTGCAGGCGGAGGCGGAGGTCCTGCGATGAGCGGAAAGCGGCGCAAGATCCCCGTCGTCCCCTGCAGCGGGATCGGGAAAAGCCTTGGTGCGGCGGCCCGCGAAGCGGCTTTTGTCCTCGCCGAGGACCTCCGTCCCGACAAAACGAAGATCGTCGCCCTTGCTCTCCTTGTCATGGGGGACGAAGACGCGCGGCGCGAAGTCGCCGGCGGCGAGGCGATCGCTATCGACGGCTGCAAGCTCGAGTGTGCGGCCAAGGGTCTGGCCTGCTCCGGCGCCGCCAAAGTGCACAAGATCGCGGTCTTCGATGTCGTCCGCCGCCATCGCGGCCTCAAGCCCGAAGGCGTCTGCGACCTCAACGAGGACGGCCTGCGGCTGGCCCGGGCGACGGCCGATGAAGCTGCGAAGATCGTCGATGAAGTCGACACGGAGGGCGGCCATGCCTAACCTGCCTAGAAAAAAAGTGGGGCTGATCTCCTGCTCGGGCGAAGAGTTGCCTGAGGGCACGGTGACCCGCAGGGCTGTCCGGAAAGTGCTCGAGACGCTCCGCCCTGACGACAGCGTGACACTCTGCCTGCCGCTGTTCCTTGCGGGAGGCGAGGGGGAACGGGCCTTCGCCCGTTATTATCCGACCATCGCCGTCGACGGGTGCGATAAACGGTGCGCCGCCCTGGCCACGGAAAAATACAGCGCCAAGCCCGCGGCGTCGATCGTTGCGACGGAGGTCGCGAAGGAAAGCGGCTGCGGAACGATCGGCACGGCCAGGCGGCTCGACGAGTCCGGGATGCGGCTGGCCGATGCGGTCGCCGGAAAGATCGTGGAGGAAACGGACCGGCTTTTGAAGAGGAAGCCCAAGGGTACAACCCGCGGGGCCGGCCGGGAGAAGCGCTGATGGCCAAAACCGAACTCTACGAAACCTCCGTGAGTTGGACGGGCGGGCATCGAGGCCATCTGAAGCTCGGCAACGGGCCCGAGATGGACTTTTCCGCGCCACCGGCTTCGCATGGCGAGGCCGGGGTCCTGACGCCTGAGGACGCCTTCGTCGGCGCGGTCAACACGTGCGTCATGCTGATGTTCATCTGGGCGGCCGAGCGCTTCCGGCTGGACCTCGCGTCCTACGAATGCCGGGCCGAAGGGACGAAGCTCATCGAGCTCGATCGGACGGAGATATTCACGACCGTCGTTTTGCGGCCCCGGATCACCGTTCGCGCCGGGAACGAACCCAGGGAAGCCGTCGAAAAACGGGTCCACCGCGCGCTCGAGTCGGCGCAAAAATATAGCCTCGTCGCCAACTCTATCAAGAGCCGGGTCATCATCGAACCGGAAATCCTTATAGAAACCCGCCTCGGCGGCCAGGGCTTCCAGGTGAGGTAAACCGGGATGTTCACTGCGGTGATCTGGGGTATCGCGGGAGCGGGGCTTCTCCTGTCCTGGACCAAGAGCCGGGAGAAAACCCAGGCGGCCATTCGCTTTTTCCGCCGGTCGTTCCTGTCCCTGGCTCCGTCCATCGTCGCTATCATCTGGACGATCGGTTTCATCCTGACTTTTCTTCCCCCGGGGTTGATCTTAAAGACCATCGGCAGGGATGCCGGATTTCAGGGGGTTATCATGGCGGCCGCTTTCGGTTCCGTCGTCCTCATTCCCGCCTTCATCGCCTTCCCCCTGGCCGCGTCCTTTCTCCGCCAGGGGGCGGATGTCGGGGCGATCGCCGCGTTCGTCACGACCCTGGTCATGGTCGGCGTGATCACAGCTCCCCTCGAAATGAAATTTTTCGGTAAGAGGTTCACCTTCTGGAGGAATTCCCTCAGCTTCGTTTTCGCCCTGGTCATCGCTTTTGTCATGGGAGTTTTCCTAAGATGAAGATCAAACCCGGGCCGGTGATTTTGGCGATCCTGGCGGCGGCCACGGCGCTGGTCTACGCGAGCCGTCCCGAAAAGGCGCTTTCCGTCCTGTTCGTCTCCAAGGATTACCTGCTGGAGATGGTCTCCATTCTCCCCCCGATCCTTGTCATATGCGGGCTGTTCGACGCCTGGGTACCGAAACAAACCATCGAACGGCTCATGGGCGAGGCCTCGGGGGCCAGAGGAGCGTCCATCGCCCTTCTGCTCGGCACGGTGGCCATGGGCCCCTTGTACGCGGCCTTCCCCATCGGCAAATCTCTCCTGGAAAAAGGCGCGAGCCTGTACAATGTCGCCGTATTTCTCTGCGTCTGGGCCTCGATCAAGATCCCCATGATCCTGTTCGAAATGAAATTCCTTGGCGCGCCGTTTGCCCTCCTGCGCCTGGCCCTGACGATTCCTTCCATCCTGATCATCAGCGGATTGATGAAACTTGTCGAAGCAAGGAGTGTTTTCCATGAAGCGAAGTAACATAACCCCTGCGTTGTTACCCCTGGCCTTGATTTTGATGGTCGGCTGCGGGAATGAGTCCCGGGCGGAACGCGAGCCCTCCACTCCGGCCCCGGTGGCCGTTGAGCAAGCGGCGCAGGTGAAGCAGGCGCCGAGCGCCCCCGATTACGGCAAGGTCCTGGTCACGAACCGCCTCGACATCGATTTTTCCAAGCACCTCATCACGTTCATCGAGCTCGGGGCCGACCGCTGCATCCCCTGCAAGGCCATGCAGCCGATCATGAAGGAGATCGCCGAGACCTACGCCGACCGGGTCCAGGTCGTCTTCTACGACGTTTGGAAGGACCCCGAGCCGGGCCGGAAATACGGCGTCCAGCTCATCCCGACCCAGGTCTTCGTGGACCAAAAGGGGAACGAGATATTCCGCCATGTCGGGCTCTTTCCCAAGGAGGAGATCCTCGAGCTCCTCAAGAAACACGGCGTCCACTGAGCGGAGGAGACATGGAGAGCTTTTTCGGCGACATTTCCGCCCTCCTCCAGCACAGCCCTTGGCTGGCGGTCGTCGCCGTCTTTCTGGGCGGCGTGACGACGGCCTTGAATCCCTGCGTCCTGGCCATGATCCCGCTCCTGATGAGCGTCGTCGCGGGGAATAGAGAGACGACGACGGTCAGACGTTCGCTCGTCTTTTCGCTCTTCTTCGTCCTCGGCCTGGCCGTGACGTTCACGGCCCTGGGCCTCATCTCCGGACTGATGGGCCGGATGTTCGGGGACGTGGGCGCCTTTTGGAAATACGTCGTGGCGGGCGTTTGCCTGATGATGGGGCTCCACCTGCTCGGCGTCATCAAATGGAACCTGCCCGTTCCGGCCGCGATCCGGGTGAAAAAACAGGGCTATTTCGGGGCTTTCCTGCTAGGCCTCCTTTTCGGCGTCGTCTCGACGCCGTGTGCCGTCCCCATCCTGGCCGTGCTCCTGGCTTTTGTGGCAGAGAAGGGGAACGTGCTTTACGGCGGTTTCCTTCTTTTCGTTTATGCCCTCGGGCACTCGGCCCTCGTCCTCGTCGCGGGGACATCCGTCGGGGCGGCCAAGGGCTTGCTCGAATCGAAGGGCCTGCGCCAGGCCCATGCCGTTATCCAGAAAATCGCCGGCGTCCTGATCATCGGCATCGGCTTGTACTTTGTGTTCTGGAGCTGAATAACGTGAAAGGAGATCTCGCATGACACCCGGAAACCCAAGACTCAAGTTCTTCGACAGATACCTGACCCTCTGGATCTTCCTGGCCATGGCCGTCGGCATCGGGTTGGGCTACATCGTTCCGGCCGTCGTCGGTTTCATCAACAAGTTCCAGTCGGGGACGACCAACATCCCCATCGCCATCGGGCTCATCCTGATGATGTACCCGCCCCTGGCCAAGGTCAAATACGAGGAGCTCGGGGACGTCTTCAAGAACGTCAAGGTCCTGACGCTGTCGCTCGTCCAGAATTGGATCATCGGGCCGCTACTGATGTTCGCCCTTGCCGTCATCTTCCTCCGCGACAAGCCCGAATACATGTACGGCTTGATCCTGATCGGCCTGGCCCGCTGCATCGCCATGGTCATCGTCTGGAACGACCTGGCCCAGGGGGACAGGGAGTACGCGGCGGGACTCGTCGCCTTCAACTCGATCTTCCAGGTCCTGTTTTTCTCCGTTTACGCCTATATCTTCATCACCGTCTTCCCGACCTGGCTCGGCCTCAAGGGGACGGCGGTCAATATCACCATGCGCCAGATCGCCGAGAGCGTCTTCATCTATCTCGGCATCCCGTTCCTGGCCGGGCTCATCACGCGCTTCAGCCTGCTCAAGCTCAAGGGCCGGACCTGGTACGAGACGAAGTTCATCCCGCGCATCAGCCCTATCACGCTCATCGCCCTGCTCTTCACCATCGTCGTCATGTTCTCGCTCAAGGGCGAGTTCATCGTCAAGATCCCGCTCGACGTCCTGCGCATCGCCGTGCCGCTGCTCATTTATTTCGTGGTCATGTTCCTCGTCTCGTTCTTCCTCAGCCGGCGGGCGGGCGCGGACTACCCTAAAGCGGCAACGCTGTCATTCACGGCGGCCAGCAACAATTTCGAGTTGGCCATCGCCGTGGCCGTGGCCGTTTTCGGCATCAACTCGGGCGAGGCTTTCGCGGCGGTCATCGGCCCGCTCGTCGAGGTCCCGGTCATGATCGGCCTGGTCAACGTGGCGCTCTATTTCAAGCGGAGGTATTTTCAGCCCTCTGTGCCCCGCGAGGTCAAAGCTTGAAGGCCGGGCGCGGACAGGAGGATGCATGATGGCCGGTGAAAATCAGAGTCAAAAAGCGGTCCAATCAAGGTCGTGGCCTTTTTGGGCGTTCGCGATATTGGGCATGGGCTTTTTTATAGCGGCCCTCGTCACGAACAGGTGGTTCCTTTCGGCCTTTCCCATCGGCCTGCTCTTCGGGTTCTTCCTCCAGAAGGGAGACTTATGCGGAGCGTCGGCCTTCAGCGAAGTCCTTCTGATGAGAGACGGGCGGAAGGTTTTCGGGCTGTGGGTCGGCATCGCCGTGTCGACGGTCGGATTTGCCGTCGCCAGCCTGGCCGGGTGGGTCTCGCTGAGCCCCAAGCCTCTGCTCTGGGTGAACGACATCGCCGGAGGGCTCATCTTCGGCGCCGGCACGGTGCTGGCCGGGGGCTGCATCAGCGGCTGCCTCTACAAGTCGGCGATGGGCAACGTCAATTCCATCGTCGCCCTGCTGACGATCCCGATCGGCATCGCTTTCGTCGAACATGGCCCCCTGACGGGCTGGGCGGCGAAGATGAAAACGGTTAAAACGACGGCCTTAGGCGGCGGCCCCGTGACGTTATCTTCGCTCTCGGGCTTGCCGTTCTGGGCTTGGGCCCTGATCTTCGCTTTCCTGACCGCTGCGCTTGTCCTCCTGCGGAGGAAGAAACGCAACGCTCCGAACTCCAAGTCGTTTCACCCGGCGCCCGCGGGTAAATCCCGAAGTCTGTTGAAAAATCCATGGAAGCCCTGGCAGGCGGGCGTCGCCGTTGGGCTTGTGGTCGTGGCGTCTCTTTTCTCGTCCGCGGCCGCGGGTCGCAATTATCCGATCGGCGTCACTCATGGCGTCCTGCATATCCAGGAACTGCTCACTGAATCAAACCTGGTCCACATCGCCGGCCCCGCGGCGAAAGCGGTTCCGTTGCCGGCTGTCCCTGGCGCCAAGAAGATCACCTGGTGGCTCGTCCTGGTCGTATTCGGCACCTTCCTCGGCGCTTTCGCTTCCGCGTCGCTCTCGGGCCGGGTCAGGCTCCAGCCGAAGCCTCCGGAGCAGATCGTGACGGCCATGCTCGGAGGATTCCTCGTCGGGGCAGGCGCCGCCCTGGCCACAGGCTGCGTCGTCGGGAACATCATGTCCGGTTGGCCCCTGCTGAGCGTCGGCATGGTCCTCTTCGGTATCGCCGTGATCCTCGCGAACTGGGCGACGACGTATTTATTCATGATGGGCGGACGCTTGGCCGAACTGCCGGAGACGCTCGGGCTCATGTTTAAGCGGAGGCGCTGAGGGGGAACATGCGAGCCCAGCCTTGGCCGACCTGAGGCTTTCGCTGAGGATTCGAATGTCTCGTGAGCGGACACCAATTGATACGGCCTTGCCGTTTTCTATAAAGCCATAAGCGAAAGGATAAGGCGTATGAACATCATCGATTTCTCGACAAATCGTTCATGCGGGGACGGCCGCTATGAAGCCTCGGTTCTTTTCGAGCAAGGCCTATTGAAGATCCGCAGGATCGAGCTCGCGGCCGGAGCCCTCATCCCGCCTTGCCGGATGATGGAGGATGCGGTGTTCGTCGTTTTCGAGGGGCGGATCACCTTCCGTACCGAAACCGAGGAGTCCGTTGTCCGCGCTCCCGGCGCCGTGTTCATTCCCAGGGGGGCGACGACGCGCAGCATGGAGGCCGATGAGCCTTCGCTCGTGCTGGCCGTGCTCTGTAAGCGTGAACCGGTCGTCTCGGAGGGAGAGCGACCGTCGAAATAGTCCAAATCAGTCTCTGGATCATCGCTGGGCCGGCGGGCGCAAGTTTTTAGGCGGTGGCGGTGTCTAATAGAATAATAGGGCGGTCTTTTTACGCCTGATCCAGAGGAGGGCCATAATCCAAGTCCCGGAATCGATGGAAGATGAGGAGCTGCTGCGGCGTATCGCGGCCAAAGACCTCGGCGCATTCAAGGTCCTCGTCGATCGCTTTCAGAGCAGAGTCATCGGCCTGTGCTCGCGCCTGCTCAGCCACCCCCAAAATGCCGAGGATGTCGCCCAGGACGTTTTTTTCCAAGTGTACAAATCCGCCGGAGCATTCCGCGGCGAGTGCCTCGCCTCCACTTGGATCTATCGAATCGCCGTCAACCGCTGCCGGAACTTCAACCGGGATAACAGAAGATTCGTGCGGTGGGGGGAGCTCCGCCGAGGGCTCAATGACGGGGACGGGAGCGGGCCTGGATTCGCGGCGCCCGACGGGGACGACCCCGCGTCCGCTTGGTCCGTGAACGAGACCCGGGAGCTCATCCGGAAAGCGGTCGCTTCTCTGCCCGAGAAGCAGAAGACCATGCTCATTCTCCATAGGTTCGAAGGCCGCTCCTATCAGGAAATCGCCGCGATCATGGGCGTTTCCGTGGCGTCCGTGGAATCCGGCCTTCACCGGGCCAAGCTCAACCTCCAGAAGAAACTCGCTCCGTAGTTCCCTGAGGTCTGCCGGGGCCGCAAGTTTTGATCCGGATCTTGTGTCTAAAGGGATAGAGATGAAAAAACAACAGCCAGGAAGGAAAAGCGCGTGCGCGTTCATCCGGAGTCATTTGATCTCCGTGACTGAAGGCAATTCGACGGGGGAGACGTCTCCCGATATCCGGGAGCATCTGGATTCCTGCGAGGAGTGCGCTATCCTCGTCCAACGATTCGCCCGTGGCTGGGAGAGTCTGGCCGCACCTGAGGTCATCCGACCCGGGCCGTCGTTCTTTCCCGATCTCATCGGAAGAATCGAGGCGTATGAGAAGCCCGGCTCCGGATTGGCAACCACCCGGAGTCTCGCCTGGAGGATCCTCAGGCCGGTGGCTGTGACGGCTCTCTTCCTGGGCGGGATCCTAGCCGGGCATGAGTTGGGCAAGGCGGAAAAACCCCTCTCTAGGTCCGAGGACTATTTCGCCGCCCCCTCCGTCGATATCTTCGAAAATATCCCGCAAGGCTCTGTGGCCCATTATTACGTCGACCGTCAGAATGCGATGAAAGAAGATTTCGAATGACAAAGAAGCTATGGAAATACGGGCTTATCCTGCTCTTCGTCATCAATGTTACGGCGCTGTTGACGTTCGCTTACCATCGCTGGTTCAGGGTGACGGACGAGAAGCCGGCCGCAGGCCAGGCCCTGGCGGAGCCCTTTTCGAAGCAGCTGTGCCTGAACGGCGAGCAGGAGAGATGCATCAGGGACATCCGGTCATCTTTCGATGCCGAAACCGAGGGAATCCAGACGCAGATGCAGGAGAAAAGACGGGCGATGGTCGAAGAGATGAAAAAAGCGTCGCCTGACAGCGCGGCGCTCGATCGGCTCGTCGAAGACATCAGCCGGCTTCAGGCCGAGATCCAGAAAAAGGCGGTTCTCAATCTTCTGAAAGAGAAAGAGGTCCTGACGGACGAGCAGAAAACGACCTTCTTTCGGATGTTCGAGGATCACGTCTGTCGTCGCGGTGGAGGCGCGGATCGCGACGCCGCGTCCACCGGACATGCGGGCTATCCCCGGGAACTTGAACGGTAATCTCTTTCCAGGAGGAATAGGATATGAAACTGACCCGATCGAAGGTGGCACTGATCGCAGGGCTGGCACTCATCTTGACGATCCCCTTGCTGGCCCAGATGGCCAACCCGGGAACTGCGGAGAAGGGTTGTGTCCTACCCAACTTGACTTCCGACCAAGCGGCCAAGATCGCAAGGCTCCAAGTTGAGCATCAGAAGGCCCTTATTCAGCTACAAGCGGCCTTGAAGACCAGGCGCCTCGAGCTTCGTCAGCTGATGCTCGAAAAGGCCGATCCGAAGAAGCTCGACGCCAAGATCGACGAGATAGCCAAGGCGGGAGCGGACATCCAGAAGAGCTGCCTGGCGCACAAGACCGCTCTCAGCGGGGTGCTGACGGACGAGCAGAAGAAAGCCCTTGAACAGAAGTGCGGGGGGATGAGCTGCGGCTCCGGCATGGGCCATGGGGGCGGCTTCGGTGGCGGAGGCAACGGCCGCATGACGGGCAAGATGGAAAAAGGCGGGCAAAGCGCCAAGGGATGCGGCACCGAAGGCTGCGGATCCCAGGCTGGATGTAAAAAGTAAAGTATCCCGGGACAATTGGAAGGAGGGGGGATCCTCAGCGATCTCCCCTCCCTGTCATTAGCTTTAAGATCAATTCCGCTTTGTTCCTTCCAAATCAGGGGAACACGCGAAGTGCCCCGGCCGGGTTCCGCGAGGCGACCGGCGGGCTATCTGCATCATCTCTTCAGGTTCTTCTTGAGGGATGTGTCCAATCCTTATAGAATCTCCGGTGGAGACAGCGCATGAAAAAAAGGACGTCTTGGACGGTCGTCGTCTTCCTGGTTATCGCTGGCCTGGCGGTCGCGGGTTGGGCCCTCCTCCCGGGACGGAGCCGGGGCAAAGAGCCGGCACTGAAAACGGCAAGGGTCGTCCGGCGTGACATCGGTTCCACGGTCATCGCCACAGGGATCATCAAACCGATGGTGGGCGCCGAGGTTAAGGTCGGGTCGCGCGTCTCGGGCGTCGTCAAGCGGTTGAGGGCCCAGATCGGGGACCGGGTCGCGGCCGGACAGGTTATCGCCGAGCTGGACGACGCCGAGCTCCAGACCAAGCTGAACCTAAACGTCGCCACCCTGGAAAAGTCGAAGGCCGACCGGGAATATTCCCGGTCGAACCTGGAACGGCTCCGGCCGCTCTTCGAGAAAAAATTCGTATCGGAGCAGGAATTGGACCAGGCCGAGAACGGCGTCAAGGTGACCGAGGCCCAGGTCGGGCAGGCCCAGGCCAACGTCGAACTGGCTCGGGTCCAGCTCGAATACGCAAGGATCTACGCCCCCGTTTCCGGGGTCATTGCTTCGATTTCCACTCAAGAGGGAGAAACCGTCGCCGCCAGCTTCGCCGCGCCGACGTTCGTCAACATCATCGACCTTGGCCGGCTCGAGGTCCAGGCTTACGTGGACGAAACCGACATCGGGAGGATTGGCGAGGGGCAGGAAGCGGCTTTCACCGTAGACACATACGCGGAAACGGAATTTCGCGGGAAGGTAACGGCCATCTACCCGAAGGCCGTCATCCAGGACAATGTTGTCAATTATGTCGTAACAATCGGGATCACCGACGCCCAAGGCCGCACCCTCAGGCCGGAGATGACGGCCAACGTCACCGTGTTCCTCGAAAGGCGCGAGAATGCGTTGGTCGTTCCCACGCCGGCCGTTTTCCGGGACGGCGGTGAAAGATTCGTCACGGTCCTGGAAAACGCCGTCCGGGAGCGGCGGAAAGTTAAGGTCGGCTGGCGGGACGGCGCCTACACCGAGATCCTCGAAGGACTCGTCGAGGGTGAGACGGTCGTCATCATCGAATAAGAAAGGAAAGAGCGTCATGGACGATTCCATCATTCAGGCGAAAAACCTCACCAAGATCTACAACAAAGGCGGAGGCGCGGAGGTCCGCGCCGTCGACAACGTTACGCTCGAGGTCGCCCGCGGCGAATTCGTCGGCGTCATGGGGGCCTCGGGCTCCGGCAAGTCCACGCTTATGAACATCCTTGGCTGCCTCGACAAACCTACCGCAGGAACCGTCCTTCTGGACGGCATCGATGTCGGCGTGCTCGGAGACGAAGACCTGGCCCGCCTCCGAAATAAAAAAATCGGATTCGTCTTCCAGACCTTCAACCTTCTGCCGCGCACGAACGCCCTGGAAAACGTCGAGCTCCCGCTCGTCTATTCGGATCTGCCCAACGTCTCCAAGCTGGCCCGTTCGGCCCTGGACGCCGTGGGGCTGACCGCCAGGGCCCATCACTATCCTTCGGAGCTGTCGGGCGGTGAACAGCAGCGCGTAGCTATCGCCCGGGCCCTGGTCAACGACCCCGAGATCATCTTCGCCGACGAGCCCACCGGCAACCTGGACTCGCGGTCAAGCTATGAGATCATGGCCATATTCCAGAAGCTCAACGCCCAGGGACGGACGATCATCCTCGTCACCCACGAGCCCGATATCGCCGGGCACACGCGCCGGGTCATTCGGGTTTCCGACGGCCGTATCGTTGAGGATGTTGAAAACAAGAACCCGAGAGACGCAGCGGCTGATCTGGCCGAGCTCCCGCCTCAGGAGGAACGCCGTGAAAACCGCTAGGATCGTCAAGACCGCCTTCAAGGGGTTGGGCCGGAACAAGGTTCGGACATTTCTGATGATGATCGGCGTCGTCATCGGCATCGTCGCCCTGACCCTCGTCGTCTCCGCCGCCCTAGGTGCGCAGAAAAGGGTTATGGAGCGGGTGAAAAAATTCGGACTCGACAGCCTGATGACTTCTGCTGGGGGCGGCCAGCAAATGGGCCAGCCTTCGTCAGGACAGCCGACGACGACTCTGATGATCGATGATGCTCGGGCCATCATGGAGGAGGTCAAAGGCGTCGCAGGGGTGGCCCCCTTCAACCGCCGCGGCCAGTCCGAAGTCAAGTTCCAGGAAAAATCCACGACGACCGGCGTCTTCGGCGTCACGCCTTCCTGGGCCCCTGTTTGGGACTGGGATGCCAAGGTGGGCGACTTCATCACCGACGAGGATATGGAAAGCTCGGCCCGCGTGGCCGTCATCGGCGAAACAGCCCGCCGGGCGCTTTTCGGGCTCTCCAACCCGATCGGCGAGACGGTCCGCATCGGCAATATCCCCTTCGAGATCAAGGGTATCATGCAGGACAAGGGGACGAGCCCGGGCGGGGGAGACATGGACAATCGTATCTACATCCCCCTGAGCACGTTCATGAGGCGCGTGGCCAACGTGGACTACCTCTCGGGGATCAAGGTCCGCCTCAAATCCGTCAACGATATGGACAAGGCCGTGGCGGACATCAATTCCGTACTGCGGGAGCGCCACAAGATCGCCGCGGGGCTTCCCGATGATTTCACCATCCGGACCCCCGACGAGGTCAAGGAAATGGCGGAGAAAGTGGCCGGGACTTTCAATGTCCTTCTCATCATCGTCGCCGGGATCTCCCTCATCGCTGGGGGCGTCGTCGTTTCGAACATCATGCTGATCTCCGTTAACGAGCGCCGCAAGGAGATTGGTCTGCGCAAAGCCGTCGGGGCCCGTCGCCGGCATATTCTCCTGCAGTTTCTCCTGGAGTCGACCGTCGTCACGCTGACCGGCGGCGTTATCGGTATCGTGCTCGGGGCTGTTGGCGCCAGGATCATGAGCGCTTTGACGAAATTGCCAACTGCCCTGTCATGGGAGAGCGTGGCTTTAGGGCTTGTCTTCTCGAGCTTGGTAGGGATCATCGCCGGTCTTCAGCCGGCCAGGCGGGCCGCGGCCCTCCAGCCGGTCGACGCCCTCCGGTCTTGACGAGATAGGGCAGTTCCGCGGAAGGAAGGCCGTTGGATGAAAATCGCCCGCAGCCTGAAAATCTCTCGTAAACAGCTGGCCGCCCATAAAATGAGGACCGCCCTGGCCCTGCTCGGGATCCTCATGGGGGTTTCCGCCGTGGTCCTGATGGTCGCCGTCGGGAGGGGGGCCCAGCGCGAGGTCCTGAGCAAGATCGAGGCCATGGGCACAAACCTGATCGTCGTCAGTGCTGGCCAGGTCCAGACGACGGTCGGCCGCAGAGAAATTCGGGGCACGGCAACCACGTTAACCCTGCAGGATGCCGAGGCCATCCTCCGCGAATGCCCCTCGATCAGAGCGGCGGCTCCCGTCCAATCCCGGAAGATGCAGGTCAAGTTCGGGAACCTGAGCACGAACACGACCATCTTGGGTACCACTCCCGGCTACGCGGCCGTCCGCGGCTTCAAAGTTGAGCGCGGCGTGTTCTTCTCGGAAGAGGAAAACACGGCTGTCCGCCGGGTCGCCGTGATTGGGCGGTCCGTTATGAGGAATCTTTTCGAAGGCGACGACCCGCTCGGCGAGACGATCCGGATCGGGCGCGTGGCCTTCGAGGTCGTCGGCGTCATGGAGCCCAAGGGAGTCGACCTCGACGGCGCGGACCAGGACGACCAGGTGTTCATCCCCGTCCGTACGGCGCTCCGCCGCCTTTTCAATCTGACCCATATTGGAGCCGTGCACCTCGAAGCGAAGAGCAAGGACCAAATGCGCGCCGCCGAGTCCGAGATCCGCGAGCTCCTGCGCGAGCGCCACCGGCTGGCCGATCCAGCCAAGCCCGACGATTTCACCATCCAGAATCAGAGCGACCTTCTGGAAGCCGAACGGGAAACGGCCGAGACGTTCACTATGCTCACCGGGAGCATCGCCGCCGTCTCCCTGCTCGTTGGGGGGATCGGCATACTGGCCATCATGCTCATGGCCGTGCGAGAGAGAACCAATGAGATCGGCCTGAGGATGGCCGTTGGGGCCAGCCGGAAGGACATCCTCGTCCAATTCCTGTTCGAGGCGGCGGCCCTCGGCCTGGGGGGCGGGGCGGCCGGGGCTACTGTCGGGATTTCGGCCGCATTCCTGGTCAGTGCGCTGACCCGCTGGGCGATCTCGATTTCGCTTTCCTCGGTCGTCCTAGCTTTTGGTTTTTCTCTGATAATCGGACTGTTCTTCGGGGTCTACCCGGCCCGCAAAGCCTCACGACTCAACCCCATTGAGGCGCTGCGCAGCGAGTGACCGACGGCGGCCGGGGCTCCGGCCGCCGTCGAATGGGTTGATTTCCCGGCCCGATTGTGAATAATGAATTCGGGTCGCGGAAAGAGAAGCCATGAGCGAAGAGAAACTGCCGGAACTCGGCAAGATCCACCCCGCCTTTTTCGACCGGGTCATCTATCCGAGGCTCGGCGCCGCGAGCGGCGACGTCGTCATCGGCCCGCGCCACGGCGTCGACTATGGGGTCATCCGCGTGGGCGGGCGGTACATGGCTTTGTCGACCGACCCCTTTTTCATCGTCCCGTCGTTCGGCTTTTCCAAAGCCGCCTGGTTCGGCTTCCATATCGTCTTCTGCGACGTCGCCGTCTCCGGGCTCGCGCCCCGCTACCTTGCGATCGACCTCAACCTCCCGCCGGAGATGAAAGAGTCCGAGCTCGAGGAGATGTGGGACTCGGTCCACGCCGAGGCTAAAAAATACGGGATCAGCGTCGTCACCGGACACACGGCGCGCTACACGGGCTGCAGCTATCCCATGGTCGGCGGGGCGACGGCGATCGCCGTCGGGGGGAAACGCGATCTCCGCGGCCCGGACCGGGTCAAAAAAGGGGACCGCATCGTCATCACCAAGGGTCCGGCCATTGAGACGACGGGGCTCCTGGCCGTCCTTTTCCCGGAGAAGTTCATCGCCGCGGGAGGGGAGTCCTTCCAGAATGAAGCGGCCGCGGTCTTCTCCCAGATGACGGTCATGGAGGATTGCGCAGTCGCCCGAAAGTTCCGGGGTGTGCACGTCATGCACGACGCCACGGAGTGCGGCGTCTGGGGAGGGCTTTACGAGATGGCCCGGGCGGGCGGCTATGGCCTGCGGGTCGAGGAAGAGGCCATCCCCGTTCAGCCGGTCATCCGCAAGACGGCCGACCTCTTCCGCTTCGATCCCTTCGCCGCTATCAGCGAAGGCACGCTCATCGCCATGGTGGACCGAAAGGACACGGATGCCCTGATCGGGGCTTTGAAGGATCAAGGGATCCCCGCGGCGGTCGCCGGCGAAGTCGTCGCCGCCGAGGAGGGCCTGAAGATCATCGGCCGGGCGGGCGAGCGGATCCTCGAATACCCCAAGGTCGATCCCTATTGGATCCTGGCCGCCGAATTTTCCAAGTGACGATTGAGAACACCTCCGGAAAAGCGATAAGATAGGCCGGCGAAGAGGCCGAACATAGTGGAAGACATCAGCCGGGGCGTCCGCTCTTTCACCGCCGGCACGGCGGTGAGCCGGGTCCTGGGGCTCGCCCGCGAGTCCGTCTTCGCCCATCTCTTCGGCGTCGGAGCGGCGACCGACGCCTTCAACGTGGCCTTCCGCGTCCCGAACCTCCTGCGTGACCTTTTCGCCGAGACCGCCCTCTCGGCGGCTTTCGTCCCCGTCCTCACGGCCGAAAAGGCCAAGGGCAAGGAGGCCCAGAACCGGCTGGCCTCGAACATCTTCAACGTCCTCTTCGTGGTGACGGGTATCGTATCGATCGCGGGGCTCCTCCTCGCCCCCTATCTCGCTAAGGCCATCGCCTTCGGCTTCGGCCGCGTGCCCGGCAAGATCGACCTGACGGCCCAGCTGACGGCCGTCCTTTTCCCCTTCCTGCTCTTCGTCAGCATGGGCGCCTGGGCCATGAGCTATCTCAACACGGAGAAGTCGTTCTTCGTGCCGTCGGTCGCCCCGGCCCTCTTCAACGTGTTTTCGATCCTCGTGCCGGTCCTGACCTACGGCTGGTACGTGTCGCGCGGCAAGGAGCCGATCTTCGGCATGGCCGTGGGCGTCCTCGTCGGCGGGCTGATGCAGTTCCTCGTCCAGGTGCCCCTCCTCCGGCGCAAGGGGTTCCACTGGAGCCCCCTCTTGAGCTTCCGCGACCCGGAATTCCGGCGGGTCATGGCCCTTTTCGTCCCGGTCGCGATCGGCCTCGCGGGGACGCGGATCAACGTCCTGGTCAACACGATCCTGGTCACGCCGCTGGCCCAGGGGAGCGTCAGCTGGCTCAACTACGCCTTCCGGATCATGCACCTCCCGCTCGGGCTCTTCGGCATCGCCGTCGGGACGGTCGCCCTGCCGTCGCTTTCGAAACTCGTCCTCGATAACGACACCGCGGCGGTCCGCTCGACGCTCACCGACTCCCTGAAGATGGTCCTCTTCCTGACCGTGCCGACGTCGGCCCTGATCGCGTTCCTCGCCGTACCGATCACCCGGGCCATCTACGAGCGGGGGCGCTTCACGACGGCGGACACGATGGCCACGGCCGGGGCCCTCGTCCTCTACACGCTGGGCATCCCGTTCATGGCTGCGCTCCGGAACGTCGCCGCGGTCTTCTACGCCTACAAGGACGCCAAGACGCCGATGTACGCGAGCTTCTGTTCGATCGGCCTCAACCTCGTCCTCAACGCGACGCTGATGTGGGTCCTGGGGTTCAGGGCCTTCCCGCTTTCGACGACCCTGGCCGCGGTCCTCAACGTCGGGGTCCTTATCGCCCTCCTGCCGCGCAAGGTCGGCCGGGTGGAGTTCGGGCCGCTGGCAAGGTATGCCGGAGCGCTCGCGGTCGCTTCGGCGGCGGGCGGCGGAGCCGCCCGGTTGGTGAACCGCGCCATCGCCGGCGCGATCGGGACGTCCTTCCTGGCGACGGCGGCGAGCGTCGTCGCCTGCGGCCTCCTCGGGCTGGCCATCTTTTACGCCGCCTCGCGCCTCCTCGGACTTACCGAGACGCGCGACTACCTCCGCCGCTTCCTCCGCCGCTGAGGCTATCCGCCCCGAGCTTGTTTCTGTATAATGGCCCGCGGCATGAGCGTGATCCCCGCGGCGCAGGTCTCCGATAGATCCCTCCGGCGGACGGCCTTGGCCGTTTCAATGGTGTCCTCGTTCCTGACCCCGTTCATGGCCTCGGGCATCAACGTGGCCATGCCCTTCATCGCCAAGGAATTCGGGCTGAGCGCCGTGGCTCTCGGCTGGGTCGTCACGGCTTACATGCTGGCCGCGGCCATGTTCCTCGTGCCTTTTGGCCGCCTGGCGGATTTGGTCGGCCGCAAGAGGATTTTCGCCCTAGGCATTGGCGTAAACATCGCCGGGACCGCTGTAGCCGCCCTAGCCCCGTCCGCCTTTTTCCTCATCCTGGGCCGCGCCGTCCAGGGCGTTGGCGGGGCCATGATCTTCGGCACGGGCGTGGCCATCCTGACCTCGGTCTACCCGCCCGGCGAGCGCGGCCGCGCCCTGGGCCTTAATACGGCGGCCGTCTACACCGGCCTTTCTCTCGGGCCCGTCCTGGGCGGCTTTCTCGTCCACGCCTGGGGCTGGCGGAGCGTGTTATGGGCGACGGTCCCCATCGCCGCAACGGCCCTGGGGCTCACTCTCGTCCGGCTCAAAGGCGAGTGGGCCGAAGCCCGCGGCGAAGGGTTCGACTTCAAGGGTTCCATGATTTTCGGCTCCGGGCTCGTCGCCCTGATGTACGGATTCTCGCGCCTGCCCTCCCTCTTCGGCTTCGCGCTCACCGGCGCGGGCCTCCTGGCCCTGGCCGGCTTCATCCTGTTCGAGCTCCGGGCGCGGACGCCACTCCTCGACCTCCGCCTTTTCGGGAAAAACCGGATCTTCGCCTTCTCCAACCTGGCCGCCCTAATCAACTACAGCTCTACGTCGGCCGTCGCCTTCCTGATGAGCCTCTACCTCCAGTATGTCAAAGGCCTGCCGCCGCAAAAAGCGGGACTCGTCCTGGTCGCCCAGCCGATCGTCATGGCCCTCGCCTCGCCCTTCGCCGGAAAGCTCTCGGACCGCTCCGAGCCGCGCGTCATCGCTTCGCTCGG
>Ga0315279_10002004_pt1 | contig 31941 bp, 29 predicted proteins | sample YL17G06_20_MG_FD_203694 | JGI IMG/M metagenome (GOLD analysis project Ga0315279, IMG submission 203694) | Sediment microbial communities from Yellowstone Lake, YNP, Wyoming, USA - YL17G06_20 | ecosystem: Environmental > Aquatic > Freshwater > Lake > Sediment | place: USA: Wyoming | collected...
ATTTTCATGGGGACGGGAATGACATTCTACGGGGTTTGTCATTCCCGTGAAGCTTGTCCTCACGAAAGTGGGGAACGGGAATCCATTTTAATCTATTACCCCATTAATTATTTAATGCCCATGCAAAGGGGAGTCAGAGGGGATTTGAGGCGATTTATTTTATTACCCGATTATTCAATCTCCATAAGGGGGGAGTTTTGGCAATTTCCCATCTTGAGAAGGGATTAAGGGGTGTGTTGATTACTTAAAGGATGATTTTTTATGTATGGGTATTTTGGTCAATATCCTCTAAACAAAATTACTAAAATTATTTATTATTTGCCAAATTTCTTAAAGCTTTTCTGGAAGCTTTTCCGTGATCCCAAGGTGTCTTGGTACAAAAAGGCTATACCCACTATTGGTGGGATAATAGCAATAGCTTATGTATTATCACCAGTTGATTTTATCCCTGACTTTCTTTTATTTCTGGGACAACTAGATGATATGACCGTAGTATTGCTGTTTATGGTGCCAAGTATATGGATATTTATTCGTAGCTGTCCAAGTGATTTAGTCAAGGAACATGCTCGTCAGATCGGAAGTAATAAACATTTATAATCGGTTATTAGCCATTTATGAGATACCTTTTGTTGAGTGACATACATTCTAATATTGAAGCTTTGAGATCAGTTCTAATGGAAATAATATCCATTAGAACTGATAAATACGTTATTCTCGGTGATCTGGTCGGATATGGTGCAAGTCCCAACGAAGTAGTAAGAACTATTAGAAAATTAGACCCAGCAGTGGTTATCAGGGGTAATCATGACAAAGTAGCATCTGGATTATCGAGTGGATATGGTTTCAACTATATTGCTCGTGATGCGGCTTTGTGGACGCAGGCTAAATTATCTAATGAAAATAGAGAATACCTTGCTGATCTACCACGAGGACCGGTTGTGGTTGACGGTTTATTTGATATTATGCACGGTTCACATTATGATGAGGATTATTATTTACTTGAACCGGGTGAAGTTTCGTTTGAGTTTAGAAGATCAGAAAGCAGATTGACCTTTTTCGGTCATACTCACATTCCAATAATATGGATTTATGATTGCGAAGAAAAAACTGTTAAACCTAAGCTTTGTGAATATGATACCAATGGGAGATATGAGTTTTTACTTGAAAAAGGTAAACGCTACCTCATCAACCCCGGCTCTGTGGGTCAACCGAGGGATATGGATCCGAGAGCATCTTTCGCCATCTTTGATGAAGATTATAAGAAAATGACGTTTTTCCGTATTGTTTATAATATCGAATCTTCACAACAAAAAATTATTAACGCAGATCTTGATAGATTTCTTGCAGAAAGGTTAGCTATTGGAAGATGAAAATTGTTAAAATAAGTCTTACAACTGTATTAGCATTACTCGCTATTTCTTTTACTGTATCTGCAGAAGATACTTATAGATATGCCGGTGAATTCCTGAATACAGGTGCTGGTGCGAGAGCATTGGGAATGGGTGGAGCTTTTGTTGCAGTGGCAGATGATGGAACTACTGCATATTGGAGCCCGGGAGGTTTACCCGCTTTAACGTCCAGAGAGATATCTTTCATGTATTGTCAGCAGTTTAAGAATCTCGTTAAAACTAACTATATCAGCTATGTCCATCCCGAATCAAGATGGGGTGCTTTCGGCATAAGCTGGTTGAGATTGAGTGTTGAGGACATCCCAAAGACTGGCTACATAGATGCAAACCAGAACAATATGCAGGACTTCGATGATAAAAATGACAACGGTATAAAGGATCCGGGTGAATTATATATTGAACACCCGATTCAGATAGGCTCATTTGATGACATTGAGGAAGGTGTTTTTGTCACTTATGGTTTAAGATTGAGTAAAGCTTTCACTGTCGGATTAAATCTCAAATACATAAGGCAAATCCTTGCTGATAACTCGTCTACGGGAATAGGGATTGATGCAGGCGGACTTTATGAGGTATTTGATGGCTTTAAGGTAGGATTCAACCTTCAGGATGTGACTAAGACAAAGCTAAAATGGGATTCTGCGACAAAACACGAGGACATTATTCCTCTTAGTGTAAAATTTGGCGCCGCTTATACCGCACAATCGCAATCTATCAAAAGCGTTATAACTTTATCTTGGAGCCTCGATACCAAATATGGTACAGAAATGCACTACGGTGTTGAATGGTGGCTTATGAAGATATTGGCACTAAGAGTAGGACTGAACGCAGGAGAGTTTACTGTTGGAACTGGTCTGAAATTAGCCAATTTTCAGGTAGATTACGCTTTCATCGGTCACGACGATCTTGGAAACACACATCGTATATCAACGTCAGTTCGCTTTTAAGTATTTTCTTATTCTAATAAGATATTGGTGTTTTCAACAAAAACTTTAGACAATAACCTGACAAGGTGAAGGAGGGAACAAATGGCAGTAACCAACAAGCAATTGCTTGATATGCACAAGAGGGCGCTGGACACCATTCGCGCAGCAATTGACGGATTGGATCGAGAATCTCTATGCTGGTGTGAACCGGAGACTGGGCAATGGATTGCTCAAGAGGTTAGTCATCTCTGCAACACAGAACGATACTGGATCGAAGAGGAAGGCATTGACCCACAATTGGACACATGTCCGGAGTTACCATCATCGCTTGAAGAAGAATTGCGGTATCTTTGGTGTGTAGAGCAACGATGGGTTGAACTACTACCCACAAATCCTGGTTTGCGCTACGCATTGTTTCGGGTGTGTCTGCATGCACTATACCATTTAGCTCGTATTGCCCACTTGCGCAGGCATCAGCAATCAGGCTGGAGATTGCCAGACTGGAGCGAGCCCGGTTCGTGGGAATATGCTACTGATCCTATCATACACGTGATGTTAGCAGATCAACCCCAGGACGTTGATCTGCCTGCAACTTCAGGGTACAAGTCGGATACGCTGACATAGTTGACATATAGTAATGAATGTTTTTTCTTTTCTGAATATTCGTATTGTTGTGGAGGTAGGAATAGTGCAGGCTGTTATATTTGAATCACCGGGAAAGATTAGTGTTACAAACGTTCCTGATCCAGTTATAAAAGAAGATGAAGTTTTGATTTCTGTTAAAGCCTCTGGAGTTTGTGGAACTGATGTGCATATATACGAAGGCGATTTTATTGGAACGTATCCTATCATCCCCGGACACGAGTTTTCTGGTGATGTAATCGAGGTCGGCAAAAACGTTACAACTGTTAAATTGGGAGATAGGGTAGCTGTTGACCCCGGTGTATTTTGCCGAAAATGTTCTTTCTGCCGAGAGAATAGACAGAACTTTTGCGAAAACTTTAAGGCTTATGGAGTATTCTTCAACGGTGGATTTGCCGAACTTGCCGCTATAAAAGAGGAAAACGTTTATAAAATTGATGGTCTATCTTATGTTGAAGGTGCTATGGTCGAACCTGTCGGATGCGGGATTCATGGTATGAAGCAGATCAATATGGAGATCGGAGATCACGTATTGATATTCGGTTGCGGTCCTATAGGGTTAATACTGATGCAGTTATGCAAAAACAATGGTTCCGCTACAATCACAATGGTTGACACTATTCAAAAGAAACTCGATCTGGCTAAGGAATTGGGCGCAACCAATACTTTGCTTGCTGATTCAGAATTAACAAAGAATCTTAAAGATATTCGCTCAGATGGATTTCACGTAGTCATTGACGCAACAGGTCGTCCATCAGTTGTACAGAATATGTTTAACTACGTCAGGAATAGAGGCAAATTGCTATTCTTCGGTGTTTGTCCGCAAAATGGAAAGATTGAGATTTCACCTTATGACGTATACAAGCGTGAATTAAAGATATTTGGCACCTTTGCTATACTTTATACAGCAATACCTGCTATTGATATGATCCGTGAAAAGAAGATCAATGTCGAAGCACTCGTATCACATAAACTTCCATTGAACGAGTTTCCGACAGCAATGAATATGATGATGGACAGAACGAGTTCCATGAAAATCATAATAGAACCAAACGCAGGTAGTTTCTAGTTTTTATTCATATAAAGGAGTGGAGAGCATGAATAAATACAATATATTCGAGATGGGAAATAAGAATTCCGATTATCTAGAATATCAATATGATCTTCTGAAGCAAAGTTATCAAGGCAGTTTACAGAAATTAGAAGCATTTGTAGAATTCATAGAAAGAGAATGGGCTATATCAATTAATATGCTTCCTGGAAGAGTTCTCAGTTTTCTATCACTTGGACATTGTGATAGTATACATAGATATATAGGAAGCCTTAAAAGAACTATTAAAAAAACTTCTGGTATTAATGTAGATCCAAAAGTTTTATACAGGGATCTGTTGAAAGACTGGAAGGCTAAGAGAATTGCTTTTGAACAAAAATTTGATGGTGGCGATAAATTCAAATATGGTGCGCTAAACGTTGGTGGAATTGGAATAGTCGGGAGGTATGGATATTTTTGTGTTATACTCGATCGGTCGGAAGCAGAAAAGTACTTATCATTAGTATTTATTATGTATGATAGTCTTAAGAATTATGTTGATAATAACTGTTGTGTAAACATTGGACAATTAGCTCAAGAGATTGCTGACAAAGATCATGTGCAGATTCTATCATCAATTAAGCATGAAGGGGATATTGGATCAACTCCTGCTTGTGATTGGCCTAAAATGATTTGTAATGATGATAATTATATAGAGGCAATAATACAAGACAAGATAAAAGTTGAACATATAAGAATCGTATATATAAAGAAGAGTAAGTTAAACGAACTATATAATGAAATTTTCAATAAATTAGCTGACGGAAGTGTAGATGGGTCTTTCGTAAAATCGTATCTCAGTAATTTAAATACAATATTCAGAAAAATGGACCAAGAGGGGATTAGATGGGAGAAACTAAATGAGTAAAGATACTGTCATGATTGCTATTTCTATGGATAATACATCTGCGTTTATTGTAAATGATGAAAAATTATTGCTTTTGACTCCGCCGTATCTTGCATCAGATCAGATTGAAGTTACAGAGAATGACATTGATAAGGTACTGCAATTAGATCAGTTTAAGGAATGCGATTATAAATTCAATAATATGAAAGAAGCAATTAGTTTCCTTGAAAATCGGTATCTTGACAATGTTAAGTTTAAACGGGAGAGAACACATAGATTGTCCCCTACAATTGATGATGTCACTGTTTGTAGGAACAGACCTGTGTGTCTGTCCCAATATAGTTTTCATCAGGATTTAGGTCTTAATTTAACATTGTCGAGGTATATCGAAATGTTAAAAGGATTCGGGGTCGTTGAGCCTTCAACAGAAAATTTTAAAGAGCTTTTGAAATATGCTGATGAGGATGTATATATAAATTATCTAAAAAGAACTAAAAATGAACTTATCCCAAAGATGAAGTTTGATATTGCGGAAACTATCGCTAGTGATATAATGGATTTAAATAAAGGAAATCCCGATATTAAAAATATGGCATCGGATATTTTGCGTGAAATCACGAAATTGAATTGGCCAATTAAATATCCCAATGCAACAGCGAAATTCTCACAAGGAAAAATCGAAATACATTCAAGGCAAATTGGTGAAGAAAAGAGAGTATTCAACATTGCAGATAAGGCAGCATAAGAGGTGTGTTATGGAAACTATTACATTTTATTCGTATAAAGGCGGAGTTGGGCGTACGTTAGCACTTGCTAATATCGCGATGTATCTCCGACGTTTTGGGTTAAACGTATGCCTTTTGGATTTTGACTTAGAAGCACCGGGATTACACTACAAGTTTATCCAAAATCCGAAACCTGATGATATAAAATCTGGTTTATTAGATTATATATATGAATTTACACAAAAAAGAGATATGCCAGAAGATTTTGTACCATATTCAATAGAGATTTTTCCTCAAACTAAAATCTATGGTTCAATCCGTTTAATCCCTGCTGGTAATGTTCTTTTTAAGGAATATTGGAAAAAACTTGCATCAATAGATTGGTATAGTATGTTTTATAGAGAGGACAGTGAGGGAGTACCATTTTTTCTTGAGTTAAAAGAGAGAATAGAGATCGAATTCAACCCGGATGTCTTGCTCATAGACTCAAGAACTGGCGTGACAGAAATGGGCGGGGTATGTACTGCACTTCTGCCAGATAAAGTGGTTTTTTTTATTACAAACAATCAAGAAAATATAGACGGAGCCCGTCAGATAATAAAAGGCATTAAGAAAGTTGATCGCTTACCCGGGCAAAATCCCATAGAAGTGATTCTTGCCCTTACCCGTATTCCATCAGGAAAAACTTTTAGAATTAAAAATAGAGAAAATGAAATTATAACTAATCTCTTGAATAACTTAAACGAAGGTATTACTGATATAAATAAACTAACAGTTCAGGATATTTGCATACTTCATTCTGATAGAGAATTGGAATTGTCTGAATCCCTAAAATTAGGGGTAAAGAGTATAAGTGCGACTGATTTAGCAGGAGAATACATTGAGTTTTTCTCTAAGGTGCTTACGGGTGAAACAAGCACAAAAATATGCAAAATTCTCAATGATAAGCTAAAAGGATCCCTGAATAGGACAAAGCATATCGTTGAATATATGGATCAAATAATTGAAAGAGAGAAAAGCTTGGAAAATATGGTTATTCGGCATATTGCCGCAATTTCTTCTTTTTCAAATATTGCTGATACTGCCGATGAAGAATTAAATAACTTACTAATAAAAGAGAAAAATCTTCTTATCAAACTTATAGAAAAAGGTGCTAAACTGGAATTGATTTTGACGTTCCCAACAATTCCAAAATTTGTTATAAGCAAGAAGATAATAAAAGTAAGATTAAAAGAATTGCTTGATTTTCTCAATAAGTGGGGTTTTAATGACCGATGCAATTTCGCACTTTATGAGCAACCGGCCTTAAATCTATTATTCTTTGGAGATAATATTCTATTCGAAGGACAAGCGGCATATTCTAAAGGATGGGAATATACGTTTGTATATACAAACAGAGATTACGTTGGAAATAGAATCGAAGATTTTGATAATCTCTTTGAAGATGCCTGTAAAGATACTATAGAAAAATATCCTGATCTTGAACATCCGGGGTCTTTGCGTCATGCTGTAATTCATGCCGTTAAGACAGCAATTACTGGCAAAAGTAGGTAGGTTAGATTGAGGAACGAAACCCAACGATTAGCAAATAGTTAAGTCGAGGAATGTAACCCGACATAATACCTTTAACCTTAAAACATGGACATTAAATATACAAACCACACCGATATTGTCGTTGCCGGCGCATCATTACTAAGCATAATGATAATGGCGATAAACACCCTATTTCATTCAGTAATACCATTATACTTAATTGGCATATTAATACTCGGTGTTTTCATATATTGGAGTATACGCAAAGACCCCACAAAGATTCTGGTACGATGCCTGATCATGGGCGGGATAGTAGGTGTGCTTTACACCTTTTTGGATAGTCTATTTGCAGAAGTTGAAATCACTACATATCTAAGAAATGACGTAAAAATACTATCAACTCCGGTGAGTGTAGTTCTGTTCTGGACGTTTTTCATCACTACAATGATGTATCTTTATCATAGGTTGCGCTCAGTTTTCGGAAGGTTTTATTTACCATCACTTATAACAGGTACAACTGCTTTTCTGTTTAGTCTTATACTGCTTTATCTCGGTAGTAATAATCAATGGAACTGGAACGTGTTAAATCACTTACATGGCAGTAAATCACTACCATCTATTGGACCAATACCTTTATACGTTCCGCTTGCCTTTTTTGTGACTTTTTTTGCATCACCTTATATTGTCGGAATCCCCAATACATCAATAATAAAAGATGATGAAAATAGTATCATGAAACACTTTAAAGTCTCAGATAATCCTTTATCTGGCGGACTCCGATGCACTATTATGTTATCCGTATGCCTTTATGGCTTGTATCAGCTTTTCACTCGCTTACAAATTTATATTTAGCCAATATTGACTTGTCATATAAAGTGTTATATAATTTGATTATACATGATTCATATTTTGGAAATGTGCTGTTTAGATAATTCGTAGTATGTTAATTCATTGGAAATTGTAATTTTGAAAGGAGGTTCTTGTCATATTTTGGATTTTATTAAAATGGTAAATGGTTAGATGACATTTTGAAAGTGGAGGATTAATGCGATGAAGTATTTTCTAATCTCAATAGTTTGTATACTTTTATTCTCAATCAATATTATGGCTCAAGAGTTGGTTCTTTACTATCCGTTTGACGGTGACAAAGACAAGGTTACAGACAAATCTGGCAAAGGCAATGATGGTAAATTTGATCAGGGTGGACTTAAACTCGTTGCCAGTAAAGAACCAAACTTTGGTCAGGCAATGTCGTTTGAAGGAAACTCAAGGATAGCAGTTGAAAGCAAAAGCTTGAATATAAGCGGTCCAATTACATTTGCTTTTTGGACTAAAAAAGGTGATGAGATCGGTGGAACGGGAATTGTCCCAAGAATTATCTCCAGAACGGGGGATCTTCACGAATTGGCAATGGATAGCGGAAACCTTAAAAAAGGCACATTTTGTATCTACTTTGGTAACGCCCCGGGTTGGACTACGTGTATGCCTGTTAATATGGAATGGCATCACATAGCTGTGACATCTGATGGAAGCACATTCCACACATATCTTGATGGTGAGGACGTTTTTCAATTGAAAGGTGCGGGACCTGCGGCTTATACTGGAACTTTTTACGTTGGCTCACGCTGTGACCTTACCTCTAAAGAATTTTATAATGGACTTTTAGACGAATTAGCGGTATATTCTGGTGCTTTAACTAAAGATAAAGTCAACGAGATTATGAAAAGCGGAGTTAAAGGTCAATTGCTTGCTATTTCTCCTAAGAGCAAACTTGCTTATACTTGGGGATACCTTAAATCAGAGCATTAAAAAATAAAACATGGAGACACGGAGAGGAAAATCATTACAGTATTCTCTGTGTTTCCGTGACTTCGTGTTTATTTTCATTTTATTTTTTAACAACAACCTCACCAGCCCCCATCTATTACTTTTCCGATTCTTTTATCAAATCCCAGATTTTGTCTAATCCAGTTGGTAGGTTGGGTTGAGGAACGAAACCCAACTATTAGTAAGTAGGTAGGTAGTTGGATCTAGTAATGTGGCCCGACAAAATTTTTAACCTTAAAACATGGATATTAAATATACAAACCACACCGACATTATAGTTGCTGGCGCATCATTATTGAGTTTGATAATAATGACAATAAATATGCTATTTAACTCAGTAATACCATTATACATCAGCGATGTTGTAACTATTGGAGTATTCATTTACTGGAGTATACACAAAGATCCCACAAGGATTCTGGTACGTAGTCTGATCATGGGCGGGATCGTAGGTGTGCTTTATACTTTTCTGGATAGTCTATTTGCAGAAGTTGAGATCACCACTTATCTGAGAAATGACATAAAGATACTATCAACTCCGGTGAGTGTCGTTCTGTTTTGGGCGTTTTTCATCACAACAATGATGTATCTTTATTATAGGTTGCGCTCAGTTTTCGGAAGGTTTTATTTACCGTCACTTATAACAGGTACAACTGCTTTTCTGTTTAGCCTTATACTTCTCTATCTTGGTAGTAATAATCAATGGAACTGGAATGTTTTAAATAACTTGCTTGGTAATAAATCATTGCCATCTATTGGTCCCATTCCTTTATACGTTCCACTTGCCTTTTTTGTGACTTTTTTTGCATCACCTTATATTGTCGGAATCCCCAATACATCAATAATAAAAGATGATGAAAATAGTATCATGAAACACTTTAAAGTCTCGGATAATCCTTTATTTGGTGGAATTCGATGCACTATTGTTTTGTCCGTATGTCTTTGTTGCAGGACTTTTATTGATAGCATTCTTAATCAGAATAGATGCTATATGGCATCCGGTAACGAGCAAGAGTTTTCTGGACAGAAAGACACTCCATGCCTTGATGGCGCAATACACCTTTTACAAGGTTTGTACCAATCTGTTCTTCCGTTGCACGGCGGAACGTGAGAAGCAAGAAGCCCACGAACTTTAGTCGTGGGTAATTCACGCTTGGATTTCTGTGTCGTTACTTGACTTTTATATTACCCCAATATGTAGCGAGTTTTCCGGCAGGGGAAACCGCAACGAAACCAAGAGCTTTCTCTAATCCATCTTTCATGCAAGTTTCGATCTCTACTTGCGTAAATGCTACGTTGGCTACAGCAACTTCATCAACGGCGCCTTTGAGTGGCAGTCCACCCTCAACCCTTCTGCCAATCTCTAATTTATGTACTCCCGGTTTGGTTCCTTCATGTGGTTTGTCAAATTCTCCTACCTTTATTCCATTCACGTATACAATTTCGTGCTTTCCCTTTAGAGTCCAAGCCAAATGGAACCATTCACCAGTAACCCAATCATTCTTAGCATTGGCGCAATTAATCCCTTCATCATAATTGCCAGCACCATCAGAAGTATATGTGTGAATCACTCCGCTCGGGTATATCCCAACCTCATATTCAAGATAGTGTTTTCCTACCACTGCCTGCCTGTCTTCAAATACGGACATTTTCTTATCATTCCTAATCCAAAATTCGACTGTTACTTCCTTAGTCATAGTCATAATCTCGTTGTTACCGCAGTCAACATAACTGGCAGTACCGTCAAACTCTAGTGCCTTTCCGAATTTGCCATCAACCCATTTCGGCTTAATCATTAAGGTTCCGTCATTTCCATTTCCAGATGAATCTTTCGCTGTATCACCCTTACCCTCATTAAATAACCATAAACCAACAATAGTTTTAGGGTCTATTTTGGCATAGACAGAACCTGCAAATAAAAGACTGAATATCATTAAACTTATCAATGCTATAATACTTATTTTAGCAGTTTTCATTTTTGTCTGCCTCCTTTATTAGACAACCCCCAACACAATATTAGAATAAAATAGTTGGGTCTCGTTGCCTCAACCCAACCTACAATTTATGCTTGGAGTTTTGTGTCATTACTTGGTTTTTATATTGCCCCAATATGCAGCGAGTTTTCCTTCAGATGAAACCGCAGTTGTTAGACCAAGAGATGCTTCTACCCCATCTTTCATACTAGCCTGAATATCTGCTTGCGCAAGTGCTACCTTGGAGACAGCAACTTCATCAAGGGCACCTTTGAATTGTAATCCACCCTCAGTCCTTCTACCAATCTCTAAGTTATGTGTACCTGGTTGGGTTCCTGCATGTGGCTTATCAAATTCTCCTACCATTACTCCATCCACGTATACAGTCTCGTGTGCTCCCTTTAGAGTCCAAGCCAGATGGCGCCACTTACCAACAGCCCAATCAGCTTCAGCATTAGCAACATTGATTCCTTCGTCATAATTGCCAGCCCCGTCAGAAGTATATGTGTGGATTGCACCTGCCGGGTATATCCCTACCTCATATTCAAGATAGTGTTTTCCCACTGCTACCATTCTGTCTTCAAATACGGACATTTTCTTATCATTCCTGAACCAAAATTGGACTGTTACTTCATTAGTCACAGTCATAGTATTTTTATTACCGCAGTCAACATAACTGGCAACACCGTCAAACTCTAATGCCTTTCCGAATTTGCCATCAATCCATTTAGGGCTACTTGTTAAGGTCCCGTCATTTCCATTTCCAGATGAATCTCTTGTTACATCACCCTTGCCCTCATTAAATAACCATAAACCAATAACATTTTTTGGGTCCATTTTGGCATAGCCTGGACCTGCAAATAAAAGACTGAATACCACTAAACTTATCAATGCTATAATACTTACTTTTGCGATTTTCATTTTTTACTGTCTCCTTTATGGTCATGCACGATACAATAAATCACTCCTAAGTTCACAGATTTAAATATACTTTTATTTCTTTAACCCACCTCCTTATGTCATTTTCCAATTCAAAAATCTGATAGCCTTAACTGTCCACCCCATAATATTCGGCAAGGGGACACCTGCATTATGAAGATTAAGAAAATAATCGGGTAATAGCCTAAAGGTCGAACACATAGGTTCGACCCTACGTTGATGGTGATTTATCGTAGAGACTCACCTATGTGTTATTTTAGCATACAATAACATTACCCGATTAATTATTTAATGTTCATTATGCGGGTGGTGAATTTCCGTCTCCTTTCTTCGTTGACTTTTGCATAACTAAATGCTATAATTAACAGTAATATACACCAGTCGTTCATTGAAAACTGAATGTATGAGGTTGCATACAGAAACGTTGTATGCGTAAAACACTCAACGGTCAAATAAGAACACATCGTGGGCTGGGATACAGCCTTTGCAGCGTAACGTAAGCGCTGGCTATGCGTGCTGCAAGAAGCCTCCGCATTTATGCGGGGGAGTTATCACAAACTCTCAATACTGATATTATACAAAACCTTCATTATCGGGTCAACAAAAAAAACATAGCTTTCCAAGCACTATATTAAAAGCATTTCGCTGACTACGTTCATGACATCCTCAACGGATATGCGATCAACGCATCTGTAATCTTTGAATTTACATTTATCTTGAGAACAAGGCTTACATTTATCCTCCATTCTTAAAGTTACACAATTATCACCATAAGGACCAAAACGCTCTGGATCTGTTGGTCCGTATAAGCCGATCACTTTAGTTCCGCAGGCTGAAGCTATGTGCATCGGTCCGCTGTCGTTTCCGATAAACAGATCAGCTTTCTTGAATAAATACGCAAGTTGTACCAGCGTTAGTTTCTCCGACAAATCAACAATCCGATCATCACCAACTCTCGTTCCGCCGAGTAACGGAAGAACAGACGCAGATACTATTGATTTTACGATCGCTGATTCATCTTTTCCCCCTATCAATGCGATCCTGACAGAATAATGTTGGAGAAGCTGACGAATAAGCTCTATGTACCTATCAGCAGACCAGCGTTTCAGGAGCATTGGACCGCCCGGGTGTATGACAATATTTATGTCAGGATATTCTATCGAATCATTAGAAGTTCTGCTTAGATCAAGAGATGATCTCTTTGTTTTGATGGTAATACCCGCTTTTTTTAGAATGTCTAGCGAAATCTCAGCTTCATACTTTAACGTCCATTGATCCCCTCTGCGTTTTATTGTGTCTGTTGGGATAGAGAGTTTTGAGCGACTCAATTTCTTGCGTATAAGATAAGTTCCACGATCAAGCCTGTACCTGCTCTTTGCAATCAAAGCGAATAATAGAGATGCAAAACTTCCCCGCAAATCTATTATTAGGTCAAAATTTCGGCTTTTCATATCTTTGGCGAAACGAAAAGCCTTCATAACATCAAACACCTTCGTTTCGCCAGTTCGATCAAAGAATCGTGCATTGTAGCATATAACTTCATCAATATGAGGAATAAGTCTGGCAATTTGCTCTGAAACTGGATTCACAACCATCGTTATACGCGCATCGGGAAAATTCTCACCTAGATTAGTTATTGCTGGAATCGAAAGAATGACGTCCCCTATGTGATCAAGCTTAATGACAGCGACCCGTTTTATATCTGCATGAAAAACTTGGCTACGATAAAATAAACCGATAATAAACGAGAGAACAACCGTAATGTATTCTTCTAATGTTCTTAGAAACCGATTTGTTTTATTGTTCATTTAACTTGTATGCAAATTTTGAAGTAATTCGTTTATATACGCTACGATCTTCTCGGTTGCCCCTGCGTTTTCTTCGATCATCGTCTTGCCTATCTGACCTAATCTTACTCTAAGCTCACTGTCTTTTAGCAACTTAATAAGCTCTGAAGCCATTTCATCTGGGTTCTTAATCATTATCCCTGCGCCAAATTTCATCAGCATAAAGGATTCCAGCGAATTGTGTATTGTAGGTCCAAATAAAACAGGCTTGCCCATAATAGCAGGCTCCATGACGTTGTGAACGCTTCCGTGAAAACTCCCGCCAATGAAAGCTATGTCGCCAAGCATATATAATTCTGCCAGCACTCCTACTCTGTCAACGATTATCGCTTCACCCTGATGTTTTATCCCTTTTTCGAGATCCGCTAGTCGCACATAAGGAAGTTTTCTATCGGTCATAACGTTCTCTATCTCTTTTAACCTTTCTGGTTCAGGTTCGTGTGGGACGAAGATCAACTGCACTTTGCCCCAGTCAGTTAGCACTTTTTGGTAGGCTTCAATGACTATCGCTTCGTCTTCTGTATAGGTGCTGCCTGCAATTATGACAGGCACATCAAATTTTGGCAAAAGTCCTTCCAGCTTCCTTCCAGCGGAGTTACTTCTAGCTATGACTTGATCAAACCTCGTATCTCCCATGACTTCAATTCGTGCATTATCTGGACAAAGAAGCTTGAGTCGTTCTGCATCACCTGCTGATATTGCACAGTGCAGAGCTATATGCTTATGGATAGATTTCATAAATGAACGAATTATTGGGGATAGTCGTTTTGATTTCTCGTATAACGTTGCATCCGCAAGGATCACTGATATACCATGTTTCCCTGCTGTCCAGACGTAGTTGGGCCATACGTCAAACTTCACGAAGATTAGCATTGATGGTTTAATTAACTCAAACATCCTTTTTGCATTTTGTGGCGTGTCGAAAGGTAAATAACTGATCAAATCAGCATGGGGATACTTTGATGCCAGATTGTAACCTGATGGTGAAAAGAATGTAACAACAATGCGGAATCTATCCTTAATTGCTGTGATGATAGGTCTTGCCTGCTCAAACTCACCTACGGATGCACAGTGAAACCATATTACAGGTAAATTCTCACGCCCATCAGCAGATTTGAACGGAATCTGATTTTCAATCCTTTCAAATAAACCTTTTCGCCCATTTAGACCATCACGAGCCTTAATGTTGAAAAGTGCATATATGTGGTATGAAACAAACAGCAATGGTATAAAAACTACATTATAGAAGATTCGCCATAAAAAACTCATTATCTTCTCCGAAAATCCGACTTTGGTGTAGAAAATTTTGGCTCTTTGGGATATAACGGGAAATTTTCCGTAGGGGCGAAGCCTATGCCTCATAAACGCTGATTATATAATTTACAATAGCAAATGCTTCGCCCCTACAATATTATCCCCGTAAATTACCAAAATTGTATAGTTACTCAACCGTTACTTATCTTTCTCTTTCGATATATCTCAAGACCTGTAACACATATAGTCAGCCAGAAAAGACCTCCTATATATCCAGCTAAGATATCGCTCAAGTAATGAACCTGAAGGTATATCCTCGTGAATCCGATCAGGAATATCAGGAATCCGACTGAGACAGCAATCAGAATGCGGTATTTCCATTGCCTGACGTATCTTATCAGGAAATAGGAAATCATACCATAAAAAACCATTGATAACATCGCATGACCGCTTGGAAAGCTGAATCCTCCAACTTCAATAAGAGTAGTTTCACTGATGGGACGTGTTCTCTGGATAGCTTGCTTTAATATGAAATCAAGAATACCTCCACCAGCTACTGCAATAATGTAACCGATGAGCGACCCAAATTGCCTTTTAAATAACAAGAACACAACAATTAAAAAACTGGCTATTGTCACTGTAATCCATTCACCAAGATGTGTTATGACAATCATTATTGTAGTCAGGAATGGAGTCCTGAAATAGAGGACATGCTCCAGTACCCATTGATCAATCGTATAGATCGTTTCCTGTTCAATTACACCATCTGCCAACTTTCCGAATATCCAAACGCATATTGCGCTGAAAGCAAGTCCCACAGTCAGTTGAAGACCAAGATAGCCTTCTGGTAACAGCCTTTTCCTCAAGAAAGTTATAAAAGGATACTCAAAAAATCTTTTCAATCTTGGAGAATTGGAGACATGATAGTATCTTTCTTGAAACCATGCTTTAAGTTCAGCCTGCTTCTTTACGATTGTTGCATACAGTCGGCTGAATCCAATAATTATGAGCAGGATGAAGAATATAAATACCCCTGCCCTTCCTGACCATTTTTCAATCGTCTTCCAACTCAAGCCAAAGAAGTATCCAAGTAGAGAAAACAACGTCGCCCAAATAATGCAACTTGTAACGTTGTAGAAAAGAAAAGACCTGTAAAGCATTCCGGATATGCCAGCAGTGAAAGGTCCGAAAGATCGGAGAAAGCCTATAAATTTGCCAAAGAATACAGTCTTTCCTCCGTGGATATGGAAATACCTTTCAACTCTTTCGATATGCTTCGCTTTGAGGAAAAGTAATCTTCTGTGCTTTTCAAAGTATCCCCGTCCCAGTATTCTACCGAGAGTATAACCGGTAGAATCACCGAGTATTCCCCCAAGCCCTACAACTATCATACAACTCTTGAGATCCAGATAGCCATATAGTGATAGAAATCCAGCTATCAGTATAATACTTTCACCCGGTACGATCATACCAAGAAAAGCAGAACTTTCAAGGAAGGCTACGAGAAATATAATCAGGTAACCCCAATTTCCAATTGTGCTAACAACATTCAAAAGCCAATCAAACATATTTATCACTATTGATTGACCGAAATAAAGAATTAGGAATAGAACGCGGATGACGCGGATTTAGCAGATCAACGCGGATAAAATAGTGATCAGTAATTGTTGACAAGTAAAAAGCTTTTTGTGCTAAATACCTGTCACTCGTTACGCGTCACTTTTCCTGAATTAAATCCGCTTGATCCGCGTTATCTGCGTTCTATTTCCTAAAAGACTTATCGGTCAATCTCTACATTGTCGGTAAGTAATAAGCCATGACCCGGGAGTCTCATTTATCGTCACATTTACACCAGAAAGAAGTTCCTTTCCACTAATAGTTTTTATTTCTCTAGTATCCTCAAAGGTCACTTCATAATTCGCTTCAGGCAGAAGACCACGCAACTTTAGGCAATTTGAATCATCTTTGCTTTGCGGACGTCGGAACGTCATCACCATTCCCTGCTTCATATCCTCACGATGGAATTGATAAGCCATCCATACGTCATCTTCTACGCTATGAGTGGTCAACGGATAGTAGTCGCCATAGAAGAAAGGTCTTATCTTCTTGAACTCAGCAATCAATTTACGTGCATGTTCAACAGGGAAATTAGGAAGATAAAGATTCCATCCAAGAACAACCCCGCTGTTGATTGAACTACGGAAGGAATAAGTATCTGGATGACCATGACCTGTACTGCTCGTTGGAATATAGAAATTTATTCCATAAGTATGGCATTGATAACCGTTAGGCTCGAAATAACTATAATCCGTTCGCCATAGAGGGATGCTTCTTGATGACGTTTCGAGATCGATCCTGCGCCCACCGCTTGCACAGTTGTCAATGACAAGTCCGGGATTACGTGCCAGAAGTTCGTCCCAAAAAGCATATAAACCTTCAATGTATCGAATCTCTGTGATTCCTTGTCTATCTGGTTCATCGGTATCAAGCCAGAACGGTAATGGATCAATGTTGAAATCCTGACGATAGAGACCGATCCCCTCTTTTTCGATCATTCCAGATACATGATCAGTCAGCCATTTGAGTGCTTCTGGATTGCCAATATTCAATAGGCCATTCGGATTTCCGGGAAGTTTCAATACCCATTCAGGATGCTCTCTATCAATCCACGTTCCCTGAAAAACTCGCTCAGGCTCAAACCAGACGAGAAGCTTGAAACCTAGTTCACCAACACCATCGGATACTGCTCTCAAGCCATGCGGGAACCCGTCTTTTCTGGGGAACCAGTTTCCAACGCCATTGGGCCAACGACCTTCGTACCAACCAGCATCTATCCACCAATATTCGGTATCCAGACCAAACTGACAATAGCGTTCAGCCAAAGCAATCTGATTATGTTCAGTAGCTTTGTTAAATTCCTCGAATCCAGGGATAGGTGCCTGACAAGCAGGACCACCACTGCTTGCAAGCGGGGCAGTTACAGGCTCGTCGTCCTTTTGTAAAGTATGATGCTTCAGCATGAACTGACGGAACACATTATGCCCGATCATCCTGTCCTCGCCATTCCAGAAAAGCATTAATATTCGAGGTGATCGTATTTTCTCACCCTTATGGAGTTTTAGGTGCGTCAACTCCATTCCTGAACGTATTTTTACACCATTATCATCATCTTTCATCAATGATATAGCCCATTGACCGGACCAACCAATGGCTAACATTGCGCCTTCTCCCGGGGCTTCTATGTTGAAAAATGGAAACACGGTAGTATTTGATGAGCGTCCCCCCATTGTCGCAAGCCTGATCTCCGTGTTTGGTGGCATAACCTCGTCAATAGGTGCGAAATCCGATCGGCTGGCAGAGCTTCCAAGTGAGCGATGGAGGATAACGTCCCCATTTTGCTCATAATTCCAGACCGTATCTATCGCCTGAACGTCCTCGATTATGGGAGTATCATCAGAACCAGTGTTCTCAAACGCCAGGACCCATTCTACCGCCGGGAAATCCGAAAAAGTCTCGCATTTACACCAGATACGAAGCCCTGTCTTTACGTCTATATAAGTGAATAAATATCTTTTCCTTTCACCATCTATCTGACCCGATCCATGCTCAAAACGCCAGTCTTTCAAAAACTCAGAGGATGGCTTTCCATCATAAATAAACGAAAAAGGTGGAATGACACCTTTTGCAAAATGATCCAGCACCCACTTTTCATTATCATCCATATTTTAGCCTCCTTGAAGATACTATCCAAACGTTTTCACAATTCATACAAAACATCATTATGATGAGGATTATACATTTTGCTTGAGTAGATTTCAAGTGTAAATCACCTAAAAGGTCGAATTGTATTGACATGGAAATTATAGTTTTGTAGAATATGAATAGTAATCGTTAAAAAATGCCATTTAGACACAATTGTAGGATGGGTAAATGGTTTTGAATTATTGTTTTTACAAGATTCATCAGCTATTAATTATTGTAAATGTAAATAACAAGCAAAAACCATTTACCCATCCTACTGTAAACCCATTTTTTAACGATTACGAATAAGGAAATTTAAGATTAAGAAATGATTTGATAATCTTTAATCCATTTGGTTCTTTGGTATTCAGTGTGGAAATGAACCTTACATCCATCTCAAATCCCCCCTGCCCCCTTTGCTAAAGGGAGAGTTAGAGCCATTCCCCCTTTCTTCAAGTATGAAGGATAAGGGATGACGGATGAAGTACTTTCTTTCATCCTTTAAATTCGGAGGTTAGGGGGATTTAAAATCTTTCAGTTTGAATATATTTCCACATTCAACGTGGAAGAACCATCCATTTTTATCCGTGAAAATCCGTGTTTCATCTGTGGCTAATAAAAAAATAGAGTATTTTCTTTAGGAGTGAACCCATGTATAACATACCCGTCATAACTATTAAAGCGAAAACAATACCAGAGGCATGGGAAAAAGCTGTGATAGCAACTTGGAAAGATGGGGTCGAGATTGGAACTGAGTATGACAAGAAAGGTGACCCGCCAAGCAAAGACTGCACCATGATAATCGAGATCGAAGAACCTTTGTCTGAGCCTCGCATTCACAGGGCTTTTCCCGGTGGACTTGAAGACCTTGAGGTATATCGTCAAGAGGTTATCCTCGGTGTACATGATCACTGGATCAAGCCAGAGGAAGGCAAATGGCTTTATACCTATCATCAACGGCTTTTTAATTATCCCGGACAAGGTACAAATATAGACCAGATTGAGTATATCATCAAAAAGCTTTCAGCAACACCATACTCCCGTAGAGCGCAGGCGATAACGTGGAACGTAGACGTTGATCCACCTGCTGACGATGCCCCATGTTTACAGCGCTGCTGGTGCCGGATTGTGGGTGAAGATGTGCCTGTGCTTAATATGAATACCCATTGGCGCTCAAGAGATGGATACAAAGCCGCTTTTATGAATATATTTGCCATAATAGACCTTCAAAGGTTGATTGCCCAGAGGATAAGCAAAAATTTGGGGAAAGAAGTCAAAGTAGGCAGATATGTGGACATCTCTGACAGTTTTCACATATATGGATCCTATTATGATGAATTTAAGGGGTTTCTGAAAACTGTAGAGACGAGAACGTTTGAAGAAAGAACGTGGAATACAGAATTCGCTGAACCCATGTTTGAGGAAGCTAGAGAAAAATTGAAAAAGGAAAAAAAAGATGGATGAACTCAAAATTCAAGAAGGCGAAACGGAAGTCACAAGAAAAGCAATTGAGCTTTTGGCTTCAAAGGGTATAAATTTTGAGAAACTGGAACATGCAGTTGTAACTACCAGTAGCGAGGCATCTGGCGCGCGTGGAAGCAAGTTATCGCAAGGCGCAAAAGCCATAATCGTCAAGGCTAATGATCAGTTTTATCATCTTATAATCTCAGCGGCTGTGCAATTGGATAACAACAAACTTCGCAAAGTGCTTGGGACACGTCGGGTCAGATTCGCAACAACGGAGGAGCTTTTTGAGCTAACAGGATGTTCGCCCGGTGCTGTTCCGCCGTTTGGAAACCTTTTTGGCTTGCCTGTATTCATGGATAATGCTTTAATGGAAGAGGAAACGGTTTACTTCAACTGTGGGAGTCATACTATATCGCTCAAGATGAAACGCTCTGATCTGGCGGAAGCAACAGACGCTCAGATTGTGGATTTCCATAAATCAGAAGCAGAAACCAATTGAGGCATGGTCATAATTTAGAAAAAATACGGTGAAATTGAGGCACGGAGAAAAAGGATGAAGGCGGAAGCTATAATGATATTGTTATATAGTAAAAGCATCATTGATCATAAATGATCCCAAAATAAAATGGAGCTATATGAAAATGCTGTCAGATAACCAGAAGATAACATTCTTAAAAGGGGTCAATCTCTTTAAGGATGGATCAGATGAAGACTTGAATATGGTGAATTCTATCGCTCAAGTAGTCCATTTCCATGATGATGAGGATATATTTCTTGAGGGTGACAGCGGGGATGCTATATATCTTGTGGTTCATGGTCAGGTGAAGATACATACCATGGGGAAGCAGATCGCTATACGTGATGATAAAGAATTCTTTGGCGAGATGGCTTTAATAGATGATGGACCACGAAGTGCAACTGCTACATCAATAGAAGATTCTGTCCTCCTGAGAATAGACCGCGACAATTTCTATGGCGTTATGCAAAGCAATATAAGGTTTATGCGTAATCTTCTTAAAGCCTTAATCAGCAGACTAAGAGATGACATCAGCTATACTGTTGAAGCTACACGCTTGAAGCAGGACCTTTTGAGAGCGCATGAGCTGCAGGTGAATATACTCCCATCAGATGACTTGCATTATACATCAACTAATGGAACTGTGATGGAGGTGTCAGGGGTCTGTTATCCGGCAGAAAGCATTGGTGGTGATTATTATGACTATTTCCGTCTATCAGATCATCAAGTTGGTATAGTGATCGGAGATGTTATGGGACATGGATTTCATTCAGGATTGATGGTATTCACAGCCAATAGTTGTTTGCATACACAGATCATATCAAGCTATGATATATCTGATGTGATGTCGGTACTAAACAACATGGTATATAGGTTCTTGCAAAGTGGTATGTTCATGACATTCTGTTATCTTGTGGTTGATATGGATGATCATAGCATATCGTTCTGTAACGCAGGACATAACTATCCATATCATTACCGCAACAATATCAACCGACTCGATTGTTTGGAATCAAGCACACACCCTATGGGCATAAGTGAAAATCTAAGTTGTAAGATAGAAAGAGTCACTTATGATGAAGGTGATATTCTGGTATTATATACAGACGGCATAACTGAAGCGCTGAATACTGATGGAGAAGAATTCAGTGAGGAGAGACTAAGGGAGTTGATAGTTAATAACACAAAGCTATCTGCTTCGGAGCTTAAAAGCCTTATCATCAATGTACTTAACAGATATTGTCATGATAACACATATAAGGATGATGTAACATTGGTAATTGCGAAGATGGGTAAAGGAGAATGATATGTAATGTCCGAAATGTCAGCATGTAAACAGAGATGATGCTAAGTTTTGTGAGGAATGTAGTGAGAAACTACAGCTTAGGTGTTCCAAATGTGGTTCAGAACTGAGAGCGAATGCCAAGTTCTGTGATGAATGCGGGACAAAGGTTTCAGAATCTGATACTGCGGTTATTACTGTTCCTAAGCTAGAAGACATGCACGCACAATTACAGAGATGATCCCTGACGAACTGGCACAGAAGTATATGACAGCGGAACAACAGGCTACTGGTGAGAATCGTCCCATCACTGCATTATTCGCTGACATATCTGGATTCACTCCACTATCAGCAACCAAGTCATCTGAAGCCATGTTCCAGCTTGTGCAGGATTGCTTCAAGCAATTAGTTGGCATCGTTGCAAGGTACGAAGGCAGTATAAGCGGATTCAGGGGTGATGGTCTATTGGCTCTGTTCGGAGCGCCCATACTCCATGAGAATGATGCAGAACGTGCCATACTCGCAGGTATAGAAATGCGTGATATTATGCACAGTAGAGGGCTTGAGGTATCAATCGGCATTAATACTGCAATGATGACAGTCGGTGAAATACAGACGCAACTGCATAAGGAATACACAGCTTATGGAACAGACGTCAACCTTGCGGCAAGACTTCAGCAGTCTGCCAATCCAGGACAGATACTTGTAGGTGCAGGCACTCATCGTCTGACTCGTAGAGCATTTGACTTTGAGATAATATCTGATCTTAGCTTAAAAGGTTTCTCGCAGACAGTGACCGCATACTCAGTTCAGCACGTGAAAGCACACCCTGAGAAGCTCAGAGGCATAAAAGGTCTAAGAGCGAGGATGATCGGCAGAGAACATGAGTTCACAGAGATTAAGGAATCTGTTGACCAGTGGCTATCTGGACATGGACAGATAGTATCAGTCATCGGTGAAGCAGGCATCGGTAAGTCCAGATTAGTCAATGAATTGATTAAAGATTTAAGATTGAAGATTAAAGATTCAGAGAGCAATAATTCCCAATCTTCAATCTTTAATTTTGAATCTTTAATCGTCCTTGAAGGACGTTGTGTATCAATAGGTCAACCCATCAGCTATTGGCCATTCATAGATATATTGAGGACATACTTCAATCTAAAAGAAGATGATGATCTATCTACAATAGCACAGAAAGTCACAGATGGGACAAAGCACATATTCCCAAACACATCAGATGAAACCTTGCCATTCATAGGACGGTTGCTTTCCGTCAGATTCAGCAATGAGCTAGACGATAGATTGAAGTTTGCTACACCAGAACAAATAAGGCATCAGACAATGATGCAACTGCGTGATTTTTTCAGAGAATTGGCAAACAGACAACCGTTGCTATTGATACTAGAGGACTTGCACTGGTCAGATGAGCTATCCATTGATCTAATAACATACCTGATGGATGAGCTAACACATGCACCGTTAATGCTGTTATGCGTCTATCGTCCAGAGAAGGAACAGAAGGTATGGAAGCTTAGTGAGCAAGCACAACGTAAGTGCCTTGATAGATATACAGAGATAACGCTCAAGAGGCTATCCAGTCACGAAGGCAGATTGTTGGTAGAGGAGCTATTGACGATAGATGACTTGCCAGACAGCGTAAAGAACACCATCTTGGAGAAGTCAGAGGGTAATCCGTTTTTCATCGAGGAAGTCATACGCTCATTGATAGAACAGGATATGGTATATAGAGATAATGACAGATGGAGAGCAAGGAGTGAAATTGTCAACATCAACGTTCCAGACACAATCCAGAGCGTTCTGTTATCTAGGGTAGATAGGTTGCAGGCAGAAGCACGTTACGTCCTTCAATGCGCATCAGTGATAGGCAGGTTATTTAAGTATCGTTTATTAGATCATCTGACACAGCATGAGAGAGAATTGGAAAAGTATCTGAGTGAGTTTGAGGATAGAGAGTTAGTATATGAGGAACGGCGCATACCGGAGTTAGAGTATGCCTTCAAGCATGCACTGACGCAGGAAGCAACATATCAGAGCATATTGGAGCGCAGGCGTAAGGAGTTCCATCATCAAGTAGCAATCAGCATTGAGCGTTTATATCAAGAACGGCTTGAAGAATACTACGAGGAACTGGCACATCACTATTCTAGAAGCGGGGAATTGGAAAAGGCTTTGGAGTATATACTAAAGTCTGCCAAAAAGGCTAAGGAAAGATATGCAAATGATGCGGCAATCGCATTCTATCAACAGGCGTTGGCTGTAATGAAAGATTTTGGTGATGAGCTAAATCAAAGACGTGTGGAAGTTTATTATGCTCTTGGGGATATTTATGGAATGATAGCCAAAATTGATCAAGCTAAAGAATGCTATCATAAGGCTTTGGAATATTGCACCGAAAGACGTATGCAAACTCGTCTTTATCTATCACTAGAAGGAATATCAAACGACGAGGAAACGAAAGATACTTACCTTAGACTAGCACAAGAAACGCTTGGGGATGATGTAAATTCACCTGAGATGGCTCGTATATATAGTATTCTTAGTTGGAGATATTGGATAAGAAATGAAAGTGCTCCTGCCTTAGAAATGGTGAATAAAGGCTTGGAAATTGTTAAGGGAACAGACAATTATAAGGAGATTGTATGGTTATGTGAACATGGCAATTGGTATAGTATATTTTATATAGAGGACCCGGAAATTGCCCTAAATTATGCAAAAATGGGTTATGAAGCGGCTGAGTTATCGGGAGATCCAAAGCTAATAGCAGAAGCGATGATTACGGTTACACGTTCAGATACGAAATCAGAGGAAAGCTACCGTATGATTCAAAAGAGCATTGAAATTAACAGACGAATCAATAATTGGGACCAGGTATTACATAGTTATGGCTATTTACATTTTTATTATGCAGGAAATGATCTTTGGGATAAATCTCTTGAGACAGTCAAAGAGGCTTATCAACTCATACAAAAAATAGAGCAATCAGGGGATACGCCATCAGAATTCTGGAAAGAGTGGTTTGAATATGCGGCAGGAAGAATCTATGCAGAATTGGGAAAACCAGCAGAAATAAAGCAATGGTATAAAGAAGTTGCAAACGAACCAGACCAAGACCCGGCACGAAGTTTTTTAATACATGGTCGTATTGCACAGGCATATTGGAATATAGGGGACCATGAAAAGGCTCTTTATTTGCTAAAAATTGCAATGAAGTTTTTCGCAGAGATACCAAGAGAATCAAATGGTCTAATTATTAAACTGTCAAATCATGCCCGATTTCAATGGTTATGGATGTTGAAAGAGTCTTGGCTTGATTTTGCTCTATTCCCAAATGAAACATTAACGATAGTTGAGACATTTGCTCCTCCTCCTTCTGCTACGTCAATAAAGGCTGTGAAGAATTTTTCATAGTAATGCAAGAAAAAACTTAGGAGTATGATAAGGCTCAAAAGGCTCTTCAAAGTGCTATGGATATTTGGAATCAAGCAAAAGATGAATAAATCAAGGGTCATCTGCTAGCAAGTAAGAATAATGAAACATATCCACGCTATCAGCATGATTGACAGAACCATCTACTGCGGAGTATATAAAGAAGGCACAGCGACTCTGTTCCGTAATTTCCGTATATGGAGGTAATGACAAAAATGGAAGATATAATTATTGAGATACCATCAGATATAGCTATGGCTTTGAAGGTCCCTGATAAAGATATGGCTAATGTATTACGTCAGGAACTAGCAATACAACTCTATGCACAAAATTTATTGTCCTTTGGTAAATCACGCCAGTTGGTACAGCTATCTAAATGGGAATTTGCGGAATTGCTGAGGCGACGAGGAATCGAGCGTCATTACGATCAGTAATCGCTTAAAGAAGATACGGAGTTTGCATTTGCAGATGAACACAATTAGTGACTTTGTTCTGCAATTTCAGGCTATGGACAAAATAAGGAGAAGATCATGAAAATCAAAGTTATCGTCCATGAAGATGATGATGGTGGCTATTGGGCAGAAGTCCCATCTTTACCCGGATGTGCCACACAGGGAGACACTTTCCCTGAATTATTGCAAAATCTCTACGAAGCTATCGAAGGGTGCCTTGAAGCAAGAGCAGAAAAAGTCATACAAGAAAATAGCGGAAAAATTATTGAGATAGCAGTATGAAACAAATATCAGGAAAAGATTTTGCCAAAATACTCGAACATAATGGATGGGAACTAATACGTATCAAAGACAGTCACCATATCTATGAAAAGTGTGGGTATGAAGAAATAATATCAGTCCCAATACACGGAAATAAAACATTACGACCGGGTTTATTATTGCACTTGATGAAAATAGCAAAATTATCCGAGAAAGATATTTAGTGGTCAAACAGATTAATTATTTAGGTTACACGGATTAACACGGATAAGACGGATCAGCACGGATAAAAAATATTGATTAGTTAATGGTAATTAGCAACTCTCAGCTCCGTTGAGTCGGGCAATCATTTTTTATTTTTAACAAAATCCGTGAAAATCCGTCGCATCTGTGTCAATCCGTGTGCTATTATTAAATATAAAAATTAATTCGGTTGACCATTTAGTTGTAGGGCAATCTGCCAGATTGCCATTTTTTAGCAAACTAGCAGTTTGCTCTACTTTTAGGGAGATATAAATGGAACCTTTGGCAATTAATGTTGAGAAAATATCAGAAATATTGGAAGATTCAATCCGTCAAAAACTCAGTGAGTCCGGCTTTAAACGTGTGGTACTCGGGTTATCCGGGGGCATAGACTCCAGCACAGTAGCGTATCTTGCTAAACGTGCTTTGGGTGCTGAAAACGTCTTTGGAATAAATATACCCTATCGCACAAGTAGCCCTCAAAGCGCAAATGATGCAAAACTCGTAGCAGACAGTCTTGGTATCAACTTCACGACTATCGAGATAACCGAAATGGTTGACGCATATTTCAATCACTTTCCAGACGCAAACTCGCTTCGGCGTGGAAACTTGATGGCTCGTGAACGTATGGTCGTGCTTTATGATCAGTCCTCATTATTACAAGCCCTTGTCTTTGGATGCGGAAATAAGACTGAACTCCTGCTTGGCTACTGCACTTTGCACGGAGATACTGCCTGTGCTATGATCCCTCTCGGTGATCTCTACAAAACACAGGTCAGAGCATTGGCAAAATACTTGGGTGTCCCTGACCCGATCATCCAAAAAGCACCAACAGCGGATCTGTGGCCCGGACAAACTGATGAGGATGAACTAGGTTTCGTTTACGCAGAAGTGGATAAATTGCTATACTTTATGATAGAGAAAAAATACACTCTCGAAGAATTAAAAGGGATGGGTTTTTCAGAATCATTCATCAACGAGGTATCTGGCAAGATAAGAAAAGCTCAATACAAACGCTGTCTTCCACCTATAACTCTTATTAACAGCATGTTTACAGTTGACTGTGTTTAATGGTGAAAAAATGAATGGAACGCTTTACGTGGTTAGTCTACCTATCGGCAACCTTGAGGACATTACTTTACGGGCTTTGCGTATCCTGAAAGAAGTTGATCTCATTGCCGCTGAGGATACTCGCCACACAAGGAAACTACTAAGTCATTACGACATCCATACTCCCATGATCAGCTACTTTGAGCATAATGAGACTCAAAGAGATAGAACACTATTGAAGAAGCTGGAATCTGGTAATAATATTGCTCTTGTCTCTGATTCGGGAACACCTGCTATATCAGACCCCGGCTATACTATCATCAATGCCTGTATTGACGCAGGCTTAACAATAATCCCGATACCTGGTCCATCGTCTCTATTATCGGCATTAGTAGTTTCTGGTTTCCCGTTACACAATTTTACGTTTGAGGGGTTTCTTGCACAAAAAAAATCAGGGCGTATAAAGAAACTAAAATCACTCGTTAATGAAAAAAGGACGATGGCGTTCTTTGAATCCAAATACCGACTCGTTAAGTTTCTCAATGATGTATTAGAGATTTTTGGGGATAGGGAGATCGTCGCTGCTAACGACATTACCAAAATGTTCGAGGAGATATACAGGGGATCAGTAAGTACAGCTATACAGAAATATTCTGATACGGAGCCAAAAGGCGAATTCACTATCGTGGTAAGAGGTAGCGCAGATCATGACGTTGAAAACGGTTAATATAATTCTTATAATATATCTATCACTGGTTTTGGCTATATTGATTGGATGGTTCATTGTTTACTATATCATCTTTCCGATGCCTAAGATACTCGATATAGTCCCTGATGCAACTTTATCTTACCTAGACGTGTCGAATCTGAATGAGTCGCTTTCTGCCATTCAGGAGTCAGATTTTGTGAGTCGTGTTGCTAAATCACCATGGTGGACAAACTTCAAATCATCAAGATTGTGGCTGGAACTTAGTCAAGAGATAGCTAATTTACAACAGATCGGTTTAGAGCGTGATACTATTATCAGGATAATTGGGAAGCACTCGATCATAGCTTTATACGTAAATCCTGCCTCGGATCAACAAAGTCTCAATTACCTTTTGGTCACTGAGTTGGATTTACTTACCAGACTTGTCATGGCTTCAGGACAGATAGAAAGGCTGATCTCACCAAGCTATGATATTGACAAAGAGAGATATAAAGGCGTAAGACTGATTACCATAAAAACTCCTGAGCGAAATTATATCTATGCTTTTGCTGGAAGGGCTGGTCTGCTTAGTTCGGATGCGTCCATAGTCAAAGAGGCTATAGATATATACAAACAGAAAGGTCGTGGAGTATCTGGAATACCTGAATTTACACAACTTACGTCTGCTTTGCCAATTTCAGACGTATCTTTTTATATTAATTCAGTCAAGGTTCAGGAATCTGCGAAATTGTTATGGAGATATGGATTGAATCCAAGCAGTCTTTCGTTGATAAACGGAGTAAATTTGTGGTCAGGTGTTGTATCACGTGAAAACGAGAAACTCAGGATTGATAACGTCCTTTCATATCGGAAAGAAACTGAAGATTATATCAAATCGAATACAGACAAAAATATAGATTTACCTTTGCCTAATAATTGTTTAGCTTTCGCAATCCATAGATCATTGAAGCCTGAGTATCTTTTCAATTGGCTGGAAAAGAACGTAAGCTCGAGGTTTACTATAATCACAAAAGGGTTGCTATTGATAGTACACGAAAGTATAGGTGAGGCAGTATTGTCGCCAAATGCCAGCGAATATCAGATACTTCCTCCATTATTGTTTTTTATGCGGGTCAGGAACAAAGACATAGCAGAAACCGCACTAAACGATTTTAAAAAATCCATGAATATACAAGACCCGCAAATGGAATTCAATGAGACTTTGTATAATGGTACAAAAATCAGTTATTTGAGTTATCTGCCGGGAGTATCCTTGCCTATTGGTATCGGTTATGCCTTTATTAAGAGTGATATTCTAGTTATGGCTACGGATATGTTGGCGTTGAAGGCTGTTGTGGATACATCAAATGGCAAGGCTCAATCTATCACAAAACAGACTCAGTATCTTAACGTTATGAACCCCATTGGTAGTGATTCCAACAACATTGTCTTCATGAAGCTAAAAGAGTTAGCTCCGGTAGTTGAGCAAGTCGCAAAGTTTTACTTATATCAGAGTATGCTTACAGGCAAGCGTTCAGCAGAAAAACTTGCCTTAACTATTGCTGATAATGTTTTCGTTTTGGAATCTTGGAATTATCTTGGTACAGTTTGGACTTCGGATGGAGGGAAGTTGAGCCTTAAATTTACACTTACGGATACAAACTGATTGGTAGATTATAAATTTAGGACATCGTTAATCTTAGAATCTTTTAATTGATAATCTCTGTTGGTCGAAAATGAGCTTTATACGGTATTTGGATATTCAGCGTTTTTTTTCTATGCCTTCTTGTATAGAAGGTCAAAAGAGGTGGATTATAATGAAGTGCGCTGATATAATGACAGTGAATCCTAAGATGTGCGTACCCGGTGATGAAATAGCCGTTGCCGTTGGTCTCATGTGGGACTATGATTGCGGCATTATTCCTGTTGTAAAAGATGTAGAAAGTAAAGAACTGGTTGGTATCGTCACAGACAGAGATATTGCAATGCACGTTGTAAAACACACTTATACACATCCCGGTGAAGTGCAAGTTAATGATTGTATGTCCGTCAATGTCATCACCTGTCAACCGGATGACCCGATAGAATCAGCTTTATCAGCAATGGGATCGCACCATTTCCGTCGTATGCCCATTGTAGATGAGAAAGGTTCCTGTGTAGGGATCATATCAATAACCGATCTGCTGTTACACGCAGAGAACATGGAACAAGATGTTATTTCTATGATGAAGCAGGTCTGTTCTCGATGTCCTGAAACTCCGGCAGAAACCAGTACAGAAGCCAGTGAAGAAGCAACTGCCGAAGATACAAAAGTCGAAAAAGAAACTACCAGTAACTGATTATTCATAGCAGGCGATGAAAGAAAATAGTGTTCTGTTAATTTCTCCTTTGTATAAAGCTCGTTTCGACCAACAGAGATTATTTAAGTATGAAAGCAGAAGGATGAGGGATGAATAATGATTCAAAATTTGACAATTAAAAACTTTAAGGCTCACAAGTCTATCGAGATAAATGACTTAACTAACGTCAATATTCTACTTGGCAAAAATAACTCAGGTAAGACAGCAGTGCTTGAAGCATTGTTTTTCCTTTCAATTCCTTTTAACCCTAGAGGTGTTTTAATTCGTTTGAACGATCTGCGTGGATATGGAACAGGTGAAGATTCTGGAGAGGTATGGGATTCACTATTCTATAATTGGGACCGCTCTCAGGAGATATGTATCGAGGCTAAAGAAATTCCTAATGAATCAAAGCTTATACCAACCATAGATGGAACAATTCAAAGAACTTTAAGTATTCGTCCCAAAATTGGCGGCAAACGCCTTGCTTTATCTACTGACATTAGTGTTGTCGAGTCTTCGGATTTGGCAGAAACTACGATAGGACTTTCATTTGAATTCAAACTATCTGATGAAGAAGCCATAATACGTGAAGTGATTGGACCACTGAGTCAGATAGTTTCATATCCGCCTGACGATATGAGAAAAGGAATGATCGCAGTTTTTGTCCCTGCAAGAGGTATAACAGATTCCGAGAAGGAAGCTATACGTTTCAGCCAATTGGAAATTGAGAATCGCCACAATGAAGTCGTAAATGTTCTCCAAACCATTGAGCCTAATCTAAAACGGTTATTTGTTGGCATCACTGAAAGACGCAAAATAATCTACGGCGATATCGGCATTGACCACCCTATACCATTGCCACTCATGGGTGATGGAATGCTTCATGCACTTTCTATTGCACTTGCAATGGTAAATAATCAAAATGGACTTGTGCTTATTGACGAAATCGAAAACGGTCTGCATTATTCAGTTCTGACTGATATATGGAAAATGATATTTCAAACTTCTCTGAAATTAAATGTTCAGGTCTTTGTAGCAACGCACAGCGATGAATGTATCAAAGCCGCTTATGAAGCAGTAGAATCTCTGGAATGTTATGATAGCCTCAAACTCTATCGTTTTGACAGAATTAAAGATGGAACAAGAGTTGAAGATTATACAGCAAACGAATTATATTCTGCCATCACTTCAAATCAAGAGGTGCGTTAGTGGATAAAGAAATTGATATTCTTAGATCTAAGTTGACCGAGTTGAAAAAAAAATGCAATCCTTAAGTCCAGATTGATTGAATTTCAGGAGAAAAAAATCGAAATTAGTGAATTACCCCGCCTAAAGGCGAGGCTTCTAAGAGCTTGCCTAAAAAAGCTCTAATTGTTGTGGGAGATTCGTTTCTTTGGTACGATGGTACTCGATATACTTGCGAACTGTTTCAGAAGTTA
>Ga0315279_10002005_pt1 | contig 31938 bp, 31 predicted proteins | sample YL17G06_20_MG_FD_203694 | JGI IMG/M metagenome (GOLD analysis project Ga0315279, IMG submission 203694) | Sediment microbial communities from Yellowstone Lake, YNP, Wyoming, USA - YL17G06_20 | ecosystem: Environmental > Aquatic > Freshwater > Lake > Sediment | place: USA: Wyoming | collected...
CTCAATATCGTCCGGCACGCTCTGGCCCGCGGTAAAATAAGAGACCGGTATGCGGTGCGTATTGACGCAATTGACAATATTGCCCAGCCGCGCCGTTTCATCGAGTTTTGTAAAGAGCAACCGGTTCACGCCGAAATCCTGATAGCGCGCGATGACGTCATCCAGGTCCGAATCCTTGGTGGTTGCGCTGAGCACCAGGTGCGTTTCATCCGGTTTGATGACGGAAAGCAGCGTTTTTAGCTCCGCCATATGGCCGGTATTGCGCTGGCTCCGGCCCGCGGTATCGATGAAGATGGCGTCCTCGGAGGAGCAGGCGGCGACCGCGTCGCGCGCCTCTTCGGGCGTAAAAACGACTTCGAGGCGTATGCCCACGATGTCCGCGAAAGTCCGGATCTGTTCGATTGCCGCTATGCGGTAGGTATCGGCGGTGATGACCGCGGCCGAGCGCTTTTTGCTGATAACGAAATGCGCCGCGAGCTTGGCCAGGGTCGTAGTCTTTCCCGCGCCGGTGGGACCCACGAAAGCCACCACCAGCGGGTTTTTTTTCTTGATTTTAAGGGGCCCGGCCACGGGAAAGCAGTCGCCGATGGCCGCAAGAAAAGCGCTGTCGATCTTATTGTCCGCAACCACATACCGTTCCTTGACATGTCCGATAAGCGCCGTCGCGATATCAGGCTTTACCTCGGCGTCGACCAGGCGTTTATACAGCACGGCCCAGCCGTCGGCGAAACCGCCCGCGGTTGCGGGCGCGCCGCTCGTGAGGACCGATTTCACCAATTGCTTTACTTCGCGCAAATCTTCCCGGAGCTCCAGGTATTCAAAACGGCCGTCGGGGTTGCGCGGCGCGGCGGCCGCGGGTTCCGGCGGCGTTTCCTGCTCCGCCGCCTTCCGCTGCGTGCCCTTGCGGTTGTATATGCCTTGCGGATTGATGCGAAGCGGCGATAAAGGCGCGGGCCCCGGGGCCCCGTCTTCAACCGCCGCGGTGACTTCGATTTCCCGGCCATTGCCCAGCGACAACAGCTTTCTGGCAACATTCCGCGTGCGGAGAATGACGGCGTCGTCTCCCAGGTCCTGCTTGATCTGCAGCAGCGCCTCGCGCATGGACCGGGCCGTGTATTTCTTGATTCTCATAAGTTCAGGAGTTCCGCAAGTTCAAGAGTTCAAGAGTTCAGCAGCCGTCATCCCACATCGCGCGGCTTTATGGCGGCCACGAGAGTTCGGTTGTTTTCCGTTTTCCGTTTTCCGTTTTCCGTTTTCCGTTTTCCGTTTTCCGTTTTCCGTTTTCGGATTTCGGATTTTCTTTCTCGGTTCCGATCATCCCCGCCGACCGTATTTCCACGCCCGGCACGATTTCGTTATACGACAGCACCACCAGGTCGCGATAATTGCTCTCTGTCAATCTCTTGAGCTGGGCCCGCACCGTGGGCGAACAGAGTACGATCGCCGTTTCGTTCCGTTTTTTCGCCTTGGCGATCTGCTCGCCCGCGGCCTCCAGGATCCTGCCCACGTCGCCCGGCGACAGGGCCAGCCGCAGTCCCGAATCCGCCTCCTGGATGCTGCTTTCCAGGCGCGATTCGAGCGCCGGATCAAGGGTGATGACCGGTATACTCCCCGTGTCGTCCTTATACATCTCACAGATCTGCGCCGACAGCGCATTGCGCACATACTCGGTGAGGATATCGGGGTTCTTATTCTTACGCGCTACGTCGGCCAGCGTCTCCAGAACCAGCAGCAGGTCGCGTATGGGCACGCGCTCGCGCAGCAGGTTCTGCAGCACCTTGTGGATATCGCCCACGGTGAGGATGGTGGGAATGAGTTCGCCGACCACGGTCGCATTGTGCTCCTTGATGGTATCGATCAGGCCCTGAACATCCTGCCGCGTGATCAGATCGTGCGCATGCCGCCTGATGATTTCGGTGATATGGGTCGCCAGCACGGCCGGCAATTCGACCACGGTATAGCCCGACATTTCCGCGGTCTCTTTCTGGCTTTCGGTGATCCAGAGCGCCGGCAGGCCAAAGGCCGGCTCGGTGGTATCAATGCCGCGCACCTTTTTGGTGGCTGTGCCGGGGTCCATGGCAAGATAGGCGCCGTTCATCAACTCGCCTCTGCCCACGGCAATGGTCCGGATCTTAATGCGGTACTCATTCGGCTTCAGCTGGATATTATCGCGGATGCGGATGGGCGGGATGATGATGCCGATCTCCGTCGCGAGCTGGCGCCGGATCATGGTGATGCGGTCCAGAAGGTCGCCGCCCTGCGATTTGTCAACAAGCGGGATCAGACCGTAGCCGATTTCAAGTTCCATGGGGTCGACGCGCAGGTAGTCTTCCACGCGCTCTTCGGCGGAACGCGCGGAGGGCGCCGCGGCCTGGTCGACCGTGCGTTTGCGCTCGCGTTCACCCCGGAATCCTATATACGCGGCGATCAGAAAAGCGGTCCCGAGCGCCAGGAATGAAAATCTGGGGAAACCCGGCACCAGCGCAAAGCCCGCGATGACCGCGCCGGCCATGACCATGACGCGCGGATTCTGGAAAAGTTGCGCGGCGATGTCCTCGCCCAGATTGTTCTGCGCCGCGGCGCGGCTTACCAGAATACCGGTGCCGGTGGAGATCATCAGGGCCGGGATCTGACTCACCAGGCCGTCGCCAATGGTCAGCATGGTATAACGTTGTATGGCTTCCTGCCAGCCCATGCCCATCTGCAGGATGCCGATGATGAATCCGGCGATGATATTGACAAACATGATGATGATGGCGGCCACGGCGTCGCCGCGCACGAATTTGGATGCGCCGTCCATGGCCCCGTAAAAGTCCGCCTCCTGTGAAATCTTCGCGCGGCGTTTGCGGGCCTGGTCCTCGGTGATCATCCCCGCGTTCAGGTCCGCATCAATGGCCATCTGCTTGCCGGGCATGGCGTCCAGGGTGAAGCGCGCCGCCACTTCGGCGATGCGCCCGGCGCCTTTGGTAATGACAATGAACTGGATTATCATGATGATGACGAAGATGATGAACCCGACCACGGCATTGCCCCTGGTGACGAAGGTGCCGAATATCTCGACGATCTTGCCGGCGTTGGCCTGGCTCAGGATAAGCCGGGTGACCGCGATATTCAACGAAAGGCGGTAGAGGGTCACCACGAGCAAAAGCGACGGGAACACGGAAAAATCCAGCGGTTCCTTATTGTACATTGTTGACAGGAGAATTATCAGCGCTATGCTCAGGCTGCCGGTGAGCAGCAGGTCCATGAACGGCGTGGGAATGGGAATGATCATCACCAGGATGATCGCCACCACGCCCATGGCGACAATCAGGTCCCGGCGTTTGGCCAGGCCCTGGAAAAACGGCGCGTTGAGGGTCGCCGAAAAAGTATTGGCAATGTTCATGATCGACTCTTACGGTCCGGCATAGTTGCCATAAATCAGGATCCGCCGCACGGCCCATGCTTTTTTCTGGTCTTGCACTACCACCCGGATCGTATCGACCCAGGTCAGGTTGTTGCAGATGCGGTAGAGCGTGTCGGCATGCGAGAGCGTATCTCCCTGGAACAGCCAGCAATATCTCAGAGAGTCAAGGCGATCTGCATCATGCGCTTTAGCTCTGAAATTCATCGTATCATGCCACATGGCCACATGGTGGACAAGGGTGTCGGTACGGGTATAGGCGGTGTCCAGGGACCCCCGCACCACGATGCTGTCGATCACCGGCCAGTGGTTATTGACAATCAAGAATATCCTGGCCGTATCGCTCAATCCGTTGGATGTGGCGCGAAGGGTGATCGTATCGTTGTAAATCCCCGTATCGGCCCGGTACATGGCCGCCGTGTCGCCGTACATGACAAGACTTTTCTTGTACCGGTTTCCGGTTGTCCAGCCATAGGTCACCGTATCACCGCGGAAAAAGGGCGACGCGAAGGCGCGGATCACGACGGAATCGCGCGTGTTCATGGTGTCGCGCACCGTATCGGGCTTTGCAAAACGGGCGGCGTTGATGCGCAGACTGTCAAAATGCGGCGGCAGGGCATACGGGCCGTGCATCAGGTAGATGGTGCGGAACGCGCTGTCGTTGCCCGCGTCGCGCACGGTCACCCGCACCGTATCGAGGATTACAATGGCGTTTTTCAGCGTGTCGCGGCAACTCCTGTCGGGACAGAAATAGGAGGCCCGGGCGGGAGCGGACACGTTCAGCCGCAGATTGTCAATCTTCTTCGCCTGCCAGTAATAGGTGAGTACTTCGCCGGTATCGACGTCATGGATATACGCCTGCAAAGGAACGCTGTCAAATACCGTGGCGCCAAACCGGAAGAAGGAGGCGGAGCCGGTGAACAACGTATCGCCGGCGCGGATGCTGTCGATCACGGGCCGGTGATTGGTGAAGCGGCGGAACATGATAATCGCACGGTGGGCCGATCCGCCGTTGCCGTCATAGGCGTAGATATGAATGGTGTCGCGGAAATTCAGCGCAAGGGGCCGGTAGGTGGCGACCGACGGGCTTCCCGGATTGTCCGGCAGCACGAGATTTTCGGGTTTCCAGATGATCCATACGTCCTGGTCATTGGCGTCCAGGGCGGTTACCGCCATGGTGAATTTGCTCGAGGTGTCGGCGACAAAAAGCGAATATTCGCGATCGATGGCCACCTGCCGGCTGTTGATGGTGACCGCATAGATGACCGGCGGTATATTGATCACATACACGCGCACGATATTGCTTTTCAGCACGGTGCCGGCCACGGTCACATAGAGCGAATCATACGCAAGCGTATCGCCGCCCCGCCGCGTTTCGTTCCGCGGAAAGCGGTTCCACGAGACCTGCACCTGCAGATGGGTTATCCGGCTTGCTATCGTAATGTCATCGGGCCAGGCGAGGATGGCATCGCCGACGTGCCACTCGATATCGCCGAACGCCACGGTATCGGCGAAATCGAGGTTTACAAGGACCGGCGCGCCGGTAAAGTCGGCGGCGGCGACCTTTTCCTCCTGCAGCGAAAGGGTGATGGCCGCGGCTTTTTTGCCGCCATCCGGACTGTTGCCGAGCGGCGACGTGCAGAAAAACCCCAGCAGCGCCGCGCAGACGCCGGCATGGAGCCAGTGAATCGGCCGGACCCTTTGCAAGTGCACCATATCACGCCGCCATTCTGTTTTTAAGTTTGTAAACATAGGCGAGGATCTCCGCGACCGCCGCGAAAAATTCGACCGGGATATCGTCTCCCGGCTCCACTTTGTCGTACATGGCGCGCGCCAGGGGCTTGTCCTCCACGATCGGAATGCCGTTTTCCTGGGCGAGTTTCCGGATCTGCTCCGCGATCAACCGTTTCCCTTTGGCAATGACCTTCGGCGTTTCCATTTCCGCGGGTTCGTAGCGGATGGCGATGGCGATAAAGGTCGGGTTGGTCACCACCACGGTCGCCTCCGGCACCTGTTTCATCATGCGCCGGCGATGCATCTCGCGCTGGAGCGAACGGATACGGCCTTTAATCTGTGGATCACCCTCCATCTGCTTGCGTTCTTCCTTCACCTCTTCGCGCGTCATTTTAAGGCTTTTTTCATACTGCCATTTCTGGAAAATATAGTCCAGGATGGCCAGAAGGACCATGACCAGAATAATGCGGATCGCAAGCGTATATGATACCCGCATCATGACCGACCAGATCACGCCGGCCGTGGTGTCGGCTAACTGGACAAAATGGTTGAACTCATCCTTGATGGTGATCCAGGCCACGACGCCGATGATCACCAGTTTCAGGATGCCCTTCAGCGCCTCAAAGATCGAACGGATCGAAAAAAGCCGCTTGGTGCCGGCGATGGGATCGATTTTTGAAAAGCGCGGCGTTATCGGCTCCCAGGTAAGAAGCCATCCAACCTGCAGGTAATTGGTCAGGATGCCCGCGGCCATGATTGAAAGACACAAGGGCAGCGTTGTTATGGCCATGACCCACATGGAATGCTTAAAATAAAGCAGTATTGAGCTCATGTCCGCGCCGGCATGGGGAATCAGATTGCAATACCAGCGGATTTCTCCGCCTATTTGCGCCATGATATCTTTGCCGAAAATCCGGAGAAATACAAATGCAACCAGAAGCACCACCACCGAATCGATCTCGGTGCTTTTAGCGACCGATCCTTTATTACGCGCCTCCGACCGTCTTTTATCGGTCGGGGCCTCTGTCCTGTCCTGTCCTGTTTCTTCCGCCATAGTGGATCATGCCATCAGATAAATTAATTGCCATAAATCCGTCATCAATCCTTCGAACATTTTTTTAAATATCCCGGCCAGCACCGGAAAAACCACAGCGGCAATGGCCAGGCCAAGGATGATTTTAATCGGCATGGCGCCGAAGAAAACATTGATCTGCGGCACCGTGCGCGCAATTATGCCCATGGCCAGTGAGGTCATGAACAGCGTTACAAAAACAGGCGCCGCAAGCTTGAGTGCCGCCACAAACAGGCCGCTGCTCAGATTGATGAAAAAGGTAGAGAGTTCGCCCGCATGCACCGTCACCCCGTCCAGGGGAATGACCTCAAAGGTTTTCCGTATCGCCAGGACCAGAAAGTAATGTCCGTTGAACAGCAGGAAAAATATCGTAAAGACGAGGATCTTCAACTGGCCCATGACCGTTACTTCCGTCTCGGAAAAAGGATCGACCAGTTCGACGAAGGTGAAGCCCATCTCGTTATCGACGATGCGGCCGGCGAACTGTACCGCCGCGAAAATAAACGAGGCGGCGAATCCGACGACCACGCCAACAAAGATTTCTTTCATTACCATGAGAACGAACATACCGAGCGTGAAAGGCACGGCAACGGCTCCGTGCACCGCTGTAATGGGAAACAACAGGATCGTCAGAAAAAAGACGAAGCCGACTTTCAGCTGTACCGGCAGGAATTGGGACCCGAAAATCGGCATCATCGCCACCATGCCGGCGATGCGCAGAAAAACCAGGAACACCAGCTGCAGCTGGTCCATGTTCGCAACAAGCAGGTTGGGGTTGAACGTCATGGGATTTTATCGCATAATTGACGGAATGACATTGAACAGATTGATTGTATAATCGACGACCTGGATCATCATCCAGGGAAGCGTCGCCAGCAGAACCAGGATCATGACCAGGATCTTGGGTATGAACGTTAGTGTCATTTCATGGATCTGCGTAACGGCCTGGAATATGCCCACCACCACACCCACAACCAGGCCGGCGACGAGGACCGGGGCCGACACGATCAGCGTAATGATGATCGCCTGCCGTCCGATATCAACCGCGAGCATCGGGTCCATGGGCTTGTCCTTATCTGAACGAAACCACCAGTTGCCGCACGATCAGGTTCCATCCGTCAATCAGAATAAACAGCACGATCTTGAACGGTATCGAAATCATGACCGGCGGCAGCATCATCATGCCCATCGAAAGCAGCACGCTCGATACGATCATGTCAATCACCAGAAACGGGATATACAGAATAAAGCCGATGATGAACGCGGTCTTGAGTTCGCTGGTGATAAAGGCCGGAATGACGACTTCGTACGGCAGGTCCTCCACGGTGCGCGGCGATGGCGATCGCGACAGCCGGACGAAAAGCGCGACGTCTTTTTCGTTCACCTGCCGCAGCATGAACGCGCGCAGCGGCTTGCCCATATTGTCCAGCGCCTGCTTCCAGCTTATTTCCTCTTTGAGATAGGGCTGGACCGCACGGTCGTTCATTTCGGTGAACACCGGCATCATGATGAACAGGGTCAGAAAGAGCGACAGGCCCACCAGCACCTGATCGGGCGGCATGGTCTGCGTGCCGATGGCGCGCCGCAAAAACGAAAAGACGATGATGATCCGCACGAAGGATGTCATCATGATGAGGATCGAGGGCGCCAGCGCCAGGATCGTGATCAGAAAAACGATCTGCAGGGCCACGGCCACATCGGCGGGCTTCTGCGCCTCGCCCACCGCAAGCGTTATCTTCGGCAATACCTGCGAAAACGCAGGACTGGTAAGAGCCAGCAGCATGATCGCGGCAAGCGACCGGGGGATCCATGCAAAAATCCGGCTCAAGTCGGGCCGTTTGCGTGCCGATATGTTCATTGGAGAGGTATTGATTGCATTCATATTTTCACCGCGGATGCCGGCTTATCGGCAGCATGCCCATCCCGCTCTTTCACTGCTCAAGGCACGGGAGCAAGATCACGGCAGCCATTTGCTATTTCTTGAATTTTTCCATGAACTGATTGAATACGTCCTTGAATTTCGCGATCGACACGCCGCCGCGCGTCTGCGAAATAACCTCAAGCGCTTTCTGGCCTTCGAATTTGTCAATCACCGAAATTGAATTCGCCGTCTGTCCCAGGAGATAAATCGTGTCCACGACCCGCACCAGCAGCACGGTGCGCTCGCGGCCCGTGCCCAGCGCTTCCACGATTTCCATGGCGCCGCCGCCGCCCACTTTCGACGAACCGGCGATGCCGCCCTTTTTAAACAGCCATGCAACGCCGATGATGGCGACGACGACGATAAACAGATACAGCGTCACTTTGAGCACGGTCCATGTCAGGCTGCCGGTCTGCTTCCGGATCAGGCCCCGCGCATGGACCGCGGCCGTATCATGGTTGGCCGCGGAACTGTCGTAGCCGGACAACTCATGCCGCAGTTTACCCATGAAACTGTCGGTGTCAAAGGTCTGCGCCCGTGTGGTCCCCAGACCCATGGTCATGAGAATGGCGGCGGCGGCAAGTATCGGCCCGATGCGGATTTTCATTTATCGCAGGCTCCGTATGCGTTCTTCGGTTGACACCAGGGACACGATGCGTATGCCGAAATTTTCGTCCACGACCACCACTTCGCCTTTGGCAACGACCTTGTTGTTTACCAGAAGATCGACCGGCTCTCCGGCCATTTTGTCCAGCTCAACGATCGAGCCCGGCGCCAGCTCCAGCACTTTTTTAATGGAAAGGCTGGCCTTGCCCAGCTCGATGGATACGTCCAGGTCCACATCGAGCAGCGCATCGATATTTTCATTCGTCGTCTTGCTGGAAATCCGCTGCATGGAGGTTTCGGAAAAACCGCCATCCCCCGTCGTTTCGCCGCCGCCGGGTTGCGAGACCTTGGCCAGATCATCAAGTTCCGCGCTGGACAGACCCACGCCTTCGGTCATTGCCGGAGGTTCTCCGGCTTCCCCGGCGGCGTCGCCCATTTTGGCGGCCAGCTCATCGCCCAGATCGGAGCTGATGAGCGCGATTATCGAAGAATCGGCCAGCGACGGCACTTTCATGGAAAGCACGGCCATATCGTAGGCATCAAGCGATATCGGCGCATTTGTAAAGCCGAACTCCTGCACCTCCACCTGGCCGCCGCCCACGGACATTCCCAGTTTGGCGCTCAATGTCACGGAAAACGATCCCAGGACCTGGCTGAAAAGCTCGCTGATCGCGTCCTTATGGTCATCAACGTATGCGGCCGATCCGTCACCCATCATCATGAGGTCCGAAAGGATGGCAACGTCCTTTTTAGTGAGAATTACATAGAAATGCCCCGGCAAACCTGTTTTAAAAGGAACCTTAAGTCCAAGAAGCGGGCCGCTTATCTTGGTCTGCGCCAGCGCGGGATCGCATTTCTGGGCCATGTCGGCGGAAAATGAAATTTCCTTGTTGAGCACCGTGTGAAGCACCTGGCGCCCCTGCTCGCAGAACATGTCGAGGGCGCGGGAAAGGGCCCGATAGTTTCTGGCCGCATCGGGCTCCGCCGCTTCGGAATCCTTCGGCAGGCCGGCGGCGCCTTCGACGGCGTTTTGACCAAGCAGGTCGTTCAATTGATCATTCGTCAGTAGGTCACTCATTGCTACCAGGTACCTCCTTCTCGATGATTCGCGTCACTTTGACCGCTTTTTTGCGGCCGACCAGCCCCAATTTTCCGGCAAGCTTGGGCTTATTGCCGACCATGATGATCAGATCGGCCGCCTGGGGCTTGTCGAGGCAGAGAATATCGCCGCGCTGCAACTGGAGCAAGTCACGTATTGTCAAGTGCGTCTGTCCCACAACCACCGCCACGGGCACATCAAGCGCCTGCATCTCGTGCTCGATGATAGTACGGGTCTCCGACGTGGAGGTGCTCTGCGCCGACATCCAGGATTCTCCGGAAAGTTTGTTGATGACGCTCTCCAGCACCATGAACGGGAAGCACAGGCTCATAAGGCCCGATGCGTTCTGCATGCGCACTTCGAGCGAAATAAGGATGACCGTTTCGCCCGGGGGCGCGATCTGCACGAACTGCGGGTTGGTTTCATAGGTCTCGATCCGCGGCGAAAAAACGCCGATATGCTCCCACACGTCTTTCAGGTCGCTCAGGCTGCGCTCCACGATGCGGCGTATCACGTTTTCTTCGATGAGCGTCAGCTCGCGGTTCTGCTCCGAAGGCCGTCCCTGCCCGCCGAAAAGCCGGTCGATGATGAAAAAAACCAGCGATGGATTGATTTCGATGATGGCATTGCCTTCGAGCGGCTCCATTTTAAAGACATAAATGCAGCTGGGATTGGAGATCGACATGATGAATTCCGAATAAGTCAATTGATCCACGCTCACCAGCTCGATCTCCACGAAGGTGCGCAGGAAATTCGTGAGCGACGTGGAGAACTGCCGGGCATAGCCCTCATGCAGGTTCTGCAGCGTGCGCATCTGGTCTTTGGAGACGCGGTCGGGACGGCGAAAATCATAGAGCGAGAGCGCCTTTTCGGGTTCGGCGGCGGCTTTCTTCTCATCCCCGCCTTCACCGCCGCCCGTACCCACAAGGCTGCCGAGTTCCGATTCGCCTCCGGCGGACACGGCGCTGAGCAGCGCATCCACCTCTTCCTGTGACAATATATCGCTCACGTCGCGGTCCTTTGCATCGATTTACTGAATAAGATAATCGACGATGAACGCCTCGTTGAGCTGACCAAGCTTCTTGGGCATCAGATCATTGGCCCGGCGCAGCACCTCTTTGCGGATCTTCTCCTTGGCGTCGGGTTTCATCAGCTCCTCCAGAGGCATCTGCGACAAGATATCAATAAGAATATTTTTATACGCCGGATAGAATTGCTTTTCAAGCTCTTCAGCGAATTTTTTACCGTTCGCGGCAGGATAGGCGAAGGCCATGGCGACCTTGATATAGCGCTGGCCGTCGGTCCCCGCGATATTCAGCGTTACTTCAAGCGGTTTTTCGGTGACGGCCCCGAATTCGCCTTCGGCGCCAGCCTCCTTTTCCGCCACTTTCGCGGTGTCCGCCCCATGCTTGCCGGCCTTCTCTTCGGGACTTTTAGGCCGCGTGACATTGATCAGAACGATCGCCATGATCACGTTGAGCACGATCACGCCGCCGATAAGGCCGAAAAACATGGTCCGGTTCGATCCGGCGGGTTTGGCTTCGCCGCCGGCCGCGGATTGCGCGCCCTTGTCTTTCTCTTTGTCTCTGTCTTTTTCGCGCGCGCCTTTTTCCCTGTCATCGGATTTCTTTTGTTCGTCGGGCATATTTCCTCCGTCAATTTTCCGCATCCGTCGTTAGGGGGCGAGTCACCGACTCGCCCCTGCGATAATGAATATCATTTCCCCGGTTTTTCAACCGGTTTGGGCGGTTCATTCAAGGTGGCCACCCGGATTGTCTGATGCGTCAACTGCTTGTAATGAAGGATCTTCTTGACGACCTCCTCCAGCGAGTTCCGCACCACCATCTTTTTCCCATTGTTCAGCGTGATCATCGTGTCCGGCGTCGATTCAACCGATTCGATCATATCGGCGCTTAATACGAAATCCTCATTATTCAGCCGTTTGAGCGCGATCATCGGGTTTTCCCTTCGTAACTTATTCTGGTAAAGCGCTTTATTTCATTTTACCTTACCGGAAACAATACGTCAACCCATTTAATCCGCTGATTTCCAGATTGTTATCCCCTGCATGCCTCCCCCTTTACCAGGGGGAGGCCCGCAAGGGAATCAATCATTACCGCACCAACTGGACCAGTTCCTGAAGCATGTTGTCACTGGTCGTGATCACGCGCGCATTGGCCTGGTAGCCGCGTTGCGTTGTGATCATATTGGTAAACTCAGTCGCCAATTCCACGTTCGACATTTCCAGTGCGCCGGGCTTGACCTTCGTCGACGTGCCGATACCCGGCCGCAGCATGACCGCTTCGCCCGAATTATTGGACGTAGAATACATGCTGTCACCCTTCTTGAACAGACCGGCGGGGTTGTTGAATTCGGCGACATAGATCCGCGCGATCGACTTGGTCACGCCGTTCGTGTACAGACCGTTGATTTCGCCGTATTCATCAATGGAAATGTCCTGCAGTTTGCCCATCGGATATCCGTCCTGGAACTTGGCCGCGGTCGTTGACGGCGAACGGAACTGCGTTATGCCGCTGAACGAACCCGGCGAGCCGGCATCAAGGCGGATGACCACCACATTGCTGCCGTTCATGGGATCGAAGCGGAACGCGGTCGAGTTATCGTCGAAAGTAAACGATGACGGCGTGCCGTCCTGACCGAAGGTGATCCGGCCGGTATTGCCGCCCAGGATGCTTTCGCCGCCCTCGGTCGTGATTTCCCACAGCCATTCGCCCGGAATGCCCGAATGCGTAAACGTGGTGGTCATCACATGCGCGTCGCCCGACTCGTCATAGACCGTAATCGACGTGCTGTGCTGGCCCACATCGCGCGCATGCTGGATCTCCGTTGCCGTCATATTGGCGTTAAGCCGCGTGGGCGAGATATTATTCAGGTTGCTGTTGGTGGCGGTTATGGAGATATTGTTGAGCGAAAAAGTCGCGCCGGCCTGGCCGCGGATGGCCACGGAACCGTCCGGGATCCGGTCGTCGGGTGTGTCGGCATCATTGACCGAAACGGAAACATTGTTATACATCGTGCCGTCGAACTGCGGCAGGTTGAACGAGCCCTGTATCAGATTGGCCAGGTCCTGCATGGTGGCAACGGCGACCGAACCCGCCGGCGCGCCCGCGGGCACCGCTAGAAAGTAGGCCGTCTGCGTCGGAATGGCCTGGCCTCCGATATCGCCGTTGACCCGGATTTCATCGCCCGACTCCAGGCCCAGCGTGTTGCCGGCCGCGTCATACAGGTCGGTGATATTGTCCGTTTCCATTGCCGGCCTGCGCAATGCCGTGGAGTCCGCGATGGTAGTGACCGAAGGTCCCCAATTGAAGACCGTTGCCACTTGTGAATTGGAAGTGGGACGATTGCTTGATATTCGCAAATTATTCACCGGCGCACCAGCCGCGTTTATGCGGATAGTGCCGTCCGCTTGAAGCGTTGCGGCATCCGCCGGGCTGACGGCCGTGAGCACCGGCCTGATGGCGTTGGCCAGCAGATCATTCAGTGTCGTGGTATCGGTCACGGTGATGCTCCTCGGCGCGGCAACGCCCTCAGCGGCCACGCTGATCACATCGCCTGCCCGAATTCCCAGACTGTTGCCCTGCGCATCATACAGCGACGTGAGGGTCGCGGTCCCGGCGCTTGCCGCGGGAATGGCGACCGAAGATAAGAACCGGTTCGAATGCGCTATGGTGCCCAGGCCTTCCGAATCGGAATCAAGGTTGCAGCCATATTGGACAATACTGGTGTTCCTGGCCGGCGCCTTTTCGCCGAACGGAATACGGATATCCCCTATCCGCGATCCGGGCGGGTAGTTGCCATTGCTGTCCGCCACCATGCCCTGAAGCATAAAACCATTGGTGGGAGATACCAGGCGGCCGGTCGAGTCCATCTGCAGCGCGCCGTTGCGGCTGTAGAAATCGCCCTCACCGCTCGAATAAACCAGGTAGCCCGTGCCTTCCAGGGCAAGGTCGGTGATCTTGCCGGTGGACTGCAGGTTGCCCTGCACAAGCATTGTGTCAATCGATCCTACCGCCATACCCAGTCCCAGCTGCATGGGGTTTGTTCCGCCGGCGTTGCCCGGGGGCCGTGACGAGCCCCGCAAAAGCTGCGCCATCGATTCCTTGAACGAAACACGTCCGGCCTTGAACCCGGTCGTGTTGACATTCGCGATATTGTTACCGGTCACGTCCATTGCAACCTGGTGGTTGCGTAATCCGCTGATGCCGGCATACAGTGAGCGTACCATGGATTCCTCCTCGTGCTTGCCGGCAGCACCCGTCGCGGACGATACGCCGCGTCATTCGTTCGGCGGCGTACGGCCCCCGCCCGCCCTTAAGCGGACGGTCCAGCCGATTGTCCCTGCGTTAGTCCGCGATCACCGTGCTGTCGATGTTGGTTACGATGTTGTCCTTCATAGTTGCACCGTCCATGGCGGTAATCACCGTCCTGTTGGGAATGTTCACGATAAAGGCAAGGTCGGAAAGAAGGACCAGTGAATTCTTCGATCCCTTTTTCGCCGCGCCTTCAACGGCCTTGTCAAGCTTGCCGATCATCTCCGGCCCCATCGTGATCTGCCGGCTGGCAAGCCGGCTTTGCGCATGGGCCGAAAACTTCAGACCGGCCTGCGTCTGCCTGAATACCTCGGCAAAGGCCTGCTTTTGCCCCGCATGGGGGACAACCGCGCCCTCGGCCGGCCGGACTGTTCCTTGAATCCTGTCAATCATCGGCGTCATGTCGCACCTCCCTGCATTGAAATGTCCAGAATGCTCGACAACGGCACCAGCGTGCCGTTCATCCTGAGTTTGGTCGATCCGTCAACCGTACTCACGCCGTCAACCGTGCCTTCCTGGTACGAAAGAATCGACGGGTCAAAGTAGGATTCATCGATGCGGATGGTATAGGTCCCCTTGGCCACCGGAGTCGCCGCGTCCATACCTTTGCCGTCCCACACCACCTGCGCGTATCCGTCGTCGTCGGCCATTGCGGGAAGGATGCGCACCGGCTGTCCCTGCGCGTCAAGAATACGCACCGTTACCTGCGGAAACGAATCGCAATAGACGCTAATGGTCTTCTCTTCGCCCGCAGCGCCCGAATAATACATGTCATCCTGACGCAGGCGAACGAGCTTGCCGATCAGCTGCACCGCGGTCGACATGGCCAGAGACCCGCCGTCGGCGCTTTCCGCGGTCGGCGAAACGTCCATGATGTTCGCCACCGGGATTTCCTGGCCGTTGATTTTCGCGAGCGCTCCGGTCGAATCATACCGGATTCCGCCGACAGCGCCCTGCACAAACGCATAGAGCGCGGCGTTTCTTTCCTCGCCGACGATATGGATCGTATAGGTCCCAGCCGTGGCGCGCGTACCATCGTCTTTGGTCCCGTCCCAATTGACAACCGCCGAATTTTGCGCGTCCTTGCCTGCGGTCTGCAACGTTTTAATCACGTTGCCGTCGGCGTCTTTGAGTTCAACGTCCGCCTCCCCGGCATTGCCCAGATTCACGCGGATCGGGACCGATTCATTCGCCGTCGCATGGTAATGGACCTCGGTTTCCCGGATACGCACTTCCTTGCCGATCAGGGACACCGAAGCGGCATTGTTGATCGCCTGCGCACTTGCTTTCTGCGCGTCCACCGTGCTGGCGAACGATTTATTCAGGTCCTCCAGCGCCTTCTGGGTATTGTTCTGGCTTTCCAGTGCGCGCAGCTGGGACAGCTGCTGCATGAACTCCGAATTTTCCATGGGCGTCAGCGGGTCCTGATATTTGAGCTGGGTCAAGAGCAGCATGAGAAAATCGTCCTTGTCCATCTCGTCCTTGCTCTTCGCGGTAAAAAGCCCGGACGAACGGTCGCCGGTGACACTGCTCGTCGAGTCGTCGACGCCGGTGCCGTCGGAATTGATCGATGCGGTGGCCGTATACGGTTCGGTGGAAGCCGTCGACAACAATGAATTGATACTGTCGGTAATTCCTGCCATGTACATCACCTCCGTCCGCACGGGTTGAAGTGAGAGAACATCGGACTTTCCGCCAATGCGGCGGGAAGTCCGATGGAGTGGCTATGCATAATATTCAACCGAATTGCTTCCATATGACTTTCCTGTTTCCGTTCCCAGCGTGAACGTTGGTTCATCGACGGATTCCATTCCAGTGGAAATCGATGCGCTGCCGATGCTATTGGCATTAGCAGGCTGCCCATCCTCGCCGGCGTCATTGGAACCATAACCGATATTGACCTCAAAACCGCCGGTCTGCAGGTTCTGCTGTTGCAGCGCATCCTTGAGCGTCTGCAGGTTGCTCTCAACGATCTGCTTCACCTGCTGGCTCTCAACCTGGATCTGCGCTACGACGATATCATTCTGCATTTTCACCTTGATGTGGACTTCGCCCAGGGATTCGGGATGCAGCACCAGCCGTATTTCGGTCATGCCGCTTTTCATCACGGTATTCATTTTTTCGATGATCTGCGACATGATGGTCTGATCAAGCGTCTTAAGCGAAAGCATATGCGCTTTATTGACGGCAACATTTAAAAGTCCGTCCAGCGGGCCCTGCTTGGGTGAAACATCCACCGCAGGCAGCGACTCAATGGCTTTGGTTTGCAGCTCAAAAAGCGATTTATGCACCCCAAGCTTAATCGATTTCGTCAGCTGATCGGGCATCTGCGCATCTTCGCCGTCAAGCACCTGTCCGGCCGCCGTTACTTCCTTCATATCAATCTTTAAAAGCCTTCGCATGACCATGGAATCAAATTGGGCGACTTCAGGCGTTGCCTGCCCGGATACGCGCGCTTTGAACTTGAATGCCGCGGCAATCACTTTCGCTTCGGACGAGCCGCCGGGCTGTTCTTCCGTTGTTGCCGCTATCCGCCGGATGACCGACTTGATCTCTTCTTCAGCGGCGCCGATCACCTGCTCGAAAAACTTCTGCGCCTGAAGAACAGGCATGGTCGTCGTCCGCGGATCCGTCGCCACCGGCAAGCCCGGGTCAGGTTGAGCGGCAGGCTTTCCCGCCGCGTCCTGCGTGGTTTCGCCGGAAACGCCAAGCATCTGGAACGCCATGCGCATCTGGAACAATTCGACGCGTATCGTGCGTTCCGCATTCAACATCTGGTTGACGTCAAAGGACTGCCCTTTCACCTCGATGGTCCCGCCCTTGCTTGCCGCATCCGCCAGCGCGCCGGCGATCTGCTCAAGCGCCTGGACGATCTCGGCAAACTGCTCTTTCAGGTCCTGCGTTGGACGAATGGCCTGCAATGCGTTCAAGTCCCCGGCCAGGTCGATGTGCAATGTCTGCGAAATCGTGATCAGCGATTGACGGATGATCGACATTGCCTGCTCGGCGGCCGCAAGCGGGGCTTGCGGATCATTGGAAACGTTTCCGTCCGTTTCCGCCGGGTCCGCCGCATTCTGCGACAATGCCTGCGATAACAGATCGTCGATCGATGCGTCGGATTGAGGAGCCGCCGAAGCCCCGGTCGCGCCCGCAACGGCTTTTTCAGCCGATTGATCGAAGGGAACACCCGGCGTCTGATTTCCGGCGGTTTCGGATTCCGGACCGGATTCCGTGGCCGCCGTCTGCGGCTCTTCCGGATTTCCTGCGCATGCGTCAAGCTCTTCCCGGGAGGGAACATCGTCCGCCGAAGCCTGCGCATCCTCGTCGGCCGGGGCCTGCGCCGCTCTATCTTCCTCTGCCCGATCGCCGGCGCCGGTTTCGTCATCTTCCCGCTTGGACGATTCCCGCGCTTTGCGATTTTCCGCCACCACCTGCTTCAGCACATCCCGGAATTCCGCTTTGGGTTTGCTGATCTCTTGTTCGGACCGGTCTGCATCATCCTGATCGCATAGCCTGGACGTTTTGATCACGCATGCCACGTTCTGCGGTATCGCACCGCGGACCGGGAGCATGTCCATAATTTTCGCGTTCTGCATCATGTGTCACCTCCCTTCGTTTGCTGTTGGTTTTCTATCTTCCTCTTGTTCTATCTGCCTTCCGACTTCATTTCCGTTGTCTTTAACTGCTTACTGCTTACCGTTTACCGTTTGCCGTCTACCTGCCTTTTCTGACTTCCGACCTCCGACTTCCGACCTCTGCGCTCCGTCCTCACCGCTTCCCCATCCTCTGGCTCAGCGATGCTGCCTTTTCCGCCGGCAGGGCGGCAAAGATCTTGGCTTTCTGCCGATCATCGTTTATGGCCGTAAGGATCGTGACCGCCAGGTCTTCGTCAAGCGTTTCAAGGATTTGGGCGGCTTCGGCCGCACGCATGGCCCCATAGACTTTTGCGAGTTGAGCGATGCGCTTGCGATCGAGTTCGGAGCTCTGCGCCACCACCTGCTCGAGTTCCTTCTTTTTCCGCGTCAATTCGGTCTTGACATTTTCAAGTTCCTGCTGGAGCATGGCCATGCGTTCTTCCTGCGTCTGCAGTTTTTCCTTTTCCGATTCGATGTCGGCGCGGCTCTTTTCCAGCGCGAGAAAGGCGTGCGACTGCGAAGCGGCAAGAGAATCCTTGCGCGCCGACTGCCGGATAAAGGCGAACTCTTTCTTTTCGCCCTCTTTCTGCTTGTCGGCTTTGTTGAGAAATTCAATGTGCGCGTTGCCGGTCATGAACAATGCTCCGATGTAAATGACCGGAAAGCTGATGACCGCCAGCAACCCCAGGATGAGCAGATCTTTGAATTTCATGGCACCTTCCGCCGATTTCAGTTTACTGCTTTATATTCCTCTACCGATTTTCACAGGACGCACCATGGGCTATGAAGCACAATTAGAAATTAAGCAACCGATATGCCATCGGATATAGTAAATATCAGGCAACGCTAACTCATTGATAATAAGCCGATTATGCGTGCGTTGCAAATTGAAACACTTTCGGTCTGCTGAAATTATTGTGCAGGAGATGCCGCGTGCGGAAGAAAATGCCGGCATAAAGTTACCGGAAAACTTAAAGGCATTCTTGAATTGTTCCGATAACTATAAAAGCCGCTGACCTCGAAATTTCCCGATCATCGGAGCAGAAAATGGCCATCCACCCCATCGACCCGGCCGCGCTTGCGGTCCTTCCCCCGCCCCGGACACCGGACCAGACCCAAGGTTCGGAGATCGATCTTGACAATGCGGACCCTGAAATGTCCATGCAGCGCGATCTGATCGAATTGATGTTCACCGGCAAAGACAGGGCGGATCCTCCGGTCCGCGCGATCACCGATCCGGCCTCCGCGTCGCAGGACGCAGCCAAACCGGAAACGCAACCTTCCGACACGGTCACCATTTCCCGTGCGGCAATGGAACTTTACAGGAAAGATACCGTCGACATCACGGCCACGGATGAAAACGGCACGCTTCGAATACATCTGGAGCACGAAGAACGGCTGCGCGTGGAAGCGCAGACGCAGCAGCAGCCCTCTTCCGCCGATCCGCTGGTGGTTGATCTGGACAACGACGGCATCGAACTCACCGATGCGAGCAAAGGTCAGGGCGTGAAGTTTGATCTGACCGCCGACGGAACGCCGGAGAATGTCTCGTGGGTATCGCCTCATGACGGGTTGCTGGCGTACGATCGGAATTCCGACGGCCGCATCAATGACGGACGGGAACTCTTCGGCGATGCCAATGGCGCTTCCGACGGGTTCGCGGAGCTTCGGAAATATGATAGCGACGGGAACAACCGTATCGACGGACTCGATCCGATCTTTGCGGAGCTGCGGATCTGGCAGGATAAAGATGGTGATGGCTTGAGTGATGAAAACGAGCTGAAAAACATGGAAGCATATGATATCCGCGCAATCGATCTTACCGCGCGTCAGACCGATTCCAGGATTGCCGGCAACACCATCGCGGGCATTTCATCCTACCATACGTCAAGTGCCAGCGCGCAGATCGGGGAAGTGTTTTTGAATTTTATGGCCTAGCCCTGCATTTCGAAACCCCGCGTTGATTAAATCGATTAAGCAAACCGGCTTTGGAGCGATGTGCGTCGCTATATCACCCTATTTATCAATTAAATACATACCTGAATTCTCAATCAGCCTCAATCGCTTAAGTTAAAGAAGAAAATTGCCGATACCATAATTAAAGGCCAGAAAGCATATGAGTGACAACCTGCAGCAAATCGAAGAAATCCGCAATTACGTCAAACACCTCTATTCGATGACAGGAGTATGGGTCGCGGAGGATGTGGCGGCGGTGATCTGGATCAGGAAGTATGCGAAAACCTGGCGATTGACCCACCGGCGTGATACGGCGGATGATCGGATGATGGAACCCACGGCAGCATGACCGCATGTCAAGGCTTTCAATGCGTTTGACTTTTCAATAGGCGCAACATATTATCATCCGCAAGGAGAATTGCCATGGCATTCGAGAAGCACGATACCCCCCGATATACCCATGTCGTCTATTCCAGGGAGTCGTTCGCCGATATCGAGGTCCTGCGCCGCGATCTTGCGAACTTTCTGGCCAAAGCGCCGAGAGACAGAGACATTGTTTTCGAGCTTGCCGGTCTTCGTCACATAAGCTCGCTTGAAATCAGCCTTATCACCATGATCTCCAATGCCTTCAAGGATACCGAACATACCGTGCATGTGATCGCCTTGCCCGAAATTAAAAAAACGCTCGAGTTGACGGGGATTTCGAAGTTGGAAAGGCTGGAAATCCATGAAGGCTGGCAGAAAATCCATCAGGCGCCGTAGCGGACCGGCCATATGACAAAACCCCCGAAGTCTTGATGCATCCAAGGCTTCGAGGGCTTTTCAATTACGGGCCCGACGAGGCTCGAACTCGCGACCTCCGACTTGACAGGCCGGCGTTCTAACCAACTGAACTACGGGCCCTGATATTTTCAGGGATTGCTCTCGAACATGGGCGTTGTAGGATTCGAACCTACGACCACCTGCGTGTAAGGCAGGTGCTCTGAACCAGCTGAGCTAAACGCCCGGAAGCTATTTCTGTTTGCCGTCCTTGCCGTCTTGCTTGTCCCTGGCCACTATGCTGAACGGCAGAAGGAAACAATAGACCAGCACAAGAATTACCGGCGCCACGCTCCATGACAGATGGTTGTTTATCGGCCCCTGGCCGAGTAATATATAGCCCACCACCAGGAGTCCGGCGCTTAAAACGAGTAGCCAGATATTTTTTTTAGTCAACATACGGCAGGCCTTAATAAAACAAACGATTTAAATTACTTTTAAATCGTCCGTCGAGTCAATAGCGCATCAGCGCAATATCAGCGACGAAGCGGCCTTTTTCCGCTCATCTTCGGTCGCGGCCGACCGCAGCGCGACCAGCCGGTCCCGCGTGAGGACCATCACTTCGTTAAGCAGCGTGGCCAGGTTCTGCATCTCATCGCCCTTGCGCAGGCGGATGGATTCGGTGTAATTGCCTTCGATCATGCCGTGGCATGCCTTTTCAAAACGGTAAATCGGCCCGGCCACCTTGTGCGAAAAAAAGATCGTGAGCAGCACGATCTGGACGATGACCAGGAATATGCCGGCGCCGAAGATCCAGAGCAGCGACGACAGGACTTCGTCGCGGTTCTTCTTGTCTTTTGAAAATTTTCGGAGGTAATCGGTGATATTGTCCACCAGCGAGCGCGCGGTTTCGATGGTGGGCTGGACCTGGTCCTGGAACTGCGCGGCTATTTTGCTGTCCACGTCCTTCCGGATGATCGACAGCGTGGTGTCCATAATGCTCTGCGTGGCGAAATAAAGGGTGAATAGCCAGAATGCCAGCATGATCAGCATGGGGATCAAAAAGGTAAGCATATAATGGCCCTGCAGCTGGCGATTGATGAAAACATGTTTGCGGACGAACGTCGGCTTTTCGGCCATGGTGGGCTCCTCGCATACGCTGGTGTTTACAAAACATCCGGACCGGCTCAGGCCATCATGGACGATAATGGCCTGGACCGGGTTTCCGGTTCAGGCCAGAAGGGATATCAGCATCCGGCGCCACATCCATCAGTTCCCGCGCGGCACCTGCAATACCTGGCCCGGGAAAATCAGGTCTTCGGGATTCTGAAATTTCGGGTCGGCGACATTATTTTTATATCGCTCGAATGCGCGATCGATGATGTCTTTATTCGCATTATATAATAGCGGCCATTTGGAGGCGTCGCCGTAGATAAAATTATACGCCGCGATACGCGCAAGGCAATCGCGCTGATCCGGTTGAAGTTTGACGGTATACGTCCCTTCGCCGCTGACGGTTTGCGAAATCGGCTGGTTTGCCGCATTCTTGACGCGCTGAAGCAGATCATTCAATTCCACCAGCTTGTCGCGCACGCGCCACAGGTAGGAAACCGGCTTCGCCTTGATCGCGTTGATGCGGCTTTCGAGGGCCTGGACCTCTTTTATTCGCTTGTGCAATTCTTCCGGGGAGAGAGAAAGCAGCGACTCCAGGGATTGCTTGATCGAGGCGATTTCATTCTCAGCCGCGATGACGTCCTGCTCGGTAATGCCAAGCACGCGGTATTTCTCTTCCATTGCCGAGGTGATCTTCTGGTCTATTTCTGAAAGCTGGGCTTTGAGCGCCTCAATAGCAGCCTGCACTTCAGCGATCTGTTCTTTTGCGGTCTTCTCTCGTTGCTGGACCGATACCAGTTCATTCTGGTACTGCTCGTACGTCATCTCCGTTTTTGCGGCCATTGCGGCAAGCGGGATGATCACCAGAAGTACAATGCAATAGCGTGTGATTTTCATGGCATATCCTCTCGGGTGCGGAACCGGATTGCGGCCACAAAGGCCTATTTTCCCATTTTCTGTTTGAGATCGTTCAGTTCTTCTTCCTGTTTTGCAAGCTCAGCCTGCTTTTCCTGCAAAGCCTGCTCCAGCTGGGCGCGCTCCGATTTAAGTTCGGCAAGCTTTTTCTCCGCGCTTTCGGCTGCCATGCGCGCCTCATCAAGTTTTCCCAATTCTTCCTGGCTGGGCCTTTTTGTGCACCCCCCCAGAATGAGCAATCCCATCATCGCGCCCAAGGCCAACAGGCGAAATGGAGTCTGCGATTTCTTCATGAAGTATGCCTCCCCGGCCGTTTGTGGTGACCCGGCGTTGAGAGTTAGTATAGATTAAGCAGCACGGCAAGTCAAGCTGCTAAAAATGCCGAAGCGATTGTTTTCCTGTTGGATAAACATTAAAACCGATCTTAAACAGCTTCTCATGATCTAAAGAATTTCTGCCGTCAAAAATGAAGGCGGGATGTTCCATGGAATTATAAATCTTTTTGTAATCAAGCGAGCGATATTCCTTCCAATCCGTGCACACGGCAATGGCATGCGCGCCTTTTGCCGCCTTGCCGGGGTCGTCGGCAAAACTTACATTCGGCAGGCCGGCACAATCGTTTCGGGCATTCGCCAGGGCCTGGGGATCGGTTATAACGACCTGGGCCCGCTCTTCAGCCAGCTTACGGGCGATATAGATGGCCGGCGATTCACGGGTATCGCCGGTATCGGACTTGAAGGCGAACCCGAAGATCGCTATCCGCTTATCGGCCACGGTATTGAACATGGCCGAGACCATGGTGCGCACGAAACGCGATTGCTGATATTCGTTTATCTTTACGACGCTTTCCCAGTAGCGCGCCACTTCTTCCAGCCCATAATACTCACAGATATAAACAAGATTGAGAATGTCTTTTTTAAAGCATGATCCGCCGAACCCCACTCCCGCATTCAGGAACCGCTCGCCGATGCGGCCGTCCTTGCCGATGGCATGCGCGACTTCTATGATATTGGCTTCGGTTTTTTCGCAAAGCGCGGCAATGGAATTGATGGATGAAACCCGCTGGGCCAGAAACGCATTGGCGACCAGCTTGGACAGCTCCGCGCTCCAGATATTGCTGGTGAGTATTTTTTCGCGCGGTACCCAATGCGCATAGATATCCACCAGCGCCTGCCGCGCGGCCAGGCCGCGCTTGGTCTGATGGCTGCCGATAAGCACACGATCGGGTTTGAGAAGGTCCGCCACGGCGGTCCCTTCGGCCAGGAATTCCGGATTGGAAAGCACTTCAAAATGAATGCCTTTTTCATTGGCATTGAGGATCCGCTCCATGGCATCGGCCGTGCGGACCGGGAGCGTGCTCTTTTCCACCACGATTTTATCGGATGCGGATGATTTGATGATTTCGCGCGCGGTCTTTTCCCAGTATTGCAGGTCGGCGGCCCTGCCCGCGCCTTCGCCGAAGGTTTTCGTGGGCGTATTGACGGAAACGAAAATGATGTCCGCTTCCCGGATGCCGGCGCTTATATCGGTTGAAAAAAACAGGTTTTTCCCGCGCGCCTGCCTGACCACATCCAGAAGCCCCGGTTCATAAATAGGAAGCTCGTTGCTCTGCCACTGGGCAATGCGGCGGGGATTGATGTCCACGACCGTAACTTTGCATTCCGGGCATTTGGCGGCAATGACCGCCATGGTGGGTCCGCCCACATAGCCGGCGCCGATGCATAAAATGTGCTTTTTAAATCCGTCCTTTGCTTTCAATGCAGCTCCTTGTCCCGCGGTGTATCCGAGAAAATAACTGATTTCCGCGCGGGTGTCACGAACTATTCGAGTCCGGCGAAGAACATGTCCGCGCACTCGTTGCGCCGGACAACGCCGGCAATGCGGCCGGGAAACACGCGCTCGTCAATGGCGCGCCGGATTCGAACGGTCAATTGCTGGTCGAATTTTATAGGACATGATTGCGCGTATGACGGCACTGCGTCTCGAAAACACCTATTTTATCATATCGATGCATCGACGACGACAGGAATACGCGCTGATGATGAAGATAGTATCGCGCAACCGTTTCTTTGGCGCCGTCTGCCTGGCGATAGCGGCCTTCTGCGGCTCCTGTTCCCTGCATGCGCGGATCCCGGATCAAGCCGCCGGAAGCTTTGCCGACTGGTTTGTCAACCCGACGCGGGAGAAGCTCCGCGCAATGGCCGGACTGCGCCTTTCGGCAAGTCAATGGGACACGGTGATCGCGCGCGCCCGGGCCGCAAACGCCGGACGGGCCGGAGAGACCGCGGTTGTCCTGAACGATTCGGCCGGCGCCGGCTATACGCTGGGATACGCGACGCCCGCAACGCTCCGCGCGGATGCCGTTTACCCGCTGATCATCTACCTGCACGGCGGCATCGGCGGCGCAAAACCCGACAAGGGCGCGCGCGCCTGGGACATGCTGGGCGCGCTGCGCGACACGCTTCCTCTCTTTTTAGCAAGTCCTACGGCCACGCGCGAAGCTCCCTGGTGGGCCCCGCAGGGCATCGGCCGCATCCTGCAATCGCTGCGCTACATGACGCTGCATTTTCCCATCGATCCCGACAGGGTTTTCCTCGCCGGCGTATCCGACGGCGCCGTGGGGTGCTATGCCTTCGCTAATTCCCTGTGCAAACCGTTTGCGGGGTTCATCGCGATTTCCGGGTTTGGCGGCATGCTGCAACAGTTTAAAATTCCCATCTGTCCCGGCAACCTGATGCAGCGGCCCATCTACACCGTCTACGCCGGCAACGACCGGATCTATCCCGCGCCTCTTCAGCAACGGTTTCTGGACTGGCTCGATACCAACGGCGTCAGCGTCCAGCGATCGTTTTATCCTGGTGAAAACCATGGGTTCGATTATCGAGATAAGGAATACGGCAGGCTGGCGAACATCATCCGCACCTGGAAACGGCAGCCCCGCGCCGGCCTTTCGTGGACCTTTATTCCCGGCTATCCCCAGCTGCCCGACAATCCGCTTGCGTGGGAATATGTCGATAAAGTCAATGCGCTGCCGTCCGTCGGCGGCTTCTGGCGCGATGACACACTCATCGTGCAAAGCTCGCTGCTCCGGAGCATCGACGTCATGACCGCCAAACGCGGCCGGCCCTGGTTCCGCGCAAACGGAGGTCCGGCGCGGCGCGCCGCCGTGACCGATACGCCGCAATCATTTTTTGCCGTGCTGCAATCGGAATGCTTTCCGGAAACGCCCCGGATGACCGTACTCCGTTGTGCACTCTCAAAGTGAGGGGCCGCCATGAAAAAAGCGATGATTATTCTGGCCGATGGGTTTGAAGAGGCCGAAGCGGTGGTGGCCATTGACATCATGCGCCGTGCGCGCATCGCCGTTGCCCTGGCGGGCCTTGATTCGCTTGACGTTCGGAGCGCGCGGGACATTCATATCCACGCCGAAGTGTTGCTGGCCGACGCGCCGCGCGACTATGACGCGCTGGTGTTGCCCGGAGGCCAGCCGGGAACCGCCAATCTCGGCAAATCGCCGCTCGTGCTCGATATGATCAGGCGTGCCGATGGCGAGGGAAAACTGGTCGCCGCCATCTGCGCCGCGCCGTCGGCGCTCGCAAAAGCCGGAGTGCTGGCAGGCAGGAGGTTCACCTGCTTTCCGGGGGTTGAAAAGGAAATTTCCGGGGGGATATTCGAACTCAACGCCGTGGTGATTGACAAAAACATCATCACCAGCCGCGGCATGGGGACCGCCATTCCCTTCGGGCTTGCGATTGTGACCTATCTTGCCGGCCGCCCTGCCGCCGACGCGATCGGCAAAGCGATAGTATATTCATGATGGATGCGCCCTTGATTTCTTGCTGGAAAACGGGTATACTGTAAGGGGAAAAAAAGTCACTATTTCCACTTGCTTCCGGGCGGTTTAGCAACTATATTTCTTTTAGAACGATATCATAAGAAGGAGGTATTATGCGTTTAACGATGCTCTCCGCCATCATTCTTGCCTTTGTCATGGGTGCGGCCTTCGGCCAGCAAAGGGGAGGCGCAAAATGGGTGCAGCCTACCAAAGACGGGACCGGAATCTATAAAAGCGAAATCCGCCAGCCGTATGAACAACCGGCATTCACAGCGGACGCGACGGCCCGCATGGAAGTTCTGGAAACGACAAAAGAACATTTTAAAATCCGCTTGAACGGGCAGGTAGGCTGGGTTGAAAAACGCCTGGTAACCGCGGCGTCACGCGGCAGCAGGACCTTCATGTTCGAAGACGCCGAGGTCATTGGCTATCTCGATAACCCGACGCCGGTGTACATCATCGATGCGGCGGATCAGGACCGCGACCCCATTAAACTCGACCGGTCGTTCGCCGACGCCCTCAGGGAAAACGTGGACAAGGAAACCGTCGAGCGCCAGTCCAAGTAGTCCCGAATTTCCTCTCCCAAAAAACAGCGCGGGGATGGCTACGTAAGTATCCATCCCCGTTTGTATCATGCCCTCCAGACCGGCTATTTAAATGTGGCGTCCTCTTTCTTTTTCATCAATATACGCCAGATCTTTTCGAACAGATCGCCGCCGTTGAAAGGCTTGACAATGCAGTCGTCGGCGCCGCAGGCGAAGTATTTCTGGATATCTTCGCCGTCGGCGCCCGATGAAAAGAACGCAACCGGAATATTGCGCGTATCCTCCTGGCTTTTCAGGATTTTGCAGATCCGGAAGCCGTCAATGCCCGGCTGCGCGGGGCTGAGCAGGATAAGCGATGGGTGCCTTCCGAATGCGGCAGCCAGGCCCTGCTCTCCGCTTTCGGCTACGATCACGTTGAAAGCGGTGTCGAGTACCATGCGGGCTATCTCGATTGATTCGCGGTCATTATCGACAAAGAGGATATCGGGTTTTGCATCGACCGGCGAGGATTCATCGCCGTCGCGTCCCTCCGCATCGACGGCGGTGACGACCAGCGGTTCGGTCTCGTCTTCTTCCAGGCTGTTTTTGCTGCGCACGGGGAGCACGATATGGAACGAACTCCCCGGAAATGTCTCTTTATTGACCCCGTCGCTTTCCACCCATAAGCGGCCGCCGTGGCAATCGACGACACCTTTGACAATTGAAAGACCCAGCCCGGTGCCGCCGCCCAGAAAGCGCGAAGAGCCGGTGCTGTGACGGTTGATGCTGCCGATCTCATAAAACGGGTCGAAAATCCGCTTCTGTTCGTCGCGGTCGATGCCGATGCCGTGGTCCCGGATGACGATATGAAATTGCGATTCTTCTTCAAGGGCGATGCCGATCTCCACGGAAGAATTATCGGGCGAAAACTTTATCGCATTGCTGAGCAGGTTGGTGAAAACTTGGTGCAGGCGGAGCTTGTCGCCGTAAAAGTCGGGCAGCGATTCGGGGCACTGAAAACCGAAGGTAATGCCGCGGCCGGCGGCCAGGGACGTCAACTCGTCAATACATTCCCTGGCAAGCGCGCCGAGCTTGAGGTACTCGAGGTGCAGGCGCAGCCGCTTCTGTTCTATGCGCGTTACATCAAGGATATTGTTGACAACGCGGTGCAGCCTGTCCGCGGCGCGGTTGATGTTCTCCACCATGCGCAGCACATCGCCGTCCAGACGGTCGCGCATGCCGTCTATGATGATATCGGAATAGCCCTTGATGGTGGTCAACGGCGTTTTTAATTCGTGCGAGGCAATGCTGAGGAAGCTCGATTTGAGCTCGCTGAGTTTTTTAAGTTCGGAGTTGGACCGGATCAACTCGGAATTCATGCGCGCCATTTCGACATTCTTCGATTCGATCTGCTCCGCTTTGCTGAGCCCTTCCGTTTCGTCGATGAACATATAAATGTGGGCGACCGGCGAATCGTTCGTGGTGATGCTGAACGCTTTTATCGTGCAGACGCATTCCTCGCCGTCGCCGCACACCAGGGCACCGGTCACCTGGCGGCTTTCGCCGCGCATCAGCATTTCATGGATGGCATACCACGACAGATCGCCCTCGAGGTGCGTGATATAATTGGACATCGGCGCGCCAAGAAGCCGCGGCCGGTCGATTTTAAGCATCTCGCCGCCGCACTGATTGACATATAATATCCTGCCGTCCGTCCGGGTGACGATAATGGCGACCGGCGTGTGCTCGACAATACGGGCCAGAAGTTGGACATCGTCCCACATACGCTGTGTGTCCGGGGCGCTCACATTTCCTGCTGAAGTGTTTGTATGGCGCGTTTGAGGTTTTCGACTTCGCCGAAATTTTCGGCCTGCATTTCGGCGATTTTTTTTGCGTATAATTCCAGCAACTTGAGATGCTTGGCCGTGAGCTCGCCCGGGCCGTCGATGATCCCGACGATCGCATCGATGTCATCCGAGAACCGGTAGCCCTGCATGAAGGCCTTGAATTGCTTTTCCGCCGCCTTGAGAACCAGGGGATCTTTGCGGCTATACAGCATGCTGGGGATGAATTCCTTGAGGAGCTTTTCGCGTAAATTAACGTCGCGCGAATCATAGAGCGCCTCTTCGGGGACCGGCGGCTTCTCTCCTTTTTCGATCTGCGCGATCAACTGCTCGATTTCCACCTGCACCCGCTGCAGCTGTTGTTCCCGGTACCTGGCCTGATACAATATCGGAAACGAATTGACGCTCAGGTTCGCGTTGGCGATAGCATGAAAATGGCCCGCGAAAAAAACATCGCCCTCCTGCCCCTGCACTTCCTGCTCGGAATGAAAAGGGACTATTTTTGCCGGCGTGGGAATGAAATCCTCGAATTCCTTCATGCTTTTGATTTTGTCCCGGAGTTTCTGGGGGTCAAGCGCTGATTCCAATCCGTCAAGGCGCCCGATGATCTCTTCCAATCCTTCTTCAAGGGAAAGACCCATTTCGGATTGCAGAAAATCCTCAAGATTGCTCTGCTCCTTGAAATTCCCCTGGGCGACCAGCAGGCCGTTATGCACCACCGAGGCAATCGGGTGCCTGGCGGCGGCCAGGTCCGATGGATCAAGATCAATGATCGCATAGACCGTCATGCGGCCGTCGAGGACCAATGCGTCGCCCTTTTTCTGCTGTATGGAAAGCATCCCGCGCTCCTTATGCGCCGCGCTCATTTGCCTGCTGCGCGGCGGCTTTTATCCCTCTCAGCAATATAAATACTGATATGCAGAAAAATAAATAGCCGGGCCAGGCCATCTGCGCGCCCGACAGGGCGATCAGGGCGTCGCCGGCGATCATGGGCGTGCAGCACGCGCAGGCCATTTTAAGATAGCAGCCGAACCCGAGCAGCCGGGGCAGGGAAAACGCGTAGGACATACCCGCCAGGAACAGCACCGTCAGGGCCGCCAGGAAAAAATTGAAGACGAATTCCTGCAAGGCCACGGCCAGGCAGAGCGGAATGATACGGCGTTTAATGCCCCGGTTGATGACGTCGCGGTCCAGCGTAAACCTGCCGGACGCCGGCAGCAGCGCGGAATACGCGATTCGCACCGGCGAAAACATGCCGGAATTCAGCAGCAGATTGCGCGATGAAAAAAGCACCCGGGCGTTCGATTTCCGCGGCACGTCGTGCGCCTGGGTATCGATGACCGCAAAGGAGTCGGGCAGCGCATAATGCGGTCCGCCGGGACCGAACAACTGGTAAAACACCTCGGTGGCCGCATAGGTGTCGACGGGATACGGCATTGCCCGTGAAGCCGTCAATGCGCCATTGTCCACGCCGCAGCCTTCGAAGATCACGGCACAATACGCCGCCAGGCCGTTCGCTCTGTCAAGCATGCGATACAGGCGCGCGCACGAGATCACCAGAGCGGCGAGCAGGAATATCCTGACCAGGTACCCGCCGGCACGCCGCAACGGCCATTGACTGACTTCCTTTAAGAGTGAGGCATCAACAATGCTGCGGTGAAAAAACCGGAAAACATTCACGTTGATGGAGGCCTGCTGGAAGAAGGATGGATCATGGCGCGCCGATTGCGCGGCGCGCCTTCACTGAGTGACCGCGAGCCCGCTCCACTATACGCGCAGAAGCTTTTTGACCGGCGGCGCCGAGATCCGCTCGTATTCGGGCACCTGTCCGATCAACGGCCGCGCATATTCTTTATAAGCTTCGGTAACGGAAAAATTCTCCGCATCGATGAACTCATCGGGCATATGTTTGGTATCGCGCGCCACGGTGTCGAGCGGTGTAAGAAAATACTCGACAGAATAGTCGCCGGTGCGGCGGATGGCAACGCTCCCGTCGATATTCGCCCACACCGAAAACTGCACCGCCTTCTCGCCCACTTCGCGAGCCTCCTGCGCATCGATATCGGAAACGACGCCAAGGAATGATCGCTGCAGATAGCCGAACGTGTCCGCGCGCACGCGCTTGATTTTGAGTTCCTTCTTGATGACCTCGGACAGGGCGTCGCCCAGTGCGCCGGTGCCCGACAGCTGCACGTTGCCATGCGCATCGCGCTCCGCGTTCTGCGACAGCGTGGATATGATGGCAACGCCGCCGGCATCGACAATGCCCTCGCTTACCGCCACGACGCATCGGCCGTATTTTTTATAATTGGCGTCAACCGCCGCGAGAAACTTTGCTTTGTCAAAAGGCTTTTCGGGCAGGCAGATGATATGCGGACCGTCGTCGGGATATTTTTTCGCAAAGATGCCGGCGGCGGTCAAAAAGCCGGCGTGCCGCCCCATGATGACCGCGATATACACGCCCGGCAGGCTGCGATTGTCAAGGTTGGCGCCGGCAAACGCCTGGGTCACGAATTTTGCCGCCGAACCGAAGCCCGGGCAATGATCGGTGACGCGCAGGTCGTTGTCGATGGTCTTGGGAATATGCACGATCCTGAGCTCATAGCCCTCTTTTTTCGCGTTTTCATTGACAATGCGACAAGCATCAGCCGAATCGTTGCCCCCGCAATAGTAAAAATAGCGCACATCGTGCGTCTTAAGCACTTCAAAAACTTTCTGGCAGTATTCCGCATCGGGTTTATCGCGGGTCGAACACATGGCCGACGACGGCGTCCAGGCGACTTTTTCAAGATTATGGGTGGTTGCCTGCGTCAGGTCCAGAAAATCCTCATTGATGATCCCGCGCACGCCGTGCACGGCGCCATAAATGTTTTCGATGCAGGTATATTTGCGCGCCTGCAAAACGGCGCCGACAAGGCTCTGGTTGATAACGGCGGTGGGACCCCCGCCCTGCGCAATAACTGCCTTTCCGATCAACTTTGCCACGATCATAGCTCCTTATTTGAAGTTGGCGGGCTTAGTGATTTGGAAAACCGAAGAAGGAAAATACCACCTGCGGAACGGCGCATTCAATAGTCGTCCGCGGCCGCCAGCAGTTCCGCAACTTCTCTGTGAAATAGCGTACTATCAAAGGCGCACCCCCAAGATTTATCCATTCAGGAACTTTTTGTCGGGATAGGCCGAATAAG
>Ga0315279_10002007_pt1 | contig 31908 bp, 28 predicted proteins | sample YL17G06_20_MG_FD_203694 | JGI IMG/M metagenome (GOLD analysis project Ga0315279, IMG submission 203694) | Sediment microbial communities from Yellowstone Lake, YNP, Wyoming, USA - YL17G06_20 | ecosystem: Environmental > Aquatic > Freshwater > Lake > Sediment | place: USA: Wyoming | collected...
GGCACACTTTCCTCCTGGGGGGGGACCCGTCGCGCATTGGCCCGCCTCTCGTTTCAGCGCCTTGGCTCGTCAAGTGCGCCCAGACCTCCGGCTTTCCGAGAAGACTCTGCACGGATAGCGGAGGGAACGTACTCCCTTCCCCTGTCGAGCGCTTTTTGCTCGACGGGGGAAGGGTTGGGGATGGGGGTAATCAACTTGGCATCTTGGCGGTTCAGAACATTTACTTCTTTTCCCGATAACTCATCGTCGTCGAGACCTGCGCTTGCGGCGTAATGAGCATCTCCACAATGTTGACGTGCGGCGGGCGCGTGGCGCAATACACAATCGCGTCGGCAATGTCGTCGGGCGTGAGCGGCGTGATGCCTTCGTAAACTTTATCGGCGCGTGCCTCGTCGCCGTGGAAGCGCACCAGGCTGAACTCGGTCTCCACCATGCCCGGCTCCACGTTGGAGACACGCAGCGGCGTGCCAAGCAAATCTATGCGCATGCCCTGCGAAAGCGCGCGGACGGCGGACTTGGTGGCGCAATACACATTACCGCCAGGGTACACCTCGTGCCCGGCAAGCGAGCCGAGATTGATGATGTGGCCCGCGCCGCGCTTGACCATGCCCGGAATCACTGCGCGGCTCACATACAGCAACCCCTTGACGTTGGTATCAATCATCTCTTCCCAATCTTGTAGCTTGCCTTCGTGCAGCTTGTCCAGGCCACGGGAGAGACCCGCGTTGTTGACCAGCACCTCGATAGCCTCCCACTCCGGCGGCAGACTGGAAACAGCTTTTTCGACAGCAGGTTGATCCCGCACGTCGAGCTGGAAAGCGTGCGCGGCCACGCCATGCTCTTTCTGCAACTCATCGGCCAGGGCTTGAATCCGCTCCAGGCGCCGCGCGCATAGGAGCACCTTCGCGCCTTGCGCCGCGAACGCTCGCGCGCACGAAGCGCCAATGCCGCTGCTCGCGCCGGTGATGAAGACGATTTTGTCACGCAATGAGTACATGCTTGTCCTCCCTCAGTGGTTGCCGGCTAGTATACAACCATACGGCGCGACAAACAAGGCCGAGGATGAATGACAAGAGAGTCTCAGGCCCTTTTATTCACGCTTGGCCAATCCTGGCGGCCACTATGACGACCCTATTGGGCATACGAAGCGATCTGCGATGCTTTTGATGTGAATTCGCTTCGTTTTAATCTCCCCCGCGTCTCAAAACCTGGTGGCAGGCTTCGCACACGACCTGGACATTTTGGCCGTCCATAAACCCGTTCTGGGTGCTGCTGCCTGTGATATGTCCGGAATGGCAGCTGATACAAGTTCCAGCGGCAGCGGAGGTAGCTTGCCAGCGGGCAAGCTGCTCGTGCCAGTGATTGTTTCCGCCTTCTCCTCCACCCCGGCCAGCGCGGACGCCAGGAACTGTGATTTGCTCTTGGGGCGTAAATCCGCGCTGGGTCACCTGCTGGTGGCACTTGAGGCAGTTTCCATCGCCAATAGGAAAAGACAGCACCGCAGGTTGAACGGCTGTTCCTGTATACCACTTGAATGCGTTGCGAGCCCCCAGCAATTCGGCCTGGACGCGGCCCAAAATGCCCTGCCCGGAGTGGCAGTCAATGCAACGGGTATTCTGGGTGGTGTGATACGAAGCCAGGTTGACTGCTGGGGCGCTCGTCGCCTGCTGTAAAAAAGTTGATTCCGGCTGAGTGTGGCAAGACCCGCAAAATGGATCATGCGTTTCTTGGCTGGCTGCATATGTAAATCCACTTGCAGTCAACGCGACTACCACGACCACTGCTGCAATTAGGACTGGAATGACCCGGGATGGTTTTTTCCCTGCAGGCTTGAGCTTTTGTGTCATGAAATCACCTCTCTTCAAAAGAACTCTGCTAGAACGTCTCATTGTTTGTCAGGTTATTTTACTATATAACTCCCAAGTTGAATATTCTGGTGCACACGATGCACCTGTGCATCTCAGGCATGACTGGCGATCGCATCCAACAGGTCTTGTGCCGGACAACTGTGCGAGCCTGGGCTGCAACTGGACACGTGATGTTGGTGATCACACCGTCCGCCTAGTCTTTGCATCCCCTGATTGAACGCAACAAGGACGCCAAGACTGAAAAGATCGCGTCCTGGCGTCCTTGCGTCTCTATGCCACTGCGATGTTACTGCGCCGGCAAGACCGTCACCGATGCCGCATTCACAGCAGTGCTAGCACCACCAGCGCCAGCACCACCAGCGCCAGTACCACCAGCGCCACCGCCATTGCCGCCACCCGCTACAGGCGCGACCATCACAAGCGCACCCGCCGCGAGGTCCGTGCGAGCGCCCGCCACAGATTTCAAGAACTGTGTCTTGTCCGTGAGCGTGACCGTGACATCGCGCTGGCCAATAGTGACGGTCATTGTGTTGCCATCAACACTTTTGACGGTGCCCTGCAACTCAAAGGCGCGGTTCCCGCCGCCTGCGCCAACGCCGCCCTGTCCACTTTGGCGAGTTTGAGCGAACTGTTGGCGCACCAGATTCGCTCGCTCGAATCCGGCGGTGTCGCCCATCTTGTACCCGCCATAAGCCGCCGCCCCGCCGACCACAATCGCCACAACTAGAGCGATTAGAATTGTTTTGCCCATTTTCTTCTCTCCTTCAATCTCAGATTATTCGTACCGCAGCGCGTCAATCGGGTTCAAGCCCGCCGCGCGCCAGGCCGGGTACCAGCCAAAGAACACGCCGACCGCGCCTGAGAACAGCGTCGCCAACAGCACGGCGTCCAATCCGACCACAGGCGTGATGGCTGAACCGCCGAACTGAACGCGACCCATCAAGCGCGACAGGCCCCAACCCAAGGCAATGCCGATGATGCCGCCGACCAGACTCAAGAATGCGGCCTCCGTGAGGAATTGCGACAGGATGTCGCGCTTGCGCGCGCCCACTGCCTTGCGCAAGCCGATCTCGCGCGTGCGCTCGGTCACACTCACGAGCATGATGTTCATAATGCCGATGCCGCCTACGAGCAGTGAGATGCCGGCCACGCCGCCCAGGAACAGTGTCAGCACGCCGGTGATCTGGTTGGCCGTATTGAGAATGTCCTGCTGGCTGGCAACGCTGAAATCATCCTGGAACGTCACATGGTGCCGCTGGCGCAGCACATCGCTGATCTCGGCCACGATCTGATCCTGGAGCTTTTGGTCTGCCATTTGGACGTTGATGCTCGCGACACTGCTCTGTCCACCCTGGACGCGGTTTCTGCTGAACCGAATCTGCGCGGTCGTCAGGGGGACCAGGCCAACGTCATCCTGGCTGCCAAAGCCCGTAGTGCCCTTAGACGCCAGCACGCCGACCACACGAAACGGTACGGCGTTGATGCGGACACTCTTCCCCACGGCCAGCGACGAGTCGCCAAAGAGATCGGTCGCCGTCGTATCGCCCAGCACCACGACAGACGAATGCCCATCCACTTCAGCCTGCGTAAGCCCCTCACCTTGTGCCATGGTATAGTTGCGCACGTCAAGGTATTCAGGCGTCACGCCGAGGACGCGCGTGCGCGAGTTCTGGCTCTGGTAAACGAACTGCCCGAACGAATCCACTTCTGGCGCGACGGCGACCACACCCGGAAGGCCAACCAGCGCCAGCGAATCTTCGTAGGTGAGGCTCTGCTGGGTGCCAGCCTCCTGCCGAACGCCGCCCTGCTGAACCGCGCCAGGCCGCACGAACAACAGGTTCGTGCCGATGCTTTGAATCTGCGAGGTGATGGCGGCCTGCGCACCTCGCCCGATCGAGAGCATCGCAATCACCGCCCCCACGCCGATGACGATGCCCAGCATCGTCAACGCGCTGCGCGTCTTGTTCGCCGTCAGGCTGCGCAGCGCCATGCGAACGCTCTGAACCAAGTTGGCCCAGAACACGGCGCGGCTCTCTTCCGTTCGCTCTGGCGTGGTCACCTGCTCGCAAGCGCGTCCGGTGCCTTCCTCGCGCTCGACCTTGCCATCGCGGATGCGGATGATGCGCTGCGCTTTCGCCGCCACATCCGGGTCGTGCGTGACGAGCACCACCGTCATGCCTTGCTCGCAGTTGAGCCGCTCAAAAACCTTCATGATTTCTTCGCCGGCCACGCTGTCCAGGTTGCCGGTCGGCTCGTCGGCCAGGATGATGGCGGGATTGTTGACCAGCGCCCGCGCAATCGCCACCCGCTGCTGCTGACCGCCGGAAAGCTCGTTGGGGCGATGGTTCACGCGGTCGGCCAGGCCCACCGATTCGAGCGCTCCCCGCGCACGCTTGCGGCGATCCTTCGCGCCGCTGTAAATCAGTGGCGTCTCAACGTTGTCCATCGCCGACGTGCGCGGCAGCAGGTTGAACGTTTGGAACACAAAGCCGATTTTCTTGTTGCGGATCTCGGCGAGATTACCATCCTTGAGCGCACTCACCTCGACGCCGTCGAGCATGTAGGTACCGCTGGAAGGCTGGTCGAGGCAGCCGATGATGTTCATCAGCGTGGACTTGCCGGAACCCGAAGGTCCCATGATGGCGACCATCTCGCCTTGCCGCACCTGGAACGACACACCGCGCAGCGCATTCACTTCGACTTCGCCCATCTTGTACGTGCGCGTGACATCTTTGACTTCGATTACGGGATCACCCGGATTTACTGCCATAGTCTCACCTCTCTCGTCAAACGTAAAACATCAATCTCCGAATCCACCCGGCCCACGGAATCCACCGCCAGGCCCACCGAACCCACCGCCCCCGCCGCCGCCCGAGGTGGTGGTCGTCGTCTGCGGAACTACCACGGCGTCACCCTCGTTCAAGCCGCTCGTCACTTCGGACTCGGTATCGTTCGACATGCCCAGCGTCACCGTGACAGGCGTCGGCTTGCCGTCCTTGAGCACTGTGACGATCTTTTGCTTGCCGGTGGTCTTGACCGCGCGGTTGGGAACGAGGAGGATGTTATCGCGCTGTTCCACGACGATGGTCACGTTGGCCGTCATGCCGGAACGAATCTGTGGGTCCGATTTGTCCAGCGCAATCGTGATCGGATAGTTGACCACGCCGGATGTTGTCTGGCCGACATAGGCGACTTCGGTGACCGTGGCTGTATAGGTCTGGCCTGTCAGCGCGTCAAAGGTCACCTGAACCGCATCCCCGACTTTGACGCGCGGCAGGTCCAACTCGGAAACCAGCACCTGGGCTTCCAGCCGGGAGAGGTCTACCAAGACGATGGGGAGTGTGCTGGCCGAAGACTGCTGGCCTACCTGGATGTTGAGGTCAGCCACCACGCCATCAAAGGGTGCAATCATCTCTGAATTCAAGACATTCGCCTTGGCTTGATCGAGCGCGAGCTGCGCATCCCTGACCGCCAGATCGGCCAGTTGCACATCTTCCGGCAATGGCGTGGCCTTGAGCGTATCGAGGCTGGCCTGCGCCTGCTGGACTTGAGCTGCCGCCGATTGGGTGCTGCCATCGTTGATGCTGGCCGCATCCAGGTTATAGGTTGCCACGGCCGCGGCATAGTCAATCTGGGCATTGTCGAGCGCCGCCTTTTGCGATGACCATTGCTGGCCCGCCGGTGGGACATACGGCGCTCTTCTTCCCCTGGCCCCGGAAGGCTGGTTTTGAATCAGGTTACTGTATGTGTTCTGGGCATCGCTCAGGGTTTGAGCCGCATTGTCCAGGTTGTTTTGATCAATGGTCAACTGGCCGCCCGCAACGGACGCCTTGCTCCGCGCCGCCTGCAGCGCGGCCTGGGCGCTGGCGAGTGACGCTTCCGCCGCCTGGATTTGTGAAGGCAGTGGAGGCTTCTTGGCAGACGCGAGCTTGGCCTGGGCACTTTCCAGACCCGCTTGCGCCGAAGCGACCGCCACTTCCAGGCTCGCCGTGTCAAGCGTGGCCAACACCTGTCCGGCTTTGACATGGTCGCCTGCCTTGACGTTGACCGTCTTGATTTGCCCCGAGTTTTGGAACTGCAAAGTCAGTTGGGCATGAGCCGCAATCGTTCCCGACGCCGACACCGTCGCCTGAAGCGACCCGAGCGAGACGGTTGCCGTCTGCAGTTGTTGCGGTGTCGCCGTCGCACGCGCCTGGCACGCGGAGGCAAGCACCACCAATACCAGAAACACTGTCATTGCTAATCGCTTGTTTCGCATCATCTTTGACTCCCAGAAACTTTTTCTTGATCAGACGGGCTTTGACCGCGCGCCATCATGTGAGGCAGCGCCATGCCCGCCACCAACAATAGACTCCCCAGGCCAACCGCGCCGCAGACAGCGACGAGCCAGCTGGCCCACAGCATCTGGTTCCCTCCAGCGGATGGCAGAAGCTTGGGTGCCCCAGATGGGGCGCTGGTAGCGGAAACCTGGGGCGTGGCGGCAGCCGCGCCCTGACCAGTAATGTCAAAGGCGACGACAACCGTCTTGCCATCTTGCTGCACGGGTCCATCAATCACCGGCGGTTCCAACAGACCGATGACCCCTCGATCCACGTAGAGCACCGCCCAGAGCGTTGCATACGGCTCCACCTGTTCCCTGTTAATATCCACCTTCAAGTTAGTGTTCAAGCCTTTGTGGATCGGCACCCAGCCGACCATCGAGCTTGGACTGAGGAGGGTGTCCGTGTAAACCAACAGCCAGCCATCCTGAACGGCGGTCACAGAGTCCACAATGATCTGCCCCGTGTGGGTATCCTGTGACCGGATGATGATTTGATTGACGCCCCCACCCGTCTGGGCGCTGGCCGAAAGGACCCATGAGAATGTGACGATCAGCATCACCAGGGACAATCCCAAGGCTGCTATGAATGGTCTCACTCTCTTCATGGTTTCCTCTATCTCGCCATGGATCACAGGCTGACAGTCGTACCCGACGGCCTATCCTCCAAGCCGGCCAAGGAGACCGCCGCCGCCCGACGTGGTCGTCGTCGTCTGGCCGATGAGCACCACATCGCCTTCCTGCAACCCGCTCATCACTTCGCTGCTCGTGTCGCCGGACAGGCCGAGCGTTACCGGCACGTCAATCAACTGACCTTGATAAAGCACCGTGGCCGTCCTGAGCCGGGTGTTGACCGTGCGCACCGCCCGATTAGGAACCAGTAAGACATTGTCGCGCTGTGCTACGATGACGTTGGCGCTCGCGTTCATGCCGGGACGAATGGTATCTGTCGGATTGTCAATGGACACGGTCGCCGCGTAATTGACCACACCTTGCGTCGTCGTGCCCACCGCGTCTATTTCTGTCAGAGTGCCGGTGAACACCGTGCCCTGAAGTGCGTCCAGGGTGACTTGCGCGTGCTCTCCCACCTGGACTTTGGTCACGTCTACTTCGGCAAATGTGACGGCCACCTCGAGCCTGGAAAGATCGGTGAGGACCAGGGCCTGCGTGCTCCCACTCGCCCATTGGCCGACCATAGCGTATATATCGCCTACCGTTCCATCAACCGGTGCGACCAGGGACGCCTGGGCCAGCGCAAGCTGCGCCTGTTGCAAGCTGGCTTCGCTCTGCTTCACCGCCGCCTGCGCCTGGGTAATGTCCTCCGGCGCCGGGGTAGCGAGCAACTGGTCGAGCGAAGACTGTGCCTGGGCGACTTGCGATGCCGCCGCCTTGACCGCGCTATCGTTAATGCCAGCCGCTTGTTGATTGTAGGCGTCCACGGTCAGGTTATAAGACGCCAGAGTATCAGTGAGCGTCGTATATTGCGCCGAGAGCTTTGGGTTCGCGTCAAGCCAGTTGTTCGCTTCCCAGTTATAGGCGAGCTGCGCGCGATCCAGCGCCGCCTTGGTTTTGTCCACCTGAGTGCGCGCCACGGCAAGCTGCGCGTCCGACAGGCTGTACTTGTCCAGCGCCGCCTGGTAACTCGCCTGCGCGCTGGCTAGGTTGGCCTTGGCGGCCGCCACATCCTGGGGCTTGGACCCTTCTTGCGTCTTTTGCAACTGGAGCTTGGCCGTATCAAGGCCATTTTGCGCCCTGGTAACCGACATCTCCAAGCTCGTCGTGTCCAGCTTAGCCAATACCTGACCGGCCTTGACCTTGTCGCCGACCTTGACGTCAATCTCTTTGACCTGTCCCGAAGCCAGGAAATTCAACACAACTTGAGATTGCGCTGTGACCGTCCCGGCAGTACTAATCGCTGCCGTCAAGTTACCGCGCTGGATTTTCGCCGTCTGCTGCGCGGTTGACTTGGCTTGCGTCTGCACCTGGCAGCCGACGAGCGCCAAAGCGATGGCAATCGCTAATATGCTGTATGTGCGTCGTTTCATCTCATTCTCCATCCTACTGAACGTCAGCCGCGAAACGTCATATTCGCTTTGGACGTTTGCCGCTTGACGTTTGATTTACTCACGGAATCCAATTGATGACGCGCGTCGCGCTCGTCGGGCTGGCCGGCGCCAGAAAGGCGCGTTGCAGGGTACTCTTTTGTGTCTTGGTGTCGTTGCGCTGCCCGACGATGTAACTCTCGCACAGCGTTACCACACTCACCGACCACGAATAGCGCCCCTGCGGCAACGTCGTCAGGTTGAGATCAAAGGTCGGATTGTTCTCGTTCCACTGAACTTGATCGGCTCGCTTGGCATCCAGGCTATGGATGACGAGCTGGTAAGACTCAAACGCACGCCGAAAGTTCGTCGCGTCCGAAATACAGCCTGGCGTTTGCCCGAACGTCATCAGGTCGGTAAGAGTCGCCGACCAGGCCATGTGCACAACCGGTTGCGTCACGTGATAGGTCGCGTTGTTGTCTGGCGTGAGCAACGTCGGCGCGGCATATTTGCGCGAATTGAGCGACAACACCACACCCGATCCCTTGCCACCTGTGGTGGGCGCAACCTGGACATTGGCTGGAGCCGCATCTCCACTAGACGGTAAAGCCGTCGCAGTGGGCGAAGGCTCTGGCGTGGGCGTGGCCGGCGCGGTCGCCGTCTGCGGCGCTGCCGTCGGCGCGACTGTCGGCGAAGCCGCGATCGTTGGCGTAGCAGCGACCGTCGCAGTAGCTGTCGGCTGCGGAACGCGCGTAGACCGCTGACCCCGCGTGGGTGTAGCAGTAGGCGCTACCTGCTGCGGCTGGGCCGGTCGGGGAGCCGCACAACCCGCCACCAGCACAGCGATCAAAACTCCTAAAAACAACTTACGATTAAGTATCATTGACTGACCTCCGTCAATCTGCAAAAGTTCACCCTCCGGCAGGTGGCACACAGCCATCACATACACACCTACGGGAGGGTAGATGGACTCTTACCCTTCAGTTCGCCAATCCTGCAACGACCATGCCTCGCCGCTACCCAAGTGAGTTGCCAACACTGCACCCAGTCCCCAGGCTGCCACGATAGCGAAACAGAACCAACCCGCGATCGGGATGCGTCCCAGTGCAAAGAGCACGAGGCTGCCCAGCGCTAACTCGATCCAGAGCGAAGGCGTGAATTTGGCCCAGCGCCGCACGGCCCCGCCTATCATCAAACCGATGCCGATGAGACCCAGGAACGACAAGACAAATACTGCCCCAGTGAGGATAATGATCAGCACGGCCCAGACGAAAGCAAAGCGAGCCAACAAGACCAGCAACCCCGAAGCCAGCGCCGCCAGAAATCCGATCAGAAACAACCGCAACTGGGCACGCGGCCCGCCTGACTTGACCGCCTGCGTGATGAGCCGCAGCCGGTGCGGGAACAGTACCAACAATAACGCCGACGTGAGGTACAGATACACCCACGAAGCGGCCGCCGAGAGGATGCCCCGCCAGCCCGCGGCGTGCTCGCCAAATGGGCTCCAGCGCGTCCACATCAGCCCACCCACAGGTGGTAACGACCTTTGGAACACATCGCGTTCAGGGCGCGGCTGAACCGGCGTCGGCACGACGATAAAAGCCGGGATCGCAATCACAGCCAGGCACACCACAACCAATAGACCTATCAGAACTGTTCGCATGAGTTTCCTTTGATTTCGAACTTGTCCACTTATCCACTTACACTCACAGCGGCTGCCGCCATTCGCGGGCGCTCGCCTCCAAGCAACTGTGCCAGCCCGCCCAGGCTCGCCGCCGCAAGCAACACCGTCGCCAGAGTGAGCAGCACATCCATCTCTTCGGCGGTGCCCGTGAGCGTTTGCTCCGCGAACGTCATAATCGCATCCAACGCCAATGCCGGGTCGGCGGCAGCGTTAGCCAGCCAACTCAACACCGCCTGATCGGTCGGAAGTTGGGCTGTTGCCGCCGCCTGCACCCAGCCGATCCACCGCGGCGCAGCCAGCGCCAGCAAAACAAGTCCAACGGCGAATGTCACGAGAACCAGCCATCGCATCCATCGGGCTGCCGCCCGGGCGCGTTGAGCTGCGCCTTGCGCCGCACGTTGCGCCGTAATCGCCGCATTGATTCGCGCAGCCAGTGCCGGTGCGGGCATCTCGCGCGGCAACTCGTACAGCAGCGCCGTCATCTGTTTGGCGTTTGCCAGCCGCGCCTGGCACGTCGGGCAGGTGGTCACATGCACTTCTACCCCACGGCGCTGCATAGCGGGCAATACATTCTCGACGTACGCCTCTAGCGTAAAGCGGTCAATGTGCTCGCTCATCTCGTTTCGTCCTTACCTATTAACACGGCCAACTGGCGGAAAAGTTTCACGAGCAACAAAAAGGGGCAACCGCAAAGGTTCCCCCGACTCGTCACCGTGTTGCCCCCTGTCTAACCTACAATCGGAACACCTGCACCAGCTTCTTTTCCGCCTCGCCTTCCACCGTCGCCTCGACTTCGACATACGGCTCCAGCCCCGACCCGTGCAGCTTGTCCTTGAGCAACTCGTCAATCTGAAAAATGCCCGCCGAGTTGGTCATCGTCACGGCGATGCGGATCGGCTTGGTCTCGCCGCGCGAAATCTCGACCCTGTCAATCGCCGCCGCCGAAAGCGAGTGAATATCCACCTGGCCTGCCTCGAAGGGGATGCGGCTGCGGCCTTTGGTCATATCGAGCGCATCCGCCACACGGACGACGCCCGCTTCCACCGTCAATGGGCGGCCATCGCTGCGGTGCGAAATGATCGCGTGCAGCGTCTCGGAGCGGACGATGGTTGCCGTGCGTGCGTCGCCGTAAGCGCCGCCGAGCCATTCACGGAGTTTCATCTGCGCGATGAACAGGCTGAACTGTTCGTGATCCATCCGGTGTATGGACATCCCCAGGTCGTGCGACAGAGAGGCCAGCACGACGACGACCTCGGCGTCTTCGGGGGTCAGCCCGTGGTCGCGGACGATGTTCGGCTGAACGCCGGCGGCGATGAGCAATCGCAGCAGTTTGAGCGCAATGTTGGCGATGATGTGGACATGCACCGGGCCGTGGTCGCTCATGCCTAGCCGGGTGACGGCGTTGACGTTGGCGCACTCCCACAGCGCATACACCTCGTCGTCGGCGTTGATGCGTTCCACCAGCTTTTGGAGAGTGGGGTTGTGGCGCGCGGGCAAATGCAGCGCCAGCTTTCCATGCGGCGGCTCGGTCGGCGGCAGCAGCGCTTCTTCCGATGGCAGTTCGACGTCCGGGTTCATGGTTCCTCTCCGGCTTTTCTCCCGAGTTTCTACGAGTTCCTTTGAGCGAGCCCTGAGAAACTCGGCATCAACTTCCAGGTTCCCATTCGGCCAACGCCTTCCGCAGCATAGACTTGGCGCGGAACAGGTGCGTGCGCACCGTGTTGATCGGCAGATCGAGCACAGAGGCAATGTCCTCGTAAGCCAGTTCCTCGGTGTAGCGCAGCGTCACGACCGCGCGATACACTTCCGGCAGGTCGGCCACCGCCCGCGCCAACGCCTGTCCCAGTTCACGCGTCTCAACCTGATCCAGCGGCAGCGGCGACTCATCCTCAATCGCTTCTTCCGGCGCGGCCTCTTCGTCAGAGGTCATTTCGGCAAACGCCGTCGGGCGCTTTTTGCGCGCCAGGTCACGGCACAGGTTGACGGCGATCTGGAATAACCACGGCTTGAAGGCCAGGTCAGTGCGCGAGTGAGGCAGTGCCGTATAGGCGCGCAGGAACGCTTCCTGCGTCACGTTCTCCGCCTCGGCGCGGTCGCTCGTCAACCGGAAGGCGAGGTTAAAGATCGGCGCGGTATAGCGTGTGACGAGTTCGGCGAACGCTTGCGCGTCGCCGCGCAGAGATTGCGCGACAAGGCTCTCGTCGCTCAACGGCATGGCGAGACTCTCACAATTGTATACGCGCTCTGCCGGCGGCGCGAGCGCGATGATTTTGCGCGCGGATGTTAGCAACACTACTTTACCAGATTACGGCGAAACGCGAAAGTGCGAACGCTCTGCAGACTTGTACCGTGGGAGACTAGACGCGAACGTAGGGACGCAGCTCCCTCTGCATCCCTACGTCAAAATGCCGCGCCAGTTCGACTTACTGCGGAGTGCCCGGCTGCGGCGTTGCCCGCCACTGTCGGCCAAAGCCATGGCCTGGGCCCTTGAACCCGCCGCCATTCGGCCAGGACTTGTTCAGATCAATCTGACTGTCCAGCTTGGACTTTAACTGTTCAGCCTGCGCCTGGGTCAGCTTGCCACCCTTGACCGCCTGGTCAATCTGGGCGGTGACAGCGGTGATGATGGCAGCCTTGAGTTCATCGGCGGTGACGTTCTTTTCCTTCGCCACATCAGCCAGCGTCTTGCCGCTGCGCAATTCCGTCATCAAATCTTGAGTCGTCATGCCCAGCTTGGCAGCAGCGGCAGCCATCTCTGCATTGCCACCGGCAAACCCGCCGCGCCCCATCCCAAAGCCACGCCCACCCCCGAACGGTCCGAACATTCCTTTGTCGAATAACTGCTTGTCAATGCGGGCGTTGGCGCTATCGGCCTGAGTCTGGGTCAATTTGCCGTCTTTCAACAATTGAGCCACGACGGCCTTGAGCGCATCGCGCACGTCTTGCTGGAGCGTTCCCACAGTCACGCCCAACTTGCTGGCCAGCGTTTGCCAGAACGTCTGCGCGGCTGTCGGCGACGTCGGCTGAGTGGGCGGGTTGGGCGTTTGCGCCAACGCCACCGCGCTGACGCTGAGCGCCATCACGACCGCCATCACAGCCATTCCTACCTTGAATTTGCTCATTTTTACCCTCCGATATTGCCGGAGCCTGTCTGGCCCCTGCATCTTGGCTATAGGATAGCGGCAGAATGTAAAGCGCATATTATCGCCAGATGAAAATTAGGTTAATGAATGAGGGTTGGCAACCTGCCCAACACGGACTATAATTCCCTCAAGATGCCATGACAACGAATTTGCGCCATCCACTTCGACTTTATTTGCTGCCCGGCCTGATTTTGCTTGCAGCTTTTGGACTGCGCGTATACCGGCTGGATTCGCAAAGCCTGTGGTACGACGAAGGCTACAGCCTCCACTTGGCGCGAATGTCCCTGGCCGAATCCACTCGATGGACAGCGCGCGACCTTGTCCCTCCGCTGTATTACTACTTGCTGCACTACTGGATACTGGCAACCGGCGTGAGCGAATTCGCCGCCCGTATGTTTTCAGTGTGCGCCGGTATCCTGGCGCTGCCACTGGGTTATCGCATCGGCCGGCGTCTCTTTGGCCGCCTGGCCGGGCTGCTGGCGATGCTGTTCTTTGCGCTCTCGCCACTATACGTGTGGCACGCGCAAGACGCTCGGATGTATATGCTGCTGACGAGTGTGGATGTCGTCGCAATCTATGCCCTGACGATGATCCTGACGACCGAGACCTGTCAGGTCTTGGGAGACCTAACAGGTCTGCGTTGTTGGTGGTTGTGGGGGCTGGCGCTGATAGCGTTGATTTACACTCACACCGTCGGCGTATTTCTCGCCGCCAGTCAAGTATTGATCGTGACCTTTTTCGCCTGGCGGCAAGGGCGACAGTGTCGAGGACGACAGCGTCGAGGACGACAGCGTCGAGGACGACGGCGGCAAATCTGGCTACTGGGATTGGCGGTCGGACTGGCGCTCACCGTCGCTTACGCGCCATGGTTGTGGCTGGTCCGCCAGTACCAAGCGAACGCCGGTTACTTTCCCGGCACACTGCCTCCGCTGACCGTCATCAGCACGGCACTAAAAACATTTGCTACGGGCGATGCTTACGCGGAGCCGATCGCGTCCAATATCGCCGGCGCAATCCTGCTCCTCTTGGCCCTCGCCGCTCTCACGTTGGCCGTTCACCGAGAAACGCAAACAAAGCTGACGTTATCCATGGCAGCCAGGAGCCTGTTCCTTTTATTGTTGCTGTTGTTGCCTCTAGTGATGATGGCTGGCGCGTTTTATCGCATCCCCAAATTCGCGCCGCGTTACACAGTCGCCGCTTCACCTGCGTTCTTCATCTTGTTAGCCGGTGGGGTGGCGATATGGCGGCGCAGTCATCGCTGGGCGCAAATTCTCGCCGTCGTAGGACTGACGGTTGTGCTGGTCATCTTTACGTCGGGCGTCGGGTTGCTCTACACCGACCCGCGCCTGGCTAAGGAGGACTTTCGCGGCGTGGCCCGCTTCGTCCAGCGCAACATTGCCTCCGACGAAACTGTGTTGTTGTTATCGGGACACTTTTTCCCCGTGTGGGCCTACTATTATCCAGGCGAATGGACGCCGCTGCCCGACATCCCGATCCTGGACTTGAACCAGACGTTGAATTACTCGGTGGCCGATACGCTGAACCGAGCACTGGCGGACAAGCGCGGTGCGTGGGTTATCCGTTGGCAAGACCAGGTGATTGACCCCAATGGATTCGTGGCAATGCTGCTGAACCAGACCGGACGGCAAGAACCAGTCGAGGCTGCTTTTGAGGGCGTGAAAGTATGGCACTATCGCTGGGACACTCCGCCCCGCTTTAGCGCCCAACCCGATATCGCACAACCGGTCAACGCCCGCTGTGGCCCGATCGAGTTGCTGGGCTACACACAGATCACAGATACGATCAAGACATTCTGGCAAGCCAACACCAGGACCGACCAGGACTACCGGGTGGCGTTGCGCTTGCTCGACGAACAAGGAAATCAATGGGGCAAATGGGATCAGCGTCCCACCACCTTTCTGTATCCCACTTTTTACTGGAAACCCGCCGAAGCATTGTTTGGCCACTATCCGATTCCGGCCATTCCCGGCACGCCGCCGGGGCGCTACTGGCTGGACCTGAGCGTGTACGACGAGCAAAGCGGCCAGGCTGGTAACTGCAGCAATGCCGCCGGCCAATTGTCGGGCGTGTGGCAGACGCTGCCGGTGACGCTGACACGCACGTGGGGGAAAGACGACATTCCCCGCGATCTGGCCCACCCTCTCGCGCACAACTTGAACGACGATGTGCAACTGCTGGGCTATGGCCTCGACGCGAACGATGTAACCATCGGTTCTCCGGTTCACGTCGAACTATACTGGCAAGCTCGCCGCGCGCCCACCACTGACTATTCCGTCCGCATCGAGTGGGCGGGCACTGACTCAACCGCCGGCTTGAATGCCACCTACCCGCTGGCCGCACAGCACCCCACACACGAATGGGCTGCCGGAGAATTTGTGCGCAGCCAATTTACACTCCGCGTCCCTCCCACCGCAGGCACCTATATGCTGCAGATCCAATTACTGAATGAAAGCGGCTCACCTGCAAGCGCGCCACTTCCGTTGACCTCCATCACCGTGCCGCCGGTCCAATATCTCAGCGGCGTCGTCTTTGGCAACCGCATCACACTGATCGGGGCTGACTTGAGCACGTCTCGCGCGCGCCCTGGTCAAAGCGTTCGCCTGACGCTCTACTGGCGCGCCGAGGCCAAACTAGAACGCAGCCTGACCGTTTTTACGCACCTGCTGACAGCCGACGATCATTTGGTCGCCCAGCACGATGGATTGCCGGTCAATGACACTCGCCCCACCACCACGTGGCTTCCGTCCGAAATCATCCGCGACGTTCACGAATGGAACATCCCGCCGAACGCGCCACCGGGGACGTATCGCATCAAAATCGGGCTGTACGACCATAACCTACCGGACCTGCCGCGCTTACCCGTGTTGGATTCTTCCGGACAAGTCATCGCCGATAGCGCGCTGCTGGGCGTCCTGGAAGTGACACCATAACGCAAAACAGCCCACCGAGTCGGTGAGCTGTTGCTTACCCCGGAAGGTTACAACTCGAACTCGTCCAGGTCCTGCGTCAGAGTGATCTCGCCATCGAACGTGGCCTGCGCTTCGGCCATGAGAGCATCGGAACTGGTCTTGACATCATAATGAATCAACGCCAAGCGCCCCACGCCAGCCAGTCGAGCAATCGAGCCGGCCATGGCCGCGCTCGAGTGCCCCACCTGGGCACCTGACGCTTCGTGTAAGAGAATGTCCGCCCCGCTCGCCAAGCGCACGACCGAGTCACACGGCGAAGTGTCGCTCGAATACGTTGCCGACCTTCCCCCCGTCGAGGTTATCCGGACACCGATAGTGGGGATAAAGTGACGGGTCGGCGAGGCGACGATGCGATAGTCGGGCATTTCCAACACCGGCACATTCTCTTTCATCTCCAACTCGACAAAGACTACCGGGAAAAACTGCGGCCAATCCACCCAGCCGAACAAATTCATCATCCCCTGGCATTTGCCCAGTGTCGAACGCAGCCCGCAAATGCGTAGAGACCGCTGGCGGCCCATGACCCACAAGCTCAACAAAAAGCCCGGCAGGCCGGAGACGTGGTCGGCATGAAAGTGCGTCACGATGAGCGTATGCACATCGTCCGGATCCACGCCGGCCCGTTTGACGCTGACGATAGGGTTGCAGCCTCCACAATCAATCAGCGTGGAACCGCTGCTCCCGGTCAAGAGCATGTGCGAGTTTCCGTGCTTTTCGTCCGGGATGACGTTGGCCGTGCCCAGGATAACCAGCTTTGTCATAGCGGCTTTTCCTCTCAATGCGCGCCGTAAGCCCACAACACCACGCGCAAAGTCAGGTTCACTTCGACAATGGCTGCGATCACCAAAAGCGGCAGCGTGACAAACACAAACACCTTGCAGAAATCGGCCAACGCGGCCAGCCAGCCTTCCCCAACCGTCACGCGAGGGTGGGTGCTGCGCGCAATGACGACCGCGCCCAGCCGTAAAGCTGCCGCCGTCGCCAGGATGGCCGCCGGAAGCTCAAAGATGCCGTGCGGCAACACAAAGGTGGCAAAGAACAGCCAGGGGTTCAGTCCCCACTGCGCCACCTGGTACATAAAGAATCCGATGATGCCCATCGGCGCCATCAACAAGACCACGGCGATTGACCCGAACGAAAAGACCGCCACGATACCCGCCAGCAGTAGCGAGCGTATGTTGTTGCTCAACACGGCCCCCACGGTAAAGGACGGCAAAAAACCCACCGCGGGAGCATTGCGAAAGGCATCTGGTGTGAGCGACTGCGGCGACCACACTCTGCCTGGGATCGGATGTTGCGCAGCAAACAGTCCACCGACAACCATCGCCGCCACCAGCGATAGGCTCACCGCCCACACGGCCGGCGTCATCCGCCGCAAGATGGCGGGCAGGTCGCGCGTGTAAATGCGCCGCAGCGAAAATCGTTCAGACGGGCTATCGGGGCTTGCGCTGACCCAAAAGCCTTTGAACGTCCGCCACACATAGCGCAGATTCAGTTCGTCAATCTCGCGGCCCAACAATTCCTCGCGGTCAAAAAGCTGCAGCCCCATCCGAACCAAGAGGACATTGACCACGATCAACGCCGCCACGATCCACCACAGCACATCGTAGCGCGCCCAGAACATGATCAGGCTTTCGCCTTGCAACAGCAGCGCCATGGGGATGATGATAAAACTTGCCAGCAGGTTGGCCGCGCGCACGCTCGTCGTCTGGCTGGAGATGACGACCGCGCCGGAAACCATCACCAGCGCCTTGACCGTCGTCAACAAGACCGCCAACACCAATAACTCGAAAGACGGCTGCCAGCCCCGAAACACACGCAAGCCCACCAGGTACACCACGATCCCCAGATAACTCGCCGCCAACGGCGGAATCATGGAAGCCAACGCTTTGCCAAAATAAAGCTGGCCGTCAGAAAGCGGCGAAGCCAGCAGCGGCTCCAGGCTTTTGCGCTCCTTTTCGCCGACAAACACTTCCAGCGCAATCACCAACGAAAACGACAGAGGAAAGAACCCGACGACCATCAGCAGGAACGGAATGATCCGCTCGCCGATGATGGGCGCGCCGCCGTATCGGACAACCCAATCCGCCGCCATGCTGGCCGTGATATTCATCAGGAATGGGAAGAACAACGTCAGCGAGAAAATAGGCAGGATGATGCGCCAGTCCCGCAGCGTGTCTACGAGCTCACGCCGCAGCAACACCGACGCTTCGCTAAACCACGTCCTTTGTTTTTGTCCAAACGCAATTGTCGCCATCTTTTGACCGCTGATTGTAGATTGCTGATTGCCGATTGCAGATTCGATTCGGACAGCGCCAGTCCAAAATCGGCAATCTAAAATCTACAATCGAAAATTCATTCCGCCACCACGCGCAGGTAAACATCTTCCAGGCTGCGTGTCACTTGGCCGAGCGTCACCACTTCGACGCCCGCCTCGGTCAGCCAACGCAACAGACGCGGGTTTTCCACGGCCGGGTTCTCCGACTGGTACCGCACCCACACATCCCCCTGCTCGACGACCTGCACTCTTTGCTGCAAGTCGGGCAGGAGGCCGTCCAGCGGCGCGTTGAGCGTCAGTTCCATCAGCGGCGGACCGAGCAGCTCGGACTTTAATGCCGCCGCCGTCCCCTCGATGATGATTTTGCCGCGCCGAATGATGGCGATGCGGTCAGCCAACTCTTCGGCTTCGACCAGATTGTGTGTGCAGAGGATAATCGCGTGCTGCTCGCCTCGGAGGTCGGCAATCGCATCGCGCACCAGCCGCGCACTCTGCGGGTCCATCGCGCTGGTCGGTTCGTCGAGGAGCAGGACGGAGGGATTGTGCAACATCGAGCGGATGAGGGCCAGTTTCTGGCGCATCCCTTTGGAGTATTCGCTCAAGCGCTTGTCCACCGCATCGGCCATCCCAAAGCGAGACAGCAGCGCGGCGGAACGGGCCAGGCGTTGGGACGCGCTCAAGCCATAGAGTTGGCCGAAAAAATCCAGGTACTCCATGGCCTGCATCCGGAGGTAAAGGCCCGGCAACTCGGTCAACATGCCCACGCGCCGGCGCACCTCTTGAGGGAACTGGACTGCATCAAACCCGGCGACGGTCACACGGCCAGACGTAGGAGTCAGGATGGCCGACAACATTCGAACCGTCGTCGTCTTGCCAGCGCCGTTCGGGCCGAGCAGCGCCAACACCTGGCCAGGCGGCACCGAAAGCGACAGCGAATCTACCGCCGTAAAATCTTTAAACTTTTTTGTTAACTTTTCCGCCTCGATCATACCCACGTTTTCCAACTTTTCTTCCGCCTGATTATAACAGTTTTGCCAAACGCTGACAATGACGCGGTGGTACTTTTTAAAACTTGTAGCGGTCGAGGTCACGCCCCAGCAGAACCTCACCGCCAAAGATTTGCTCGGCGGCGCGCCGCTTCTCATCAAGATCGGCCAAGCCGGCCGCTAGATGCACCAGGATCAAGCGCCGCGCGCCGGCTGCACGGGCCAATTCGGCGGCTGCCTCAGCCGTGCTATGACCAGGGAGCGCACCGGTGGCTTCATGCACCAACCAATCGGCGCCTTGGGCCAATGCCCGAATGCCGGGCGAAGGCTCTCCATCGGCGCTAAAGACGACCACGCCCCCACCGTGGAGACTGCGGGCACGAACCCCAATCACCGGGACGTGATGCACCCCCGGCGCTGCCGTCAGTTCAAAGTCTGCGCCGGTGGCAATCGGTGCGCCAACTGTCGGCGAAACCTCATGCCATTCCAACGCCGGAAATCCTTTCCACTTGCTGGTATCCCACTGGGCAAGCAGTCGCCGGGCCACACCAATGGCATCCGCCGGGCCGTGAATGGGAAGCGCTCTACAATGGGGGAGGCCGTGCAACCAGAACATCACAACCAGCAGGCCCAACCCCGAAATGTGATCGGGGTCTGAGTGCGTCAGAATCAATCGCTCGACAGAATCGAGTGGGACTTGCATCCGCTGCAATTGACGGATCGGATTCGACCCGCAATCAATCAGGACGGTGGATTTTTGGCCTCGCAGCGCAAGCATGGTCGGCTCGCGGCTGCCGTCAGCGGTGAGAGCCGCGCCGGTACCCAGCAACAAAAGTTCTGCCATGTCGCCACCTCCACAAGCCGGTTGTTTCGAGCCAGTTACGCCAGAACGTGATGCGACAGGCGACGAGCGATACGCGATATGCCATCCGCCACACGCTACATCTGATCGTTCTCGCGCGTGATCCGCCGGACGTAAGCGATGCGCTGCAACGCCGTGAAGTGGGTCAATACCGCCAGGAACCACAAGGCCAGCGTGACCTGATTGAGGATCAACGCAGCGGCCATAATCAAGAAGCGCTCCAGGCGCGTGAGCAGCCCTACTTTACAGTCCAACCCCAAGCCTTCGGCGCGGGCGCGTGTGTAACTGACGAGAATCGAGCCGACCAGCGTGACAAAGATCAGGATGACCTGCATCTGCCCCTGGGGACCGGCGCGCAGGAACGGTATCATCAGCCCCAGGAAAATCGCCGCCTCGGCATACCGGTCGCACGTCGAGTCCAAGAACCCGCCAAAGCGCGTCTTGCGATTCATCTGCCGGGCGAGCGCGCCGTCCAGCGCGTCGAAAGCGCCCGCCAGCAACAACAGCCAGCCGCCCCAGGCCGTGTAGCCCAACGCCAACACCACCGCCACACCAAAATTCAATGCCAGGCCAAACAGCGTGACCCCATTGGGCGTCAAGCCCAACCGTTCCAACACTCGCGCCACAGGCGCCGCGATTTTTTCGCCCCACGTCCGCGCCCATTCGGAAAACGAGGCGGGGCGTTTTTGTCCCAGTCCGTTTGTCATAGCGCCGGTTTCTCCACGGGGTGCAGCCTCATCTGTTGGGCGCGCTCCGGCTCGCCCATCAACACACGCTCGCGGACAGAAGCATAGTACTCTAGCACTCGCGCCGCCACCACGCGCCAGGCGTAACGCTGCGCTTTCTCACGCCCGGCAGCGCCCATCGCGCGGCGGCGAGCCGGGTCACGCAACAGCGAAACGAGCGCAGCCGCCAACGCCTCCGGCTGCTCCGGCTCCACCAACACGCCTTGCACGCCGTCGTCCATCACATCGCGGTAGCCGTCAATGTCCGAAGCCACCGTCGGCACGCCGGAGGCCATCGCCTCCAGCAAGACGATGCCGAAACTTTCCATGCCGGTGGACGGCGCGCAAAACACATCCGCCGTGCCGTAATACCGCGCCAGTTCGTCATCCGACACACGGCCCACAAAGTGAACGTCGCTCAATCCCAAATGCCGGGTCTGGAGCACAAACGGGATTTTCTCCATCTCGTCGTAAGCGCCCACGACGAGCAATCGCGCATCCGGGATGTCGCGCTTGACCCATACAAAGGCATCCAGCAAATGCGCCAACCCTTTGCGCTTTTCCAGCCGGCCCACAAACAAGATGTTCGGTCGCCCGTCCATGAACTGCTCCACGGGGCGCACATTCGGGTTAAAGCGATCAATGTCCACGCCGTTCGGGATCACGGCATAGTCCGCCGGAAAGTAGCGCGAATGATATTGCAGCGCCGCCTCCGACACGACAATGTGCCCATCCAGCCGCTTAAAGAACCGGCGAAAGATCGGCTTGCCATAGTAATACGTCCGGCTGACTGCGCGGCAAGCATGGAACGTGCCGACGCAAATCGCCTGTGGCACCAAGTCGTGATGGCGCAAAACCGCCAAGGGCAGCGCGGGCGTCAACGGCTCGTGCAAATGCAAAACGTCATAGTGACCTTCCTGCAAGATGCGCTTAGTGCGCTGGTACACCCTCGGATCCAGGCTGACCCGTGCGATCGAACCGGCAAACGGCACCAGGATGATGGACGACGAAGCACTGATAACGTTCTTGTCCGTGACCCGTTCGGAGCTGGGCACCAGGATGCGCGCTTCGTGGCCGAGCCGGTTGAACTCGCGCGCCAGTTGGCCGATGTGGTTATTCACGCCGCCGGGCACACTGTAATCGTAGGGCGAGACAAGGGCTATTCTCATGGTTGATTCTAGATTTCTGATTTTAGACTTTTGATTTCAGACTCAATCCACAATCCGCAACCCTCTAACGAGGGAGGTTCCAAAATCAAAAATCTGAAATCCAGATCGGTGTCGTCAACACCCATTGCTCCGGGTGTGTCGTAATGGCACGCTCCAGTTCCCGCACGCCAAAGTCGAGCGCAGCGCGATAGATCGTGTCACGGGCGGCAGTCTCATCGGGCAGGAACATCGGCCAGATGTTCAATTGTGTGCGATGGCCCGGCAGACAATAACAGAACGCTGGCACCAGCGGCACACGCAGCTTGGCGGCAATGTGAGCATAGCCATCGGGCACACGTGCCGGAGCGCCGCACAGCATCACCTGCGCCCCGCTGTTCGTCGTGTCGCGGTCGAGTGCCAGCCCGACTGCTCCGTTGCGCCGGAGCACGCGAAACAATTCCAGCAGTGGCCCATCAGATGGGATGAGCCGCAAGCCGTGACGCGTGCGGAGATTGACGAGATCACGATAGAGACGCTCCGGCTGGACGTGCTCTGCCGGCCCCATAACCGGCAAATCAGTCGTGCCGACGATTTGCAGACCCGCTTCGGGATTGCCCAAATGCGCGGTGAGCAGAACCAGCCCGCGCCCCAATGCCCGCGCCGCTTCGACGTTTTCCCATCCGACGATTGAAACGAAGGAGCGCAGTTGTTCAAGCGTCAGCCCGGGCAGGCGAAAGAGATCAAAGTAATTCTGGAGCAGCACGCGATACGCACGGCGCGTTGCTCCTTCGATCTCGTCCGGCGAAGCCGATGGCCCCATCGCGTGACGGATGTTATCGCGCAGGCCGCGGACGGCCTGGATGTTCCGCGCGTAGAGAAGATCAGCCAGCCCGTTGGCGACAGCATACCCCCACCTTGCCGGGATACGCGGCGCGATGGCTCCCAAAGCATGGAAGGCGAGGTAAGCATCCATGGACTATCGCAGCACTCTCGCGTCCCCTACCCGCTTGGTGATGCCTTTCGCGTCCAGGTATTCCAAAAGTGCCAGCGCATACTTGCGGCTCGTGTCGAACAGGTCGCGCACCTGCGCCACGGTGACGCTGTGCGTGCCATTTTTCTGAATGTACTGCTTGATGTGCTCGACCATCGCGGCGTAAGTTTGCGGCAAGAACAAGACTTCATCGCTCAGCTTGACCAGCTTGCTCTGCTCCAATAACACCGCGAGCACATCCACGCCCACAGCGGCTTCGGTCTCTTTCACCGAAGGGGGCGCGTACGGCGCGCTGCGGAAACGCGCCAGGAGTGCATCTATACTATGCTGCTGATCGGGCGTGAATGTCACGACAAAATCCGGCGCGCGCACAAACGCCGCCGACTCGACGAGCAATCCGCCGGCCGCCACGAGCGCGACTACATCGTTGAACATCTTGGGCGCCAGCCTCAACTTGCTCTTGAGTTCCTCACGCGGCATCCCGGCGCGCAGCGCATAAGCCTTGTGATAGGAGCTAAGTTCATGAGCAATCTCGCCGGATAGCGCCGACCAGGCGCCGCGAGAGATGACGGATGGGTTGGATTGAAGACGAGCCGACGGCCCACCCAGCACGAGCACGTCGCCCGCGGCCACCATCTCGCTCAACAACGGCATGGCGGCATCGGAGGCTATGTTCGCGGTCTTGAGCAGGTCAGAGACCGTCGTCGGCCCGGCAGCGTCAAGGCTCTGCAACAGGATTTCAGACGGCGACCCACGCGACAGGGTTTCCAGGTGCGCGACGACCTCCGGCTTGAAGCGGCGATGCCGGTGCGACGGGTGCGCGTCTACGACCACGCCGCCGCCCCACGTGAGCGACGGCGATGGCAGCCGGACGATGAACCGGTCGCCCTTGACCAGGTTGAGCGGCTCGGCCAGGCGAAACTGCACCCAACCTTCCGCGCCAGGGACGATCTGCTCGTCGCCCAACAGTCGCGCCTGCGCCGTCACCTCCGCTGCGCCGTGAAAGATTTTGACCTGGCTGTTGTGCCTGAGCGGACGGGGCGCGTCGGCCAAAAGCTGCAAGCGCGTGTCCACCAGCAGCGTGGGCGTGAGCCAACCGGGGATCGTCAATGTGTCGCCCCGGCGCACATCGGTCAGGTCTACGCCGGAAAGATTCACCGCCACGCGGCTGCCCGGCACGGCCCGCTCGACTTTTTGCTTGTGCGTCTGCAAGCCGCGCACCCGCGCCGTCAACTCGCGCGGCAAGAGCGTCACTTCTTGTCCCAGCGAGAGCGACCCGTCAATCAACGTGCCGGTGACGACGGTGCCAAAACCGGCCACGGTAAAAACGCGATCCACACTCAAGCGCGGGCGGCTACGGTCCGGGCGCGGTGGGCAAGCTGCCAGGACGCGATCCAACTCGGCGCGCAGTTGCGGAATCCCTGCCCCGGTGCGCGCCGACACAGGAATGATCGGCGCGCCGGCCAGGCAGGTGCCGTCTAACGTCGCCGAAACATCTGCCGCCACAAGCTCCAGCCATTCGGCGTCCACCAGGTCGCTCTTGGTCAACGCCACCACGCCGCTGCTCACCTTGAGCAAATCCAAGATCGCCAGGTGCTCGCGCGTTTGGAGCATCACGCCTTCATCGGCGGCGATAACCAACAGGGCGGCATCCACGCCGCCCACACCCGCCAACATATTCTCGATAAAGTCAATATGACCGGGCACGTCCACCACGCCGACCGATTCACCGCTGGGGAGCGTGAGCCACGCAAACCCCAGGTCAATCGTCATCTCGCGCTCTTGCTCTTCTTTCAGACGGTCGGGGTTGATGCCCGTGAGCGCCTGAACGAGCGTGGACTTGCCGTGGTCAACATGACCGGCTGTGCTGATGACGCGCACGTTTCGTCTTGCCTATGCTTTCCTGGCCGCCGCGACCTGTTCGCCGGTCAGGATAACTTTGGAGGGCCGCCCTTTTTCCAGAGTGGCCTGCTGCGTCTCCACCACCTGGCGCGCAGCCGAGAGGTAGACCTTGGTAAAATCATCCAGGCCATCCCACACCACCTTGAATTGCCGCGTATAGTCCGCCGAAGCCTGCTCGAGCTGCTCCAAGCGCACCTCCCACGTCCCGTGCAGCCGGTCGTGCTCCTGCCGCTGCTCGGTCGAGGTGAGAATCTGGCGCTTCCAGCGTTTCTCCTGCTCAGCCTGCCACTCTTCGACCTGTTTTCTCATCCGATCTTCGGAGATGCGCTGCATCTCGGAGACTTCGGACTGGCGTTTTTCGATGCGGTTCTGAAAGCCTTGTATCTCGTCGAGCGAGTGCTGATTCGCCATGCCCAGTTCTTGGAGGCGCTGAAGGTTGGACTGAGAGGTTGCGATGAAATCCGGCAAAGGGTTAACCACCTTCCCGACGTCTTCGACAAAGCCTTTCATTTCCTGCGAGCGGCGAAAATCGTTGAGCCGCATTTCCTCGACCACTTTATCTTGATCCGACATCTGCTGCGCGATCTCGGCGAGGCGCAGCGGCATCCGTTGCATGTTTTCGTCGAGCAGAACTGTTTTGGCCGCCACTGTTTCGATCCGCTTCAAGATGCCCGTGCTGCCTTCTTCGAGTTGAGCGATGCGTTTGCTATCCTGGCGGCGGCCTTCTTCGAGAAAGATCATGTTTTGGATGCGCTCTTCGGTGCGTGCGGACAGGTCTTCCACCCGCTGGCCGGTGCGCGCCTGCTGCTCGCTCAACCGGCGATCCTCTGCGCGGCGCATCGGCATTTCGTCTTCCAGCGATTTGATCCGGAGTAGATCTCTGCGAATGTCAGCGATGGCGCGGTTCGAGGCTTCCAGGTCCACCTTGCGCATTTGTTCGGCTTCCCGCAGCGCCTTCTGATAAGACTCCCCACGACGGTCCATCTCGCCGACCAGGTCGGCTTTGAGCTGCTCGAACAGCCGGTCAAACTGAGACAGCTTGTTCACAATAAGCTGAGTGGCGGCCAGGTCCCCTCGCAGTTCCTGCATGCGCTTCGACTGGTCGGCCAGCTCGTTCGATAGGCCCTGCACCCGCTCCAAAAGTGTGGAAAGCGCTGCTTTGTCCTTTTTGCGCTCCGCCTCCAGCCAGTTGATCATTTGCGAGGCCTGGTTCAGGTCCATAGGTTCTCCCTCTCTTCTCACCCTTGCGAAGGTTTACGCAGAATTCGCCGCAAGATCGGCGACAACCTTCGCAAGGGTAAACACGCGCCGCCCACACGTGTTGTTCAGCTTCTCGCAGGATTATAACACATCGGTTGACGTTGGCAACAATGCTTGACGTTTCGCGCCCCGCCGCTATAATCCACGTGTTGCGCGCAACACGGAACACGCAGCCTATCAGGAGCTTGATTTGAAAATCGCCTTGGACGCGCGCCTCGTCTACTACCAGCGCGGCGGCATCGGACAATACATCCTCCATCTCATTCAAGAACTGGCGCGGCTTGACACTGCCGATGAATACATCCTCCTGCACAGCCGCAAAGACCGGACGCCGCTCGCGCAGGCGACGCATTTCCAAACCGTGCCGCTGTGGACGCCGTGCCATAACCGCTTCGAGCAAATTACCCTGCCGGTGGAATTAGCGCGGCTGCGCTTTGACTTGCTGCACAGTCCTGACTTTGTCCCGCCCTGGCGCGGGCGTTTTCGCCGCCTCATCACCGTCCACGACCTGACCTTTCTCTACTACCCGCAATTCCTCACCGCCGAAAGCCGCCGTTACTATAACGACCAAATCGAGCGCGCCGTGCGCGTGGCCGACCACATCAGCGCCGACTCGACGGCCACGAAAGATGATCTGGTGCGCTTGCTCGGCGTCCAGCCGGAAAAGGTGAGCGTGGTGCTGCTGGCCCCCGATCCAATCTATCGTCCGCTGGATGCAGCGGCCTGCGCCCCCGTCCTCGCGCGCCACAAACTCGAGCCGGGCTTTTTGCTGTTCACCGGGACGTTAGAGCCGCGCAAGAACGTGACCGGCCTGTTGACCGCGTACCGTGCGTTGTGCGACCGCAAACCCTCCACACCCTCGCTCGTCCTGGCCGGGCGGCGCGGCTGGCTGTACGACGAAATCTTTTCTCGCATCGCCGCGCTCAAACTGCAAGACCGCGTGCGGCTTGTAGAGAATCTGCCCAACGAAGAATTCGTCGCGCTCTACAACGCGGCGGCGCTGTTGGTTCTGCCGTCATTTTACGAAGGCTTTGGGCTGCCGGTGCTGGAGGCGATGGCATGCGGCACGCCGGTCGTGTGCTCGGAGCGCGGCTCGCTGCCCGAAATCGCCGGCGACGCCGCGCTGCTCATCAACCCCGACGACCTCGACGGGTTGGCTGCCGCGATGGAGCGCGCACTGGACGACGAGCCGCTCCGCGCGCAACTGCGCTCGCGGGGATTCGCCAATGTCGCGCGGTTTTCGTGGGAGAAAACGGCCCGAGAGACGCTCGACATTTACCGGCGAATGACCGCTTCGCGTGTCGAATGACCGCTTCGCGGGTCGAATGACCGCTTCGCGGGTCGAATGACCGCTTCGCGGGTCGAACGCGGGTGCGGCAATTGACAAATTAGCGTATCATTGTCATACTAATGCTTGTTGTTCATCGCCTGCCAACCTGGAGACCTTGCCACTATGGCTACATCCGAGACTGCCTACACAGAAATCGAACGCCTCGTCAAGAAATTCAAGGGGCTTTCCGCCGCCGCGCGCAAGAGTTACAACGAGGCCGACACGCGCAAAGACTTTATCCTGCCCCTCTTTCACGCGCTCGAATGGGACACGGCGGACACCGCCGAGGTGAGCGCCGAAGAAAAAGTCTCGCGCGGCTGGGTGGACTTCTCCTTTCGCCTATCCGGTATTCCCCGCTTTTTCCTCGAAACGAAAAGAGTGTCCGAGGACCTGACCGACCCGCGTTGGGTCAAGCAGGCGATTGATTACGCCTGGACCAAAAGCGTGACCTGGGCGCTGCTCTCGGATTTTGAGGGGTTGCGCGTGTTCAACGCCGAGTGGAAAGAAGACAACCCACTCCACGCCCAGTTCATTGATTTTAGCGTGGACACCTATCTCCGAGACTTTTACCGGCTGTGGTGGCTTTCGCGCCCAGAGATCGCCGCCGGGACGCTCGACCGCGAAGCGGAAAAGGTGGGCAAGAAAGCGCGCAAAGAGCCGGTAAGCCAACGCCTCTTTGACGATCTCAAAGACTGGCGGCACGAGTTGTTCCGCCACCTGCGCGCCTACAACAAGCGCTACTCGCCCGCGCAAATTGATGAGGCCGTGCTGCGCCTCCTCAACCGGCTGATCTTTGTCCGCGCCGCCGAAGACCGTGGCGTGGAGCCGCCCCGCCTGCTGCCGCTGCTGCGCGACCTGACCGAGCGAGGCAAGCTGGCGTACCTGCCGACCGAGCTAGCCAAACTATTTCGGGAGATGGACGCGACTTACGACTCGGACTTGTTTGCCGAGCATTTTTCGGAAGGGCTGGACTGCGAGCCGGGGCCGTTCGTGGCGCTCATCAAGGGGCTGCACGAAGAACGCACCGGATACGTGCAGTACAATTTTAACGCGATTGACGCCGACGTGTTGGGCACGGCTTACGAGCAATACCTGGGCCACGTCATTGCCGGCGCGCGCGCTGCCGAGGTGGTAGAAAAGCGAGCCAAGCGCAAAAGCCAGGGCATTTACTACACGCCCACCTTCGTCGTCCGCTACATCGTCCGGCAAACGCTGGGCCGCTATCTCGACGAACACGGCTACAACCCCGCCCGGCCCGTGCGCGTGCTGGATATGTCATGTGGCAGCGGTTCATTCCTCATCGAGGCGTTTGATACGTTAGACCGCCACCTGGCGCGCGAGCGCAGCCAGGCCCACGGCGAGCGCGAGGACGTGGTGGACTATGCCCGGCGGATGGAGATTCTGACGCAGTGCATTTACGGTGTGGACAAGGACGAGCAAGCTGTGGCCGTGGCCAAGCTCAACCTTTCGCTCAAGGCACTGCACGCGCGAGATAAACTGCCGATGCTCGAAAACATTCGCGTGGGCGATAGCCTCATCTCCGGCACGCCAGATGAACTCAAGGCCGCGTTCGGCAAAGATTGGAAAGAAAAGAAGCCGTTCAACTGGGAGACCGAATTTCGGGAGGTGTTCGCTCTCTCTCCCTCGCAGGCGGAGGGCCGGGGTGGAGGTTTTGACGTGATCGTGGGAAACCCACCCTACATCCGCGCCGAGAACATGCCGCGCGATGAGCGCGACTATTACATGGACAGCAAACATTTTGAAGTTGCTTACGGACGATTTGATATTCACATTCTCTTTGTGGAACGCGCCTTGAAATTCTTGAAGGCTGGTGGACGGCTTGGGTTCATCGTGCCCTATTCTGTTCTCTACCAAAACTACGGAGGAAAACTGAGGCAGTTTATCCTGGACAACTGCGTTATCGAATCAATAGTGGACTTTTCCAGGTATCGAGTCTTTCAAGAGGCTACGGTTGACACGTGCATCTTGATCTTGCGCAAGGAGGCTGACGCCAAAGGGAGACAAGGAAACAGAATCGAAGTTATATCGCAGTCTGACTACCACAATGGAATCAACGAAGAACCATCCTTCATTCCACAAGCTGTTTTCCAAGCAACCCCGAACCTCATGTTTCGACTTGCTCTACGCGGAGAAGCTCTCTCTTTAGTTGAGAAAATTGATTCACTGAGCCTAAAACTTGGCGACCTTTGCTACTGTGTCATAGGAGCAGTGCCACACGAAAGCGAAACAGGAAGGTCGAAAGACGCTTTAATCTTCGACAGCCCCAAGCGAAAGACTTGTAGACGGTACTTTGAGGGCAAGGAAATTGATCGCTATCAGATGAACTGGCAAGGCCGGTATCTGGCGTATGAACCCAAGAAAATGCATCGGCCCAAGTTTCCCGAACTCTTTGAGAACCCCAAGCTCATCGTACGCAACATCTCCGGCGCTGAGGGATTGATCGCTACTTATGACCCGCAAGGGTTCTACGCCAATGACACGGTCAGCCTCTGTGTGAAGTGGGAACTACTGGAAGGCGTAAAAGCCAACCTCAATGTGAAGCGACCCCAATCCCCTCTCAACGCGGAGAGATATGACCCTCGTTATCTTCTGGGAATGATCAACTCCAAGTTGGCTAACCGCTACTTCTGGATTTCTCTAGGGGGAGGGCTGCACGTTTACCCTGACCTTGTTCGTAATCTTCCCATCCACCGCATCAACTTTGACGACCCGGCGGAAAAGCAGCAGCACGACGCACTCGTCGCGCTCGTGGAAGAAATGCTGCAACTGCAAAAGGATTACGCCGAGGCCGAGCGCGAAAAAGAGGATCGGCGTCACGCGCTCAAGCGGCGCATGGACGAAGTGGACGCGGCCATTGACAAACGGGTGTACAATCTATATGGACTGATGGAAGACGAAATCAAGGTCATTGAAGCAGAGTCGCAGTAATATGCCCAATGAAGGAGTGACGATGTCCGGCCAAATTTCGACCTATGAAAAACAACTTGTCCGCGAGATTCACGAGACGCCTGCCGAGTATTGGCCTAACCTGCTTCAGCTTATTCGCCTGTTCCGGGAAAGTGTGACACTCAAGCCAGCCGAGGCCAGCTTTCGTCAAGGCTGGCAAGAGGCCGTGACCGGTCAAACGCGCCCTGTCTCCGAACTGTGGGAAGACCTGGATGCTGAATAAACCACCCGGGGCGCAGGTCAAGTTCACGCCCGAGTTCAAGCGGAACGTGCGCGCGCTGCGCAAAAAGTATCCTCATATACGCGACGATGTCCAACCTGTGATCGAGCAGATCGAAGCAGCCCAGTTCGTGGGCGACCGCATTCCCGGCACACTGTATGTCGTGTTCAAGGTGCGCGTCAAAAATAGCGATATTCAAAAAGGCAAGAGTGCCGGCTACCGGCTCATCTACCAGGTCAAAACTTCCACCTCGATTGTCCTCGTGACCCTTTATTCCAAACTCGACCAATCGGACATTTCGGCAGGGCAAATCCGGCGCATCCTGATCGAGTTTGATCAGCAACATGACGCACAGGCCAGGGCACCCTGAGCCACGACTTGACGTGCCCATCCTCATCGACCTGGGGGAAAGGCAATAGCACGATGCCCTCGTCGCGCTGGTGGACGAGACGCTATGGAGCAGCGTGCAACCGCAAAAAGAGCACGCCGTAGCCGAGCGCGAAAAACAAGATCGGCGTCACGCGCTCAAGCGGCGCATGGACGACGCACACGCGGACGCGGCGATTGACAAATTGGTGTACCATCTGTACGGGCTGACGGATGGCGAAATCGAGACCATCGAGGCAGCGGATAAGTAAACGGATAAGCGGATAGAGATCGACGCATCCGTTTATCCGTTTTTCATCAGTTGCCATTCGACATTCGTCATTCGACACTCGACATTCCCATGCACATCCTATTCTTGACCCCCCAATTTCCCTACCCGCCTCACAAAGGCACCACGCTGAGGAACTATCACCTCATCGCTGCGCTCGCCGCGCGGCATGAGATTGATCTGTTGACGTTCATCGAGTCCGAAGACGAGTTGCGCCGTCCCACGCCGCTCTTGACGTTCTGCCGCCGCATGGACGGCGTCGTCGTGCCGCGCCGGGGATTGGCTCGCCGACTGGCCGACACGTTCCTCTCCCACTGGCCGGATATGGGCCTGCGTCTCTGGTCGCCCACCTTCGCGTCCAAGCTCACCACCTGGCTGGCCGATGGGGATTACGACGTCGTGCAAGTCGAGGGGATTGAACTGGCGCGTTACATACTGCCTGCACATCACTCGTCACCTGTCACTCGTCACCCATTGCTCGTCTTTGACGACCACAACTGCGAGTACCTGCTCCAGCAACGCACATGTGAGACGGATGT
>Ga0315279_10002008_pt1 | contig 31890 bp, 34 predicted proteins | sample YL17G06_20_MG_FD_203694 | JGI IMG/M metagenome (GOLD analysis project Ga0315279, IMG submission 203694) | Sediment microbial communities from Yellowstone Lake, YNP, Wyoming, USA - YL17G06_20 | ecosystem: Environmental > Aquatic > Freshwater > Lake > Sediment | place: USA: Wyoming | collected...
CAACGGTGAGGAAGAGACGCCGCCGCTGTTGAGATGCGGTCTTTAAGTTCTTCTCGGTCCGCATCCATGTCTTTAGTTGCTCAGACCCTGTGGTGTCTCTGAATCGTTGACTATCTCAGGAGCCTAACGAATCGCTCTACAGTGAGGTGCGTCTGGGAGAGGATACTGCGAAGGAGTTTGGGATAGATGGTCTCTCCCCAGGGTGAACCGGAACCGTTACAATGCCTCCCCAGTGGTCTTCTTCCCACTTGTGGAGGTGATAATGGCTACCGGTAATGCGGAATACCTCAAACCCGTCGCGCTCGAGAGCTCTGATGACCTCCTTACCCGTGACCCTTGGCAGACGGGGCACTAGATACTTACCTCTACGGTCCTGTGGGTCTTCTCAACAGGAGGAGGCATCTTTCTCTGTTGCCGCAAGGCTGCGAGGTGCCCAGCGATGGCCTCCCGAGCGTTCTCCAGTGCGTCCTCTGCCGTCTCCCCTTGCGTGAAGCAACCTGGCAGTTCAGGAACCCTGACGACATAGCCGCCGCCTTCCTCATCCCACTCCAATTCAACCTTGAACGTTCTCCTTGCCATACGTGGAGGAGTCTAGCACGGGCAAGGGAGGGCGTCAACGGAAAGTCACTGTTCTGCCTGTTTGGCAGTAGACCTGCTCGCACAACCCGTTGGTCTTGTAGTACCCTGAATCTATCGCGGGGGCATACGCTCCTAGGGCCGCCGCAGGCCGTCTTCCAGCAGAAGGAGATCCTCCTCCAACATCCTCGGATTGTCCTTGGGGTAGATCCCCACGCAGACGGCGTCGTTGGGCCGCAGGTGGCCGGCCACAAATGCCAGGGCTTCCCCGGGATCGTTGCGGCCGGCAGCCATGACTTTGTAATGAATCGCCGGCTTGCTCAGTCTCTCTATGAGCCTGACCATTATCTCCCGGTCTTCGGCCTTGAACCACTCCGCCCTGTCGGCGACGCGCTCCGCCTGCTTGTCCCTTGAGGAGGGGTTGTAGTAAGAGCACATATAGAAGTCCACGTCGAGGCGCTCCTCCGCCCATTCGAAGACGCGGGGGTTGTGGCCGGCGACTCCGGCAACAAGGCCAGCGGCGCGTATCTTCTCGATGGCATCGGGCACCTCTTCCAATTGTCCGTTCGCCAGCAGGAAATCCATCACCCCTCCGTGGACGTAGCACGCCTTGGCCCCTCCGCGGATGGCATTCTCCACCCCCCTGCCGATGGTTCCTATCTCCGGGCAGGTTTGCGCGACCCACTGGATGGTTCCTCCCTCGTCCCAGTACTCGAGCAAGACGCGCATTATGTGGTGGTCTGCCCTGGCGACGATGGTGTTGATTCCCAGTCGCTCCGCCTCGCGAAGCGTGTCCTTTATGCACTGGGTGGTGAAGAAATGCGTCATCTCTCGGTCCCTTTCCGCGGTCTGGTGCGCGAAGCCACTGAAAGGATTGCTGCCGAGAGCCAGTCGAGTAACCGACAGGCCGCCGATTTGTGCAGTTCCAATGGACATAATTGTCACCTCAATCCCGCATCACCATACACACAAGCGGCTGAAGACTCAAGGCTTGGGCAGTGGTGTTCCTTAAGCCTTTGGTCTCAAGCCTTGAGCCGACAAGGGGTTAAAACGTTTTAACACGGGCGCAAAGCGGCTGCGGCTGGCCGCGGGGCCGCCGCGGGCAGGAATCCCTCTTATTGACGGTCTGGCGGAAGGTGCGGAATAGATAAGCATGGCCTAGATACGTAGGCTCGCGCCCGCCCGCCGTACGGCGGGCGGCGGGGTGCACCAGACGCCAGAAAGGGGGAAATAAGATGACCGAAGACAGATGTGCCGTGTGCGGCCATGAGATCGAAAAGGATGGGATGTGCCTGGAGGTGTGGCTGAGGTTGCCGGAGGACGAGGAGACGCAGCAGGCACTGATGCAGGCTTCGGAGGTCGTAGCCACCGCCTTTGGGGTGAAGGCCGAGGTGCGGATCCACGAGGGATACGTTACGCCGGCGGAGTATCTGTGTTCGTTCTCCTGCCTGGCTCAATACGCATACACCCGCTGGCAACAGGCGGAAATGATACGCAGCGCCGCCAGACTGACTTCTTTCGCGCACGAAGAGGAATGGCACGGCAGCAACTGAGCGCCCGCCGTACGGCGGGTTGCCTGGGCACATGGAGAGAGGGGCGGGATGATGCTCCCGCCCCTTTCGCTTTACCAGATCAGGAGAAATCGGGCAGGTAATCCTGCTGCAGGTCGAGCATGTAGTCGAGCATGGCCTGGGCGCTGCGCACGCTGTCCACGATGGGGTCCAGCAGCAGCGCCTGGAGGAGCAGGTTCCTGGAGCGTTTCTCGTAGGCTTCCACCAGGATTTTCTGGATGGATACCTGGCGAGCGCAAAAGGCAGCCAGGGCCTCCGGCAGCGCGCCGACTTTGCACGGGTGCACGCCGTCCTTGTCCATCACCGCGGGAACCTCTACCACGGCATCGGAGGCCAGGTTCTCCACGTAAAGGCCATCGTTCGGCACGTTTACTGCACACTCCCAGTTGCCTCGGTTCTGCTCTATGCCAAGCATGATCGGCACGGCGAGTTCGCCGCTCCTCCGCACCGCCCGAGCATCCAGCGGCTTTCCGCCGGTGAGATAGTCATCGAGGCGGAAGGTGGGCGCGGGCTGGGCTTCCAACGGTATCTTGTGGGCTTCGAGGCCGTAATGCCATTTCACGCCGTCGAATTCGTAGGCGAATGAGAGATACTCGCCGATGTGGTCGTTGGAAGGGTAGGTATAAAGCCCGAAGACCTCCACCATCTTGCGCACCAGGGATGGCGCGGAGGGGCAGTCGGGGTCATTAAGCACGCGGTCTCTCAACTCGGGGTAGAGGTCTTCGCCGGTCTTCTTGTCGGCAATCTTGGTGACCCAGAAGAAATGGTTCAGTCCGCCGGTGACGACGTCCAGTTCCTCCAGCGGCCTATCCAGAATCCTGCTGATGCCGCCCCTGGAAGCCATGACGCCGTGGCAGAGGCCGACAGCCTTGACTTTGGTGAGTTTCGAGAGGGCCATGATGATGCGGCTCTCGGGGTTGGTGAAGTTGAGGAGCAGGGCTTGCGGGCAGAGCGCCTCCACGTCGCGCGCGATGGGGATCATCAGTTGGTAGTTCCTGAGGGCATGGAAGACGGCGCCCGGTCCTCCGTTCTCGCCGAGGACGTGCTTGAAGCCGTAGGCCAGCGGGACCCTGAAGTCCTGCTCCCAGAGAGGCATGCGCTTGATCGCCACCGAGGTTATCACGTAGTCGGCGCCGGGCAGCGCCGCGCGCCTGTCGGTAGTCGTCTCGACGGCAAGGTCGGACTTGAAATAGTCCTTGAGCAGCAGGCCGAATTTGTACATGCGCTCCAAGGCCTCCGGGTTGATGTCCACCAGGACGAGGTTGACTTTGAGGCCGTCCAGGTCGGAGTAGCCCATCAAATCCGCCAGTATGCCACGCCCGAACCCGCTACCCGCGCCTATAGCCACGACCTTCAGCGGTTTGTTCTTTTCCAATTCAACGCCTCCCCGGTTCTTCTGGGTGCCACGGTGATTGCTGTGAGCCGCCAGTTAGATAACCAGTTGAGACGGGCTGCGTCAAGGCGAATTGACGCCTGTTCAGACGGAGGAACACAATGGAGTGCATTCGGTTTGGGGGTGCGGGAACACGTTCCGGCCTTGGAAAGGAGAGCGGGCGGATACCCCAGAGATGAACTCGGGGCAAGCAGGTTCCGCCCCCACAGGAGGGCATTTCCACCGGTCTGTAGGGGAGCAACTTGTATGCTCCCCACAGTTGCGAGATAGGTTCTACGACGATGGTTCAAAGGAGGGGTTCGGAAATGTCGGAGATCTGTGGTTACAAGTACAACAAGTTCCCGGAGGGGCTGACCAACGCGAGGCGCGAGAGCAACGTGTGTGGACGACCCGCGGATCCGAACTGCGGAGGCGGGTGTCGCCCTGAGAACCCCGGACTTCCGGGGGGGAGGAAGGCCTGCTTCTGGCATTGCGCGTGCCAGAAGTCGTACCTGTCCCCTGGGAGAGTGAAACGGGGCAGACCCGATCTTGGAACCGCACTGGGGGAGGCGCTGCCAGAAGACCCATCCCGATACCTCGAGGGGGCGTTTCTGTGCGACGCCGACCTGAAGGGGGCAAAACTGAACGGCGCGTCGCTTCCACTAGCAGACCTTCGGAACGCGACACTCGACAATGCCAACCTGGCGGATGCCTGTCTTTGGCATGCCGACCTTGAGAATGCGCACCTATGGAACGTGGTGCTGGACGGATGTGAGCTCCGGGAGGCCAACTTGCGGAATGCCGACTTCTACCACGCTGAGCCCGCTAACGTGGTTGACGTCCGGCTCCACCGCGCGCACGTTGACCGCCGCACAGACCTCGGGAACATCACGTGGGGGCGTTTGGGCGAAGAGAAGAAGGCTGAGGACGCCAAGGCAAAGAACAATCCAGAAGAGGCCGCGAAGCAGTGGGGGGATGCGGCGGGCGTTCTCGGCGTACTGGAAGAGTACTACCGCGAGAGGAGCGATTACCAACGGAGCGACGAGTTCTATGTGCGCAAGATGAAATGCCGCCATCGGGCACTGCGTATGGGGCGCCGGGGGCCTCGGGTTGCTCGAACGCCCTGGTGGGATTGTCTGGTTTGGTGGTTGCACGGCTGGGTGTGGGGCTATGGTGTAAGGCCATGGTGGGTGGCGCGGCTGATGGCGGGGATTATCTTCATATGGGCAGCCTTCTTCGTCGGCACGGGCGTGGAGAAACCGCGCGTGCCCGAATTCCCGGCTCATGCTTCGATCAGTCGAGGGGCGGTCGCCCCCCACCGTCTTCGCGCGCCGGCCGCTGCCCCACGACAGTCCGGGGGCGGAGCCGCCCGGCCGTGGGAGCGCAACCGTCCCGGCTGGACACATCCCGGACCTGGGATGGCTCCAGACAAAGCGAGTCGGAGTCTTGGGGATGCCTTTGGCCTGAGCCTGATCACGTTCTCTACGCTCGGCTATGGAAACTGGCATCCTGGTGGCTTATGGTGGTGCGCGACGTTCGGGCATGTCCTTGGTGGGGCGGAGGCTCTTCTCGGGGTGCTGTTGTGTGCCGCGTTCCTCGTCAGTCTGGCTACCAAGTACGTGCATCGGGCTTGATGGTTCCGGTGGCCCTCTCCCCCGGCCCACTCTCCCGGCGCTGCGGGAGAGGGGGGACATGAGAACGAGCGGTCGCCAAGCACCGTCCCTTCGACTGCGCTCAGGGCAAGTCCCTCTCCCGCAGCGTGGGGGAGGGAAGGGAGGGGGCAGATGAACATGGGCTCAAAGTTTTGAGCCCCTACCACCTGCGGCCGAGGGGAGCAAACGAGAACGAAGGCTTCAGAAGTATGGTCCCCTCTCCCGCAGCGCGGGGGAGGGACAGGGAGGGGGATGAATTGAGACACGACCAATGGTCACCACCCTTACCTCGGGCTTCGCGGGAACTTGTGGCGTGGGCGCGACAACTGCGGCAGGAGTGCACCCATGCTGAGCAGTTGCTGTGGGGTCTATTACGCCGGAGGCAACTAAATGGCAGGCTCTTTCGCCGCCAGCACCCGATAGGGACTTTCGTTGCTGACTTCTTCTGCGACGAAGCACGATTGATAGTGGAGATTGATGGTGCCGTGCATCGGGAGCCATCGCAGCAGGAACGGGACAGGGCGAGAGAGGCGGTCCTGGGCGAATACTCATTGTCTGTCCTGCGGTTCACGAATGAGGAAGTAATCGGCGAGACCGAGACGGTAGTCGAGGCAATTTCGCGTTTTGTGCTGGCACATTCGCATGGGTCGCCCTCTCCGCCCTCTCCCCCTGTCCCCCTCTCCCGGCGCTGCGTCCGGCCTTCGTAGCCGAAGTTACTTCGGCGGAGTAGGCGGAGAGGGGGGACATGAGAACGTGCGCTCCCCAAGCCCCGTTCCCTCTCCCGCAGCGCGGGGGAGGGACAGGGAGGGGGATTTCAAGGGCCGGGCATCCTCTCCTTCTGGGTATAATCCGGGTAGAGAGGGCGGCTTGACCGCCGCAAAAAGGAGAAGAGGAAAATGCGTAAGACATGGTTCGTCTTGGCGTTGGTGGTGGGGCTGGTAATCGTCGCGGGGGCTGTTCTCTATGCGCAGAACCGCGACTCGGGCGCGACGGAAAGGTCACAGGTCAGAATCTATCCCGATCAATGGCCCGGGAGTTATGACACCGGAACGCCGGTGGCGATAACCTCTGCCGGGCGGTTCCTGTACGTGGTGAAAGGGGACTGGCTCTACAAGATTTCCCCCGACAGGCTTTACGTTTACAGGCGGGTCTGGTTGGGGCGGCCCGATATGTACAGGATTCAGTCGGATCGAGGCGTGGGCCTGGGGACCAACCGCTGGCCACAGCCGGAGCAGTTCGGTTCTGAGAACGAAGAGTAGCCCGATTGCGCCACAGCAATATCAGGGACTGTACCGCGGATTCGCGCGGATTCAGCGGGATTGCGCGGATTGGAGGTATTGGTTGATCGGCACTGATGCCTTCAAATCCGCGTAATCCGCGGTTTGTTCTTGAAGTGTCGTCGCTGAGGCCGCGGCCGTCTGCGCAGGCTCTGCGCGCGGGCAGGCGGCGTGCTAGCACAAATGTCGCCGGCAAGGTAGAATCGCACCGTGACCTTTGATGGCGAAACCCGACATGACGAAAACGTTCTTCCCCAGCGACACGCCGGTTACTGATCCGGCCCGCGATGCCCTGGGCAGGGAGACACACGCCCAGCAAATCACCGAGCACCTGGCTTCCGTGGGGACGCCGTTCGTAATGTGCATCTCCGGGGAATGGGGCAGCGGGAAGACCTCCTTTCTTCACTTCGTCGAGAAGAAGACGCACAAGCAGTACAACTGGGAGTCGGTCTGGGCATATCCGTGGCGTTACGCTTCGGCGGCAGAGGCGGAGAAGGCAGTGCTGAGCGCCATCTGGGGCAAGTTGTTGGTCGGCCCTTTGGAGGAGCGTCTGAAGCGGTGGGGGAAAAGGCGCTGGCGCTTGTTGGTGCCGGCGGGGATGGGGATGATCGCCGAGGCGCTCGGTCGCGTTCGCGCCTCGGAGGCCACGCAGTTGGTGGAGAGACTGCTATCGCCCGACTCGCCGATGTCCGCCGAAGTCCATCAGCAACTCAGAGAGGACGCGGAGAAATACTTCGCCAAGAAGAAGGGCGGCGCGCGCCTGCTGGTGCTGATAGACGACCTGGACAGGTGTCAGGAGGAAGTCACGCGCACGGTGCTTCAGTCCATCCACTTGCACGCACAGGTTCCGCGCCTCGTCTTCCTCGTCGGAGCGGATTTGAACGCGGTCAAGAGCGCGCTGGATTCCGTGAAGTCCGCCCACCGTGAAGGCGGACGCGCCTTTTTGCTGGGCGCAGAAGGCGCGCCTGCCGGTGGCCGGGGGCCGGGGCGGGCAGGCAGCGGCCGGCCGCTGGTGGAGAAGATCTTTCAGCAGGTATGGCCCTTGCCCGCCCCCAGGCAAAGGGATTTTGAGGGGTTTCAGAGCCGCCTGTTGGACTTCATTCCGAAGGCATGGCACCCCAGCAAGGATCTGTGGCAACGCGCCGTGCATGCGCTGAGCGAGAACCCCCGGCGAATCAAGCGCTACGTCTTCTCGCTGCGGCTGGCGGCGCTGACCGCGCAAGGGAGAGGGAAGTCTCACATTGACAAGGACAAACTGGCCGGGATGGTGCTGCTATCGCATCTGCTCGAGCCGGAAGTCTACGCCGGCGTCTGCCGCGAGCCGGAACTCCTGCTCTCCGCGCAAACCGACGGAGATGCGGAGCCGTCCACCGAGGCGCTGGAGCCCCCCGGAGGAGAGTCAAGAGTCGGAGGGTCGAGAGTCTTAGGGTCTGGACTCTTAGACCCTGGACTTCCCTCGGGAGAAGAGGCGGCTGCCGGCCCGAGCCAAGTAGGGGCTGAACATGTTGAGCCCGCCTTGCTCGACCGACCGACGTGCGAGTTCATCCGCGCGATGCCGAAGTTCAAGGACGCGGCGGAAGTCCTTGTTCATCTGAAGTCAACCGGTGTGCCGATTCGCTGGGAACAAACGTAGGCAATCACACCGCGTTTTCGGAGGCAATGTCACTACCTTACATAATCTTCTATTATGTAAGGTTCAGTGCCCCCAAAACCCCGATTTCGTCGTTCAAGGGCGGCCAATTATAGGCATTTCCTGTTTGACATAATATTTTCCCGCCTCGGAAATCGGGCAAAAACCGGCCGCGGATTTGCGCGGCTTGTCCGTCCAACAGAAAGTCCGCCCAGCGTGAAGGCGGATGCGCCTTCTTGCTGGGCGCAACGGATGCGCCTTCCGACTGGGCACACTTGTCGCTTCCTTTCGGGCAGACGGGGTACCGGCCCGAAAAGAAATCCGGCAAAATCTACCGGCGATTCATGAACCAATCAGTTGATGTCCTTGCGCGGACTACAATCTTCTCTCAGGAGAGTTTGCGATGTCTGCACGCGGCCAGACCCGCAGACGGGCGATCCACGCAAAATCGGCTTCGAAGAGAACGGAACGACCTTCGAGCCTCAAGGAAGTTCTGTGCCGGGCGCTGGAGATAAGCAAGAGCCGAGATCCCCTGCAGCCTCAACTTCCCGGCGAGGAGCCTAACGAAGTTGCGACGGGTATCAGAAGCGGAAGGGCAGGGCCGTCGCGCCCATCCCTCAGCCCCAACTGCGCGCCTGATCTGAGGGTGGATGACCAGATAATAGGCGACAGCCAGCCAATGCTCGCGGTGTTCGAGCAGGTTCGGCTGGTTGCTCGAACGGATCTGTCCGTGCTCGTTCTGGGAGAGAGTGGAACGGGCAAGGAATTGGTCGCCCACGCCCTGCACCGCGCGAGCAGGCGCGCCGCGATGCCATTTGTAACCGTGGACAGCGGCGCATTGCCCGAAGCCCTGATAGAGACCGAACTGTTTGGGTATGAGAAGGGCGCCTTCACCGGGGCGGAGGAGAGCCACCCAGGAAGATTGGAGAGCGCCAACGGCGGCACTCTCTTTCTGGACGAGGTGTGCAACCTGCCGCTGCTGACGCAGGCGAAGTTGCTGCGGGCTTTGGACAGAAAGGAGATTCACCACCTCGGCAGCCTCCGGCCGCTGAAGGCGGACGTGCGCATCATCGCCGCAACGAACAAGGACCTGGAAGCGGCCGTCGTGGAAGGAGCCTTCCGCCTGGACCTTCTGTACCGGCTGAACGAGTTCCCAATCTGGCTGCTGCCCCTGCGAGACAGGGAGGGAGACATAGTCATGCTGGCGAGGCATTTCCTGGATGCGGCGCGACGCCAGTGCCGAAAGAACATCCGCGGCTTCTCGGAAGAGGTCGTCGCTGCGCTGCTCTCCCATCCCTGGCCCGGCAACGTCAGGGAGTTGAAGAACGCAGTCATCAGGGCCGCAATCCTGGCCGAGGACGTCATCCGAGTCGAGCACCTGCCTCTCAGCCCGCACGGCCGTTCTCTCGTCCCGCAACCCCTGGGCGCTCCAGGCGCCCTGCAATCGCTTCTCGGCTTCTCGCCATCGAGGGCTGCGCCGGTGCGCGAAACGCAACAGGCGCTCTACGGCAAGGGGGTGGCGTCCAATGAAGGTGGATCAGGCGGGGACACGGGGAATTCCCTTACTCCCCCACTGCCGCTGGACCTGAAGACCGTCACCGAGCAAGCGGCCGGCGTGGCGCAGAGGACCGCCATTCTCATAGCCCTCGAACACTGCCGGGGCAACAAGAGCGGCGCCGCGCGCCTGCTGCACGTGGACTACAAGACGCTGCTCTCCAAGATAAAGAAACTGGAGATATAGGCAGCGCCTGTCCGGTGCGACCTCTGCGGGCCTGAGTTTGCTGCTTTTCACCGCTGCAGGATCCGCTTTCCAGCCCACATACACAACTGCGGAATGGAGTTCCTTCCCTCCCGATATGGCGTTGGCCCCCCAAATCGGTCCTGCACAGGGGCATTTTCGCCGCATCTGCGCGGACAATTTGTTGCTGCATATATCAGTAGGAACGTTGACGAAACCGCCCCTAAGGAAGGAGGAAGACCAGCATGGCAGTAGAGAAAGCAATGGCGTCCTCGAGTTTGGTGGAAGTCGTGGATCGCATCCTGGACAAGGGCATCGTAATAGATGCCTGGGCCAGGATCTCTCTGGTGGGTATCGAGTTGCTCACCATTGAGGCAAGGGTTGTGATCGCTTCGGTTGAGACTTATCTGAAGTACGCCGAGGCAATAGGTCTGACCGCCACCGCCGCCGCTCCTGCGTAGCAGGGAAGCGAAGCCGGGGCCCCGTGACGCATCGAAGCAATCACCGAATGTCGCTGAAAACCAGCGCCGCGCCCCGACCCGGGGCCCCGGCACTTCAAGACGGGGGTTCTCCCCCGTCGCAAAGGAGGAAAGAGAAAGAGATGACAATTGCAGAGGATATCAGAAGGTTGTGCAATGAAATCGCCTCCTCCTCTGCTGCCCGCCGCGAGGAGAACTCAGAGAGGCGGAGCAGTGTGGGCAGATTCCTCAAGGAGGTCCGCGACGACCAGTTTCGTCTCGGCAGGGAATTGAGAAAGAGCCTGGCCCTGGACGAGCGACATCGCCTTGATGCCGCCGTTCAGTTCGGCTCCACCCTGGCCACAGATGCCAAACAGCGTGCCTTCGAGGTTGGAAGCATGCTGGACGGCTTCAGGGATGAACTGGCTGACTTCGCGCGGGAGAACGGACAGCGCGCTGCAGCAGTTCAGCGGTTCCTGGCCGACGTGAGAAATGACATGCAGGCCGCCGCCGCTGCCTGGAGGGGGACGGCGCCCCAAGCGACCCACACTTTTCAACCTACGCCTCCCAAGCCCGGGAGAGGCAGAAACGACAAGGAGAAGGAGATACTGCACGTGGTGATGGGCCACCCCAGGGGGCTCAAACTCAGCCAGATCGGAAGCATGTTGAGAACCGATTGGAGAAGCCTCAACGCGCCGACTCGCAACCTGGTGGCCACCGGCAAACTCCGCAAGGCCAACAATCTGTATTTCAGCGTCTAGGGGCAACCACGAATGGCCGCCGCAACACGTCCCACAAGATTGGCGCGGTCGGGCATAGCCCAGGGCGACTCAGCGAGTCGCCCCTACATCCCCTGCGCGTTCTGCGGGGGGAGTGGAAGGGACCCCTTTGGACTCCTATCTCCGCTGGCCCTCTGCGGCGTCTGCCAGGGGAAGGGCCAGGTGAAACTACAGGAGCCAGCGGTGGAGTGCGCCTTCTGCTCCGGGACAGGGATTTACCCGCTGGGGAGCCGGCTCACCTGCACCGCCTGCGGAGGGAAGGGGGTGCTCACGGTTGCCGAGCCAAGGAGCGCCTGCCCTGAATGCCAGGGCACCGGAAAGGACCCACAAAGCGGAAGCGCCCTTTACTGCCTGCGCTGCCGGGGAGCCGGGGTGGTCCCCACAGCACCCTCTACCCCAGTTTCGAGTTTCAAGTTGCAAGTTTCAAGAACTCGGAAACTCAAGAACAGTGGGGAAGGTGTAGCACAGATGCGTCCAACAGGAAGACGCACCCGCCTTCTTGCTGGGCGGGCCTTTAGGTCTGCCACCATACGGGCACGGCATGCCGTGCCCCTACTCGAAACTCGCAACACGAAACTCGAAACTAAAAGATGAGGTGATGCAACGAGTGGTACAGGAGAAGGAAATTGCAACCGTATTGTCTCTAGAGCCAAGAGATGATTTCGTCGAGACACCCTACATCCGAGAGACGATGGAGAGGGCGATGGCCTATCTCCAGGCTGGCTTTCCCATTCATTTTCGAGGTGTAGCTGGAACAGGTAAGAGCACGCTGGCGATGCACGCCGCTTCCCAGTTGGGAAGGCCGGTAATGCTAATCCACGGCGACGATGAATTCTCGACCTCCGACCTGGTGGGGGGAGAATATGGGTGGCGGGCAAAGAAGGTGATTGACAATTTCATTCACTCCGTTCTGAAAACGGAGGAAGAGATGCACAAGTCCTGGACCGACAACCGCGTCACCATCGCCTGCGAGCGCGGCTTCACGCTCATCTATGACGAATTCACTCGCTCTCGCCCGGAGGCGAATAACGTCCTCCTCTCCATCCTGGAGGAGAAGATGCTGAACTTCCCCCGCGGCAGAGGGAGGTATGATGATCACCTGGAGGTGCATCCCGACTTCCACGCTATCTTCACCAGCAATCCACAGGAATACGCCGGAGTGCACAAATCCCAGGATGCACTCGCCGACAGAATGATCACCATTGATCTGGATTATCAAGACTACGAGACCGAGGTGGCGATCACCTGCGCCAAGAGCGGCATCCCCCAGCCCAATGCCGAAAGAATCGTGGGCCTGGTAAGGGACCTAAGGGAGAACCCCCATTATCCCTCCAAGCCCAGCGTCCGGGCAGCGGTGATGATCGCCAGAGTGCTGGCGAACAATAATTCCATCCGGGGGATCACCGACCCCCTTTTCCCAAGGATTTGCCTGGATGTGCTATCACCCAGAAGGTCAGAGGATGGCCAGAGCCAGAATGGGAGGGATAGAGCCAAAATGCTGCTGGAGAAGGCTATCGGCACCTATCGCCTGACATCCACAACCGTGCCCTTGCAGGAGGAGGTCTTCCCCAATGGATAGCCCAGCCCTTGGCAGCTTCGTCACCCCAAAGAGGGCCAGCGACGTAAGGGGCGCTACTATGCTCCCTGGTGCTAGCCAGATACTCTCTGCCAGCAACCGGAGGCTGCCTTTCCTGCTATTGCACAGGCTCAGCACCCAAAGACAGCACCTGGAGAAACATAAGGCCAGGGTTCAGCACTGCTCAGAGGCCATCTTGAAGAAGACGGCCCTCGTTGATTCCCAAATGGCCAGGCTGCTTGCCTCCCTTGGCATCGGTGGTTGTGAGTCGCCCAACCCCACGAAAGAAGCGCCAGCGCAGGCATCGCCCTGGCGGGGAATCAACCCTAGCCCCAAATTGAAAAGGGGCTCCCAACTGGAGTTAAAGGAGGTCAGACACCGCTATTGAAAGTCAAAGAGCAAGAACGGGATAGTAAGACGAGACTCAAACTGACCGACACCCATCTGGACGTTCTCCAAACCATCGAGGATGAAGGCGGCGAGACGAGAGTTTTCAGCATTGCTACGAGGCTGGGGATAAAGATTGATGCCGCCCGCAAAACCAGCACCGAACTGGCCGAGGAGGACTACCTTGACCTCTACCAGTCTGGGAAATGCGTCCTGTTGCCGAAGGGAGAAGAGGCGCTGGCCGCAAGGGGGAGGGTCTGAATGCCCAACAAGCGCGCTCAAGACAAGGAAGAGCAACTGGGGCCCACTCTTGACAGCCTTACCCACCGCCATGCCTTCAGTGCCTCCCTATACGGCGACCGACGAGAGGTCGAGGCTGCCATCGCCGAGTTGCGCAGAAGGCAGGCCGCCACCGGCCCCTTGCTTCCCCTGGAGGACTATGCGCTCCGCCGGGAGGCGGCAATCACGAGGAGGATGAGGGCAAAAGAACTCCGCTTCCTCTACAGGCTTCACGCCCGAGGCCGCCATGGGCAGGAGGAGGTTTGCCGCTCTGCAGTTTCTTTGCCCGGGCAGACGCAGACTGACGCGCCGACACCGGCCGCGGATAAACCCAATCAGCGCTTGAAGCAGAAGGGAGAAAACGATGAGAAGAGAGCCGCCGGTAGAGGTTGACCTTGGCCTGGGGGGTATTGCCAAGGGCCTCGGCAACTTCGTGCGGATTCTCTCCGAACTGGCGCAGACCACCGGAGGGGAGATAGTAAGGGAGAGGGAGTTCGAGGGCAGGGGAAGTCTGAAGGGCGTGAAGGGAGTTTACGGCTTCTCCGTGCGGGTCGCCGATGGCGGGCCTCCCCAGGTGCAAACCTTCGGCAACATCAAGCAGACGGAAAAAGGGGCTACCGTAGAGGAGGTCAGGGAACCTATGGTTGACGTCTTCCAGGAGAATGACACCATCCAGATAATCGCCGAATTGCCGGGAGTGGCCGCCGACTCGATCAACCTCGACCTGCAAGGCGACGTGCTCACAATATGCGCCGAGGAGGGCGACAGAAAGTACAGCAAGGAACTCCTTCTCCCCGCCAAAGTGGACCCTGCCTCCCTGGAGAAGACCTACCGCAACGGGATCCTGGAGATAACCGCCAGGAAGGCATCGGCGGAGACCACTTAGGCCGATGTCCAACGAGAAGCCCATCACCTTGCGCGTCGGTGAGTCTCTCCCCAAGGATGTCGGCAGGGGCATCGTCAGGATGGACCCCAAAGACATCGCCGCCCTCGGCATAGGCGTTGGAGACGTGGTGGCAGTCAAGGCCGGCAGGGAGACCGCCGCCAAGGCCATGCCCACCTTCCCGCAGTTCAGGGACAAGGGCGTCATCCAGATGGATGGCATCATCCGCGAGAACGCGGAAGTGGGGCTCGACGAGAAGGTCAGAGTGAGCAAAGCCGGCCACGCGCCGGCCTCGTCAATAGCGCTTCGCCCGTTGACGCTATCCGCCGCCAGGGGAGAGAGGGACAACAAATACATCTCTCGCCTGCTGGAAGGGCTGCCAGTCTGCCAGGGCGACCGAGTGCGAGCGAACCTCTTCGGCGCCAAGTCCCAGGACTTCTCCGTGCTGGAAACCGCCCCGAAGGGCATCGTCCTGGTGACGCCGGAAACCACCCTCAGGATCCGGCACGAGGAAACAGCGTCCCTCCATCGAGAGCGCATCTCTTACGAGGACATCGGAGGACTTCACCGCGAGATACAGAGGGTGAGGGAGATGATCGAACTCCCTCTGAAATACCCGCAAATCCTTCAGCGCCTCGGCATTGAGGCGCCCAAGGGCGTCCTGCTCCTTGGGCCTCCGGGAACCGGCAAGACCCTCATCGCCAAGGCGGTGGCCAACGAGACCGATGCTCACTTCACCGCCATCAGCGGCCCAGAGATAATTCACAAGTTCTACGGCGAAAGCGAAGCCAGACTCAGAAACATCTTTGAGGAGGCGGGAAAGAACGCCCCCAGCATTATCTTCCTGGACGAGATAGACGCCATCGCCCCCAAGAGGGAGTCCGTCATCGGCGAGGTGGAGAAGCGCGTGGTTGCACAACTCCTCGCGCTCATGGATGGCCTCTCCGACAGGGGCCAGGTGGTCATCATCGGCGCCACCAACATCCCCAATGCCCTCGACCCGGCGCTCCGCCGCCCGGGCAGATTCGACAGGGAAATCTCCATCGGCGTCCCGGACAAGGCAGGCAGGCTTGAAATATTGCAGATTCACACCCGCGGCATGCCCCTGTCCGAAGACGTGGATTTGGCGCACATCGCCGGAGTAACCCACGGCTTCGTCGGTGCCGACCTCGCCGCCCTGGCCAGGGAGGCGGCTATGGTCTGCCTCAGAACCATCCTGCCGGACATTGACTTCCAGACCGATTCCATCCCCTACGAGAAGGTCATGGCCCTTCAGGTGACCATGCCCCACTTCCTTGAGGCCTTGAAGGAGGTCGAGCCATCCGCCACCAGAGAGGTCTCCGTGGAGGTACCCAATGTCTCCTGGAGCCAGGTCGGCGGCCTCGAGGGCCTCAAAGAAGAACTCACCCAGGCTATCGAGTGGCCGCTGCTTTATCCCGACCTCTTCCAACACACCAACACGTCGCCTCCCAAAGGACTCCTTCTCTTCGGCCCACCGGGAACCGGCAAAACTCTGCTCGCCAAAGCCCTCGCCACCGAGTCCCAGGTCAACTTCATCTCCATCAAAGGCCCCGCCCTCCTTTCCAAGTGGGTGGGCGAATCAGAGAAAGGAGTTCGCGAACTGTTCAAGAAAGCGCGCCAGACCTCGCCGTGCATTCTCTTCTTCGATGAGATAGACGCCCTCGCCCCCCACAGGGGCGGTGGCGCAGATTCCCACGTCACCGAAAGGGTCATCTCCCAACTCCTCACCGAGATGGACGGCATCGAGGAACTGAGGGGAGTGGTGGTGCTGGCAGCCACCAATCGCCTCGACCTCGTTGATCCCGCGCTCCTTCGCCCCGGCCGCTTCGACCTGCTTCTGCAAGTCCCGCCGCCTGACGAGAGGGCACGACTCGAAATCCTGCGCGTTCACACCCGTGGCAAGCCGCTCGACGACTCCGTGAACCTGGAGGCAGTGGCGCAGCACGAACTCCTCGGCGCCGAAATCGAGGCGCTCTGCCGCAAGGCATCCATGCTCGCCATCGCCGAGTTCCTCCAGAGGAAGAACCGGCAGCCGGAACTGGACATCTCGCAACTAGTCCTCTCCGATTCGCACTTCCAGGCCGCCCTCTCCCAATTCTCAGGGCGGGCCCCCTCTGAAACCCGCCCCCTGCGCTCTGCACGTCGCAAATCGGAGGTGCGCTGAATGCCCGCCTCCCCTCTCAATAGAATCTACGTTTACTGCGTTACCTCGGCCGTTGACGGAGACCGCTTCCCCGTGGCCGGCATTGGGGGCATCGGCGATACGCCCTACGCCATCGCCGAAAAGTCTTCGGGCGCCCAAAACCCAGACCATGGCGCTGGCACCCTGGCGGCGGTAGCCAGCGACGTTCAAGACGACGTCCCCAACATCACCAAGGAAATACTCATGTCCCACCAGAGGGTGCTGGAGGAAGTCATGAAGGAACACACCGTACTGCCGGTAGCCTTCGGCAGCGTCTGCAACACCCCCGATGTAGTCCGACGCTTCCTCCGCCACAACGGCGACGCCATCCGGGACAATCTGAACCACGTCGTCCACCGCATCGAACTGGGCCTCAAGGTGTTCTGGAACCTCGAGGCCATACTGAAGGAGGTCGCCGAGCAGGACCAAGAGGTGCTCCGGCTCAGGCGGCATCCCCGACTCACCTCCCTCCCCGACCAGGTCGAAGCCGGAAAGACGGTCGAGGCCGCCCTTCAGCGCCGCAAGGAGTCTTACGTGGACGAGATCATCTCTCATCTCGCCAACATCGCCGCCGACCACTGCCTTAACGAAGAACTCACCGACGAAATGGTCCTCAACGCCGCCTTCCTCGTTGACAAGAACCATGAGGCACACTTCGACAACGCCATCGGCAGCCTCGGCGAGAGGCACAAGGATCATCTCCAGTTCCTGTACAGCGGCCCCTGGCCGCCATACAACTTCACCCACCTGGCCCTTTCTTCCGTCAATGCTCCAACAGCCAAGGAGGAGGAAAACGATGCTCCTGATAGATGACCTTCTTCTCGCCCCTGCCAGGGGGCTCCTCTCCGTCTTCAAGGCAATCCACGAGCAGGTGGAGACCGAACTCCACGACCAGAGTCGCCTGCGCCAGGAACTTTTCCTCCTCCAACGCTCGCCCACTCCTGACCAGGCCCACCGCGAGGCCCTGGAGGCGGCCCTCCTCTCCGCCCTCGTCTCAGCAAGAAAGAGGTCTCAGACATGACCGAACCCCCTCCCGCCGCCAGCAGTGAAAGGCTGCCATCTGAGGCCCCTACGGTTAACTCGGCACTCAGCGCTCCGCACTCAGCACCCCCCTTCGACGTTGCTCAGGGTGGTGAGCCTGTCGAACCACAGAACCCCGGCCTCTACCTCTATTGCGTAACCCCAGCGGACTCCCTTGACCTCCCTCCTTTTCGGCCACCCGTCCGCCTGGTTCCCTGCGGCTCCGTCTCCGCACTGGTCAGCGACACCCCGCTGACCGAGTTCTCCCAAGACAGCCTCGCGGCGCACCAGAACGACCCTGCCTGGCTTGAGGAGAGGGTCTTGGGCCATGACTCCGTCATCCGTGCGGCCATGAACCGCGCTGCCATCATCCCCTTTCGCTTCGCAACAGTCTTCATCTCAGAGGAGGCACTGCTCGATTTTCTCACCCAACGGCAGGCGCCTCTCATCCGACTCCTGGTGAGATTCACCGCCCGCCAGGAGTGGGGAGCCAAACTCTTCTTCCGCCCCGGAGCCTTCCGCCCCTCGCCAAATACCACCGCCCCTGAGGCCGCCCCGGGCCGCGCCTATCTCCTCCAGAAGAGCCGGCAGCACCTTGCCAGAGAAGAAGCCGAAAGCGAGGTTGCCGCCAGGGCTGTCGAACTCCACCGCTCCCTCTCTTCGCACGCCGTCTCATCCCTCCTGCACGATCACCGCGCCTACTCCCCCAATGACCCCGCATTGCTGCTCATCTGCTCCGCCTCCTACCTCATTGACACCGACTCCCTGCCTCGCTTTCTCGAAGCCGCTGACCGCTTCGCCGCCGCCGTCGCCCCCGCCTTCCGCGTGACCGTCTCCGGACCCTGGCCGCCGTATTCGTTCGTCTCACTCGAGGACGGCGAGGATGTCTGATTCCACCCTGCCGCAGAGGGAGGTAACGCTCCTGGAAGTCCTCGAGCGGGCCCTCAACAAGGGCGTCGTCATCGTTGGAGACCTTACCATTTCCGTCGCGGGAGTTGACCTCATCTACCTCGGGCTTCGGCTCCTGCTTTCATCCGTCGAGACGATGGAGCAAGCCCGCTTTGCTCCGCTGCCCGACCATGCCGCCGCCCATCTGCCCCTTGCCTGACGGAGGTGAAGAATGTCGTCCCTCTACCTGTACGGCTTCCTGAAGTCCGAGGAAGAAATCGAACTGCCCCTCTCGGGACTGGCGGATGAGCCCCTTTATCCCGTCTCTTGCCAGGGCATCGCCGCCGCCGTCAGTTTCTTCTCCGGCCGCGTCGTGTCGCCCACCGAGACAAACCTGATGGCCCACGAAGGCGCTCTTGAACTCATCATGGACCAGCATGCCATCCTTCCCGCCAGGTTCGGCGCCCTTCTCCCCAATGAACGCGCCGTTCAGTCCCTCATCTCCCGCCATCGGCACGACCTGGAATCCAACCTCTCCCTGGTTGAAGGCAAGGCCGAATTCGGAGTCAAGATCCTCTGGACGCCGCCCAGCCCCGATCCTGACTGCAAACTCGCACAGCCTCCTGTTTCAGTCCCAAGCGGCGCCGCTGCCCGGCATTCCGCCTCTTGCACCCCGACCCCCTTCCCCGGCACCCAGTATCTGCTCACCCGCCTTCGCCGGGGGCAGCAGGGCCAACACGTCGCCGCTCAAGCCGGCCAACTCCTCCTCCTTGTAGATGCGGCGCTTGACCCTCACGCCTCTCTGAAGCGCGCCTGCCTCCTCCCTTCGGCCCGAATGCTCCTCAATGCCGCCTACCTCATCCCCAGAGAGGAAACCGCAGCCTTCAAGCGCGCTTTCTATCAACTCAAAGACTCTAACCCGTTCCTCAAGTTCCTCCTCAGCGGCCCATGGCCGCCTTACAACTTCGTCTCCGTTGCGCTGCAGCCACCCTCGCTCGACCCTTCTCCTTTGCTCAACGCCATAAGCCAGGCCGCCGCCTCTTCCCTGTGCCACCTGACCGCAAAAGGAGCACTATCGTGAGCACCATCGAGGCCGATCCCGACACCCTCAAGGAGTTTCACGAGGTCATGCGGGCAACCGTCGCTCCCTCTCCTCCCCAACTCGAAATCCACAAGGACAAGGTCGAGGCAGGCCTGGCCAGACTGGTGCTGACCGTCATCGAACTGCTCCGCCAACTCCTGGAGACACAGGCCATCAGGAGAATGGAGGCAGGCTCCCTGTCCGTCCAGCAGGTAGAGGACATGGGGGAGACCTTCCTAAAACTCGAACGGAAGATGGAGGAATTGAAAGCCCATTTCGGCCTTCAGGACGCGGACTTGAACCTCGACCTGGGCCCCCTGGGCAACCTCATGTGAGATAGCCGACCATGCACTTAACGCTCCGGACCTCTGGAACATCAACCACCCGCGCCCCGAGCCTGGAGCCTCATAAGGAAAGGAAATGCCAATGCCACCCCAGATAGCCCACGCAGTTCAGGCCACCAACCTCGCCGACATCCTCGAAAGGGTGCTGGACAAGGGCATCGTTATCGCCGGCGATATCCGGGTCCAGGTGGCCGACATAGACCTGCTCACCATCAAGATACGCCTCCTGGTCGCCTCCGTTGACAAGGCCAAGGAGATGGGCATTGACTGGTGGCAGACTGACCCCTACCTTTCCTCTCGCGCCGCCTCCTCGCCACTGAAGGGCGAGCACCCAGGCAAAAGCATGTTTGCCTCTGGCCGGCCCACGGGGCGGGCGGACTTGACAGACTAGAGCCGTCCCAGACAGAATAGGGGGGTATGGGGCGTTACGCTAGGAATTTGTCTCTGCCAGAAAAGTTAGGCGCCTGTCTTGCCGGGCCGCCTCCCTTGAAGGAGACGCCGGCCCCGCGCCGCTATTCGGCATGGGGAAACGTCGGACCTTCTGCCTCGCCCCTGTCACCTGCGGCAACGGTCTGCGCGAACCTTAACCCGCGCCGCTAATCCCTTCATCCTCAAAGGAGCAGACAATTGCGATCCCTAATCGTCCTTCTGTCGGTATCCCTAATGCTGTGGCTCTCCTCAGCGGTGCCTGCCGTCGAGGTCCCCGCAACTGGGTCGCCACAGCCCGCGCAATCCACTTGCCCCGCGCTCGCCAGCGACGGTGTCACTGTCGGGCAGGCCGTGCCGGCGGGTGAGGCCCAGGGCAGTGAGCCCGCCCGTGCGGCGGGTCAAGCCGCCTGCCCCGCCGCCTGTCCCAAAGTCCAGGCGCTAGAAGCGGAGGTTGCCTCCCTCAAGGAGCAACTCCGGCTCTGGGGCGATAGAGGCAGGGTTGACCTCGTCGAAGCCATCATTCTGCAGGAGAACCCCTCCATCCCCTTCCAGCCCCGCCGGGACATGGCCAAAACCTTTGTCAAGACGGCTGACAAACTGGGCATCCCCTTCCTCGCCGGAGTGGCCATAGCCGATGTGGAGAGCAACTTCTCCAACAGCCAGGTCGGCCGCCACGGCGAGTCTTCCCTCATGCAGATCCTCCCCCTGCCGGGCCGCCCGACTTGTGCCCAACTCCGCGCCGACCCCGACCTCGCCATCACCTGGGCGCTGGAGAACTGCTTCTCCCCCGCCTACCACCAGGCCGCCACAGCCGGCAAGTCCGTGGACGAGGCCCTGAAGGCAGCACTGAGGAATTACAACGACCACGACTCCTACGTGGACAAGGTGTATCAGCGATACCTCTGGATGAAGGGCTTCGAAGCAAAGGGACTCTACGGCTGGGACTGATTACCCACCACCGCGGATTTGCGCGGACTCAAGGAGATTACGCGGATTCCAGATACTGCCTAATCGGCGCTAATCCGTGCGAATCCGCGTAATCCGCGGCCTCCGTTCAAATCAGAGCCCCACATCCATCTTCTCTGCCAGGCCGTAGTAATCCGCCAGGGCCAGCACCCGCCTCCGCACCCCATCCAGGTGCTCCGCCGCATCGGGCTCGGAGAACAGCACTCGCCGGTATTCTGGTATCAGGTGCGGGTAGAATCGCTCCAGGCAGCGCAGCACGCTCGGCCAGACCTGTGGCCGCAGGTTCAACTTGTCCACGTAGATGTGCGTCAAGGGCAAAGCCGCAACACCACGGAACAGCGCCTCCAGGTTCTCTTCCGTGTCCGACAGGAAAGGCATCAGCGGGCCGAAGAAGGCCCAAACCTCGATGCCCCTTTCGCTAGCCTCCTCGAGAGCCCTTATCCTCTCCTGAGAAGGGGAAGAGGCCAGTTCGATGCGCCGCCGCAACTCTTCGTCCAAAGTGGTGATGGTCATGCCGACCGACACCCCCGGACAACCCGCCATCACATCGAAGTCCCTCGCCACCAATGTGCTCTTCGTCAGGATGGACACTGTGAACTCATTCCGAATCAGGATCTCCAGGCAGCGGCGTGTCAACCGGTATTTCTCCTCCAACGGCTGCCAGCCATCGCAGACCGAACTGACGAACACCTTCCCGCGCGGCTTGCGGGCCGCCTCCTTCGCCAGCACCTCCGGCGCGTTCACCTTCACGTCCACGAATTGCCCCCACGGCTCCTTGTGGCCGCTGAAACGCCTCATGAACCGGGCGTAGCAATAGACGCACCCATGCAGGCAGCCGGTGTAGCAATTGACGCAGTAGTCGCCGATGCCCGACTTATTGAGGACCGACCTGCAGGTTGTCTCCTTTATTATTGTGGCCACGTTCCAACCCCTTACCCGACCGGATAATCCTCTGAAGATACAATGACAAACGGAAGGATAACAGTTGGGAAAAACCAGGTAAAACCTTGATTTCAAACTTGCCTGCTTTCCGATAACTGCCGCTGGAAGGGGCGGGTTGCCTTGAGCCTTGGGCCTTAAGCCTTAGGCCTTGTATCAATAACTATAACAATTGTAAAAGAAATTAGAACAATACAATAGTAAGACAAGCCCTGAGTCTTATGGACAAGATGCGGCGCAAGAGACACCAGGAACTCTACGACGGGGTGGGACACGTTTCTTCCCAAGAGGCGCTACAGGCACTGGATACCGCCGCTTGTTTCGTCGAGGATATCTCAGAACTCCTCGGCCTCTAGCCCACCCCGCCGGCACGGCTCTCGTGCCCCCATCTCCCGGCGGGGTGCGAAAGGGGCGCAGGGGGGGTGAGGGTGTAGGCGTGTGAAACCGTATCCTTTACACCTCCGTTGACTTGGTTGCCTCGCCTGCCGTATGAACTCCGAACACGCCAGCCGGAGCCAGACCCTTTGTGGAATACGTGGCGTGAACCATGGCCCTGAACTTCGGCAGTTGGCTCGCGAAGAGCGAGGCCCCCAGGATGCACGTCGCGCCGCCCAGCAGTATGGTGTTCGGCGCCCCCAGCATGTTGGCCAAACCGCCGGCCAGAAGGCTGCCGAAGGGCGCCACGCCCATGAAGGCCATCCCGTAGAAGGCCATCACCCGCCCGCGTTTATCGTCATCCACAATGGTCTGCAGGGCCGTGTTGCTCGACGCCATCTGCACCATCATTCCGAAACCGGTGAACAGCATCAAGGGCAGGGAAAGCCATACGTAAGTTGACCGGGAAAAAGCGATGAGCCCAGCGCCAAAGATGCAGCCGGCAACCGGAATTATCTTCCCCAGGCCCAGCACGCTTCTTCTTGAGGCGAGATAAAGAGCGCCCACCAGAGCGCCGGTCCCTACCGACGCCATGAGAAAGCCGAGGGTATGAGGGCCGCCGTGAAGAATCTTCTTCGCAAAAACCGGCATCAATACCTGATACGGCATTCCCATCAGACTGACCAGTCCAAGATACAACACGATTGACCTGATTGGCACAGAATTGAAGACGTACAAGAACCCTTCCTTCAACTCGCGCAGAACGCGGCTCCGATGCGGCGCCCGCCGCACGGCGGGTGTGATCCTCATGGCCAGCAAGGCCACGATGACCGCAACATAACTTATCGCGTTAAGGAGAAAGCACACTCCCTCGCCTGCAGCGCCTATCAGGATTCCCGCGACCGAGGGCCCCACCAGCCGCGCGCCATTCACCATCGAGGAGTTCAATGCTATGGCATTGCCCAGATCATCTCTCTTCTCGATCATCTCCACCACAAACGCCTGCCGCGCCGGCATATCGAAGGCATTCACAAACCCAAGGCACATGCCCAGGAGCACGATGTGCCAGACCGCGACAACGCCGCCCATAACGAGCACCGCCAGGACCCCAGCCTGCAGCATGGCCAGGGTTTGAGTTACGACCAGAATGCGATGGCGGCTCCACCTGTCCACCAGCACCCCGGCTATGGGCGCAACGATAAGGGTGGGGATTTGGCTCGCGAATCCAACTACGCCCAGCAAGAACGCTGAACCGGTCAGGCGATACACCAACCAACTCATGGCAATTCGCTGCATCCACGTGCCGATGAGGGATATGCCTTGCCCGCCGAAGAAAAGGCGATAGTTCCTGTGTCGCAGGGCCCGGAAGACCCACGCCAGTTGTTCTCCCCTCTTAGCCATGGATTGCCGGTGTGCCGCCTATGCCTCCATGGCGATTCCCGTCGGCCAGGACACTACTCGTAGCGCAACGCCTCGATTGGATCCAGGCGCGATGCCTGGCGGGCGGGGTAGAAGCCGAAGAACACGCCGACAATCGCCGCAAACCCAAACGACAGGAGGATGGACGAAGGGGAAACCAATGCGTTCCAGCCCGTCATGCGGGCAAGCACCCAGGATCCAACCACCCCCAGTAGAACTCCCAGCGTTCCGCCCAGGAGGGAGAGCACCATCGCCTCCACCAGGAATTGCAGTTGGATATCAAGGCGTCGCGCTCCCATTGCCATGCGGATGCCGATTTCGCGCGTCCGTTCGGTTACGGACACCAGCATGATGTTCATGATGCCAATGCCTCCCACCAGCAGGGACACGCTGGCGATGCCGGCCAGCAACAAAGTGAAGACCTGGCTCGCCTGTGCGACCATCTCTATGAACTCGGCCTGGTTACGAATCATGAAGTCGTCGTCGGTGCCCTGGGCAAGACGGTGCCGCTTGCGGAGGACCGCCGTCATTTCCTTGGTTGCTTCAACCGTGAGGTCCATGCTGCGCGCCTCGGCGCCGATCATGCGAACGTACAACATACCAAAGACACGCTTCATGGCCGTCGTTATCGGGATGATTATCTGGTCGTCCGGATTCCCGAACGGCCCGCCGGCTCCTTTCGTCGTGAGAAGCCCTACAACGTCGAACGGGATTCCTCTGACGAGAATGGACTTCCCCACCGCCGAGTCTTTGCCGAAGAGATTACCGGCAGTGGTACTGCCGATAACCGCAACCCTTTTCTGCTCCACGACGTCACGCTCCGTGAAGAACTTGCCCTCCTGCACGCTGAAGTTGCGCACACTGGGGAAGTCCGGCGTAGTGCCAAGAATGGTCGTGTTGGTGTTCTGGTCGTGGTATTTCACCTGAGCATTTCGACTGACTTCAGGCTCCGTCTTGAGCACCGCAGGGCACTTCTGCGCGATGGCCTCTGCATCCTCCAACGTCAGGCTCTGAACGCTGCCAATGCCGCCCCTCACCGCTCCCTGCCGCGTTTGGCCCGCCATCACAACCAGGACGTTCGTTCCCATCCGCTGGATTTGGTTAATCGTCTTTTGGCTGGCGCCCCGGCCGATGGCAAGCATCGTAATCACCGCCGACACGCCGATGATCACGCCCAGCATCGTCAGCGCCGAGCGCATCTTGTTTGCGGTCAACCCCTCGAGGGAGACCAAAATGCTATCCAGCAGGTTCATGTCGTTTCCTCCACCGGCATTGTCGCCAGTTCACTGCGCGCATCCACCGGCTCTTCAACGCGCTCATCCGACACGATGTGCCCATCCCGGAAGCCGATAATGCGCTGCGCGTGGTGCGCAATGTCCACCTCGTGGGTCACAATCACCACCGTCTTCCCGGCGGCGTGCAAATCCCGGAAGATGGCCATGATCTCCATGCTGGTGTGAGTGTCTAGATTGCCGGTGGGCTCGTCTCCCAGAATAATGACCGGATCGTTGACGAGGGCACGGGCAATTGCGACCCGCTGCTGTTGTCCGCCGGAGAGTTCGTTCGGCTTGTGATACATCCGATCGCCCAGCCCGACTCGCTCCAGAGCCTCCTTCGCCTTCTGTTCCACATTCGTCGCGCCGGGGTTGTACAGCAGCGGCAGCATCACCTGGCGATAGGCTGCACGCCGCGGGATCAGGTTGAAAGTCTGGAAGACAAACCCGATCTTCCGGTTTCGCACCTCCGCCAATTGGTCATCGCTTAAGTTGCTGACTTCCCGGCCGTCAAGGAGATACCTGCCTTCCGTCGGCCTGTCCAGACAGCCCAGGATGTTCATGAACGTTGACTTGCCGGAGCCAGATGGCCCCGTTATCGCCACGAACTCCCCGGCAGCGATCTCCACCGACACGCCCCCGAGCGCGTGGACCGAGACATCCCCCATGTGGTAGGTCCTATGCAGGTTCGTCACCACTATCATCTTCCTACCTCGTTCCTAGCGAAGTCAACGCATGCCGCCCATGGGCCCCATTCCGGGTGGCGGGCCACCTGAGGAGCCGCGGCTGCCCTGGCTGCCTGGTGGGGTTGCCGCCGGTGTCTTGCTCGGCTGCAGCACCGCAGTCACAACTTCCTCCCCTTCTCCGAGGCCGCTGGTGATCTCGCTGCTGTCGTTCCCGGCCAGGCCCACCGTTACCGTTCGCGTAACTTGCTTCCCGTTCTCGAGAATGCTTACGGTGGTGCCTTGACCCGTCTCCTTTACCGCCTCACTGGGCACCACCAGCACGTTGTCCTTCCGCTCAATCACGAAATTGCAGATGGCGTTCATGGCCGGCTTCAGCACGCGCCCCGTGGGGGCAACATCCACCGTGACTGGAACGGTGGTAACGTTCTGGTCAACCACGGCCTGGGGAGCGATCTTGGCCACCGTCCCCTGGAACTTGTCGTCAGGATAAGCGTCAATCGTGATGTCAACCGGCTGGCCCACCTTGATCTGGGCGATATCCGTCTCGTCAAGATTCACCAGGACTTGCATCTGCGTCACATCGGCGATGTCCACGATCGCAACGCCGGCGCCGGACCCACCGATTGACGACCGCCCAGCGGTAACGATGCCGCCCGCCTCGACGTATTTCTTCACCACTACGCCGTCGCATGGGGAAACGATGGTAGTGTAATCCACCTGCGTCTGCGCGTTCTGCACCGTCGCCTTGCTGCGATCCGCCTGCGCCTGCGCCTGAACGAGCGCTTCGCGCTTCATCCTCTCCTGATAAGCGCCCGCGTTCGCCGAGTCCAGCGAGGCTTGCGCCTGCTTCAATGAAGCGCGCGCCGCCTCGACGTCCTGTTTCTTCAAGCCGTCCTGGACGCGGTTCGCCAGGGCAGTGTCCAATGCCGCCTGAGCCTGGTCAACCCTTGCCTGGGCGGAGCGGAGATCCTGGTCTGTCTCGCCCTTCACCGTGTCCCATTTGCTCTTCGCGCCGGCCAACTGCGCCTTGGCGGAGTCGCGCTGCTGCTGGGCGGCGTCCACCTGGCTTTGTGCGACGTACCCCTGTGCCAGCAGCGCGTGTTGCCGCGTCAACTCTTTCTCCGCCTGATCGTAACCGGCCTGCGCCTGGTCGTACCCCGCCTGCGCCGCCGACAACTTTTGCGGAGTCAACGCCGCCTTGGTCTGGTCGCGCGAGGACTGCGCCGCGGCCAGGTTGCTCTCCGCCTGTTTGATCGCTGCATCCGTCAACTGCGGCTGGATTTCCGCCTGCGTCTCCGCCTGCGCCATCCGCTGCGTCGCCGCGTTCACCGCTTCCGTAGCAGCGCGAATGTTGGCCTCAGTCTGCAACTTCTGCATGGCCTGGTCCTGCGTGGCCTGCTGCACCCTCGACAGCGCCCCCTTGTAATCCGCCTGCGCCTGCTGCAAACCGCTCAGGGGGTCTCTCGAATCAATGCGAGCGATCAACTGGCCGGCCTTGACGGCGTCTCCCTCGTCAACCGTCAGTTGAATCACCTCTCCTCCGACGTTGGACTTCACTTCCACCGTGTGTGGCGCCTGCAGCGTGCCATTCGCCGAGACGCTGGTAGTCACGGTGCCGCGTGTCACTTTCACCGTGTGGATGATCGGCTTCTGGTCGCTGTTCCGTCGGTGACGAACAGCGGCGACGCCCCCCACCGCCACCACAAGCACCAGCACAATAATCCCAATTCTCCGCTTGCTCCTCATTTCAATTCCCCTTGCTTCCCGATCGCATACTGTAGTTGCGCCATTGACGTGTAGTAGTCATACCGCGCCTGAACGGCGTTGCTCTGCGCGGTGACTACCTGCGACTGAGCGTTCAGCAAATCCAGCGTGATCGCCAGCCCCTGCTCGTACCTGCCTCTTTGTGCATCGTAGTTCTTCTGCGCCGCCTTCAGGCTCAGGTCGGTCGCCGCCAGCCGCTCCCTCGCGTTCGTGAGGTTGAGGTAGGCTTGCTGCACCTGCGCCTCGATGTCCTTCTCCAACTGCGCGGCCTGCAGTTCCGCGCTGGAAAGGCCGGCCCGCGCCTGGTCGTACGCCGCGCGGTTTGCGCCGCCGTCGAAGAGCGCATAAACGATGCCGCCGGTGATTGTCAGGCTGTGCGAACTGCCGTCGCTCAGGCTCTGTCCGAACTGGCCGGAGACAACCGGGCGCGGCCGGAACACGATCTTCGCCGACTGCACCGAAGAACGAGCCGCCTCCACGCTCGCCCCCGCCCCCTGCACGTCCGGACGATTGGCAAGGGCAACCCTGGCGTAGTCCTCCAGCGGAACCGGTTCCGTCGCCGCCGGCTCGGCGACGTCCTGAACGGAAAAGCCGGCCTGAGGCGGCAGACCCATGACGTTCTGCAGTTTGATTGCGCTGGTCAGCACAGCATTCTTGGCGGACAATTGACTCACGCGGGCGGTAGCCAACTGGGCTTCCACGGGTAGCACGTCCACCGGCGCGGCAGAGCCGACATCAATCTGCGCCTGCACCATCGCCCGCTGTTCCTCGAGATACTTCACCTGCGCCTCTTGCACGTCGGCGAGTTGCCGAGCCTGTAGCAAGGCGAAGTAACTGCTCGTGACGTTGAACGTCACCGTCTGCTCGGTCCGCTGCAGGCTGAATGTGCTCTGCGCCACCCCCGCTCGCGCGCCGCGCACCTGCGCCTCCCGCAGGCCCCCGTCATAGAAGTTTTCCGACACATTCACTGACGTGCCCTGGAGCTGCCCAGCGCCAAGACCCGACTTCACCAGAACCCTGTTGTCCTGCACGCTGACCTGCGGGTAGTAGTTGCTCTTTGCGCTTCTCTCACGTCCCCGCGCACTTTCCAGTCCGTTTTGCCCCACGAGAACGTCAATCTGCCGCTGCAACGCTATCGCGATGCAGTCCTGCAGCGACAAACTCGGCGGCGCGGCTTCGTCCCCCAGCGCAGCGGTCAGCCACGATAGAGTCAACGCCATTGCCAACGCCACGAACCACTTCCACTTCACCAGCATAACCGTCCTCCTCGCTGCGTCTTTGTTCATACAACCCTCTCCGCCGGCGCCGCCCCGAAGACCGAGCGCAGCAAGTCCATCGCCTGCATGACCATCGCCCGCTCGCTTGCCGACAGCGGCGTCAGCATTTCCCCCAGGTAGCCCACAGCCTCCCTGCGCACCGATTCCAGAACCGCTTCTCCCAGGTCAGTCAGCGCCAGAACCACGCACCGTCTGTCGGCGGCACTGACCTCCCGCGTGATATATCCCCGCTCCACCAACCCATCAATCAACTTGGACATTGAGGGAAGGCTCGACCCACAATGCTTCGCAAGCGATGAGAGCGAGGCGCCCCGATGATCCTTGAGGAACATCAGCGCACCAAATTGGTGCATCGGCACCTCCCCCTCGTGCCGCTTGTGCATCTCGGTGCCGATGCTGCGCATGACCAGCGGAATCGTCTCCATCACCAGCCCCGCACATTCCCTTGTCGCCTCGTCAACCATTACTTTCACCTCGCAATCATTGCACAATGCCATAGTTGCATAGTGAAAGTATATCTCCCTCCCCAACCGCCTGTCAAGGGAATTTCCGCTTCTGCACACTGCAACGCGTTTCGTACAGGACATTTCAAGAGTCCTGGGCGTTTAGGCCGGCGCCGCTTGGATCGTCGCTGCGCCCGCCGGACGGCGGGCGGCCAGGCCGGAACTTCACTTTCGCCCAGCCCCCCTATCCCCGTCCGCTATCACGCCAAAACTGTCCGCGCTGGCCTTATAATCGAATGGGGGTGTGATGCCTTGAAGAAACAGACATTGACGATGAATGGCCTTCCCGACGCTCGGGAAACGGAGCAACTTCTCCTCGAGAACCAGGCGCTCAGGGAACGACTCCGAAGGACAGAGGAGAGCCTCAGGAGAATGCAGCAGGGGATAGTCGAAGCCACCCTTAACCTCCACGCTGCCATGAAGCAGTTCAAAAACGCTCAGGCCCAACTCATCCACTCCGAGAAGATGGCCGTCATCGGTCAGTTGGTCAGCGGCGTGGCCCACGAACTCAACAATCCCCTCACCACCGTGCTCGGCTATGGTGAACTGCTGCTCGGGCAGACTCTCGACGACGCCGTGAAAGTGAAACTGGAGAAGATTTACTCCGAGGCCCAGAGGGCTGCCAGGATCGTGCAGAACCTACTCTCCTTCGCCAGGAAGCATAAGCCCGAGAAGACTCTCGTCCAGATAAACGAACTCCTTTCCAACGTCCTGGAACTCAGAGCCTACGAGTTCAAGGTCAACAACATCCACCTGGAGACCCACCTCGACCCTTGCCTCCCCTTGACGGTCGCCGACGGCTACCAGTTGCAGCAGGTGTTCCTCAACATAATCACCAATGCCGAGCAGGCCATCCTGGCCAACGGGAAGGAAGCCAGCATAACCGTTGCTACAAGCGCCATTCCTTCCCCCGCCGACGACGTCTCCCCTCAGAAGCGCCACGGCAGCATACGCGTTGACATAACCGACGACGGCCCGGGCATACCCGAGCCCTGCCTCGACCGCATCTTCGACCCCTTCTTCACCACCAAGCCTGTGGGTCATGGCACCGGGCTCGGCCTCTCCATTTGTTGTGACATCATCAACAATCATGGCGGCACCATATCTGTCACCAGCCCCCCAGAAGGAGCAGACAAGGGCACCCGTTTTTCCCTCCAACTGCCTGTCACAAAACTTTCCGAACAAAACCGTCCCCCAGACGATTAAGGAAGGAGATGCAGGCCAGGATACTTGTCGTTGACGACGAGGAGACGATACGGGAGCTGCTCGACGACACGCTCTCGCAGGAAGGGTACGAATGTCTGACCGCTGCCGGCGTTAACGAAGCCGTGGCCAGATTGGATCAGCAATCCTTCGACCTCGTTATCTGCGATATCAAGATGCCGGGCAGAAGCGGCCTCGAACTCCTTCAAATCATAAAAGAGAAATACCCCGATACCGCAACACTTATGGCCACAGCCGTGGCTGAACTTACCCCTGCCATCGAATCCCTGAAGATGGGCGCTCACGATTACCTCGTAAAACCCTTCAATCTGTCCGAGATCGCCATCAGCGTAAAGATGGCCCTCCACGCAAACCAACTGGAGAGAGAGAACAGGGAATACCAACTCCACCTGGAGGAGAGGGTAAAGGAACAGACTCAAGCCATAAGGGAGACGTTCCTGGGCGGGATTCGTGCCCTGATAGAGGCCCTTGAAGCCAAGGATGAGTACACCCGGGGACATTCCCAGCGGGTTGTCGGCCTCTGCCAGGCCGTGGCGCGGACCCTCGCCCTCAGCGACGGAGAAGTAGAGAATATCTCCCTCGCCGCGCAATTGCACGACATCGGCAAAATAGGCGTCAAAGACGCCGTCCTCAACAAGCCGGCCTCCCTCACCCCGGAAGAACACGCCCACGTCCTCAGCCACGTCCTGCTGGGAGAGAAGATCCTCCGCCCCATCCTCAGGGAGGACGACATCCTCGCCATGGTTAGATACCACCACGAGCACTGCGACGGAACCGGCTTCCCAGACGGCTTGCAGGGAGAGCAGATCCCCCTCGGAGCCAGGATCCTCGCTGTCGCCGATGCCTACGACGCCATGACCTCTGACAGACCCTACCGACCTCCTCTGCCCCCCGCTGAGGCCGCCGCCTGCCTCCGTGAGGCGCGCGGAAGGCAATTCGACTCTCAAATCGTGGACGCCCTCCTCGCCTCACTCCCGAACCAGGCCTGACTTAGTAGGGGAGCAACTTGTATGCTCCCCACGCGCTTGCCCCGCGTTCGTCCCTGGGCGGATACAAGTTCCGCCCCTACAGGCCCCGGCATCTTTGACCCAGATCGCACCGAACGGGCGTATTGCTTCCCCCGGGTTCGTCCCTGGGGCATACGCCCCATGCCCACTATGCCGCGCCGCTCACCGTCCCCCTCCGAAACGCCGCCCTCGCGACAAACAACACTAAGTGAACACCAAGTTCCACCAACGAGTTTCTTCTTCTTGACAGGCGCAGCAACTTCTCTCAAAATGCGCCTAATGAGCAAAATGGAGGCATGGTTGTGCAGCAGAC
>Ga0315279_10002010_pt1 | contig 31873 bp, 23 predicted proteins | sample YL17G06_20_MG_FD_203694 | JGI IMG/M metagenome (GOLD analysis project Ga0315279, IMG submission 203694) | Sediment microbial communities from Yellowstone Lake, YNP, Wyoming, USA - YL17G06_20 | ecosystem: Environmental > Aquatic > Freshwater > Lake > Sediment | place: USA: Wyoming | collected...
TTGTGGGTTCTGGAAGCCAAATTGACTGATGGTGATAAGGAACAAAACCTTGCTGAGAAGGGAAGGGTAGCGTAAGATGTTGCCAATGGTAGCCATCGAACCTTCAACTGAAATCGGGACATCCTCTAAAAAGGAATCATAGGTTACAGGAATAACATTCAACGAAAGGAGTATTTATTATGCATGCCCCAAAAACAGTCACCTCAATTGGGTTAATCACTTTCTTTATCATCTCGGTTCTGTTCGCACCGTCAGGTCAAAGCAAGTCCTTATATGTAAATGTTATCGACCCGGGGACTGTCAATGCCTACAAGATAGTTGGCGACCATATCCAATATCAGACGGCTGCACAAAATCTGGTATATTATGGCAGCAGCCCGGTCGGCCTGACTATTGACCCTGACTCCGGTATTGCGTTCATTACCTACGAGGGTAAAAATGTTATCGAATTACTGAATGCCAAAACTATGGTCTCTTTGCAAAAGATAACGACCGTCAGTGATGCCACGAATCTGGCCGGCATTGCCTTCGACAAAAAAAAACAAAAGATTTACGTCGTGGATAGGGGAACCAATCACCTTTTTGCTTACTTCTGGAATGCCCGGACAAAAACCTTGGATCTAGAAGGTGGAACGTATAAGATTCTTTCCAACCTTGGAGGATATCTCGCACACGGGGTTGCTCTTGATTCTCTAAATGCAGAGCTTTATGTTACAAACGCACAGAATGTGGTTCACCGTTATGACGTTGTCACTTGGAAGCACAAGGGGAGCATACCTATTGTGGTAGACAGCACGCCGAGGGAGGCAGTGGGGATAGATATCGATTCAAACCGGCGGTATATGTACACAGGGTCTTTCACCGGGACGTCGGGCAGTCATACATATCTTGTCAGAACAGACATAAACGACCCGAATAACCCGTCTTTTTCCGAAAAGAATATCTGGGCCTATGTAATCGGCCTGGCCATCGACGAGGAGACAGGTTATCTCTATGTTACGGCTGAAAATAATACCCTTCATGTCTATAATACCCTGACATGGCCTTCGGACCCGTGTTATGTCGAAAGCAGCGGTATAATTGATCCTGCAGGTATGTGCCTCGGTGGCGATGTGGAATACAAGCCGCTCCATTTTCTCCTGACCAAAGACGACGACATTCCTGATGTCAACTGTGTTTTGCCGGACGTTTATATCACTTATACGATTACTTATGATGCGAACGGTCACAGTGACAGCAATGTCTTTATTGTTGACCACCTTCCGCAGGAGGTTGACTATAATTCTTCCTTGCCTCTGGGTAATTACAACGAAGTCGAGCGAACTGTAAGCTGGAATCTTTTGACGGTCTTGCCGGATGACAATAACACGTTTACTCTCACCGTGAAGGTCAATGAACTTGCTGAGCCGCTGGGGACAATCATTAATCTTTGCGAGATAGAGGGTGATTCAACCTATAACGTTGTTGAGATAAATACGCCTGTCTGCGCGTGGAATCCAGTCGTTATCTATGTGGATGCCAACGCTACCGGCTCAAATACCGGGATGTCTTGGGACAATGCTTACAGAGATTTGCAGGATGCTCTTGAAAGGGCGCGGGCCGGCTGCGGCAGTGAAATATGGGTCGCAGGAGGAACATACCGGCCTTCGGAAAGAACAGACCCTAACAACCCGAGTAGTTCTACCTTTAAATTAGTTGATGGCGTGGGCATTTATGGGGGCTTCGCCGGATGGGAAACCTGCAACAACCAGAGTAATCCCACCGCAAACCCGACCATTCTTACCGGTGACCTAAATAATGACGGATATGGTGATTATGGTGATGCTATGTTCGTGGTGACAGCATCGAACGATGTCGTTCAGGCAACTATTATCGACGGTTTTACAATAACTAAGGGTTACGAGATAGGTATCTATTGTAATGGCGGCTCACCAACTATTGCTCACAACATAATCAAAGAGAACATTTACGATGGAATATACTGTGATGGTGCATCACCAAGCATTACACAAAACACAATACAGCAAAACAACTGGCAAGCAGGAGTTTTTTGTAAAAACAACTCTTCCCCTGATATCAAAGATTGTTTGATTCAAGACAACGTTACTCAAGACTACGCTACGGTTGGGATAGGTTGTGACAATTCCAATCCAAACATAACCGACTGTCTGATTACTCGTAATGGAAACGAAAGTGGCAACGGTGGGGGAATTTACAATTATTCGTCTTCGCCGACAGTGACCAACTGTGTCTTCAGGGAGAATCATGCCCGCTATGGCGGCGGGATTTATAACCAAGACTCTTCTTTGCCGACAGTAATCAATTGCATCTTCAGCGAAAACGACGCCCAAACTGGTGGCGGGATGGTAAACTTCTCTTACTCTTCATCGACAGTAATCAACTGCACCTTCAGAGGCAACACGGCAGATGATTACGGCGGCGGAATGCACAATGAGGATAATTCCTCACCTGTGGTAACAAACTGTATCTTTTGGGACAACTATGCCGGCACCTCTGGTCACCAGATATATAACAATGATTCATCTTCTACCCCGGCTGTTAGCTATTGTGACATCCAGGACGGTTGGCAACAAGGTGAAGGTAACATAGACCGCGATCCTTGTTTTTATGATGAAGATGACCCCAATAGTTACCATCTTGCTCAAAATTCACCCTGTATCGACAAAGGCACGAATACCCCACCTAATGTCACCTTACCCGAAACGGACATCGACGGCGAAGACCGCGTAAAAGATGGTGACGCCAATGATACTTGGATAGTCGATATGGGTGCAGATGAATATTACCTGAGTCCTGCTGATTTCAATGACGACCTGATTGTGAACTTTATCGACTACACCCTTTTTGCAAATGTCTGGCAAAGCAGTAACCCCGAATTCAGCCTCGATGATGATAATGATGTCGATTACAGTGACCTTGCTCGTTTCTGTGAAGATTGGCTCTGGCAGGCCGGCTGGACAAAAAACTTTACCTGCGGCGCTGGCCAGGATATGAGTCAAACTATGGCCGCCGGTTTCGCTCTAACAGAAACTTCTTCTCAATCTATTTTTGCAGAACAGCAGATAGAGAAGGCCGAGCCTCTTAAAATCGAAGAGCTAATCGACTGGCTTGAAAAACTATGGATTGATGAGGAATCACAAAATCTTATAGATGAAGATGTCTTGCTAAAATTTATAGAGTCATTAAAGGAGGACTATAAAATCCATTAACTTTTCTGTCGTGGGTTGTATATTCAGTTATTTTAGGGGCAAGAAATTTTTGCAAAATTATCGCTATGGGGAAGTATCCTATATTTCTTGAATTGGCCGGACGACGAGTAGTTGTGGTGGGCGGTGGAGCTGTGGCTGTGCGAAAGGCGCAGGCGCTGCTGGAGGCAGGAGCTAGGCTGGTGGTGGTGGCGGAACGCATCAGCGATATGATGACGGCCCTTTGTGCAGACAGCGGTGCAGAACTTGTGAAATCGAAATATTCGAAGGATTATCTTGTAGGAGCGGTGCTTGCCATAGCCGCGACGAACAATCAGCAGCTCAACAGGCAGATATATAAGGATTGTCAAGAGCTGGAGATTTTGTGCAATGTGGTTGATGAGCCGCTGCTCGCTGATTTTTTTGCGCCTGCGGTCGTAAAACGCGGCGACCTGCAGATAGCTATTGGCACCGAAGGCCAGTGCCCTGCTTATGCCGGCCATATAAGGAAAAAGTTAGAGAAGCTGTTCACCGATAAGCACGGCGAATTTCTCGCTGAATTGGAGAGGTTGCGGGAGCAGATTATTGCATACGTGCCGGATGCTACCGACCGTAAGTCGCTATTGGGCAAATTGGTTGATGATGAGTCGTTTGATTATTTTGTAGAAAACGGCCCTGCTGCCTGGCAGAAGCAGGCGGAAAAACTCATAGAAGAACATAAACCCAAACCTTAAGGCCTAAGCCTCTATTTTGTCGATTGTTATCTCAAGGTATTTTTGGCGGTGGCCGGTGCGTTTTTTGCTGCTTTTGCGCCTACGAAAGTGCATTGGGTAGAGCTTTTCGCCTTTTACAACCGCATCTTGAGCGGTGGTTTCAAATCTGGCGATGACCTTTGCGCCTTCCACAAAGGGTGAGCCGATTTTGATGTTCTGGCCATCGCTTACCAGCAAAACCTTGTTCAGTTCAATCGTTTTGGCATCGGGTGCGAGGTCGGTTAGCTCGATATTTAAGCGGTCACCCTCGGCGACCTTATATTGTTTTCCACCTTGTTCAATTACTGCATACACTTCAAAAACTCCTAATTTTCAATATTCTAAAATACGGATAGGTATAGTATTGTAAGGATTCAAGCTTTTTTGTAAAGCAAATTGATGGAGATTTTTGTATTCTATTTGTTGAATAAAAAGCCGGGATTCCGGGTTAATAGTGTTCTTGGAGCAAGTTTATGCAGATAGCTATGATACAGGACCAAATTGTGGCGTTAGAAGAGCTTGAGCCGGTTTATCTGGACCGCGGTCTGTTTTTTGGGGATGGGGTTTATGAGGTGGTGCGGAGCTACAACGGCAAAATCTTCGCACTGGATGAACATCTGCAAAGATTTGCTAAAAGTCTGGCGGGTATTGGGATAACCGGCGTAGATATCGACCAGGTTCACGTGCGGATTCAAAAGGCCTTTGATGCTGCCGGTATTGCCAATGCCAAGATATATTTCCATATTACTCGCGGCAGCGGCCCACGGGACCATATCGGCGAAGGTAAGTTGAAGCCCAATTTCTTTCTGACCGTCACTGATTTGCCGGATGACACCGAAACAAAGGTAAAAGGTATTGCGGTTTCGACTCATCCGGATTGGCGATGGAAAAGATGCGATATAAAGTCGCTAAATCTTTTAGCTAATGTTCTTGCTCGCCGTGATGCTGCGCAAAAGGGCTGTGAGGAGGCGATACTTGTTGATGAGGATGGTTTTATAACTGAGGGGTCCAGCTCAGCATTTTTTGCAATCTTCGGGAAGGTGCTTCAAACTGCGCCCTTGACAGCGAATATCCTGCCTTCGATTAGCCGAAAATTTGTCATCAAAGCGGCTGAAAATATCGAATTGAAATTAGTAGAAAAATCTTTTACGCCGAAGCAGGCAAGTAGTGCGGATGCGCTTTTCATCGCGGTAACCACAAAGGACATTGTGCCTGTGGTGAAATTCGATGACAAAGTTATAGGCGATGGCAGGCCCGGTAAATATACGAAATTACTTATCCAGGAATTCCGCAAATTCACGCAATAAAGTTTTTATTGACGTCTTCGTGAAATGGCTCTCTCTAATATCTTATCCTTTGAAGAACACCATAAAGGCCAGGATGCTCACAAATGCAACCGTGGCGGGCACAAGGAAAATGGGTCGCCATTTGAATTTGCCTTCTTGTCTGAATTTGTCCATCACAAAGCCGGCGAACTGCGTCCCGAGGAACAGCCCCACGCCGGTCGTTGCGGCAAACAGCAGCGCCTGCATTGAGCTTCGAATCTTGTCGGATGCCTGAATGTTTGCGAATATCTGCCCGACGATTACGAAGAGCACATACGCCATTCCGTGAAACGATTGGCAGATTACGACCAGCCAGCGTGGTTTTTCGATTATATAGACAACATAAAGCAGGAGCCAGAACGTTGCTCCGATAAGCAGGGTCCATTTTATTCCGAGTTTCTCAATGAACAGGGCCATCAGGAACCACGTGGCTACGGCCTGCACGGCCTGTGCAATTCCCATAGATGCCGGGACGTTCTTGTTTGGTATTCCCATATCCTGCATGAATTGTGCGGTTCCGAGGAAGTAGAACTGCATCAGACCGAAGAAAATCATTGACACCACGAAAAAGAGCAGGAAGTTGCCGTCCTTGAGCATCTTAAATGCCTGGACTATCGGCATTTCGCCCGCTGACGCGCCAGCCGCAGCGTCCGCATTTGCCGGCGGCGTGGCCGGCAGTAACAGCAGGCATCCTACTCCCATAATAACTGAAAGAATAGCTGCGAGGTAGAGACAATCCCGACCCTGCTCGCCGGTCTTAAATATCCACCGCCACCCGCTGAGGAACCAGCCGATAAGCGCCCAGGCCACCGGCGCCCAGATGAATACCTTGCCCTGGCTGACTACGTCCGAGACATTTGTGAACAGCACAGCGTTGACCAGCGGCAGTGTGCCTGCATAGAACAGGCAGTAGAGAAGCATAATCCCAAAGATGCTTTTGAACGTTGTCTTGTTGGCAACCAGAAACATCAGCACCGCGCCGACCAGGTGTGCCACGCCGAGTATGTGTTCGGTGTGGAAATACTTGTCGGCCAGCACCCCGGCAATCAGCGGTGAGACGATGCAGGCCAGCGGGAAGGAAGCGTATATCCAGCCGGTTTGCTTGCCGGTCATTTTCAGAGGTCCAAGCAGGCGTGCGGCCAGTACCGGCATCCATGCCGCCCAGACCGCGAACTCCATAAACATCGCAAAGCTCAGAGCCACATACAGTTTCGTGTCCATTTCGTTCTCCTTAACTTTAATTCCCCTTTTATCCCTTAAAATCCCGTAGCCGTTCAGCAGCCAGCTTAATATCGCCAAGTCTATCATCGCCGGCCTCTCGTTCAATTGCAAGAACTCCCTTGAAGCCAATCTCTTCGAGCGTTTTTAAGAAATTATCGCTTCCAACTTCACCATCACCCCACGGCACCTCTACGCCCCACGTCCCCGGCTGCTTCGTGCGAATTGCATCTTTTATGTGGATGTGTTTGACCCAGCGTGCAAGCGTTTTCACTGCCTCTATTGGGTTTCCCTTGTCGTAAAGAATCATATTGGCGGGGTCGAAATTCACGCCTACCGCTGGACGATTTAGTTTTTCAAGAAAATGCCGAAGCTCCTGGGCCGATTCCTGCCCTGTCTCCAGAAGCAGCAAAAGATTTTTTTTGCCGGCTATGTCGGCCAGCGCCCGGATGCGGTCGTAGAATTTTTTGATATATGCCGGATTGGTTTCATCTATGAAGCCGGCGTGCATTGAAAGGTATTTTACGCCCAATTTTGCGGTTGCTTCGGCTGCGCCAATGAATAACTTGTGGTTTTGCTCCCAGTATTTGTCTGGTGCGATGCCGCCGGTTATTTTTATGCTCTCCAGTGTCGAGTAATCTTCCTGCGGAAAATCAATCATCGTGCTGCTTACAATCCAGTCCAGTTCCTCAATGGCAGAGAGCACTGCGGCATTTTCCACAGCAGGTCTTATGCCCAAGTGCACGTGTTCAAGGCCAATATTCTTCATTGCCTCTGCTACGCCTGCAATATCGGCTCGCAGCGACCAGCTACAAACTCCTATAGACCAATTGTTACATTTCATTGTTTCGTTCTCCGATAGATACATCGTTCTTTTACCGCCGAGTCCGCAGAGACCGCTGATTTTTGCCGCGAATCTTCACGAATTTGCACCAATTCATTATTTGACCTTTTATCCGTGTCCATTCGTGTTAATTCGTGGTTAATTTTTTTCTCAGCGTTCTCCGCGGTTAATCATTTTTTATTTGATTAAAACCTTTTTCATTCTTATGGCGGACTTTTTTTCTGCCTCTACGATTTTAACCGAATCTCGCGACTGCTGTAGCGTAAGGACAGGCTCAACAGCCTCGCCGCGTATCAGCTTAACAAAATATTCTGTCTGGCGTAAGTAGCCATCACCTTTTTCAACTTCTGGCGTGAATGGATTTCCTTTTGCAGGATATACTTTGAACATAGTCTGCCGCGTCAGGTCATAGACAATCGTTGCTTTTTCCATCGCGATATTAAAGCTCATTTCAAACCCAAACGTCGGCATCATTGCCCAGCCGCCCTCGGCTGTTATTACCTTTTCATCATCATACAGATATTGTGTTACGATGTGCAATGGTTGGCCGGTGCTGCTTTTGGCTGCGAAGCTGCAAACTGCGGCTGGCACCCCAAATAGATACTGGACGAAATCGGTGTCGTGGATATGCAAGTCGAGGACTACGCCGCCGCTGCGTTTTTCATCGAGGAACCAGTTGTCGATGCTCCAGGTCGGAGCGGAGCCAAGGCGCTGAAAGGTTGCAGCGATGACTCTGCCGAACTCGCCGCTATCGACCATCTGTTTTGCTTTGGCGTATTCAGGCCAGAATCGCACGCAATGGCCGATTTGCAGAATTTTCTTGCTGCGCCTGGCTGCTCTTATCATCCGGTCGCAGTCCCTGACATTTAGAGCCATCGGCTTCTCGCACAGGACGTGAACGCCGGCCTTGAGGGCTTTTATGGCGAATTTTGAGTGCAGATAGGTCGGAAGGGTAATCGAAATCGCATCGGGTTTTGCATTTTTGAGCATCTTATCGAAATTGGTGAATAACTCTACATCGCCAAAATCAATTACCCCTTCCGCCCCCTCGATGTTCCCGACCGCTCTTTTGGTGTCTTCAACTATATTGGGATTCGACTCGCAGATTGCGATAATTTTCGCATCTTTTATGGCCTTCCAGCATCTATAATGCATTCGGCCCATAAAGCCGAATCCGACAATGCCTATCTTCAGCATACTCATGTTCCTCCATTTCTGGCCTATATTCCTTTTTAAGGTAACTGTCGTGGTTCTGTCATCGCATAGTTTAACGAATAACTTACAGCAAAAGAGGGCTAAAGTAAAAAGGAAAAAAATGAAAAAGGTGGGTTCCTATTCCAAAAGTAGCAAGAAAATCCGTGAATTTTGAGGGGCAGTTCCTATAATTATTCAAATCGAGCGTTTGATGCTATTATCAAGAGCTAACATAACCTAATATGGAAAGTGAATTATGACGCCGAAAGAGCGAATCTATGCGATTCTAAAGGGGGATTCTTACGACCGTCCTGCCGTTACGCCTATTTTTATGTCCTGGTCAGCTAATTTCATCGGGCGTAGTTACAGGGATTATTACCTTGATGGCGATGTTCTGGTTGCGGCGCAGCTTGCGGTAGCGAGGGCATTTAATCTCGACCAGGTAAGCGCTATAAGCGACCCGTGGCGAGAGGCATCCGCTTACGGTATGCAATTTGAGTATCCGCCGGATGGCGTCGGAAAACCAAAAGGCCTTTTAATAAAAACACATAAGGATATATCGAAGATAAAGAGGTTTGATATTGTAAATGCGCCGCGGACAAAACAGCGGATAGAGAGTGTCCGCAAAATGGCCGCCCAGGTCGGGCAAACTCACAGCGTCCTGGGCTGGGTGGAAGGCCCGCTGGCAGAATATGCGGACCTGCGAGGCGTGGAAAATGCGATGTTTGACCTTATAGACAAGCCTGAAGTTTTTATGAAAGTCGGCGAGGTCATTATTCAAAATGAGATTGTATTTGCCCTTGCACAGGTTAAGGCGGGTGCGGATATGGTCGGGATGGGCGAATCGGCGGCAAGTTTGATAGCGCCGGCTATGTATAAGGATTGTATCCTGCCTCTTGAGCAGAAGCTGATTGCTGCGGTCCACGAAGCGGGCGCGAAGGTGAAGCTGCATATTTGCGGCAATATAAAAAATCACATTTTGTATATGGCCCAAACCGGCGCTGATGTCATAGACGTTGATTGGATGGTTCCTTTGGATGAGGCAAGGAAGGTTGCAGGGCAGGCTGTTACATTGTGCGGCAATTTCGACCCATCGGGAGTTCTGCTCCAGGGGAGTCCTGACGACGTTGCAAATGCTGCAAGAAAGTGTATCAAGACCGGCGGGCAGAGGTTCTTTTTGATGCCTGGCTGTGAGGTGCCGCCTGCCACGCCAGAGCGCAACATCCGTGCGTTCTGTCCCTGTGATGGGTGTCTGGTTCGAGAGGAATTGAAGTGTTGAAACGTCGTGCTCTGTTACTTATAAAATAATGCACGTCATTCTGAGCGAAGCGAAGAATCTGGCCTTCGCATACCAGATGTTTCGCCTTCGGCTCAACATGACAACTCATTAAACTATGTGTAACAGAGCAGTAGGTTTTAACCCCCGCGTCTTGCCCCTTAGGGGCAGCGGGGGAAAGGAAGGATACTATGAGTAAGATTCTATACATAAAGGCGTCGCCGATGGGCGAGCTATCGTATTCGGTTGCGGCAGCGGATGCGTTCATTGAGGCGTATTTGCAGATTCATCCCGGCGACAGGGTTAAGACTATCGACATCTTTAAAAAGCGGCTGCCTGCCTTTGATTTCAAAGCGGCCTCCGCAAAATATAAGATAATGCACGGCAAAGAACATTCGCAAGAGGACCGCCGGATTTGGGAGCAGGTCGTTTCTATAATTGAAGAGTTCAAATCGGCAGATAAATTCGTTATTGCAGCGCCGATGTGGAATTTTTCAATTCCCTATCGGCTGAAACAATACATAGATATTATCATCCAGCCCGGCTATACCTTCACCGTTGACAGTAGTGGAAACTACCAGGGATTAATTAAGGGTAAGCCAATCTTTGTTGCCTACGCGCGTGGCGGCGAGTATCCGCCCGGAACGGCCGGCGAAGCGTTTGACCTGCAAAAAAAGTATCTTGAATTGATACTTTCCTTTATAGGATTCGCCAAAATCCTTTCGGTGGTAGTTGAACCCACGCTCGCAAAGGGCAAAGACGTCGCAGAGCAAAAGCGGACTGAAGCTATCGAAAAAGCAAAACAAATGGCTAAAGAATTTTGAACAGGCACAAAAAATGGTAGATGTGGGGCTGTTGAAAAAGGTAATCCGAGCCATTTCAGGGGTGCATTATTCTCTCATAATCGCAGGTTTTGTTCCTATCTTGGGGGGTTCAACTGCCCCGCTGTCCCCATTATTAATTCCAAGAAAAAGGAACGGAAAGTAAGAATTATGAAGATTGGAAGAAATCAGCCTTGTCCTTGTGGTAGTGGTAAGAAATACAAGAACTGCTGCCTCGCTCGAAGCATACCAAAGCCACTCGCAGAAGAAGTCGGTCCATCAGATGAACTGAGTATTCGTGACCGCAATTTAATTCTGTTTCTCCAAATCTTCGATATTTTCAAACCAAATAAAGGTGTTGACTGGCAGGAGATCAAGAAAACGATAACTGGTGATCAAGTTCGTAGCATGTATCAGGTTTTGGCTAATTTGTGGCATTACAAAACCGACTTGAAATCGCTTCTTCCAAAACCAGACAACAAACTACGTGCATTATACATAGGTGATATTGCACCTGATCTACTCGTAAATAGCGTGTTTAGATTCAGCCTTTACGCCGACGAGATTCTTGTTGTTAGTCCCTTTATGAATCCTTGGTGTATTTCAAAGCCGTATAATCCCATTGAGAACCCCGACCAATATAAAGCAGATGCTCTCAAACTCGTATTTTTTGCCATTCAAATGTTCCCTTGGATAGAGGCTGGACTTGTTCAATTAGTGCCTGACCCCGGTGACTTTGATTATCAACTGCGGAAGCAAACCTGGGATATGGCAAAAGTAAGGCTTAAAGATAACCTACCAACGGATGCAGAGATAGATTCTGACCTAAAGAGAGCTGAAGAAGACGCCAAAAGGCTCTGGCTTTTAACTCCCGATGAATACTTTGTTAGAATGATCCGTAAACAAACACCGGACGTTTCTGATGCGGAGGTTCAGAACTGTCTGAAATATATAAAAACTGCGAGGGCGCAGGACCCATTTATCCTTGAACAAACGCTCGACAAGAGTGGCCCTCAGCTTACTGCGATGCGGTCAGGAACTAACCTTGAAATGACATTGTATTTGTGTCAGATGACAGGAGCATTTCCATATACGAATATTAAATTTAGATGGAAAGAACTACAGTCTGTATGGAAACAATTAACACATGACGAACAAGTCTGGACACCACTGACACAAGCTTTTCAGGGCTTGGATTTCAAGTTTCTGAACAGTGTCGATACAACTTTTGCATGTGACATAAGAAAGGAAGGTAGGTTGGAAGGTTTCAGAACTTATTTACGGCGAATCTGGACTACGCTGAACGAGGAGAATGATTTAACAAAGCTTGCCTCCAGTTCAAGAGATTTCACCGACGAATTAACGCAAGCATACAATGATGCGGAAGCTGAGTGGCAAAGAATTGATAAAGATTTGCTGAAGTGGCTTGGTGGTAGCATTGCTGCGGGCATTGGTGGCGGTGGACTTGGTGCTATTGTGAATGGCAAGCTTGGGTTAGCTGTCGGTGCAGCCGTCTGTATCAAGGCGGTGACCGAATTACTCACAGCACGAATGGAACGTCGTTCCTTCCGAAAAAAAATTCCGATGTCCGTTTTAATAGACCTTAAACATCATAAGTGATTAGGAAAATGAAACATCCTGTAAATAGGGACAGCCGCGAATGGCGGGGGATTTTTAGCCGTTTACCAGTTGATATGCCCTGAACAGTTCAGCGACGCTCCAGGCCTGGGCGATGCACCCTCACGGCCTGTGAGAAGGGTCGCCGTCAAATATCTCCGATACGCTCCATAAGTATCCTTCTTTGGTTTTCGGTTGTCAGAAACCTCTAATAACCGGGTCTGTCTTAGTATCCGTAAGGATAGCGGTATCTGGGAACCCGATAGAATGGGTCAGTGAGGCGCCTATTGGCCTCGGCCTGTTCTGCCATTATGTTTAATCGCCTGGATGTTTCCTCTTCCATTACAGAGATACTTTGCTCGAGCTTCCTGTGATTCTCCTGTATCTGGGTTATGGCCTTATCAAGCCGGTCCACGCTTTCAGCAACTTTTTGAGTGCTGGCGTTGACTTTATCCTGCAAGTCTTTGAGTCTATTTTCCATCTCGGCCTCAAATTCGAGCTTTTTTAGTTTGGCGCGGGATTCTACTTCTCGTGTCCAGACTTCTCTATCGGCCTGGAGTTGTTTGATTTTTTCGTCGATTTGTCCGATTCTGTCATTGTCTTGAGTTTCCGCCCCTGCGGTGAGCAGCTTGGCTTTCTCATAGCAGCGGATTGCCTGTATGAAATCATCCGGGTCGTCTGTAAAGTCCCAGGTTCTGCCGGAAAAATATTCGGCCAGGTCTATGTAGTATTTGTATTCCGGGACGGTCTTAATTTGAAGCGTCCTGGGGTCGATGTCTCTTTTGCTATAGATGGATACGATAATCTTACTTCCTTCCAACTGTTCGATGGTAATTTTATTTTTGTCCTCATCAACCAGCTTTCCGAATAAAAGCTTGCCATCTTTGAGGTGAAAATCTGTCATTCTTACGACGGCAGTTCTTGGTCTGGCGACTTCGGCCCCCTGAGCAGCTCGTTCTTTTTGCTCCGTTTGGCCTGCCATTTTGAGATACTTTTGAAAGATAGGGAGCCTTTCGATGGTGATTTTGTTTGGCTCCTGCTGGGCGAAGCCGTCGGAAAGAAAACCAAAAAAGAGAATTAACAGGAACATTTTTGTATTTATGATGCCCATAGTTTTCATTTTTTTATCCTCCAACACTAACCAGTTTTTCTATGACTACCTATAAATTATACCAGATTTTCGGGCAAATGATAGAAAAAATTAACCACAAATTAACACGAACAGACACAAATAAGAAGGCAAATAATGAATCAGTGCGAATTCGTGAAAACCTGTCCTGAGCGAAGTCGAATGGATTCGTGGCAAAAAGGGGGGGCGATTTTTAGCTGTTCACCCCGTTAGAAAGGAAGCCCTGACCCCGTTAGAGACTGTTCCTTTTGGGTCTCTAACGGGTTTAACGCCGTGTATGGTTTTTTAAGGCAGGATAGGCATTAAAAATGCCTTTAGTAAAATTTCTAACGGGGTTCACCAACTGGTATGCTCTGATAAGCTCGGCCACGCTCCAGGCCTGGGCGAAGCATCCTCGTGGTGTATGAGGGTAATCGCCATCGAATATCTCAGAGATACTTCCCAGGCAGGCATCTTTTGTTAGATGTTCTAAGAGGGGCTGGATGAATGTTGCAGCCTTTTTTTTGGATTTCCGGCTGAATCCATTGACCTTCAGGTAGCTTTCGACGAATGGGCCTATTAGATAGGGCCAAACCGTGCCCTGATGATAGGCCTCATCACGTTGCTGTTGGGGGCCGGTGTATTTGCCTTTATAACGGCTGTCACCAGCATTTAACGTTCGCAGGCCGTAAGGTGTCAGTAAATGTTTCTCTATTATATCTACGACTGATTTTTGCTGGTCAGCAGATAACGGCGAAAACGGAAGTGAGACGGCAAATATCTGATTTGGGCGAAGCGTTGGGTCAGGAGAACCATCAGGCAAAATGCGGTCATTTAAGTAGCCGAATTCCCCATTCCAGAATAATTTTCCAAAGTTAGCTTCAACTTTATCAGCCATAGATTTGTAACGGCGTGCGATTTCTAAATCCCGCGTGGTATAAAATTGAGCAAGCCAGCAGAGGGCGTTGAACCAAAGGGCATTAACCTCGACGGCCTTTCCGCATCTGGGCGTAAACGCGGCACCGGCAAATTTTGCATCCATCCAGGTCAACTGCGTGCGGTTGTCGCCTGCTGTTATAAGGCCATCGGAGTCGGCGTGGATACCAAAGCGTGTGCCCTTCTCGTAAGAGTCCACAATCCAGCGGATTACAGGCATAAAGTCCTGCATAAAAGTTGTCGAGTCGGCTGTGGCGGTTAAGTATTGGAAGGCTGCGTTGATAAACCAGAGGGAGGCATCGACACTGTTGAATTGAGCGGCAGCGGTTCTGTCATCGAAATAGTTTGGAATCATACCTGCATCTGCGGCCTGGGCAAAAGTAGTTAAAACCAACCTGGCCTGGTCAAATCTGCCGGTTGATAGGAGAAGTCCCGGCAGGGCGATAAAGGTGTCTCTGCCCCAGTCTGCAAACCAGGGGTAACCAGCCAGAATAGTCGTTTTAGAAGCGCGGTTTGAATTACGTTTAACAATGAATTGGTCGGCAGCCAAGTAAAGTATTTTTAGTTTTTGGTCTCTATTTTTTTTGGCGGCGGCTACAATGGCGTTTTGGTGGTTATGTAAATCCTCACGAACCGAATCGATGTCGGCCCCGACAAGTCGGGCTTCATTTTCTATACGGCTGCCGAGGGTTGCCCAGAGGACGATTCTGCCCGGCAAATCTATCCGGCATCTAAAGAAGCCCGGTGTCCACAAATCTTCTGTAAAGTCCTGCCCTCTTTCTCTATCGATGCGATATACGAAATCGAACCACCACTGCTGGTCAAGCTCGAAGTTTGCAGCCGGGCAGCTTAGAAACAGTTGGCAACTATCCGGTCTGTCATTGCCGACCAGCAAACCATCACCAAGCCGCTTTGAAGATAATCCCGATTTATCGGGATACGATTTTTGCAGTAAGTGGAAGTCCCGTAAGCCAACGAAGGGCCGCAAAACAAACTCTACCGGCTCTTGAACGCTTGTCCAATCATACTCTACAGCGACCGTATCAACATCACGAACAAGATAGATGGATTTGGTTAATTTAAGTTTGCCCAAATCATAATCGAAGTGGACGCCAGTATCCTGGTGGAATTTTTTGATGTAATTGAATCCTGCCGGCGCTAATCTATCACTAAATTCAAGGGTGGAAAGATTAAAGGCGGTTCCATTACATATTATTATTTCGAGGCAGTTGGCGAGCGCCATTATTCTGTTCGTCGGGGGCTCAAGTGTGCCGATGAGCAGGCCGTGATACCTTCTTGTATTACAGCCAATAATTGTTGATGAGGCGTAGCTGCCGCGGCCATTGGTCAAAAGCCATTCTTTGGTCAGGAGGTTATCAACAGGTTGGCCGCCTATTAGTACGGACAGGATTGCGGCGCTTTTAGTTTTTTGCAGTGCTAACATAGTGTTCTGTTACTCGTCAAATTATGGGTGTCATTCTGAGGCGCAGCCGAAGAATCTCACTTACGCAGGCCATATCCTTCGCTTCGCTCAGGATGACAATTCATCAAATCAGGTGTAACAAAGCAATAGTCTGACATCAACAAACATAACCTGACAAAACGCCCCAATGTCATTCCCGCGAAGGCGGGAATCCAGCTAAATCTGGTCGTCTAACCTATGGTTTGCAAATCAGGCGGATTTTCACCTTGTGATAAGCCACAAAGTGCCTGTTCTTCTGTGTGTTTGGCACAACGGCTCTGGAGGTTATCAAGAACGTTCATAAAGTTTATATAGGAGTCGTAAGGAGAGTCGTATGGATTGAAGTATTTGTGCACATCGCCGTCAGAAAAGTATTTGGTGCACATATAATAGAAGTGGTCGGAAGCCTGCAGTTTTCGCCAATCGGAGATGATTTTCTGGTCGTTTGTTTGTTTGACCTTTTTTTCAAGCCTGTAGAGCTCGTGAATTGCATTGGATTGCATAGCATTTCCGAGCCAGGCAGAGAGGTCCCTTTCGGTGTCGGCCCAGCTTATAATGTGCGGCACATCAATTGTATCGACAGGCTGGTAACATTGGACTACTTCGCCGGGGGTCTTAAAATTGTTGTCCGGATGTTTGAGGACTTCGTGCGGCAGCTGGCGCATAAAATCAAATATGCCTGTATCCTTCCACTGGTGTTCGCCGAATGTCTCATAATCCATAAAGAGGTTGACCACGACGCCGTTGCCGTTAATCTTGCTTACCCATCGGGCGAACTTATCGGCTGTCAACGGCCACTCAGGCCAATCACGGTTGGAAAATCTAAATGCAATATCATCGCTGAGCGCATAATTTTTTAGCAGCAGTTTCAGCTTGTTAGAGTCTTTGGGGCGATAGAGGAAATTGGGACTTCGACCCTGTAAGATGTGGTCGGCTCCCTCGGTCAGTATTGCATCGAAAAGGGCTGTTGATTCAACCAGAGAAGCTAAATCGTTGTTGTATATCAGCTCTGTATTTCTGAATACCCGCGGCTTCTGGCCGAAAAAACTGTTAATAATGTCAATGTGTTTGTTGACCTGTTCAACGAATTCATCACGTGAGTATAAGAAACTCAGGCTGTGGTAATAGGTCTCAGCTAAAAACTCTACGCAGCCGGTCTGGGCAAGTGCGTGAAAAGTGCTTATGACCTCAGGTGAGTAGCATTCTAATTGCTCCAGTAATACGCCGGTTAAACTATATGCCACCTTAAATCTGCCCTTAAAATTGCGAATCATATCTAAAATCAGCCGGTTGGCAGGAAGATAACACTTGTTTGCGACCTTTCGGCATATAGCAGCGTTTTTGTGTTCATCGAAATACTGTTCGTCTTTGTCGAATACGGTGTAATGCTTAAGTCGCAAAGGCTGGTGAACTTGAAAATAAAAACATACCGAAGGCATTTGAAAAAACCTCAAAAGTGCTGAAGAGAGGCCTTGATCGCCAAATGCGGCTATTTAACTTCAGACGGCGACCAGCATTTCCTCGTAAATTTTCATACACTTGGCGGCGCTATCCTTCCAGCGTAATTTTCTCACCTCAGAACCGCCTTGATCTCGCAGCGTAATCTGCAACGGCGGGTACTTGAGCACCGCAACAATCTTATTTGCAATCTCGTTGACGTCCCAGAAGTCAACTTTCAGAGCGTGGGTCAAGACTTCTGATACGCCGCTTTGCTTGCTAATGATGACCGGCACATCATTGTTCAACGCTTCCAGGGGGGCGATTCCAAATGGTTCTGAAACCGAGGGCATCACGTATAAATCGGCCATTCTGTAAATCATTCGGACGTCGTCGCCTCGCAAAAAGCCTGTAAAGAGCACTTTGTGGCCGATACCGAGCTCGGCGGCCATTTCAACGGTGCGGTGCATTAGGTCGCCTGACCCGGCCATAACGAACTTGACGTTATCCATTATTTCGAGGACTTTCTTGGCAGCCAGCAGAAAATACTCAGGGCCTTTTTGCATTGTAATTCGGCCGAGGAACAAAACAATTTTCTCGCCTTTTTTGATACCACTGTCGAGCGAAGGCCAGTCATTATTATTATCGTTGTTATCGCGTTCTACGCCATTATGCACAACTTCCACCTTGTCGCCGCTGATGCCGTAACGGCCGATTATGATGCTGCGGGTATAGTAGCTGACGGCGATTACCTTATCGGCGTGCTCCATACCCTGTCGCTCTATGTCATAAATCGGCTGGTTGACGTGCTCGCCGCTGCGGTCAAATTCTGTGGAGTGCACGTGGATAACGAGCGGTTTGCCGGTAATAGCCGAGACGACAATTCCGGCAGGATATGTCATCCAGTCGTGGGCGTGGACTATGTCGAACTGCTCATTTTTGGCCAGTTCTGCGGCGAGAGCGGCATAACGATGGACCTCATTGAACATATCGCCGGCGTAGTCCAATCCACCAATAAGCTTGGCGGCTGAGATGATGGAGCCTGCGTGCATTCTTTGTTTTTGTCTTAAGATTTCTTCTATTTTTCGGCGGTAGAGGTCGGGCGTTGAGTATGGCTGCAGAGGCGAGTCTATTGTTCGAAACCTCACGTTTTTCATCTGGCCGAACGTGAAAGATGAGGATTTTGCAGCGGAGAGGGGGGTTAGCAGCTTGACGTGAGTGCTGTATTGGCCTTCGACTATTCTTGGCAGAACAAAAATAATCTGCACGCCGAGCAGGTCCATCGCTTTAGTGAGTCCGAAGCAGGCTGTACCTAAACCACCTGTGATAAACGGTGGGAACTCCCAGCCTAACATGAAAATCTTCATATAGCCAACCTTGGGCTTAATCTCATAAGTCTTTGCTCAACAAGAGGTTGCAATAAGCTGCCTTCTCGTTGGAGCACGTCTAAACCAATCTATTCTATGCGGAAGCTGTCTGATTTCACATCCTGCTATCGCATTACCAGTAAAAAACTTATCGTCCAAAAGTCAATTCAGCTTAATTTTGAAGCTGATGAAAAAAAATACGACCCTTGCACGAATACCTTTTATATAAATCGGGGTTTTAGGGGTGTTAAGTTGAATAAATTTTGTGCAAAAGTGGAGTTTTCGATGTTGATAGCTGATATTTTATGGGTAGTGTGCTACACAAATGCCCTGCGAGTGCGTGTGGATTAGTTGCCGGGAGGTGTTTCGGCAGGCAGAACCAGCGATGAGCAGCGTGTAGGGTGGCCAAGAGCGAAGAGAACGAACTATTATTTTTGTCAAATAGTGGTCCGCATTAAGTAAGCCGTTCCGTCTCGATAAAAACGGAACGGCTTACTTTCCAATAATGCTGCTCTAAGCGTAAGCTATGTAAGGAAAAAGTGTTAACGCACAATTCGCTTACAGGTCTTGCGGCTTTACCGTGCTGCGGCGGTTGGCTTTTGTCCGCTCGATTGCGGCATCGAGCATACAACGAACCTTCTCATTGATTGCCCCGAGGGCATCTGATGAGGTCATCATTTTTTTGCTCTTAATGTAGGCTTTAATTTTACTGGCTACTATCAAGGACTCTCTTTCTTTTGCCATTCAAAAATCCTCCATGCAAAAGGTTAAACTGTAATTATCCGGTCCTGACTCCTTGGAACCGGCACATTTCGAGGGTTGTATTACATCCCCGTATTGAAATTTGCAAGAAAAAAATGACGCTAAATGCTAAATTTTTGCAAATATAGAGCCGATAGTCAAAAAAGTGGTTGTAGAACCAAGGGTAAATAATGGTTTTTTGCATTTAGATAGGACTTAAATAGACCCAGGATAGTATTCGGACGAGAATATCGGTAAAAGTGGCTTTTAAAGGGTTAAGTGAGGGTGGAGTTTCAGATAAAAGGTTTTTCGGAGAGATGAAAATGACAAAGCGTTCGAAGAAAAATAACAAATCGCAGGCGAAAGTGCAAGGGTTCGTTGTAGTTGCTTTTGCGAAGGATATGGAACAGGCCAGAGAATATGAAACCATGCTAAAGGTTAATGATATTCCTGCTGTAATAGGCCATGAACGCGAGCAATCAACAGGGACTCAGGAGATCGCCGTGATGGTTCCGGAAGATTATATCGATGAAGCACATGTGGTAATTGAGTCACAAGATGCATACGATGACTTGTGCGACTTTGCTACAGAAAAGGATGAAGAGGAGGAAGAGGATTTCAATTTTGACGGCGATTATTTTGACGATGATAACTTTTAATCTTCGTTGACCCCCGACAAAAACATTCGGGGGCAGGTTGGGGGTATGGCAGATATCAATTATTTGTTGGACAGTTTGGCCGACAAAAAAATATAGGTTTAATAAGAAGATGGAAAAAGAGCATCTGATAGAACGCCGCACCAGCCAGGACCGCAGAGAAAGCGTCGTTGACAGACGTCTGTGGCTGGACCGCCGACGAGGACCTGGCAGGCGACTGACCGATGACCGAAAGACTGCTGAAGAAGGACAGATGTCCGATGAGCAGTTTGAGTTTCTTATGGCCATCGATGAATATAAAAGAAAAAATACAAGGCCATTCCCAACCTGGACTGAGGTGCTTGAAGTTATAAAAGCGATGGGCTACCGTAAAGTTGCGGAGCCGCAGCCTCTGGCACATCCTGGCAGTAATGCCGAACATAGCAAGGCGCCTTCGGAAATCCCGGGAAACAAAACAAAGCTCACGTTGTAAAATAATCCCCCTTTTCCAATAATCCATCGCCAACCACGCATCATTGCGAAAAACCAATCGACCCTCGTGATGACCCACTTTTGCAAGGGGACGTTTGAAATAGGTTCGACACTTCGACCTTGCTCAGTGCAGGCAAGCTCACTACAGGTGGATTCGACTGCGCTCACCAAAAATTGGGTTTGATTGGGTTTGTTTTTTACCGCGTATGCAAAGCCGTATATTTTCATAATACTTTGTTAAAACAATAGCTTACGTTCATTTGAATATCCAGCAAATTGGGTTTGTTTTGCATAAATCGTTGCTCGATTCTGGATACTCGATTCTCGTATAGCGTGTGGCGTATAGCGTGTTTCGTATTGCGTATAAGGTATAGAACATACAAGAATATGGAGAAATAATCAATAATTCTGTCATTTTGAGGTTTTTTGTGGCTAAAATGGCCTGATTCTTGGAACTGCCCTTCGACCTGGCTCAGGACAGGCTGTTCCTTAGCGTGCGGTTCTCCGCGAGCTTGCCGTTCCTGACGGGAGTTATTCCCTCCCGCAACTGCATGAGCATTATACCAAATTATGCCTATTTATTCAATAAAAATCTGATGATATCATAAAAAAATTTAGCATAGAGGTCACAGAGCGTTAAGTATTTTTTTATTTTCAAACTTCGTAGTTTCTATATCTTCTGGCCCAAAACTAAAAACTCCCCTGCCCGCCGCCGTAATCTCATACACTTTTAAGACTTCGCCATAATGGTTTATAATCTTGACGGCGATTTTGTTTTTTTGGGCTTGACGGGGTGGGAATGCAGAATGGAGAAATCTGGAGTGAAAGACTCTTAAAATTAGGTCGCGTTAGCGGATGTGCGTGGCAGACCATAGCAAATGTTCATCGGTTATGTGCGGCGAGGCTTTTGGGCACCGGCAGATGTGTCCCTCGTTTTTGAGGTATATTTTTGTGGAATCGATTTCATTCATTGGAAACGGTATCACGTACGATTTTGATAGTTCGTTCCAGTCATTATCTCTTATTGAAATAACTTCTCCGATGAAATAGCTGACCCAAACGTTGCCGATTTTGGATGTGGTGTCTTCGTGCCTAAGCTTGTATTGGGCAATTTCTACGTAATGTTTGTCGATATCGAAGCCAATATATCTACGGTTGAGTCTTTTTGCAGCAATGGCAGTTGTGCCTGTTCCCATAAATGGGTCGAGAATGATATCACCTTCATCTGTTGTCATGAGGACGAGACGCTCTAACAAGTGCACAGGAAGTTGGCAGGGGTGCTCATCACGATACTTGTTGTGTTTTATCCGGTGGATATCGGTCCAAACATCTGAGACAAGTGGCCCGAATGGATGTAAACCTGCTTTTTTACCTCCGTAGTCTTTGAGCAAATAGCCGCATTTGCGACATCGTTTATGGGGTTGCCGGATTTCGTAAAATTTGTTCTCTTTGGCGACCTTTGCATAAAATAAAATACCGTAGTGAGAGGGCTGAAGGGAGGTGCCCATCGGTGCTGTTGGAGCATCCCATGCAATCCAGTGTTTGAAATCAGCCACACGATTTAAGAACGTAGCATAATAGGTTAACCATTTGGGAATGTTATGCAAAAAAATTGAGCCGGATGGTTTTGTAACTCTGACCATTTCGGAAATCCACTTCTCGCACCAAGATAGATAATCCTGGAATGCCTGGCTATCTCTATAATTGTTATATTTCTTTTTGAGATTAAATGGTGGGTCGGCAAAGGTTACATCGATACTCTCATCTGGAATATCTTTGAACAACTCTAAGCAGTCGCCGAGCAGAAGTTTATTGATGTACTTATCTATCATATTTTTGAGAACTCGGCAGTTAATAGACGTTTGAATCTTTCCAACTCGTCTTTGTGGAAGGTAAAGACATCGGCATAGGCGGCAACCATGCGTCTCAGGTCGCTTTTTCGTACATACCAGCCGATCCCATCCACAAATCCTATGAATATAGCTTTCGGATAGTGGTCTTTTATCAGGGAATCAATTGAGATTTCCGTTTTTGCCTTATCTCCCTGACCGGAGGCCGTTGTCACCAGAAAAGAACTCTCAATTAATATCTTGGGATTCCTTTTAGAGGGTATTATGAAGTCTATAGTCCGTTTTTTGTCTGGTGCGTTGGCGATCAGTTCACCCAAATCGCCTTGCTCATATGGCACGTTTAACGTGCCAAGGATGTCTTCAATCAAGGTTTCGGGATTATTAAACCCTGTTGCGGCACGTGAGCCCTTTTCTTTGTAACGGATCAATGTATCAATCATAGCCGGTATTTCAAAACGGAGTTTAGAGATACTCAGCTTTTTCAGTTCAAATAATGGAAGGATGTTTGCCAAAAAAGGGACTGTAGAACCTTCAAAGAAGATATTGACTAATCCCTTTCGGAAGTATTCGTTATGTTGGACCATCGTGTGGATTTTGTTGTCTGACCATTCCTTGACCTCTTCGTTCGGATTTGAGGCGCACCATTTTTCTTTGCTGACGAGCTTGTTTAGTTCAGGATCATCTGCGACTCGGATCACGCTGATCAGGCGTTTTAAGCATTCGTTGGAGAACCCTGTGAGTGCTAATAAAGCACGTAAACCTCCTGCCTTTTCTGTGATCAAGTGCTCGATGTGGGCTTTTTTCAGGCCTTCTGTTTCAACCTGATTTTTCAGAACAAGAAGCGTTTCGGCCAACGAGTTAAGATATGCCTCGTACTTTTCCTCAAAGACAGGATTGAAGAAGTAGAAAGTATTTTTCTCGATTACAGTTCGGGTTTTTTCATCGATTGATTTCATAGTATCCTGTGTGCACTTTTCTGGAAAAATAGGATATACTCATCTTTCATTGTATTTCGGAGACCCTTAATGGGTTTCAAAATACTTTTTACCAGATTCAAACCAACTTTCGCACATGACTCAATAACCTCATTTTCCAAGCGAATGCCTCCTGTTTGGTTCGTATTTGAACCTAATATTATAACAAGAAACTTACCAGTTTTCAAAACTCTTGCACACTCTGAGCAAACGATACCCATCGCATGGAAGTAATTATTTAATCTTTCTTTTTTATTCTTTCCCACTAAGCCGATCATATTGGCCCTAAGCATCTCAGTATCACATCCCAGATATATAAGCTGGGGCTCGTCGTTTTTGACGTAGTCGATTGCGAACGAATATGGGGGCGATGTGATGATTCCATCCACTGATTCATTAGACAACTCGAGTCTAAGTGCATCAGAATTCTCGAGGATTATAACCTTCCCTAATGAAACTGGGCTAAAATCAGGATTTTCGATGAATTCTGAGACGGTCATTTCATAACGACGTAAGACTTTCTCAAATAGGTCTTTATGGGTAGAAGCAGTAACTCGCTTAGAATATCCGAGAGCATCTAAAAACGCCAATAAAGCAAGGTTATACACTTTCAGCTTGTCAAGGTCTTTAACTTTGTTCAATTGTTTTGCAAAGTCATTCACATTGAAAAAGGCGAATAGTTCCGGGGCTTTCCGGGATAGACCTGATAGTAGCTTTGGGGAAATGGTCATAGCTTCAAACTTTGTTTTGGTCATAACTCTACAAAATGGGCTACGGTCAACGGCGTATGAATCGATTCCCATCAAAGCAGCCTCTATATTTGTGGTGCCACTTCCGCACATCGGGTCGAGAACGATATCTTCCTTTTTGACACCTATGATATTTAATAAACCCTTTATCAGTTGAGGATGGAATTTCCCCCGATAAGGGAATAGGCCGTGTGTCGCGTAACCCGTTGAAAACTGACCATTTTCGAAGTAATTTCTCGTTTGTGCGGTTCTATCTTGCATAAGCGCTCTTTGAGGTTTGGAGCAGAGCTTAAAATGAGCGGTTGGGGTTCCACATACTGTTTCAAAGAAGGCACTTCTATCTATAAGGTCCTCGGTACTTAATACTTGGTATTCCAAGTTGGCGAGTTCCAGTTCGAATAGCTCGGTAACAGATGGTAAAAGTTTATATCCATGACCAAAAAGTTGGTTTGAGATATCGGCTAATTTGTGAAATGGGTTATACGTATTCTTTTTATCGAGTTCGTTTTCGCCTAACTGGCCATTGCGGAAGGATAAAGGCAATTCGCCTACGGTTTTGGGATTTAGGGTAACAACTTCGGCGGTCTGGACTTCAATATCCTTAGGGTTTGGCGATCTTCTGGGCTTGGTATCCCAGACCAGTTTGGCGTAATCTTTTTTTCGCGGCTTTATGTTGTTATTAGGCATTGCGTATTCCTTCCGCCAGAGGCGGATAAATTTGATAATCGCACTAAAAGAAATGATAAAGGAAATCCGGGGCAGGGGCAAGAAGGATTTTACGATTTTAGACTGCCAATCTGCTGTTGATAATCAGGGCCAGAGTTGTTCTTCGAGCCAGTTGTTGGCCAGGATGGCGAAGTCCTTGAGGTTTATTTGCTCATCGGTAAAGACATCAGCCGGCGACATAAGCGGCTGGTCAAAGATGCCTGTGCCATTTGTAGCTATGTATGCGACTTCCGGCTGGGAGAGGGCGTAATCATAAATGCGAAAATCATCTATTAAGCCATCGAAACCAGCATACCAGCCTGACCCAATTATAAATGAGTCAACTCCCGATATAGGCGATTTTGCACCCGTCCGCTTGTCTAAGAGGCGGCCATTTAGAAAAATCTGCATTAAGCCTGCCTGGCAATTTTTGGTAAATGCCCAGTGGTTCCAGCGACCCTGCCATTCGCTTTTGTATCGGTGTTCTCCGCTCAGGCGGCCATCGAAGGACCAGGGGTAGCCGCAGTCCCAATTGTATTTGCTGGGTCTCCTCCAGCAGCCGAGGTTAATGGCTATCGCAGGGCCGGCAGAACCGTAGATATAGTTTGAACAGCATATTGTGTCAGTCAGGTGCGGCGAGTCACTGCCGTATTGCCAGAAGGCAATCGTAATCTGCGTGTTGATTCTGGAGAATAGTTCGGCGGCCCTGGTTATAGCGACGAAATCCCCGTAACCATTAAAGCTGATTGCCTGCCCATATCTGCCGGGAACGAAGGTTGAGCTGCCGCACGGGTCGCCGTGGGCGTTGCCGATGCTATCCTGCGTGTTACCATCAAATTTATACCAGGCAATCGGGTCCTTAGGAGGGGATATTGGGTGAACAGTGTATCGCGAATCAAGCCAGTTGTAAGACAATTCTTCGAGGTCTTCGAGGTCAACGGCACAATCGCCGGTCCAATCTGCAACCGGCCTATTCTCCGGCAGACATCTGGATGGATACAGTATAATATCATCAAAATATACTCTGCCTACACCATAGCCGCCTGTTGCACGGGCTTCCAGCCCGTGAAAACACGGCCAAGATGGCCGTGCCACGAGGCGCATTCCGATAGAGATGTTTGTAACGGAACTTTGGTTTACTCCTGTTACATTCCGCAGGTCGATTCTCCAGAGATGCCAGGATTCTTTCATTATATTATTTGGGTCACCATCATAAGGCACAATGGCATTGACGTCGCCGTCGCCAATAGCGATATAAAAAATTGGCTCATCGATATAATTGGATACTTGGCCATAAAAGAATAACTCCAATATTCTTATGCCGCAGCAGGCCCAATCCTGCGGATAGTTAAATGTGCGTGTCAGCTCAGAATAAAAATAGCTGTCGTAGTAGAAACCAAACGCCATTGACTGCTGGCAGCTATGAACGGGATTTGTACAAAGCTCTACATACCCCTGCCCCCCTGCTTTCCAGGTTTGGTATATTTTGTTGCTAATGTAATTGTAGAATTCAAAATCATCTATAACGATATGGTCAGCGGCCTTAAAGCTCCAGATATCACCTATCCAGGGGCTATTAGCATCAGCGTTATTGACCTCATCAATCCGCCAGTAGTAGCACTCACCCAGTTTGAGGCCACCTGGGTCGTAGATATTAACATCTTGCGGCTGCGTTGGCTTGCTGACCGGAGTCGCATTAGAATCAACAGCACTTAGGCCGGTGCCAAAATAAACGGTGTGCTTTTGTGCAGAATTTCCAGGCGACCACGCCAGGACCGCATCCGGCGGCACATTTTCGGCGCCGTTGGCCGGATACGGATTACAAGCGGTCTGGCCGCAGTCCACGCAGACTCTCGCACGAACACTGCCTATGTCAAATCCGGGCAGCTCACCGTTGTTGTCGAGAGCGAGGATGCGGATTGCGCAGGGCACAAATGGGAAAGAAATGCCTGCAATATCGAGGCCGATTACTGTTACTTCTTGCTCGCCGAAATGAGGGGTTTTAATCAGGTCAAGCAGGTATTCCTGGCCGGCGCCGTCCGTAGCAAAAACCAGGGCATACTCACCGCTCGGACCCGGCTCAAGGATGATTATGTCATCGCCTGGGCCATCTATAAGTCTGCCTGGAAAACTCAATTCAACCCAGTGGTCGATAGGGAAAGTAACGCACGAGGCATCCGATGGAGGTGGGCCAACCAGCAGCAGTTCCGGGACTACCGGCATCGGCCATTGCCCGCTTTCATTTACGCCTATCCAGCAGCTCCCATCGGCGTCATAGGCATCCAGCAAATAAGATGGATATTGGAAGGAAACTTCGCCGGGTGAAGCAATGCCCGCCTTCGCGTAGCCCGCTACGGCGGGTGAAGCAAGGCCCGCAAAAGCGAGAGCCAAAGAGAATATAGATATTATTTGTAAACAGACTTTTGACATCCCTACCCTCCAGCCCAACCAGAGAGCTGGTTTTTAACAAATCCGCCTTATTTATGGTTTATACCATGGTTCTGTCTGTAACCACTCCTCCGAAAGTTTCGCAAGGTCGTTAAAATCAATCACATCGTCCCCTGCGATATTAACGGACGTTTCATCCCGTAGCCAGTAGTTAGCAAGGATAGCAATGTCACGCAAATTAACTATCCCGTCGTGCAGTATATCAGCATTTAGGGTCGGCAGACCAGACATCACCCAGATATTACCCCTGTAGTGATATGCTATTTTAGTTCCGTCAGGCGCCCATGTCGGCCTTCGGCGTAATATCCCTAAAGAAAGGTTATACTCCAATTCATCGAAGGTCAGTCTCTCCAGATTACTTCCGTCACCATTTATTATATAAAGGTCAGGAAAATACGTCCAGTTATCCGGCGTAAAGTCAGGTTTTTTGATGCTGAATACTATTTTATTGCTATATGGCGACCATGCAGGCTCCATACCGCCACGAGATAGTGTCGCTTGGCCACTACCATCAGGGTTCATCACACGAATCCCGGGAGAGTATACAATCTTTGTCCCATCTGATGACCAGGAAGGGTAAAGACCGGTTGACAGAGCAGTCTGGCCACTGCCATCTACGTTCATTATGTATATGGTTCCATTCCAATATGGGTCATAATAAAGTATTTTATACTCATTATATCGCCATGCAGGGGCCATCTCGTCATACCCTTCCCAAGTTAATCGTGCTGGGTTATTTCCATCAACGTCCATAATCCAGACATCATAATTACCAGAATTATTGGAGCTAAAAACTATCTTGCTTCCATCAGGTGACCAGTCCGGCTCTATATCATCGCAAGAATTATAAGTCAATCTTTGTTGGCCGCTTCCATTCGCATCCATTACATAGATTTCTTTGTTTCCATCTCTATCTGATACAAAAGCGATTTTACTTCCATCAGGGCTCCACGCAGGTTGACTCTCATAGCTCGGCTCGAAAGTTATCTGCGTAATTTCGTATTCATTCGACTCTGGAATTACAATTCCTTCTACTACTAAAGTTGCATCGTTTAGAACACCCAAACCGTATGAAATAACGTTTGATCCTGGACCTCCAGCAAATGATAGAAAATCAATTTTTATAGTGTCATTACCGTCGAGAAGGTTATCCCATATACCCGGTTCCCAAACCCAAAATTCAGTTATTTCGTCGAACTCCTCCGGTTCAGGATATGTAGATACGCCTCCCAGAATACGGGCTATCTGAATGTTAGGGTAAGCACCAAGAAGCTCAGCATCAAAGCCTACCTTTTGCACCCTCTGATTACCCTTATACTCGTCCAGACCCGCCGTCATTTCACCTGACCAGTCGATATAGACGTGCGATATTTCACTGAAGGTAACTCCTAAGTCAAAATTGCTCGTCCAGGCCGGCGTATTGATGTCATACGTCCCTGCACAATTGAGCGGAAATTTCACAATATCGCCGAACACCCCAGTCCCTATTACCAGCGCTACCGTAACTAACCCTATTATTTTCGCTTTCATTGTTTAGTCCTTTCAAAAATTTATTAGAAATATGTTATGACAACATGGATTGTCTATATTACTTAAGAGGTTAAGATTAGACGCAGAGGAAGTCTCGTTAAGAAGATAGCGATTAGAAAATAGGTGAAGATATAAAAACCATAAACCAACGTGTCTGGCTAACGATTTCATCATACCACTCCTGTTCGACTCCACTTAAAAGGACATCTTTGACTTTTGTCCATCGCGAAACTGCTTTCTTGTATTATATCAATTTTTATGAGTTGTAAGCAATAGGAAAATGCAACGTCCTCTAAAAGTCAAGAGAATTTATTGAAAATTGTATTTTTTTGAAGAATTGCTCAAAATAGCGCAGAAGTGAGGATTTTAAGGAAGATATGAATAGCGGTAGAGCAAACTATTTTTAAAGAGTCATAGATTGGTCGGCTCCATTTTCAAGGACATACAGGAAGTCGTTGTCCGGTGGTATGACGCCCCCCCCGGCCAAACTTTTGTAAGTTTCCATTCTCCGTAGTACTACGAAGGATGAAAATGAAGCTGGCAGCAAAAAATCTTATTTCTTGAAAGTGCAGTACCTTCGATACAAGAGAAATTCGTGGTGTTGCCGGGTTGTAACTATCCAGAAAAATCTTGCTACACAAGAGATTGTTGGTAAACTTGCACAGGCCACAGTGGGATACCCCGCGTGGTATCCTATTTTGGAGGATAAAATAACGGTTTTCGCAAAAAGGTTGCAGTAAAAAAAGAATTGGCCACGAAGACACAAAGTCACAAAGGAAAGACTATCAGGTTACCAGATTATCAGGTGGTGGCCATCAGTATATCAGGTTATCAGGCATCCTGGTCTGCTGCTATTCTGCTGTCCTGCATACTGATATTCTGATATCCTGTTATCCTTATACTTTTGGTGTCTTGATGCCTTTTCCTTCGACTTAGCTCAGGCTTGCAGTGAGGACATTCGGCTGAGCTCAGTCGAAGCCCTTGTCGAATCTGATGGTGAGCAGAGTCGAACCAGTGGCAAAAAATTAAGTAAGTATCAGAGGTTTGAAATTCAGTCTCGGCGAGGCCGAGCCTCGACGGACGAGAAAGGTTCCGATAAATGGCTGATTATTCAATGGCTCCAACAGGTGAAAAATTCCTTATCCCTGCGGAAAATGAATATGCTGCGGAGTTTGAGCGTATTCGGTTGCTGGCAGAAGCGGCACGCAAGGATGGAAAAGAAATCGTTGTAGTGATGGGCGTTGGTTTTGTGGGGGCAGTTATGGCGGCTATTGTCGCCGACACTGTCGATAAAAAAACCGGCAGGCCCGGCAAGCTCGTCATCGGATGTCAGAGGCCAAGTCCCAGAAGTTACTGGAAGATTCCGCTGCTTAATCGAGGCCAATCTCCGGTCAAGGCTGAGGACCCCCAGGTTGAGCCGATGATTGCACGCTGCGTCCTGGAGAAGAAAACACTTATTGCCACCTACAATAGCGACTGTCTGAAGCTGGCGGACTGCGTTGTTGTGGATGTGCAGTGCGATTACGTAAAAAACGACCTTGGCAAGATGCGGACCGGCAGAGTGGAAATGGCAGCCCTGGATGCGACAATAAAAATCATTGGCGAGAAAATTCCTCCGGAATGTCTTGTCCTGATTGAAACAACTGTTGCGCCCGGCACAACGGAGTTTATCGCCTGGCCGATTCTCAAAAAAACCTTTGCTGCGCGAGGCATAGAATCAGAACCATTGCTATCGCACAGTTTTGAGCGTGTTATGCCCGGCAGGCAATATGTCTCGTCAATTCGGGACTTCTGGCGGGTCTGTTCGGGCTGTAATGCGCAAGCGAGGCAGCGAGTCGAAAAGTTCTTGCGCGAAGTAATAAACACGAAAGAATATCCTTTGACCGTTATGGACAGGCCGATTGAATCAGAGACGACCAAGATAGTCGAGAATTCCTTCCGTGCTACGATGCTGGCATTTCTGGATGAGTGGAGTTTGTTTGCGGAGCGTAATGGTGTGGACCTGATTAAAGTGATTAACGCAATCAAGATTCGACCTACACATAATAACATCATCTTTCCAGGGCCTGGCATTGGCGGTTACTGCCTGCCCAAAGATGGAGGTCTGGGCTACTGGGCGTATAAGCACATTCTGGGATTTGAGGATGATATATTCAAGATAACGCCGATGGCGCTTGACATCAACGATACCCGCGGCCTTCACGTGGCAACACTGACGAGGGATGCGCTTCGAAATATGGGTCGCCAGATAGCCGGGGCAATTGTGCTTTTGTGCGGCGCCAGTTACCGCCAGGATGTTGGCGACACACGCTACAGCGGCTCGGAAGTAATCGTCCGAAAGCTGACCGAGATGGGGGCTGAGATACGGGTGCACGACCCTTATGTTGAACACTGGTATGAGCTGGAAAAACAAGATAGTTATCCTGCACCCGGGCATTCTCTGGCGAGGTTTTTCCGCAACCAGAATGAGCTGGTTAATATACGGGTTCAGCACGATTTGGCTGCCGTGCTCAAGGGCGTGCAGGCGCTAATACTTGCGGTGCCGCACCAGAGCTATTTGCAGCTTGAGCCTGAAAGAATAGTTGAGTGGGCAGGGGCACCATTGGCGGTGATTGACTGCTACGGGATATTAGACGACCGGAAAATCCGCCGATATTTTGAACTGGGCTGCGAGGTAAAGGGTCTGGGGCGAGGACATATCCAGCGGATAAAAGAAGAGGTGCGTAAGACAAAAGGACAATCAGGCGATTCCTGAACCTTGTCCGCCGAACGTATGGCGTATATATAGTACTCTGTTACTCATCAAATGATGGGTATCATCCCTTCACTGCGCTCAGGGCAACGTCTGAAGCGCAGCCGAAGAATCTCGCTGACGCAGGCCAGATCCTTCGCTTCGCTCAGGATGACAATTCATCAAATCACGTGTAACAGAGCACTAAGGGGGTGTTACTAAATTAGCCGTCACAAAAGAGACGGCTGGGGGGTCTTATTATTACCGCAAAGTTCAAAACGAAAGAGAACTTTATACTTAAATCCAAAGTATAGAAACCGAGTGTGTGGCTAACCCAACTTTCGCAGTTAGGTGATGAAACTGTGATTTTTTAAAATTTATTCCCGCGTATCGCTTCATTATCGCACAAAACGGTCTCAAACCCTGCATGGTGAAGACCTACCCTGTTGCAAAGC
>Ga0315279_10002011_pt1 | contig 31871 bp, 35 predicted proteins | sample YL17G06_20_MG_FD_203694 | JGI IMG/M metagenome (GOLD analysis project Ga0315279, IMG submission 203694) | Sediment microbial communities from Yellowstone Lake, YNP, Wyoming, USA - YL17G06_20 | ecosystem: Environmental > Aquatic > Freshwater > Lake > Sediment | place: USA: Wyoming | collected...
CTGTAACTGTAAAAGGTATCCTCACGCCGGCATTTCTATAATCCAAATATTGTATATAGCCTTCATGCGCACCGCTGATAGCGGCAGAAGGAACAGTAAAGTTACCTATCACACTAAATGAGGTGTTTGTTGCAGTGCTGAGCTTATTGAGCGTTATGGTAGTGCTTGAAATATTTGTTGCAATCCAGCTTGATGCTGGGTAGTATGCATAAATAGTGATGTTGAATGGGTTGACTGCAACGGTGTTATTTGAAATTTCGAAATTCCAAATGCCGGCTGTTGACGGTATGGATAACGCTTCTACATATTCCTCCTGCATAACACCGCTTATGTTGGCAAGCTGGGATTTATTGTTGGAACTACCAGCCAAGCTGCCGTTAGGGAAATAAACGTTAAGTGTGTAGTTGGCATCGCCAGTCCAGTTTAATGTTGCTTTGACCTTGTTTATTACGCTTGAGTCCGGCAACAGTAGCGAATAATTTCTTGTCAGAAATGTGTCGATATTGCTATTGTTTCCAAATATTTTTATATAGTAGACTACCTTGGTCTCGGTTATGTTGCTCAATGTGATGTTGCCATAGTTGCTAAGTGTGAGATTTATGCTAGTGTTTGTCGATGCGTTCATTGTGCCGAAATTCAGGCTGGTCGGCGTTTGACCGTTTATGTTTGTTATGTTCAATGTTGTGAAAATTAAGTTGCCAGAATATGTTATTGCCGAAGTTGTATTGTTGCCGTAAATTCTTATCTCCCACATGTTTGGTGCGGCCATAAGCTCGTCATTCTTACTGAATATTAACCATTCAGAATTTGTTGACCTGTTTATAGACTTTGCTTTCAGCACAGATGCATTGTTCAAAAGGAACAGATCTGCATCGCTTGAAACAGTCATATTTACAGTGAAACCTGTTATGTTCGCCACTTCTCCGCTAGTTCCTGTAGTAGCGTTAAAAAAGAAAGACTGGTATGTTGTAGCGTTTGCCTTCAGCTGACCGTTGAATGTGGCGATTCCGGTGTAGTTGTTCAATGTGTTGGAAGAGGATATTGGTATATCAAGGCGCACTGTTATGTTGGCTGTCTCGCTGGTCTGCGTCTTATTCCTTACCGTGAATTTCGTTGTGATGTATGCTCCGGGCAAGCAGCTGAGTCTTGACAGCTGCATAAAAAGCGTGAAATTGCGGCTTACCGAGGGTGTTAGGTTTGATAATTCGCTTATATAATTGCCAGTATCGTTTCGCAATATGATGTATATGTTTTGGCATGCTGATAAAATGTTCCCCTGCGTATAGTTCTCCGTAAGGGAAGAATCGGAGCTGCTGTTCAAAAATTCCAAAGTGAGGGAGCCGTAACTGGCGTTTGTCGACAGTGTTATATTCCCGCTGTAAGAGTTTGTATAGTTTAGGACAAGCTGAGCCACATTAATGTCGTTCTGTATCGTCACGTTGAACTGGCCGAGCGGAGAGCTTGTGACTATGGAATAGACGTAGCCGAAGAGGCCGAGAAGGGTTATGAGTGTAAATACAACTGCCAAAATGCCCCTTTTCATCCAAAATCTCCTAAGAAGTATTTTAGTTTGATATAAAATATAGTTTATTAAATAGTTATGATAGCCGGTGAACATGCACAGTTTCTATTGAGCAGCATGGATATTATGGAGAATAGAACCTGAATATTCTCGAGCTAAATTGTGATGTTGCAGGTGGGCTTGTATTTTTGTTTTTCAAGGTAATGGCCATACTCTACGGCAAGGATGAGGCTGGCTAGTGTGGCAAAAGGCGCTGTTAACATGAACATTTTGTGGTATAAAAGAGTATTATTCGCAATGTTTGTTAAAGCATTGTATATCGCTACCGGCCCCGCCGTATACAACAAAACTTCCCCAGCAATTCTCCATGGTCTTTCTTTAATAGAATTTTTTATTCTTTCACAAATCTTGACCATAGAATAAATAAAGGATGTTAAATATAAATGTTTAATATCAATTGATTTTAAGCCTCTAATCTGATGACGACTAATGGGCGGAATGATTTGATGATTACACCCTAGGTCCTGAGGAGAGATAGCTTTGTTTTTTTAACAATGAAGAAATCATTGATCCGACGCGGCCGCTTGCAGCATCCTCTACATTGTCAATCGGATCGTAGGGTTTTATGTCGTATAACGGCGACCCGTCCGCCATCTCGACATTTTTGACCCAAAGCATTGTCGGATAGTAGCAATCCTTTTTATGGACTCTCAGCAACTTAACGACACAAAAACCGAGCCCGCTTGGCCTTTCGGACGAGCGTGTGACAAACACCCCAAGCTCCCCCTCTTCAGTTTCCATTGTAAGCTTGCATTTATATGGATCGTTAAAGCTCTCCGATTCGTGAAAGCCGTAAAAGAGCATGTAGTGGGAATATTTTTGCCTTGCAATGCCGCGCAGACCTGGAGCGAATTCATTTTCTATTACTATCCTCCCAAAAGCATCCTCTGCAAGTTTCCAATGCATGGGAGCGGTCTCCACTGTGAAAGGCGTGTAAATCGTTCCTATCCTTGGCATTGCATGGCAATTGTATTTTTCCTGCATGAAACTCTCTTTTACTTTAAACTTTAAATATCTTTTATGAAAATACTCGTCTGCGGCAACCCGCTTGTCAGCAAAGACAGCGCTGCGCTGAAGGCTGCGAAAGATTTGAAAAAAATGCTGCCCGGGGTAGATTTCGAAGAGTTCGACAGCGTGGAAGAGCTGCGAGATGAAGAAATAAATATACTTGATGTAGTTGAAGGTCTAAAAAAACCTAAGGTTATAAAAAATTTGGATGAAGTAAAAATCGGGAAGATTTATTCCACGCACGATTTTGACCTTGGACAGAGTTTGAAACTAATGAAAAAGTTGGGAATGGTTAAAGACGTCACTATATTCGGCGTGCCGGAAAAGATCGATAAAAATATTATCAAACAGCTTGCTGCACTCATCAAGTCCAGTTTACCTTCAAAAAATGCGTAGCGCAGCTCATGCACGGGTCGTAAGCCCTAATCAATCTTTCAACCATCTGCTGTATCTCCTCCTTGCTCTTGTCCAGGTTATGCTCAACAAGCTCCCAGATGTCGTCCTGCAGGTTGATTTGGTTTTGCGCAGTCGGGATGACAAGTTTTCCTTCAACCACTTTGCCGAGGCTGTCTATGCTCATCATGTAGTATAACGTTCCACGAGGCGCTTCTATGACTCCTACACCAATACCTTTCCTCGGCACGACTGCAACTGGCTTCTCTTCCTTGAACTCAGTTGCCTCCAGCAGCTCAACAGAGTGGTCGATGCAGTGCAGCATCTCTATTGCCTGCGCGAGGTTGTTGTGGAAGATGTTTTTTGACGGAAAAGGCAGCAAGTATCTTCCTGCCTCTTTCCTGACATTCTTGTGCAGCTTTTCTCTGTTGAGATTAAGGCGGGAGAGCGCGCCTACCATGAAATCCTTTCCTTCGAACTCGTACGCTGTTGCCTGCGAATAAGGTATGACAACCCTCTGCAGGTGGTTGTAGTACTCGCTCTCAGGCACGTGCAGGCCTTCAGTGCTCCTTATCTCTCCCTCGAGGAAGCTGAAATCTTTTGTTGCCAAAGCTACAAAGTCAGTATCACGCTTGAACTCCCAGTCGTTCCTGAAAAATATGTCTATCAAATCAAAAACGTACGGCCTCGCTTCTCTAAGTTCTTTTACAACTTTAGCGGCGTCCTCTTTTTTTGGTATTTGCGCGAAGCCGCCGACTACTGCATACGTAGGATGCACTGCCCGGCCTGCCACAAGCTTTGCCAAGGAGTTGCCTGCCGCCTTCACATGCAAGGCGTGATGCAGGAATTCTTTTTCACGTCCTTCGAAGTCAAGCGCGGAATCTTTCCCGAAAATGTCTGGCAGGCAGAAAAAATACAGGTGCATGGCATGGTCGCGCAGCACAGTGCCGTACATTGCTAGTTTGCGAAGCAGCATAGTCTGCTCTGTCGGCTTAACTGCCAAGGCCTTCTCGACAGCTTCTGTACAACATGTAAGATGCGCAACACTGCATGTTCCGCATATGCGCGAAACTATAAGCGGCACATTCGAATAAGATTTTCCGCGTATGGCCTGCGTGTAGAAGCGCTTGTTCTCGCTTATCTTCAGCTTCACGTCGAGCAGCATTCCGTCCCTGACTTTTATGTCTAGAGACGCATGCCCTTCTATCTTGCTTAAATTCTTTAAAGTGATGTCGAAATTTTTATGCATGTCACAAACCCATGTATTTTTCCAAAGTTTGAATAAATTTATCTTCCACCATCGGACAGCCTGGGACAATTTCATCAACAGCCACGAAATTTTTCAGCGGATAGACTTTTTCGTTGAGCCTGAACTTTTTCAGCAGGAATGCAATTTCCTCCTTGGTTTTGCTGTCAAAAAAATTCCTCTGGTTTGACGGCGAACCATCAATAGCGCAAGAGCCGATTGCAACGAGGTGGCGAGAGTTGTCACGTATCTCCCTCAGCTCCTTTTCCTCCTGCCTGCTCGATATCGCGCCCTCTACAAATGCCACGTCCATATTTTTCATCCTCCCGTCCTTCTTCAGCATCCTGCAGTGGATTATCTCCATCCTTTCCGACCATTCAGCGTATTTTTTGTTGAGCATCTCGAGAAAAGTTATGACGCAGCCTTCGTCGCCTGTGAAGGAAAAAAATCCCACGCGCAGTTTCCTCACTGTACCACCGAGTAAGTGGCTGTTGCCTGGCTGGACTTTACCGTGACGTTTGCGAAATCTTTGCTCCAATCGGTCTGCAGTATTGTGGTCTGACCCGACTTTAGTGGCGAAACTTTGTTCTTTATGCTTGTAGGGCTGCCGTCGACAGTTACGTTGAAGCCGGACAGTTCAAGCCTGCCTGTGTTGGACACTGCTATGAGAAGGTTGTTCTGCGCATCCCTAGCAACGCTCGTCACCTCCATGCTGTAAAAGATGTTCCTCACTATGACTACTATGCTGGCGTTGCTGAATTTCGGGATCCACTGCCCGATGAAAGGAATTGATGAGGCGTCAAAGTAACCAAGCACAAGCGTGCTGGCGATAATCACAAGCCCGACCAGTATCAACCCCACAAATATCTCCTTCAGGATTTTGAGGACTATGACAACTACTATCGCGAAAATTATCAGTCCAAATATCAGCGGCAGCACAAGACCACTATAATATTTTTGTCTCGGTTAATAAATGTGCTTTTAATCCCGCATGAATTTGACAAACTCTTCTTTTGTCATAGGAGCCAGGCAATAGTTCTTCTCTTTCTCGCGTGCGACTGTCGAAGAAGGACCGCCATAGAGATGACCGGGATAGATTTTCGTGCTGCCTGGTAGTTTTGTTATTTTTCCCAGGCTCTCGTACATCTTTTCAGAGCTACCGCCAAGTAGATTGGTCCTGCCGCACTCCTCAACAAACAGCGTGTCGCCTGTGAACAGACTGCCTTCAGCTAAGATGCATATGCCATCCTGCGTGTGACCTGGAGTGTGAAGTATTTTTATTTTTATGCTGCCGAGCTGCAAAACACTCCCGTCTTCTACAGCAATGTCGCCGGACTTGTACGCCACAACTTTGCCGCCCATTTTTCTTAACTGCTCGTTGCCAGCAGTATGGTCGTAGTGCGAGTGCGTGTTGAAAATGTAAACAAGCTTCAGTTTGCTTTCAGCCAGGAAGTTTATTGCATCTTCATTCTCAGTCGGGTCAATCACTGCAGCTTCTTTTGTCTTCTCGTCAGCAATTATATAGACAAAATTTTTTATTCCGCCGACCAAAAACTGCTTCAAAATCATGCAGCGGACTCGGAGGGATTTGAACCCTCGACCAACTGCTTACCTCGACTGCTCCTGCGTAGGGGGCAGCTGCTCTTTTTGGCAATATATATCCAAGCTGAGCTACGAGTCCAATATTTATTACGATGCAATCAGATTTAATAAATATGCCGCTTTCGGAAAAACTGCAGAGGATAGCGAGGAACATAATAAGAGTGAACATGAACGTCAAGGAAAGGGAGTCTGTCATAATTTCTGCCGGGCCTAACTCGCTCGATTTTGCAGAGGCCCTTGTATTTGAAGCCTCGAAAGTAGGAGCATACTCGAGCATAAACTACGGCAGCGACAGGCTGGCGTTGAAAATCTACAAAACTGCGAATGAAAAATATTTGAAACATTATTCCAATCTTTCAGAGATTCTTGCAAGGAAGGTGGATGTTGAGATAATGCTTGATGACTCCGACCCGTTCATGGAGAGGCAGATGCCGCAGAATAAGATCGAGATAAGGAGGAAGGCGACAAAGCCGTTGAGGAAAATCAAGGACAAAAGGATTGTGGACAAAACCATAAAAAGCGTGCTGATTGGTTTCCCTACAAAGGAGACCGCGCGCTCCATGGGAATATCATTCGGCAAACTCAACAAAATCTTCTGGGACACCATGGATGTCAATTATTACAGGCTGCACGATACCAACAAAGCTGTGGCGAGGAAGCTTGCCGGCAAAAGTTGGATAAGAATTGTTGGTGGGGATACCGATATAAAATTTTCGATACGCGGCCGCGAACCTATTCTGGACAGCGGATTGTGGGCAAGAGAGAAAAGAGGATATCTCAACCTACCCGCAGGCGAGGTTTTCTTAGCTCCAGTCGAAAATTCCGTAAATGGCGAGATTTATTTTGATCTCCCGAATCTGCACTACGGCATGCAGATACAAGGCGTGTGGTGGAAGTTCAGGCACGGCAAACTGATAGATTGTTCAGTCGACAAAGGGCTGAAAGCTTTCGAGGATGTTTACAAAAATGCGTCTGGCGACAAAAATAGAATAGGTGAGTTTGCCATAGGCACAAATCCCAAAGCGAGGATGACAGGCGGGATGATAATCCTCGATGAAAAGGTCCGCAAAACAATTCACATGGCCATAGGCCACAACAAGCACTTCGGAGGAGTCAATGATTGTACTATTCATTGGGATTTTTTTAAAGATATGAGAAAGAATAGCATAATAGAGATTGATGGTAAGGAATTCATGAAAAACGGAAAACTTATAGATTTTTAGTTTTCACTCAATCTTGCGTTCAAATCCTACCAAAGATTCGTCTGAAAGATTCTACCAAAAAGAGTTTTCCTCTTTCATAAAGCTTAGATTGGCTCATGTTTCTTTATAATAAAACCAAAATTAAGATTGTATTCTTTTGTAAGAGTCTAATAATCTTTTGACTCCTTCTTGTTTTCGAAATGATAAAAAGTTGACTAATTCCTTGAATAGTTCGATATTTTTTCTTCCTGAAACTCTTATCGTATATAATCCTTTAGAACTCGCAATAAAATTCGGACCTGTAATTGTAGTCTTTATTCCAAGTTTATACATAATCTTCTGAATTTGTTTGAGTCCAACAAGATTTACTGATGTTGCTTCGATAGTTTTACTTTTTGGAATGGGACACCCTTCAGCTTCCCAAAAGAAACTAACTGCTCTTCCAAGTTCAATTTTATCCATATTTTCCATAATTTTCCACGCGTTATCAAGTAATTTCCAAGAATAGCTGCCAAAAACTGCATACTGTTTTAAATCATGAAAGATACTTTTATTATTCATCGTCACTCTAAAATACCCATTTGACTGTCGTATGGGAGGTTCTATATCATACTCATCTTTAAATTTTTTATTAAATGCTTGGGCAAAATCTAAATCTTTTCCAGCATGAATTCCAATAATGAATCTTTTTCCATTTACGCTCCCAGCATTATCCCCGAATATTGCAAATATCAATGCGAGTTTATTACTTGAAAGATCATTCCTTATAACTGGTAAACGTCCATGAAATCTTATAGCTTCCTGATCAGAAATCGAACGCAACTGAATACTCTCTGCCCTTAACATTTTGCAAATAGAAGCGTAACCTAATGGATAATTGGTTTCAAGTGTTTTAACATCAGTTCCTGCGACATATTCTTTTATAATTTTTTTCTTCGTGTCTTCGTATTTCGCAACTTTAAGCAATTGAAATTTAATTGTAGAACATTTTTTAATTCCTAATTTTTCTGATACAATCTCTCCCAAAATAAATGAAAAACCTGTGCTATGTCTAGAAATCTTTGCTATTAGCAAATAATCATCGTTGACTTTTAATAACCATCTATCACCTGAATTTATGTTTCTATCAGTTGCAGATTCGCATTTTTGCAAGACATTAAGAGGAATAAAAAATGTCAAAATGTCACTTGCCATTTTTATATGATTTGAGTAACGATGTTGGAAATGAGGTTTCTTTTTAAATTCTATAGGTTTGATTATGTTTATCCCAACAGTTGCAAATCTATTGAAAATTTTCTTTGTTGTATCTTTATCTATCGTCCTAGCAAACATTCTACTTCCATGGCATTTGCCTGTTTGCATACGTCTAGTTTTAATTTTTCTCACCTTTCATATCTTACATTCATTATTACTACATATTACTTACAGCTTTTGGAAGTGGAACCCCGATGAAATGAGAAAAGAAGACAATAAAAGCCAGATTTTATATAAAAAAGGCTTAGATTGCTTTATTTTACTCGGAAAACGTGTTTAAACGCTAGTACAACAAAAATAAAAAATAGCTGATTGATTTATGAAAGGGTCTATAGAAAGAATGATTAAAACTAATCGTGAAATAAAAACTCTCAAAAAATCGGCATCAATAGCAAATTCATGCATACCTGTGATAGAAAACGCATTAAAAGAAAATGAAATCACAGAAAAGGAAATTGCAAGAAGGATTAGAAGAAAAATATACTCACAAGGTGCAACTCTAGCTTTTCGTATTTTAGTCGCTTCTGGAAAAAGGTCTGCGATAGTCCATCCAAAGCCAAGCGCGACAGACAAAAAAATCGATGGTACCGGCTACGTGGATTTCGGCGCGTCGTACAAAAATTACAAATCCGACATTACTGTCCCGTTCGTTGTCGGTAAAATCGGCAAGCGCGAGATGAAAATGGTTAATGCAGTAGTTGCTGCGCACAACCTTGCAATGAGGTCGATAAAAATTGGCATGCCGTGCTGGAAACTGCATGAGAAGGTCAACACTTTTTTGCGGATGAAGGGATTCCGCATGATCCACGCCATGGGCCACGGCCTTGGCAAGAATGTGCATGAGCTGCCGTACATAGGCAAACCGAGAAAAAAATTGAGAGGATTGAAAAAGAGAAGGTGGGAGAGGCTGAAGAAGATAGTTTTTCAGGAGAACATGGTCTTCACGGTCGAGCCGGCTGTCTACTTGAAAAACGTCGGCGGCTGCAGGCTGGAGAATGTCGTGCTGATTACAAAACGCGAACCGGGAATACTAACACATGCAAGACTGATAAAAGCCTAACATGCAAGACTGATAAAAGCCTAGCGAGAAAAATATATTATTAACCCTTTCTTCTTGTGTTCATTAAACATTTTTCTTGATTTCCTCATGATTTCTCCGAAATGCTCGAAATATACACGAAGCGATTTTAGCTCATCTTCACTAAACTGATAACCTTTGTCCTTTCGACTGAGAATTTCAAAAGAAAATGGGTTATCAATCATAAGTATTTTATCGAAATTACTCCTCAATAGATTCAAACTATCAGCAACCTCCACATAGCTGGCACTACGAATGTTTTTTTCCATCTCTTCCATAGAATCTCTGACATAATCCCATTGGTCGCCGTGTGTTCTATATTCTTTGAGTTGTTCATAACATTTTTTTGCAACTTTCAGATGTATCTGCTCCTGAGTCAATGCCGCTATCTCTTTTCTAAGAAAGTATTTTGCCAGTTCTATTGGTTTGTTTGCCTTGCGTATGTTTTCGAAAACAACTTCGCCCCCCTCCTCGCTGGAGACAAACCTCAAAATTTCCCTTTGAAAAGGGCCGCCCCAATTATTTCCGTGGTAAAACCTCCTCGTTGATCTGTATGCGTCGTAGCCTATGCGGCTTTTTCCAAACCCCTCCTTTGGCTCTTGCAGAAAATCAAGGAAGCTATATTCACTGCCGTATTGTTCTGTCATCCAACCTTGCAAATCCTCAGCTATGCCAGTAATGAAGCCTAGGACAGATGGATGGTTCCACATCTCCTCTCCTTTTTCCGTAGTGTAAACGAGATGAAACTCTAGTGAACGCATTATCATTTGAGCGGCGATAAAACTTTTCTCCTGATCTTCAGGAAAAAATGAAGGATTCCAGTGTATGTATGCCAGATCTTCAGAAAGGCCTGAAGGTTTGTCTCGTCCTTTCTCGCCAAACTCTTCTACAAACTTGTTGCTATCTAAAACAACAGGCCTCAAAAGGGGAATAGCGAAATTTCTGCTAAAGGGTGGTCCAAGGTCAGCGAAAACCTTGTCCGCAAGCTCCTGCATCTTTGCCACGTCCGCCTCATCCATGCTATTAAAGCAAGATTTAAACCCCATAAAAAATTAGCACTCTTGTTGGTGGTGGCAATTTCGTCAGGTATAAAAACCTGGCTGACAAGAATAGATTATGGATTACGAGGAGATGCTTAAGAAGGTTATTGAGAAGCTGCCCAAAAGGGTTGAGAGCAGCGGCAGGTTCAAGCTGCCGCAGCCAGTCTGCGAAGTAAGCGGCAGCAAGACTATTTTCAAGAATTTCGGCGACATGGTTTTAGTGTTGCGAAGGGACCAGCGCCACTTTTCAAAATACCTTTTCAAGGAGCTGGCAACGCCCGGCAACGTGCAAGGCCAGACATTGATTTTCCAAGGCCGCATACAGCTTTCCATGCTCAACAAAAAGATAGAGGATTACGTCAAGGAGTTCGTCTACTGCAAGGAGTGCGGCGAGCCTGACACCAAGCTTGCGAAGGAAGACAGGATAACTTTTATGCGCTGCGAAGCTTGTGGAAGCAGGAAGCCTGTGCGCAACATTTGATGTTTTGAAAAAAGTGGTGCAGTGTTCTGGTCAAAGGCATTCAAATCCGGTAGAGAAGTGGTTGTTGCTATTTGCGACGAGGAGCTGCTCGACAGGACGCTGAAGCATGGAAAGTTGTGCGTAAAAATAAGCAAGGGGTTTTACGGCGGCAGCTTGGTCGGCGAGGCTGAGGCTGAAGAGCTGATGGGAAAAGCGACGAACGGCAACCTCTTCGGCAAAAGGATAACAGCCATTGCTGAAAAGGCTGGTTTTATAACGGAAAAAAACATTATTCTTATTGATGGCATACCGCACGCGCAGTTCATCAAAGCCTAGTCTAAATCTCGGGAATTTTACAAAATCGAGAAAGGCGCAGTTTTTTATTTTAACTGCCATAACGATAGCGACTATAATTTATTTCATGAGCAAGTGGATGGAGCCTTACACGATTATCGACACTTCTTCAGTTGTCCTGAACGAGCAGCCCTTTGTGCTGAACAACATCGCTGAAAAGGCTGATGCGACTGTTGCTGGGAGTGCCGACCTCGAGGAGCTGGCTTACAACCTGCAGGAATACAGCGGGTTTGTCAGCGACTACGCAACAAAGAAAGGCATGGCCGGGGAGGTGGACTACCAGATACTTGAGCAAAGCCTAACTGGACACCCGACTGCTGTGGTTTTCTCTTGCATAAGGATGAGATCGCCTGAAATGACAACAAGAAACTGCCATGCAGCGCAGAAATAATGCCCAGTAGCGTTCAAAACTTAGGCTGATATCGATGTTGTTAATATTCAAACACGCTGAACGAGCAGGCGTACGGCGCATATATCCAATACTCTATGTTTTTGACCGTGTCGTTGAGCTCGGGCACAGCATACCATCTGCTTTTCAAAGCGTCCCAGTAAGCTATTGCCAGGCCGCTGCAACCGTCCGGACAATTTGTTTCGCATACGAAAAAATCTCTTGTTGATATATAGTTCGGACCCATGAGGGGGTTCCATCCTTTTTGAAGGTAAATCGGCCGTGAATATGGACCGCACGCACCAATACCCATGCAAACGGCATGCCATCGATCGTAGTTTGACTGTCTAAGGTTATAGAAGATGCTGTTGCCCGTTCCGACGTCAACAGTGCTGTAGCCTATAAGACCGGAAGTACGACCTAAAACCATAGTTCTGTAGTCCCACGGAAGATTGACATTCTTGCATGCCCAGCCTGTTGCAGTTGGCGCTATTGTTCCTGTATAGTTATTTGGTCCTGTGGGCGTTCGCCTTATGTAATAGCTTACTGGCGAGGTGTTGTTTACATAAAAGCAAATCCTGAATATGCTGCCAGGCACTACAGACCAGTTCGCTGCTGATGCGTCTGTGACATTGAAAGCATCTATAGAGCAGTCGTATTGATAGCTACCGCCGACAGTTCCCGTAACGCTGTAGTTCAGGTAAGGTATGCAAGGATTTGTAGATACGGCTGTATATAATTTTGCCCAGCTACTGTTGCTCAATGATATTGTGCCGTTCCACGTCTCTATCTTGCCGTAGTTCGTCACGCCCGGCGTGCAGCTGCAATAAGCGTTGTGATAGCATGTAACAGTGCATTCGCATGTTTGCGATGTGCCGCAGTCGCATGTTTTGGCAAGCTGCCTGCCAGTATCAGAGGGCTGCGTGTTGACAGAGATGTTTATCGTATAAGAAAGCGTGGGACGCGCGAGCAAAAGAACTGCAAGCGTAGCCGCAACAAAAAATATTATTCCTTTCATAGCTGTCTAAATTAAGTTTGTTTTTGAAAATAAAGTTTGTTGCGGCTAGAGGAGCATGTAGTAGAAAAGGCTGCCCTGCAGAAAATACGTGAGTAGCACACCAAAAAACATGAATTGGGTGATAGGGATAGTCTGCAATTTTTACTCTGGCAAATATATTAGTTATTCAGCTAGCTTTTCTTCCAGTATTTTCTTGGCCTTCAACACAATCCCTTTTATTTTTGCTTCATTCCTCTCCAAGAAATTTGGGTTGACAAAGAATCCCTTGTATGCAATCTTGTTTCTTAACTGCCTGAGCTGATCTGAGAGCAATATTTCCTCTTCGGAAAATTGCGGGAAAAATTCCTTCAAATATCCTATCAAGACCTCGTGGCTCAATGTTTTGTAGCCGTCAACTGCCATAAGCGCAGTTATAGCTTCCTTCAATATTTCATAATAGTCCTCGACTACCAGCGAGGCAAATTCCTCTCTGTCTTTCAGCTCCAAAGCCTTCATCCTGGTTTCAATCATCTTCAGCATCGCTCTAGCCATCTCCCTGTCAGGCCCCACTTTTCTAATCTCTTCCTGGGATTCTTTCCATAGCTTCAATCAAAACACCTTCAAGTAGCCGTAAAGCACTATGCCGTTTATTATATTGTTTAAAAGCTCTTTCGGCACACCTGAAATCTTCTCTTCAAAATGCAAAGCAATTTTTCTTTTGAGCTTGCCTTCAAATTTTTTCAAATCAACTTCTTTTTCTTTTGCTATCACAAGCAAATCCACATCGCTGCTTTCTATATCCTCGCCCCTTGAAGCCGAACCGAAAAGGACTATTGCGTCTGGAATAAACTTGTCTGCCAGGAAATTTACGAGCCCGGATTCATGAAGCCTCAATAAAATATCGTTTCTTTTGTAAATTTTAAACAGGTCATTTTTGCTAGAAGTGTAGCTTCCATAGACACCTCTTTTCTCTTTCTTAACGAAATTTTGCCTTTCCAATTCTTTCACATGGTTTCTGACGGACGGCATACCTAACTTGAGCATTCTGCAGATTTCTCTTAATTGAAAGTGCTTTGTAGGATAATCAAAAAATAACCTTAGGATGCAGTATCTGGTGTAGTCTTGCATCATATGATATATTTTTGTATCAACTGATATATAAATTTATCGGTTGATATGACCTTTTTTACAAATGCAGGTAGTAGAAAAGGCTGCCCTGTAGGAAAAAAGTAAGAAGCACGCCGAAGAAGAGGAACGGCGCGAACGGCACTGTGTTCGCAATCTTTACCGTGTTGAATTCAAGCTTCCCGCCCTTTCTGTATTCCTTCAATTTGCGTATATCCTTTTCAGTAAGGCTTGTGCAGACATCCAGAGAAAAACTCTCCTTGACAGAACGGAAGATGTCAAAGATTGTGAACAGCATGGACTCCTTTTTCACAAATCCGCCCTTCTCCCTTACCAAACACTCGCCAAGTATCATGCCCGGCCTCAAATCTTTTATTTTAACGTCCTTCGTAAACGAGAAGTCGACTATGCCAGAGATCAGTATGCGCAGTAGAACAAATGCGAAAAGCGTGGTGAAAAAGTTTGCCAAGAAGCTTACTGAGGCTATGGTGCTGTAGAAGAATATAATCCTTGCGACGGAGAGGATGACGCACAAGACGTAGAGATGCGACGGCTTGATTTTTTTCGTGAGCTCCATGCAAATGAACAGGATGACTGAACTTGTCAAAACGTCCGGTTGGAAGTTGAAATAAGAAAATACCGGCTGGAAGATGAAAAACAGGCCGAAGATGAAAAGTATTGTCTTTGCAAGATTTTTAGGCGAAAACGATTCTTTCACCTCCTTCTTCATAAATTTCAGATCCATTCGCAGTAGGCTTGTTGTGATGTAGAAGATTGCCACTGGTATGACGGAGTTTATCAGTAGGACTAGTGACGGAAAATATGAAACGTAGCCGTGCTTGTAGATGAAGACCGGCAGCAGTGTTGCATAACCGAAAAAGAGCTTTGCGTCGGCTGCTGGCATCAGCCCTGCCATGTACAAACTAAAACCGAACAGGAGCGAGATTGCCATGTTCGTCACTGTCTGGAAAAAGTCTGACTTTGGGTCGAGCGACGGATAGAGCAGCAGCCTCGTGTAAAAAACATTGAGCAGCAGGCCTGCAGCGATTAACAGCAATACGTGAATGTTCCTTATCTTGCCATGTTTCACATCAGTATAGGAAGTGACCGCTCCGAAAACCACGGCGAAAAACAGGATTGGCAGAGGGTCTACAGCATACATCAAATTAAAATATGGTGGAGTGTAATTAAATTAAGAGGTGTTCGGATGGCCAAGGACATTTTTTCCCTGAGCAATTTGGAGATTCGCAGAGGAAAGAATGATGTCATCATTTCCGTCAATCCGAAGATATATCCAATGAGCGTGATCTTCTCCGCAGCATACATTTTCATCGACAAAGCATATGTAATTGTCGACGGCGACCCAAGCGAGGAGATACTTGTTCAGCTGAAAGCAAAAGGTAAAAAAACTAGCCTGGAAGAACTCGGCAGGCAGTTCAACAACGAACTTATAAACTACTCCTTTTACGCTGCCCAGACTGCGAGGAGCATGCCGATAAGGACGGCGATGGTGCAGAGGGCGTTTTTCACGCAGGCGCAGCAGACACCGAATGCAACTAAAGCCGCTAAAAAAATTGTAAAGCCTAGGAAGCCAAGGAGGCGGAAGATTGGAAAGGGTAAAGGTAAAGCAGGGAAGGGTAGAGGTAAGCGTTAACCCTGCCTTTTATAGCAGGGAGTGTGTGTTGAGGGCGAGAAAAGTTTTCAGCGGCCTTGCAAAGATTTCTGTGAAACAGTCGGGAAATGCTATAGTTGTTGTGTTGGAACCAAGAACAAAAGTTAAGCTGGAAGAATTTGGCTACGAGTTCTACAACCATTTACTGAACGCTGCAAAAGAGGCGAGGTTGGGTCTGTAATGCCTTTCAGCTATTTCGTGCAGGAAGGCTTCACTGAGATACCGCACGTTGTCAACAAGTACTGTCTGCACAGGCTTGATGATGAAAATTTTCTCGTCACAACCGAGCACGGCGCTTGGATTGTATTGAACAAAGAAGAGTTCGACCTGCTGAGGGCTGATGCTGTAACGCGAGACCTGAACCTGTTCAGCGCGCTGGAGGAGAAAGGAGTGATTATAACCGAAAAAAATTTTGAGAGGGTTGCTGCGATGTACAAGGAAAGGTTCCACCACCTTTTCAGCGGCATTAGCCTCCACATTGTCGTTCCTACATTAAGGTGCAACCAAAAGTGCATCTACTGCCAGTCGAACTCAACTAGCATGCGGGCGAAAGGATTTGACATGGACAGGAAGACTGCAAAAAAGGTCGTAGACTTTATCTTCCAGTCTCCGTCACAATTCCTGACAATAGAATTCCAAGGCGGCGAGCCGCTGGTCAACTTTCCGGTTGTGCAGCATATCGTCGAATACGCAAAGACGAAAAGCAGAAGCAGAAATTTCGAGGGCGGTTGGTGGAAGGGAAAGAAGGATATAAATTTCCGGCTGGTTTCAAACTTTACGCTCATGGACGATGACGTGCTTGACTTTTTGATGAAAAATAATTTTGAGATCAACACTTCATTAGACGGGCCGAAGAAGCTGCACAACAGGAACAGACCGTACACAGGCAGCAGCTACAACAAAGTTGTCTACTGGATCGACAGGATAAGGGAGAAAGGCTACAGGCAGATTTCTGCCATGCCGACCGTTTCCAAGCTTTCATTGAAATACCCGACTGAGATTGTTGACGAGTATATTGCAAGAGGGTTTGACAGCTGCTGGATGAGGCCGCTCAACATCGCTGGCATGGCTGTAAGCGAGTGGGGCAAAGTGGGCTACAGCGCTGAAGAATTTGTAAATTTTTGGAACGATTACATTGATTACGTAATGAAAATCAACGGTAAAGGCGTGAAATTCGCAGACAAGACGTGTGTGGATATTTTGAAAAGGGTTGTGACGCTGAAGCCTGCGTTGAATGCCTGCCTTGGCGCACCGTGCGGCGCCTGCATAATACAAGCGGCTTACAACCAGTGGGGCGATGTTTACACTTGTGATGAGGCTAGGTCTTGCGAGGTTTTCAAGCTTGGCAACGTGAAAGAAGGCAGCTACAAGAAAATATTCAGCTCAGAGCACGCGCTCAACTTTATCGGCCTGACCTCTGCAGTGTCGTCGCTGTGCGACAGTTGTGTGTGGCATCCTTACTGCTCGCCCTGTCTGGTCAGTAGTTTCGGCTCGCAGAACAACCTCATAACCAAGCCGAACGACTTCCTGTGCAGAATACGCGGCAGGCAGGTGGAATTCGTGTTCAAGCAGCTCGCACTATCCGGAAATAATAAAATGTTATTGGACTGGCTCTCTGACACATATAAATCATATTAGCTTGTGCATTCTTTTTCTAAATACGGGCGGGTAGCGCTTAAGAATTAACCATTCTTATACATAAGTATAATTTTGGTAATATGACATCCTCTCCAGACTTTAGCTTGGGGTTTCCTTCGACTTTTATCACAAGGATAAGCGATTCATCCACGGACTAAAGTCCATGGATTTCTCGGAAGCTTTAACTTTATATATCATATGATACAAAAACATATCATTGGAGTAGGTAGTCTATTTATACTTGTCTACCTAAATAGGTAGTATAATCAAACTAGACTACCAAGTGATGAATGTGGCGAAAGAAATGCCCGAATGGCTAAAAGGGTATTACAATCGGCTTTGGGAAAGACATAAAAATGAATCTTTCACGTTTCAGACTGCTATGAAAGAGTTGGATATAAGCAAAAAGATGATTACTAAGACGCTTTTGGAACTTGAAAAAAGGGGGTTTCTAAGCAAAGAAAGAAGCCCTATTGACTACAGAGCAAAAGTTTACAGGCTGATCTCTCCCGAAGATGTTAATTTTGCAGTTGGACTTTATTCATTAGTAGAGAGAGAGAAAATTGAAAAATTGACTTTGATGGACAAACTGGTCTTCATAGAGGACAAACTTCCATATACGATAACAGGCAGCCACGCAGCCTATCATTACCACAATTATTTGAATCCGCCAAAAACAGTAGAGATAAAGATACCTCTTGGTGATGCTGGCAAATGGATAGCATTTTTAACAGATGAGAAAACCCGCGTATTTCTTGGTGATGTGACAGAAACCAGAAAAATAGGCAATTACATCAAACTTATTGATGGTTCTAGAAGAGCAATAGACTACATCAGGACAAAGACGAAAGAGGGTTATTACATAGAAAAACCAGAATTTTTGATAATTGAACTTTTAGAACGACAGACACAAACCAGCATCATTGAAGTTGTTGCGATAATTTTAACTAACAGAACAAGCTTGCCATGGAGCGGCCCTACTGGCTTGCCTCATCTTGCAAAATCATGGGGTGTTTCTAGAAAACTCGGTTTTCTATTGGATGCAATAAACTTGGAGGCAAGAAGAAAAATAATAAATCCAAGAATAATCGAACTGATAAAGAAGGATGTCGAAGGAAAGGTTGATAACATATTTCCAAGGGATGAAGTAAGTTTAGCTAAGTTCAGAGAGTTGAGAAACAAAATGGCTCACGGCGTTCTATCAACAGAGAAGGAAAGAGCTGAAATCGAGAGGCTGAAACTGCAATTCGAAGGTTATAAAATGTTAAGCGAGAAATGGGGCATGCAAATAATTCTGCCAAGATCAGTTATCCATAAAGTATTGGAAGATTTGGGTGTCAAATTTGGAAAGACTAGAAGCCGTTAAATTGGAAGCAGCCAGCCTCAATGATTTGTTGAAGATGGGATTGGAAGCAAAAAAGTTTGGAATAGATTTGGTTATCATAGGGGGGTATGCAGTCAGAGCGTACACTAATCAAAGAAGTTGGCGATTCACCAAGGACATGGATTTCATAACAACAAGGAAAGATTTGACAGCTCTCCATGGAATTTTCAAATTGCTGGGGTACAGCTTTGAAAAAACAGAATTTGGAGTGAAGGGGAGGAAGAAAATCAACAAAAATTATATAAAATTGGATATAGCCGTAGACAAGGTGATTGACTGGAGCACTGGAAAAGAGTATCCACTGCCAGCTGACATATTCAAAAAATCGAACAAGACAGGCATAGTTGCGTCTTATGAAGAGAACAAAGGTTTGAGCGCAAGGATAAGAGTGGCTCCGATTGAGGATGTTGTAGCAATGAAGCTGATGACGGAAAGGCCAAGAGACCACTTTGATGCAATAGCAATAGCCGTTGATTCATTTGACAAGATAGACTTGTCCAGGTTTGCTAAAATTTGCAAACAATCAGGATTGGGCGGTCATGTAAGAGCCAGGCTTGAATCCATTTTGGCTGACATTAAAAGAGGGCTGATAAAGAAGCTGTGGAAAGAGCTTACAGGAAGAGAATTCATCAGAGAACAGGAAATTGCATTAAAGGCACACGTAAACAAGTTAAGAGAAGCGATTCTTAATTATCGATAAATTCTTTTTCTAAATACAAGTGGATAGCGCTTAAGAATTAACCATTCTTATACATAAGTATAATTTTGGTAGTTTTGGCAACTGCAAGGGTTGTGAGAGGCCGATAAGCCAATCCTTTCTCTGGTAAAATATATAACATCCTCCTCGGGATAAAGTCCACATATTTCTCACAAGCCTTTAATTTTCCCTAGATTTGCATCACAAGTAGCAAGCTGGAACGAAAAGGATTGTCGTGCCGCTAATTTTCATTTGGTCCCAAAAATCTTTTGTAACAACAACGGCTTTTTTTGTTTTGTAAGATCTGATAAAGCTTCTCAGGCTCTTTGAAATTTTGGGCTCCTTGAAATTTTGATACTTAACTTCCACAGGAATTATTTCGTCTTTCAATCTGAGCACAAAATCAACCTCTGCTTTTGCTATAGTCCTCCAGAAATTTATTGTAATATCTTTAAAATTATTTCTAAACCCCAAAAAAACAAAGTTCTCTATCAACGCCCCAGCATCGGTTCTTTTCTCAAGAGGATTAAAACTGTCTATTATATAATTTCTTAAACCCAAATCAAGGAAATATACTTTCGGGATTTTTTTTAACTCCGTTACAGGATTTTTATAGAATGGCTGAATAAAGTTTAATATATAAGTTTCTGACAGTATTGAGATTGTCCTTTTAAGTTCCTTGTAATAGGTTTGTGAAGCAGAGCAGATTTCGTTATAATTTATCAAATTCCCGATCAATGCTGCCAAAATTCTAACAACATGCCTATACTTCAAAGCATCGGTGACTTTGAGAAATTCTACCACGTCTTTGGAAACATAAGTATCGTAGATGTTTTTCAATATCATTCTCTTGGTCTCGAAATCTTCCGCTTTTATTACGGCTGGATAACCACCAAAAATCACATAGTGGTTTAAAGCTTGGGTAAACTCTTTAAGAAAAATGTCTTTTTTAATTTTAATTCTGCCGCTTGTTAAAAATTTTTTTATTTCTTTGTTTCTCTCTTCGTAGATTTTTGCTAGTCTCGAATCTCTCGCGGCCAAAAATTCATGAAAACTAAATGGGAACAGTTCGAAGAAAAACACTCTTCCGACCAGAAACTTTGCCATGGCGCCGCCGAGTTCCAAAGATGAGCTGCCAGTGGCGATGAATTTTGTATTCTCAAAAATATCGTACAGCAGTTTAAGTTTCTTCCCCGAGTCCTTGACATAATGATATTCGTCCATCAAAAAACAATACTTGCCTTCCTTGGTCAGGAAGCTTTTTATATATTCTTTGGGGTTTGCTTCAAAAGCTTCCAGCACATCAGGATCTTCGAAATTCAAAAAAACCGTATTTACTCCTTTCTCTGTTAAAACGCTCTCCAAAATTCTTAACAGGGTTGTTTTGCCGCTTTGCCTCGGCCCCTTAATCACAAATGCCTCTTTCCTTTCTATCCATTTCAGCATGTCCGCCGTTACATCTCTCGGTAAAAACATCCTGTTTTTCATATTAATATTAGTAATTTTTACTATATTTAAATTTTACTAATGTTGTTTTTTGGCGCAAATGGATGTGGAGGAAATCTTTCTTCGCACAAACTTTTGGCTTAAAACCGCGCAAAAAGTTAAGAGAAGGACTCTTGTCTTTGGGATTGAATTGAAAAACAAAGGCGTTTTTGAGAACATGAGTTATAGTGTATAATAAAGTTTAAATGATTCGGACAATAAACAAATAAATAGAGAACATGGCAATGCCGGCGATAAAGAGGAAGATATCCAGTTTTCTTCTCGGTGAAGAGGGACAGATTTCCAAGAAAGCCTTGGTTGGGCTGGGAGTGGCTTTGGCTGGCATCGGCATAGGCACTGCCTCGGCGCAGCACAACTCTTCGACCAACCTTGTCTACAACAAGCCTAATATAGTCGGCAGCCACAGCAGCGGTGGTTGCGGCTCGACTGGATGTGGGGCAACTGGATGCGGAGCCACGGGTTGTGGGGCGACTGGCTGTGGAACTACGACAACTACTAGTATTTGTTCAGAGACTGGCAGTTGCGGTGCGGAGGGTTGTGGTACGACGGGTTGTGGTTCTACTTGTGGTTGTGTTGGTGACCCTGGACCTTGTACAGGTAATTGTGGGGCTACTTGTGGGTCTACTGAGATTCCTCCTTCGTGTCCTGAAGATTGTGGTTGTCATAATGACTGTGGTGGGGATTGTGGTGAAACATGTGGCTGTACGGCAACTTGTCCCTGTGAGGGAACGACGGGTTGCGGTATAACTGGTGATTGTGGTGTAACTTATGTGGCGTAACTTGTCTTGCTACATCTTAAACCTTTAAAGTTACTATGGATAAAAATATATATTATGAACATTAAATCTATCAATATTGGAAAGAGCAGTTTGAAGACACCCGAAAAATCACAAATAAAAAATTTTAAAAAAATCCCAGAATTGTTTAATGTTGGAAGAATAAATAAAAATCGTATAGTTTTTTCACCTTTATTACAACGAATTTATCTAATGGACGGAGAAGCTTATGATGCATTGAACAAACAAAAAATTGGAGAGAACGAATTACTTGAACTCATAAAATCTGGTATCTTTGTAGAAAATCCAGAAGCGTTTTACCCAAAGCGTTCAAAAAAAGATTCTCGAAATACAATAACAATATTTTTAACGACTAAGTGCAACCTAAGATGTAAATATTGTTATGCAAGCGGTGGTGAAAATCCTTACGATATTGATTTTGGTTTCGTTAAAACAGCTTTGAATCGTCTAGACAAACAAAATTGTAATATAGCTTTTCATGGTGGTGGCGAACCCTTTCAGGCATTTGGCTTTATGAAAAAAATAGCAGATTATGCTCGTTTGAAATTCAAAAAAGTTTCTTTGAGTGTTTCGACAAATGGGATGCTGACAGATGAAAAAATAGATTGGATAATAGATAATTTTAATGGTATTAATTTGTCGGCTGACGGACCGCCTTTGATTCAAGACGTACAAAGACCTCTCGTTGGGAACAAGCCTAGCAGTAATTTGTTGGAGAACACTTTGAAAAAATTTGATGATTTAAACTGGAGCAAAAATCTTGGGGCCAGAAGCACTATTTCTTCTTTTTCTGTGAAAAAAAGCGAGGAAATTGTTGACTATTTTCACGAATTCGGAATTGTTAATCTACATTTCGAGCCTTTGTTTGAAACCGGCAGAGCTATAAAGACAAAAATATCCGCTCCCGATATAAATGATTATGTCAATAATTTCTTGGCTGCACTAGAACTTGCAGAAAGTTATGGAATGAATCTGCGATGCACATTGTTGCCAATAGAGAAAAAATTCGCATTCTGCGGTGCTTCCGGATCAAATTTCTCTTTAACAACTGATGGTTTTGTTAGTGCTTGTCATGAAGCACCATGTGGAGCCACAGGGCCGAAAATATTCATTTATGGCCAGTATGATAAAAAAAAGAAGAAAATTGTAATTAATCAAAAAAGACTAGGTTTTCTTAAGACTAGGACGATTTACAAGATGAAATCGTGTCAAAACTGCATAGCTAAATGGGGATGCGCTGGCGGATGTTTGATAAAATGTTTTCAAAAGACAGGGAGTCTATTTAAACCCGACAAAGAATACTGCGACATGGCGAAAAGAATTCTCGAAAGTTATATTAGATACAGAGTTGAAAAGGATTTGATAAAAATTAAACCGTATATAGAAAAATCTGGTAAAAATCAGTTTTATGTTTCGTTTTTTAAAAAACAAAAAATTGATACTATTAAAAACGGGGGTTATCAAACCAAACAACCAATAGTGCTTGCAGATATTTCTCCTTCAAAAACAGATTTTGATAAACTGTTAAAAAATATATTAACGTACAGACCGCGACTACTCTTGTCTTTTGACATAAAAAAAGAAGATTTAAACAGAACGGTACAAAAAAACATTGGAATTTTTTTGGAAAAACTGAAGAAAAATAAAATATGTTTTAAAATAACTAAACCGCTGCCAAAATGTTTGTTCGGCATCAAATACGGCAAATTCATAAGCGAATTTAATACACCAACCAACTGCAACAATTGCTTTGAAATGTTTAAGGTAGATCAAAAAGGCAATGTAATATTCTGCGAAAATAAAAGACATGAAGAAAAAATAAATTTGGGTGCAATAAAAAGCAAAAACGATATTATCAATATTTTCAATGCTGGCAAGCGAGATGTTCCAAACTTGTGCAATTCTTGCATGTATTATTTAAGAAGAAGTTGCAATGGCTTATGTTTATAATTGGGATGTTGAATGAGAAGCAAAATAGCCATAGTCGAATGTAGCAATTATTTAAATGTAAAAAAATCCATCGAAAAATGTATAAAACTGGTTGGGGGGCTGAAGAGGATTATAAATCCCGATAATAAAGTTTTGTTGAAACCGAACCTTATTAATCCTATTCCGCCAGAAAAGGCTGCTACAACATATCCCTTGTTTGTTAAAGCCATCGGGGAACTTGTGAAAGATATTGGTTGCGAGATTTGGATCGGCGACTCATCATTTGGCTCCGATCCACAAAACACCGAAAACACTTTTAAGGTCAGCGGTATGGTAGATATTACAGAAGAACTGGATGCGAAACTGATTAATTTTCACAGAGATAGACAAGTCAGAATAAAAATTCCAAAAGGAAAGGTTTTGAGGGAAGTTGTTTTGGCAGAAAGCGTTGTGAAAGCTGACGCTATCATCAATATACCAAAACTTAAAACACATGGCATGACTTTCTTTACTGGCGCAGTGAAAAATTTATATGGCTGTTTGCCTACAGAATGGAAAACTGTAGTCCATAGGAAGGCGGGTCAAAGAGAACAATTTTGCCAAGCTTTGCTTGATGTTTACTCTGTGATAAAACCTGAACTAACGATAATGGATGCTGTTGTCGGAATGGAAGGAGAAAAGGGTCCCTGCTATGGAAAACCGAAAAAAATTGGCCTAATTATAGCTAGTGAAGATGGAATAGCAGTTGATAGTGTGGCTTGCGAAATAGTTGGCTACGCTGCAAATGCAATTTTGACTAATAAGTTTGGTTGTGAAAGGAAATTGGGACAAAATAATATAAAAAAAATTAAAATTGTTGGCGAAAAATTGGAAAATGTTAAAGTGAAGAATTTTGAGAAAACATCCTTGTTGCTTCATAGGGAGTTGTATAAAAAATATAAAGGATTTGGTGAAAGATTTGTATTTAAACCCGTGGTCAATGAAGAGAAATGTTCCAAATGTGGGGTTTGTGTTGAGAATTGTCCTGTCAATGCGATTGAACTTAACCCTTACCCAACATTCAACAGAGAAAGGTGTATTCGTTGTTATTGTTGCCAAGAGGGTTGCCCTCATAATGCTGTTGAATTTAGAAAGGTATTTTTGTCAAAATCGTTGGATCTCAGCAGAACCTGAGGAGAAAATATTTAAATACCGGCAAATTTAACATTATTTAGAGAGAAATGTCATTATTGAATTCGGCGCATATGGATTTGGGGCTTATCGTTTTCATAGCGATTGTGTGCTTGAAATATGCCTTGAAAGACAAAGATTACAAAGGTTTCAGATGGATAGTCATAGGCGGTCTGTCTTTGTTGTTGCAAAATGTCATCTTTTTCATAAATTTAGGTACATTTGTCAATTTGTTTAGAGATATATCAGCCATAGTGACAGCTGTCATAATGTTGATTGGCTCTATATGGCTGATTAAAGAATTTTTTGAATAGTATGTTATTATCTTATCACTTGTTTTATTATATTCCAATTTATATCCCAAATTATATATCTTTTCCATTCTGCGCCAATAGGTTCAATATAAACATGACTAACAACTTCATTAATTGAATCATAAGGACCAAATATTCCCTTAATACCTGAAAACATTGTATTATCAAACAAGTAAAATAATTGTGTATTTGGATGTTTGAATAAAGTTACTGCATGACCTCCTGTACCTCTATCCAAATAAGGAAAAACTCCAAATACATAAGCTTCATAGCCATTAGTTGCTAAAGACAATGCACCGAACATTCCATGATCTTCGCAATCCCCACCACCATCTCTAAAAGTTTCAAAGGCCGTCTTAAACCAACCTCCAGAAGGATCCTCGATATAACGAATATTGTTTTTCATATATAGTGCAACTAATTCTGGTGAGTTCAATCTATAAACAACCGTCCAAAAATCCTTCCATCTCGGAGTTCCATATGTTTTTTTCCAGACCGAATCAATAAAATCATACATTCTACTTTTTATAATCGATTCATCACTCGAAGCCATAACTGTTATAGGATCTCTACCTACAAGCTCATTATCTTCACAGTACCATACCAAAGTTTGTAGTGGGGAACAGAATTTCCTTTTCGCCGGAATTCCTTCCTTGAGCATGACGTCATAAACCTTAAGCTCGTCTTTGTTCGACCGTAAGACCCTATTAACAACATCTTCATTTGTTTCTGCTTCCTTTATACCAATCTTTTCATAGTCTGGTATTTTCCTAATTTCCGGCGGTAAGTCAGGTCTGGCAGGCTCGAGTTTCTTCAAATCCGCATCAAAAACATTCTTCGCGTATTTCTCCGGCTCCAGCAGGAATTTCATATCCAAATCAGTCAGCCTAAAACCAGGCAGTCCGTCGCCCTCCATCCTGACTTTGTTCAACACATAGTAGTCAACGAGATCTTTTTTGCTAGAATCCTTCGCAAGCAAGGAGGCAAGTGTGGAGAAATATTCGAAAACGTTTTCGCTGAAATTTGCATATCTTGTCTGAGTTTCCCCCGGATACAAGGAAAGTGTGTGCAGGCCGACTGCTTCTTTGTCCGACACCATGCTGTCCTTCAGTACTTCCTGAACGCACTGCGCTCGAATTGCCGTGACTTGTTCAGGAGACAGCTTGACAAGGTTTGTATTGACTAGATAATCGGTAAGTTCCTGCTCATTAAAGTCCATTTTTCCGTCGGCATCTAAAGGCTTCAGTTTCTTGGCCAAATCTTCTAAAAGACCTTTGCGCAGGGCGTAGGCAACATTCGGGTTTGGTTTCGAGGGATCAGTTTCCAAAGACAGCTCGCCGTAGAAAGTCAGCGTGCCGTCCGAATTTTTGCGATAAACAGCGTCTTTTTCAATCAAAGCCTTTGTTTTGGGGTCGTCCGCTTTCAGCGTTATATTGTAGCGATTCAACAATTTGTCTCTGTCATCATCGCTGTATGCGATTCTTTCCTCTTCCTGGGCTTTCTGGAGCGCATTGGAATAATTATAAACAAAAGCAGCTACGGCTGTAAACACCGCACCTCCTAAAACAACTAATCTCCAGTCCAACTGCCTTTTCTCCGCTTTTTTCAATTTTTCCTCGCTTTCACGCAACCCGTTTTCTCTCAAATATCCTCTCAGTTCTTCATAAATGCCTGAAAAGGCTTCTTTATCCATCAATGTTTTGGCTGCAACCTCGCCCCTCAAATCATCTGCCGAGACATTCGGGTTCATAACCGCTTGGAGCAATTCACGCTTCAAGTGGTTTCTGTACTGCGTTTGTCGGTTTTGATATTCAGCATAAGTCAGATATTTTCCTTTTTTCAGGCTGCCCTCGGCCTCAGCAACGAGATTGAGGAAGCTCAACCTAGGAACTTTCTCCTCCTTTCTCAGCTTCAGCCATGTATCGCTGAGAGACTTCAGCGCCTCGGCAGTCTCGCTCCTCTTGTCTGTGACAAGCGTGAGGCCGCCCGCAGTGTTGGCAAGCCTGAAAACCGGCGCATCAGAGCCCTTTTTGTATACGACGGTCTCGCCTGCGGATTTTTTGAACAGGTAACCTGACTCACTTTCAATCTTCTTCGCTATCTTCCTTCCCTCATAAACATTCCTCATCCTTGTGGCAAAGCCTACTGCAGTTGCAGCAAGACTCCTCACAGAATTTTTTAGTACAGCCCTTCCCTGCTCTGAGTAGACCAAACCTTGCTCAGGGTAAAACAAGCTGTATAAAGCTGAGGTCAGTATGTATGCGGGCGATCTGATGGTGTTGAAAACGAACAGCGGGTTGGAGCTTGCCAGGTTCAGCGCAAAATCCTTTGCCTTGCCGAGCGTTTCTTTTGCCAAGCTAGCATTCGGCAGCAGTGGTGTTCCTTCGGAATAACTTTTCCCGACAGAAGGAAAATATTGGCTTCCTTCCAAAGGGAAGTCTGGCATCTGCTCGTTTTTAACCTGTCCGGTTTTAGGTTCTGTAGGATTGAGCTGCTTCTCTACCCAACTGTCAAACAGCTCAGGCTCCATCAGTGCGACGGCGTTCGAGGGGGCTCTCATATATAATCATTACTACTAAGTAGTTATAGGGTATATAAAATTAACTGAACTGTTATATATAATTGTCTTTGGATAATTTATAGCTGACTGTTAGCCATAGGCTAATAAAGCATAAATTCCTCAAATTAAAATAAGTGTTTGCATGAAAGTCTCTGTTGTAATACCGACAAAGAACGAGGAGAGGAATTTGGCCACTGTTTTGAGAGAGCTGCCGAAAACTAATACCAAAAAACAGGTATGAAAAAGTTAAGACTTACAAACTTCTTTCACAACTTCATCTTTAATTCTATAAACATCAACAGCAGAAACAGGATTATCCTCAGCTCTAAATCCATTTCATTCTTAAAAAATTATAGAAAAGATATCACTGATTAGATTTTAACTTTATTTCCTCTAGCAATATCTGAATTTTTTCAACAAATTCCTTTGCATTGTTTTTTAATAGATTGAGCACTTCATCATCAACCTCTACATCCGTCCCGTACTGAAATTCCTCTCTCAGCATCTTCGCATCCTTTGGCATCATCTCACTTGTTCTCCTGATCATCTCAATATATTTTTTATCTAAGTTTATTTTTTCTTTTTCAATAAGATACTCAACAGCGATTATAGTACATTCTTGGTTTCTACTCTCATAACCAAGTTTTGATAAAACAGCCAGTAATGAATGATACATAGAATAAAAGACGGCACACACAGCCCAGTCTTTAAAACCACCTTTAATGTTATGATCTATCGCTTTGAGGTTGTGCTGTGCCTTTTTAATATGCCTTTCCACTTCTCCTTCATCAGGTTTTACCCTCTTAAGTCCTTTATGATCATCCTTTTCTCCTTGTTTTAAACACCAGTTAAATGTATCTTCGATCCTTCCCATTTTAATCATCTTTAATTGATTTAATTATAACATCCTCCCCGGATAGAATGATGCCTGTTTTCAATATTTCGAGTAGTACTTTATCCCCACTTTTAAATTTCCCTTTCAGATCCCTCTCAGTTATAATCAACGGTACTATTGACTTGGTTTTTGTTTTAGATATTTCCAAGCAAAACTCGTTCACTTTCTTCACAGCCTTTTTATCTTCAATCACAAACAGCACATCAACATCACCAGCTTTTTCTCTATTAACTAGAATAGATCCGAACAAAACCATTGCCTTAGCATCATCAAACGCTTCTATATCTTTAGTATAAACCTTTGCAATCGGATTGGAGTTTAGTTCTTTATTTTTGCTTTCTATTAGAGCTATCTCACATATTTTCTGTGTTTCCTTGTTTTCTAGATTTAATTTGTAAAAAATGGCGTTGCCCATCTTTCTAAAATTAATAAAATTCTTGCTTGCTAGACTCTTTAAGATTTTATGAGCAGAGCCGACACTTATTTTTAGATTTCTGGCTATCTGATTCACGTTAAATTCTCTATTCAAATTTCTTAAAAGAAACTCTATAATTCGCATGCTATTTTTCGAAAACATATCATTCACATTTTTTGAATAATTATTCACTTTTAATGAATATTTAGAATTGATTCCACTTAAAGATTTCGTTTCTATATATACTATCTATACTATCAGATTGATGTAGAAAATATGGAAGAGAAAACAATTTTGATAGAAACCTTTGGAAACTCACCAATAATCAGAATAACAGACTTTTTCTTAGACAACCCGTTGTTTGACTACTCAAAAGAAGAAATGATAAAAAACTTGGGTATAAGTAAAGTAACATTTTACAAATACTTTACATTGCTTGAGAGCAACGAAATATTGAAAGAAACGAGAAAAATTGGAAAAGCAAAAATGTACAAATTGAATGAAAAAAACGAGGTAGTGAAAAAATTAAAAGAGCTTGTCTGGGTTTTTGGGGATCAAAGCTATGGAAAAAGCAGTGGAAGAAAGTGAGGCAGCAGTTCCCATTAAGAAAATAAGATAGCGTCATTCATTATTGGTCTTGAAAAAATTTATAGTTAGAGCTAAAAATCGATTAGAAGACTTTTATCTTCTGATTTATTTTCCTAATCACAGAAAATATGTTGCGATAAAACCATTCGAATGCTCTAATTTCTATTAGTATGGATTTTCCTTTATCAAAAAAATACTTTTTCTGATAATTAATATCAAAATATTTGAATACTTGATATATAAATATCAATTATGGCAATAAGTACAGAAGTTTTGGCATCCCAAAACCCTTGGTGGGAAGATCCGGTTGGAATAGAGAAAGATGAGAAAATAAGAGAAGCATTTTCAAGGAAGCATAGAACTGAGTACGAATTTGAAAAAGGAAATTTCTTGATAATCGGGCCAAGACAAGTCGGGAAGACAACTTTTATGAAACTCTTAATCCATAAATTAATAAAGGATAAAATAAATTCAAAAAACATCCTTTTCTTTTCCTGTGAAGCTTTGCGTGAGAAGGATGACATAATCTCTTTAATTCAGTTGTTTGACAGATTTTCTCAAGGTCAAAAATATATTTTCTTGGATGAAATAACCTTTGTTAAAGATTGGGATGTAGCAATTAAATTCATCCTCGACAATCTTGCAAAGGATAAATTTATTTACATCTCTGGCTCTTCGATCGCAACATTCAAAGGGGAACGGTTTCCTGGAAGAGATATTGTAATTAGGGAATTTTTACCTCTAAAGTTTAGAGAATTTTGTTTTTTGTTTGGGAGCGATAATTTAAAAGAAAACTTGAGAAAAATTGAGTTGGCAGATTTTAATTCAGAAAGAATATTCGAGAGCTGTTTAAAAACCTTACCTTTTTTTAAAGAGATTCAAATCCTTTTTGAAAGGTATTTGGAGTGCGGAGGCTTTTTACTCCCAGCTTTCCAACTGATCGAAGAAGGAGAAATAATGGATAAAACCTTCGAGGTCTATAAAAATTGGATTTTGGGTGATTTGAGTAAGCTTGAAAGAAGTGAAAGAATTTTTAGTTCTGTGACGCAAGGGGTAATAAAAAGCTATGGAACAAGATTTTCCCTCTCTTCAATAGCAAGAGAAATGGAGATTGGATCGCATGTAACGGTTAGGAAATATTTAGAATTAATGGAAAATTTGTTCTTGATAAGAAGTTATTTTAACACAAGACTGGATAAAAAGATGCTGTTGTTTAGAAAAGAGAGAAAAGTATATTTTTCAGACCCCTTCCTTTTTCGAGTTTTTAATTGGTATGTTTTCGGAAGTAAAAGAATTTCGGACGAAAGATTACCTTCTCTTATAGAAGGCGTAGTGGGGGAACATTTAAAAAGGAAGTTTGGTCAAAAAGTCTTTTATTTTTCCAACAGGAAGGAGGTAGATTTTATAGTTGAGAATTTGGGTATAGAGATTAAGATAGGAAAGGTTGGGGGAAGAGATTTCCCAAAAATTGAGATTAGAAACAAGGTTCTGCTATCTAAAGATTCTATGGAGGATTTTGGGATTGGTAGGGTTAAAGTAGTTCCAATTTCATCCTTTCTTTTAATTGTTTAATTTGGAAAATTATGGGTTGATGTTATGAGAGTTTGTGATTTCAAAAGGATAGAAGATGTAAGAAGAATATTAAAAAAACCTTGTGAGCTTCTTACCTATCTACATCAAAAGGAAATGGTAAAAGCGATGAAAGGAGCCGAGAAAATTCTGACAATCCATTTATATCCTGTGTGGATTGGTAGGAAAAAGAGAAAATGCTTATTAGATTTGAATGAATGGAGTTATCATCAAATCTACATATGTAAAAATGAGGGCAAAATATACTATTCTCTTGGACATGGGAGGTCGAGTTTGATGAGAGAAAATCATAGTTTTTTCATTCAAACTTTCCTCGAAAGAAAGGACTTGAGGAAGAAAACCGTTACTGCAGTACTAGTTACATCAAAAGAAGACATCCTTGCCTACTCCTTTTACAGAGGATATGCCTATGTTAATCATGATGTTGGAAGCAATTGGGATTTTAAATTATTCGATAAGGTAAAGAAAGCTAAACTTCCCTTCTCTTATATTACAGGCTTGATAGAAAAACCTACTATTAGGTTTGCTTCCAAAAAAGGAGAAATTGTGGTTTATCAGGCAACAAAGCAAGATATTTGGCTTAAAGAAATTGAAGAGAAATTAAGAAAAGGATTGAAATGCCAAGAATACAGCAAATCGTAGATTTTTACACTGAGAAATTTAAAAAAGAGAGTTGTATAGCAGCTATACAAATAGGCTCTTCTTTACGAAAAAAAGAATTTTTTGGAAATTCGGATATAGACTTTTTAGTTATTTACAGAAAAAGTATTAGGAATTGGTTCAAACTAGAGACAAAAGATTCAAGGGAAATAAATATTTTGAGAAGGAGTGAAAAACAGTTTGTAAATTTCCTTAAAGAAGGAAATCCAGTTGATTTAATCGCCTTAAATTTCGGTAAAATTTTGTTTGACAAGAATTTTTTGAAAAAATTGAAATTCAGAAATTTTAGACCGACAAGTAAAACTATAGATGCTTGGATGCATACAG
>Ga0315279_10002013_pt1 | contig 31853 bp, 31 predicted proteins | sample YL17G06_20_MG_FD_203694 | JGI IMG/M metagenome (GOLD analysis project Ga0315279, IMG submission 203694) | Sediment microbial communities from Yellowstone Lake, YNP, Wyoming, USA - YL17G06_20 | ecosystem: Environmental > Aquatic > Freshwater > Lake > Sediment | place: USA: Wyoming | collected...
GCTCGCAAAAGCCAGGCTCAACGTCATTGATGGTGATGCCGAGGAGGTGAGGGGCGAGCTCGTCGCGGCGAGCTGAGGATCAAGGATGACGCGATGGACTCGTACACCACTTGACCGGACGTGGCCCAAGCTGTTTGCCCTGGTCAGAAGACTACTCTTGCTTCCGCGGAAACGCACAGGCGTGTTGCATGGGTGTCCCCCATGCTGTTGCACGGGTGTCTCATTCTGTCTCGTTCCTGTGCGGAGTCTCCGCCCTACCCTGCCTCCGCGCCAAGGGGTCCGACCTCTACTGCCTGACTGGTGAATCGAGCGAGTGGACGGATCGCATCAGCTCGATGGAACGCACGGGCTGTCAACGCCGGTCGAGAACTGGACGAGCGAGGAGGTCTTCCTCCGTTCGTAGCGCGGTTGCGCGCCGAGGGCGAGCAGGCGGTGCACGGTCGTGTGGCTCATCCCAAGGCGCCGGGCGATCACTCGCTTGGCAACGCCTTCGCGGTGCAGACGGTGAACCTCAGCCCAGTTCTGCACTCCGAACACCTCTTCCTCCTCGGGTCGCCGGATCGACCCGAGCATCGGCCGGAACCTGGGCTTCGCTCCGGAAGAGCGTCCAGCTTTCAGCCGGCGATAGGTGTCCATTATTCAGGCGGCGTCGACATCCAGGGTGCCTTCGGCTCCGAGACGGGCTCTCAAGGCCTCTCCAGGCCAAAAAAGCCGCCTCAGCCTTGCGAATTGCCGCTGGTCGGCGCTCTTCCAATAGCGCCCCGTCCGCCTCGGGAGGAAGATCGAGGCCGGCGTCGAGTTCGTGCAGACCCAGATCGTCTTCAACGTCGAGCGGATGCGGGAGTTCACGGCCCGGGCCGGCGAGCTCGGACTGCTGGGGAAGGCGTTCATCCTGGGCGGCGTGTTCGTGCTCCGGTCGGCGCGGGCGGCCCGCTACCTGCGCGATCAGGTCCCCGGAATCGACGTCCCCGACGAGACGATCACCCGGATGGAGGGCGTGGCGGCTGAGCACCAGCCCGAGGAGGGCGTTCGCATGGCGATCGAGATCGTGCAGCAGCTCCGGGAGATGCATGGGATCGCTGGCGTGCACGTGATGTCGATCAACTGGGACGAGGCCATCCCACGGGTCGTCGAGGGGTCCGGGCTCCTGCCCCGACCCTCCACGGACCCGTAGGCGGCGGTCGGCCGGCCTCGCAGTGGGCCGCCTGAACGCAGCCAGCGCCCGTGCCGAATAGTCTGTGACCGATGGACCACAGATCGACGACGGAAAGGCTCTCTCGATGAAGCGCGCCATGATCGTCCTGCTCGCCGCCGCGGTGCTCGCCGTGCCCGCGTGCACCCGGACCGTGATCCAACGGGTGCCCGAAGGATCGCCCGCCTCGTTGGGTCTGTCGGGTTCCCTGAACACCGCCGCCGACCCCATCGTTCAGGTGGTCGAGAAGGTGCGCCCGGCGGTCGTGAACGTCACCACCGACCTCCTGCAGCAGGGCGCGTTCGGGAGCCAGGGCGGCCGGGGCGTCGGCACCGGCTTCATCGTGCGTTCCGACGGCATCGTCGTTACGAACTACCACGTGGTCGAGGGAGCCCAGCGCATCACCGTCGTCACGCCGGGCCCGAACTCGCGGCGGTACAACGCCCGCGTGATCGGCGGTGACCAGAACGCCGACCTCGCGGTCCTGAAGATCGACGCTACTGGGCTGCCCACCGTGGCGCTCGGCGACTCCTCGAAGCTTGCGCTCGGCCAGCGGGTGGTCGCGCTCGGCTACGCGCTCGCGCTCCCGGGCGGCCCCACGGTCACGACGGGCATCGTCTCGGCCCTGGGACGCAGCATCTCCGCGCAGGATCCGAACTGCGACACCTGCAAGAACGGGCGGCGCGACTACAGCAACGTCATCCAGACCGACGCGGCCATCAACCCGGGCAACTCGGGCGGCCCGCTCGTCAACCTTGCCGGCCAGGTCGTGGGAATCAACACCGCTGGCGCCGGCGGTCAGGCCGAGAACATCGGCTTCGCGATCGCGATCAACGCTACCGAACCGACGATCGCGGGAGCGATCGCCAACCCGTCCGCGCCCGTTGCCTACCTCGGCGTCGTGACACAGGACGTGAGCCCCAGCCTCGCGCTGCAGTTCGGCCTGACGGCCAAGAGCGGCGCCTACGTCGTGGACGTGAGCCCGGGCGGCCCGGCCGAGAAGGTGGGGGTCAAGCCGGGAGACGTGATAGCGAGTTTCGACGGCAAGACCATCACCAGCTCCGAGCAGCTGGGGCAGGAGATCCATGCGCTGAAGCCGGGCGACCAGGTGAAGGTCGAGCTCGTGACCCCGCAGGGACCGAAGATCGTCACGGTCACGCTCGGTGTGAACCCGCTCCCGCAGGCGTAGCCGGCACCGGGGCAAGCCCGTAAGCTGGGCCGGTGCGCCGGCTGTCCATCCCGATCGGGCGCGTCCTCGGCGTTCCGCTCGCGCTGCACGCGTCCTGGTTCCTGGTCTTCGGGCTCGTCGCGTGGGTGGCCGTCTCCGAGTTCGACGACCTCTACCCACGTCTCGGCCAGCCGATCCACCTCGCGATGGGCCTCGTCACGGGCATCGCGTTCTTCGTGTGCCTCACGGTGCACGAGCTCGCGCACGCCGTGGTCGCGCGCCGGTTCGGGATCCACGTTCGCGGCATCACGCTGTTCATGTTCGGGGGAGTGGCCGAGATCGAGGGCGAGGTGCCTTCGCCGTCCCAGGAGTTCGCCGTCGCGCTCGTCGGCCCGGCCACGTCGATCCTGCTCGGCGGGGTGTTCGCCCTGCTCGCCGTGGGGGCGACCGAGCTCGGCTGGCCCGCGACCGAGGGCGTGCTCGGGACGCTCGCGCTCGTGAACCTCGGCGTCGCGCTGTTCAACCTCGTGCCGGGGCTTCCGCTCGACGGCGGGCGGATCCTGCGCGCCGCGCTGTGGCGCCTGACCGGCGACCACCTCCGGGCGACGCGGATCGCCTCCGCCGGGGGGCGGCTGCTCGCGATCGCGCTCGGTGGGCTCGGCGTGCTCCTGACCATCACCGGCGACCCGTTCGGGCTGTGGTACATCCCGATGGCCGTGTTCCTGTGGTTCCTCGTGCGCTCGGCGAGCCGGCAGACGCTCCCGGCGCCGCGGCCTGCGCTAGCCTTGGGAGACCATGAGGGTCAAGCTACGGAATCCGGACCGTGAGGTCGAGCTCGCCGGGGGGCGCAAGGTTCGCGACGTGCTCCTCGAGTTCGGCATCGACCCCGACACCGTCCTCGTCATCCGCGGCCGCGAGCTGCTCACGCGCGAGGAGCGCGTCGGCGACGACGACCGGATCGAGATCCGCGCGGTGATCTCCGGGGGGAGCAGCCCGTGAGGTGCCGCCGGTGCAGGGCACCGGCGGTCGTGGAGATACGCCGGCACAACGCCGCCTTCTGCACGGACTGCTTCGTGCAGCACGTGCGCGAGCAGGTGAAGCGCGCGATCGCGACCCACGACATGTTCGGCCCCGAGGACCGTGTGCTCGTCGCGGTGTCCGGCGGCAAGGACTCGCTCGCGCTCTGGGACCTGCTCCTCGGCCTCGGCTACCGCGCGTCGGGCCTGCACCTCGGGCTCGGCATCGGCGGGTACTCCTCGCACTCGGGTAAGCTCGCGCGCGCGTTCGCGGATGAGCGCGAGGCCGACCTCATCGAGGTCGACCTCGCTGGCGAGCACGGGTTCGACATCCCGACCGCGGGGCGAAGGAGTTCGCGCTCGACCTGCTCCGTCTGCGGCTTGTCGAAGCGCTACGTGTTCAACCGTGTCGCGCTGGAGCGCGGGTTCGACGTCGTTGCTACCGGCCACAACCTCGACGACGAGGCCGCCACGCTCCTCGGCAACACGCTGCGCTGGCAGACCGAATACATCGCGCGGCAGTTCCCGGTGCTCACGGCCGAGGAGGGACTCATGAAGAAGGTGAAGCCGCTGTTCCGCCTCTCGGAGCTCGAGACGGCCGCGTACGCCTTCCTGCGCGGAATCGACTACGTCCTCGAGGAGTGCCCGCTCGTCGCCGGCAACACGCAGATCCGCTACAAGGAAGCGATGAACCGGCTCGAGGCGACCTCGCCCGGGACCAAGGCTCAGTTCTTCCTCGGGTACCTCGAGCGGGCCGCGCCGCTGTTCGAGGCGCAGGACCGCGCCGAGCTCTCGCCGTGCGAACGGTGCGGGCAGCCGACCACCGGGCGCTTCTGCGCCTTCTGCCGGGCGCGGGCGCAGATCCTGGGATGGGCGTCGCCGGCCGAGGTCTGTGAGGCGGTGAGCCCGTGAGCGGGCCGTTCGAACCGGGCGAGCGGGTCCTCCTGATCGACGGCCGCGGGCGCCGATACCTGTTCCGGCTGCGTCCCGGCGAGGCCTGGCATTCGCATGCCGGTGCTGTTCCGCACGACCTGATCCTCGGGTCGGAGGAGGGAACCCGCGTGCACTCGACCGCCGGGATGGGGTTCGCGTGCTTCCGGCCGCGCCTCGCCGACTTCGTCCTCAAGATGCCCCGCGGCGCCCAGGTCGTCTATCCGAAGGACCTCGGCGCGATCTGGATCTGGGCGGACATCTTCCCCGGCGCGCGCGTGCTCGAGGCCGGTACGGGCTCGGGCGCTCTGACGATCGCGCTCTGCCGGGCCGTCGGGTCCGGGGGGCGCGTCGTCAGCTACGAGATGCGACCCGAGTTCCACGCGAAGGCCGTGCAGAACCTCGAGGCGTTCTTCGGGGAGCTGCCCGACCACCTCGAGCTGCGCGAGGGCGACCTCACGGCGGTCGCGACGACGGGGGAGACCTACGATCGGACGGTGCTCGACCTGCCGGAGCCGTGGGCGGTCCTTCCCGCCATCGATCGCGTGCTCGCTCCGGGCGGGATCGTCTGCGCGTACGTGCCGACCACGGTCCAGGTCCAGACGCTCGTGCTCGCGCTCGCCGAGCGCGGCTACGAGCAGGTCGAGACGTTCGAGGTGCTCCACCGGTCCTGGCACGTGAGCGAGCGGAGCGTGCGTCCGGATCACCGGATGGTCGCGCACACCGGGTTCATCACGGTCGCCCGCGGGGGCGCCCGGTCGGCGCTCTAGGGGAACATCCGACGCTCCGACCACAACGTATGGATGGTCGTAGGACGTCGTCGTCCGCTTCCCGGTCGTCCAGGGGCCCGACGTATACTCGCCCACGCGGAGGTACACCATGCCCGAGCTCGACCCACGCGAGCAGCAGGAGCGCTACGAGAAACAAATCCACGAGCTCCAGACCCAGGTGAAGTTCCTGGAGGACGAGATCGCCCTGCTGCGTCGACGGCTCACGAGCGCCCCGCGTCAGGTCAAGATCCTCGAGCAGAAGCTGCTTGAGTCCAAGGGCGACCTCGCTCGCGCCCTCGCTCAGAACGAGAAGCTCGCGAGCACCCTGAAGGCCGAGCGCGGCCGGATCGAGACGCTCCGCGAGGAGGTCGAGAAGCTCAGCCAACCGCCGGCTTCGTTCGGCGTGTACCTGGACACGAACGACGACGGCACCGTCGACGTGTTCACCGCCGGCCGCAAGATGCGCGTCAACATCGCGCCAGAGATCGACCCAGCCAGGTTCCGCCGCGGCGTGGAGGTCGTCCTGAACGAGGCCCTGAACGTGGTCGAGGTGCTCGAGCCCGATCGCGTCGGCGAGGTCGTGAAGGTGAAGGAGCACCTGGGCGAGGACCGTCTGGTGGTCGTCGGCCGCGGCGACGAGAAGCTCGTCGCGTCGCTCTCCACGTCGCTCCACGGCGTGACCATACGTGCCGGCGATGCGCTGCTGATGGACCCGCGCTCGAACGTCGTGCTCGAGAAGCTCCCGAAGGAGGAGGTCGAGGAGCTCGTCCTCGAGGAGATCCCCGACGTGTCCTACGACGACATCGGAGGCCTCGAGGACCAGATCGAGGCGATCCGCGACGCGGTCGAGCTCCCGTTCCTGTACGCGGAGTTGTTCGCCGAGCACGAGCTCGAGCCGCCGAAGGGTGTGCTGCTCTACGGGCCGCCGGGCTGCGGGAAGACGCTGATCGCGAAGGCGGTGGCGAAGTCGCTGGCCGACAAGGTCCGTGAGCGCACCGGCCGCCAGGACGCCCACTCCTACTTCCTGAACATCAAGGGGCCCGAGCTGTTGAACAAGTACGTCGGCGAGACCGAGCGCCAGATCCGCCAGATCTTCCAGCGCGCGAAGGAGCGGAGCAAGGAGGGCCTGCCGGTCATCGTCTTCTTCGACGAGATGGACTCGATCTTCCGCACCCGCGGCACCGGCATCTCGAGCGATGTCGAGTCGACGATCGTGCCGCAGCTGCTGTCGGAGCTCGACGGCGTGGAGACCCTGAAGAACGTCATCGTGATCGGCGCGTCGAACCGCGAGGATCTGATCGACCCGGCGATCCTGCGGCCCGGCCGTCTCGATGTGAAGATCAGGATCGAGCGACCGAACTCGCAGCAGGCCGTCGAGATCATGGGCAAGTACCTGCACCCCGACGTGCCGATCCACCCAGAGGAGATCTCTCGCGCCGGCGGTGCGCTGAAGGCGGCGACGATGCGGATGATCCAGCAGACGGTCGACCGCATGTACGCGCAGTCCGACGAGAACCGCTTCCTCGAGGTGACCTACGCGTCCGGCGACAAGGAGGTCCTCTACTTCAAGGACTTCGACTCCGGCGCGATGATCGAGAACATCGTCCGCCGCGCCAAGAAGGAAGCGATCAAGCGGTTCCTGTCGACCGGCGAGAAGGGCATCAAGTCCGAGGACCTCTTCCTCGCGATCCGCGAGGAGTTCCAGGAGAACGAGGATCTGCCGAACACCACGAACCCCGACGACTGGGCTCGGATCTCCGGCAAGAAGGGGGAGCGCATCGTCTACGTCCGCACGCTCCTCAGCCGCGGCGAGGGCGAGGGTCGCCAGGTGGAGCGCGTCAGCGCCGGCCAGTACCTGTAGGTTCCCCGGATGGCCATCCCGAAGGTCGTCGGCACCGAGACCGAGTACGGGATCTCGGGGGTCGGCTCAGCCGACTTCAACCCGGTGCTCAACTCGTCCCTGCTGATCAGCTCGTTCGCCGGGACGCTCCGCCGCATCCGGTGGGATTACGAGCAGGAGTCGCCGCTCCGCGACGCGCGTGGCTTCGAATCGACCCAGGTGCGCGAGCCGTCGGACGAGGACCTGGGTCTCGCGAACGTCATCCTGCCGAACGGCGCCCGTTACTACGTGGACCATGCCCACCCTGAGTACTCGACGCCAGAGTGCGCGTCCCCGCGTGAGCTGGTCGTCCACGACAAGGCGGGAGAGCGCGTCCTCGAGCGCTCGCTCGAGGAGCTCGGCAAGATCCTGCCGCCCGGCCAGCGGATCGCGATCTACAAGAACAACAGCGACGGGAAGGGCAACTCGTACGGGACCCACGAGAACTACCTGGTGGATCGGGCGACGCCGTTCGGGAACATCGTGCGTGACCTCACGCCGTTCCTCGTTTCGCGACAGGTCTTCGCCGGCGCGGGCAAGCTCGGCGCGGAGGCCCCGTCGGAGGAGCCGGGGCGCGACCGGTTCCAGCTGACGCAGCGCGCCGACTTCTTCGAGGCGGAGGTGGGCCTCGAGACCACGCTCAAGCGGCCGATCATCAACACCCGCGACGAACCGCATGCCGACCCGCAGAGGTACCGGCGGCTGCACGTGATCATCGGCGACGCCAACATGTGCGAGGTGGCGACGTACCTGAAGGTCGGGACGACGGCGCTCGTGCTGAAGATGACCGAGGACGAGTACCTACCCGATCTGACGCTGGTGAACCCCGTGGCGTCGCTGCACGAGGTCTCGCGCGATCTCACGTGCACGGCGACCCTGCATCTCGGCGACGGTCGACGGCTGACCGCCGTGCAGTTGCAGTGGGAGTACTTCGACCGCGCGAGGAAGTACGTCGAGCAGGAGGACGCGAGTCCGGAGAACGCGGAGCTGCTCGTCCGGTGGGAGGCCGTCCTGTCTGCGCTCGAGGTCGAGCCGCTCTCGCTCCACCGGGAGCTCGACTGGGTCGCGAAATACCGGCTCCTCGAGGGCTACCGCGAGCGCGACGGCCTGGACTGGTCCGACCCCAAGCTCCGGCTGATCGACCTTCAGTACCACGACGTCCGCCGCGACAAGGGCCTGTACCACCGGCTCGTCGCGGCGGGGAAGGTCGAGCACATCGTGACCGACGAGGAGATCGACCGCGCGGTCATGACGCCGCCGGAGGACACACGTGCGTACTTCCGGGGCACGTGCATCGCCCGCTACCCGAAGGCGATCGCGGCGGCTTCCTGGGACTCGATGATCTTCGACATCGGGCGGGACGCCTTGCAGCGCATCCCGACGCGCGAGCCGCTCCTGGGCACCCGTGGCCACGTGGAGGCGCTCTTCGAACGCGCCCCCGACGCCGCGACGCTGGTCGACCTGTTGCGCTCCTAGGCCCGTCTTCGGACCGTGTCGGGGACCACGGGTATGATGTTTCGACCGACCTCATGGGAGGAGCACGAGTCGTGCCGCAGGAGCAGAAGCGGAAGCGGGTCCAGCGGAGATCCGGCGGGGAGGGCGGCGCCGAGGCCGACGCCGGCCAGGTCCAGGCGACCTCCAAGGGCGAGAAGCTCAAGGAGGAGATGGACGGGATCCTCGACGAGATCGACTCGGTCCTCGAGGAGAACGCCGAGGAGTTCATCAAGAGCTACGTGCAGAAGGGCGGCGAATGAGCGACGAGCTCGTGCCTCCTGTGGTCTCGGGCGACCCGATCGGTGCGAACCCGAGCTTCTTCGACCTGCTGGTCCGCACCCGGCCCGAGCTCGCGCAGCGCGTCACGGCGTCGGGCTCAGGTGAGGCCTTGGTCCCGCACGGCACCACGGTCCTCGGGCTGAAGTTCGAGGGCGGTGTCGTGTTCGCCGGCGACCGCCGCGCAACCGAGGGGTACTCGATCGCCGACGACAAGATAGAGAAGGTCTTCGCGGCCGATGACTACTCCGCGATCGCGATCGCTGGCGCGGCCGGGCAAGCCATCGAGATCGTGAAGATGCTCCAACTCGAGCTCGAGCACTACGAGAAGATCACCGGCGACCGACTCTCGCTCGAGGGCAAGGCGAACCGGCTCGCGCAGATGATCCGGGGCAACTTCCCGCTCGCGCTCCAAGGGCTCGCCGTCGTGCCGCTGTTCGGCGGGTACGACGAGCGCTGGCAGCAAGGGCGGATCTTCTACTACGACGCGACCGGTGGCCGCTGGGAGGAGGAGGACTACTACGCTATCGGCTCCGGCGGGCGCGCGGCGAAGAGCTCGCTGAAGAAGCGCTGGCGGGCGGGGCTGAGGCGGGACGACGGGGTGCGAGTGGCCGTCGAGGCGCTGATCGACGCCGCCGAGGAGGACATCGCAACCGGCGGACCCGACGCGGCGCGCGGCATCTTCCCGACGGTGCTGGCCGTGACCTCCGGGGGCGTCTCAGCGGTCCCGGAGGACGAGGTCCGGGCCGCGTACGAGGCGGTCGTGGGAGAGCGGTCCTGATGTCGTTCATGCCGTACGTGCCACCCGAGCAGCTCATGAAGGACCGCTCGGATTACGCCCGCAAGGGCATCGCACGGGGCAAGTCGGTCGTCGGGCTCGAGTGCAAGGACGGACTCCTGTTCATCGCCGAGAACCCCAGCACGACGCTCCACAAGATCTCCGAGATCTACGACCGCATCGCTTTCGCCGGGGTCGGCAAGTACAGCGAGTTCGAGGACCTGCGGATCGCCGGCGTGCGCCTTGCCGACCTGCGCGGCTACTCGTACGGACGCGAGGACGTGAAGGCGAAGGACATCGCGAACGCGTACTCGCAAGCGCTGTCGACGATCTTCACGCAGCAGATGAAGCCGTACGAGGTCGAGATCCTCGTCGGCGAGATCTCCGAGGACGGTGGGCGCAACGAGGTGTACCACATCCTGTTCGACGGCTCGGTGAACGACGAGCACGGGTTCGTCGGGATGGGCGGTCACGCCGAGGAGCTGTCGACCGCGCTGGAGGGCTCGTACCAGGACGGCTGGGACCTCGCGACCTCGGTCCGAGAGGCCGTGAAGGCGCTCTCCTCCGCCGAGGGGCGCCAGATCGAGCCGGCGTCGATCGAAGCGGGCGTGCTGGAGCGCACGCGCACGCAGCGCCGCAAGTTCCGGCGCCTCCCCGCCGACGAGATCGGCCGCATCCTCGCCGGCTGAGCTCCGAGCGCTCCGACGGGGCCTACACTCGAAGCATGGACCGGCGGATCTTCGGGCTGGAGAACGAGTACGGCGTGACCTGCACGTTCCGGGGGCAACGCCGTCTGTCGCCGGACGAGGTCGCGCGATACCTGTTCCGCCGCGTCGTCCACTGGGGCCGCTCCTCGAACGTCTTCCTCGAGAACGGCGCCCGGCTGTACCTCGATGTCGGGTCCCACCCCGAGTACGCGACGCCGGAGTGCGACACCGTCCCGGAGCTCGTCGCCCACGACAAGGCGGGGGAGCGGATCCTCGAAGGCCTGCTCGCGGCCGCCGAGGCACGGCTCCGCGACGAGGGCATCAGCGGCCAGGTCCACCTGTTCAAGAACAACACGGACTCGGCCGGCAACTCCTACGGATGCCACGAGAACTACCTGGTCGCGCGGCAGGGCGAGTTCGCCAGGATGGCCGACACCCTCATCCCGTTCTTCGTGACCCGACAGATCTACTGCGGGGCCGGGAAGGTGCTGCACGGGCCGCGCGGGGCGCAGTTCTGCATCGCTCAGCGCGCCGAGCACGTCTGGGAGGGGGTCTCGAGCGCGACCACTCGCTCGCGTCCGATCATCAACACCCGCGACGAGCCGCATGCCGACGCCGAGCGCTTCCGCCGGCTGCACGTGATCGTCGGCGACTCGAACATGAACGAGCGGACGACGCTCATGAAGGTCGGTATCACCGACCTCGTGCTGCGGATGCTCGAGGCGAACACCGTGATGCGCGACCTCACCCTCGAGAACCCGATCCGCGCGATCCGTGAGATCTCGCACGACGTGACGTGCAAGAAGCGCGTGCGCTTGGTGAACGGCCGCGAGCTCACCGCCACCCAGATCCAGGAGGAGTACTTCGAGAAGACCGCCCGGTTCATCGAGCGGCGCGACGGGGACGGGCTGTCGAAGGAGCTGCTGGCCGACTGGCGCGAGGCGCTCGACGCGCTCACGGCGCAGGAGCCGGAGCGCCTGGTCCGCAAGGTCGACTGGGTCGCGAAGCAGCTGATCATCGAGCGCTACCGAGAGAAGCACCGGCTGCCGCTCTCTCACCCGAGGGTCGCGTTGCTCGACCTCGCTTACCACGACGTCAACCGCACGTGCGGTCTGTACTACCTGCTGGAGCGCGACGACTGGGCCGACCGCGTCGTGGGCGAGAAGGACATCCAGCGCGCGATGCGCGAGCCTCCGCAGACGACGCGCGCGAAGCTCCGCGGTGACTTCATCCGCACGGCGAAGGCGAAGCATCGCGACTACACGGTGGATTGGGTCCACCTGAAGCTGAACGACCAGGCTCAGCGCACCGTCCTGTGCAAGGACCCCTTCCGCTCGGTCGACGAGCGCGTCGAGCAGCTCATCGCCCACATGTGAGGGAGCCGGACGTCAGCTAGCCACGACCAGGCGATCTGCGGCGGTGACTCCGGGACTGCGCCGCCATGCGCCCGGCCATCACCCCAGCGGCCCCGGCGGCGAGGAAGAACACCGGGTCGTCGGCCGGGGTGCGGCCCATCGACCGGACCTCGACGCCGCGCCGCACGAGCTCGCCGAGCGCCGGACGGCCGTCGGCCTCGACGAGCTGGTGCCTGTCCTCGAGCTTCCGGGCGCGGAGCGCGTCCCACACGGCGGTGCGCTCCGGCTCCTCCAGGGTCGGTACGGCGACGTTCGCCCGCACGGTGCAGACCTCTCCGAGGATCGTGAGGGAGTGGTGCGAGACGAGGCGGTGCCGCTCCCGCGGGTCGACGAACGAGATCCGCAACGCCGCCACCGGTCGCCCCCCGAGGACCTCCGCGGCGTTCAGCGCGTGCCCGCTCGCGAGCGCGCTCACGCCCCACTTCGTGTCGGTCCCGAGGTTGCCCGGGCCGTCTGCGACGACGATCACCTCGGCCCCGAGGATCTCCTTCGCACCGAGGAGTGCGGTCCAGATGGTGACGGCCTCGAGGTCGCCGCCGAACGCCTGGCCGCACGTGACGAACCCGTCGAGCAGCTCCGCCGCGCGCAGCCGGGGGACGAGGCGAGAGAAAGCCCCCGGGAGCGCCGCGCCGTCGGTCATCACGTACACGACCCGCGCCTTCCCGGACGCCTTTGCGCCGGCGGCGATCGGGGCGAGCATCGAGTGCAGGGGGGCGGCCACGACCGGCGTACCCTGGAGCCCGCGGGAGGCCTCGAGGACGTCGCGGTGCGTCTCCTCCACCGATACCACGGCGGCTTGCAGCGGCGTGTACCGGGCCTTCATGACGCGCCCGCCGTGCGCGAGCTCGGTCGACCCTGCGCCCTCGACGGCCACGACCAGATGGAACCCGCCTGTGCCGAGGCCGAGCGCCACGGCCGCCGTGTTGAGGACGACGAGGTCGCCTTCCGTGACCGGGCCGGTCAGGTCGGGATAGGCGAGGGCCGGCGCCCGCTCGCCGTCGACCTCGACCTCGAGCTCGACCGCGCCGGGGCGAGCCGGACCCACCGCCACGACCCTGCCGCGGCGCAGGCGGACGGAGCTCCGATCGCCGACCATGCCGCGAGTATGATGCCGCACGGATGCACCCGCTCGAGCGTCTGGTCAACCTCGTGGCCCTCCTGCTGGAGGCCCGCATCCCGCTCACGTTCGAGCAGATCCACGACACGCTGCACGAGGCCTACGACCAGGCCGACGTCGACACGGCCAAGCGGATGTTCGAACGCGACAAAGACGTGCTCCGTGACATCGGCGTGCCGATCGAGGTCGTCTACACCGACGCCTGGGAGATCGAGCAGGGATACACGATCCCGAAGGACCGCTACTACCTCCCGGAGATCACGTTCACACCGGAGGAGATCTCGGCGCTGTTCGTCGCCGCCCACACCGGCGCAGAGGACGGCACGGCCGAGGATGCCGTGCGGAAGCTCCTATACGGCGCGGAAGGCGGTGTCCTGGCCGGTGTAGCGGGGGTCCCGCTCACGGCCGAGGGTGGGGTCTCCGACGCCGGGCTCACGGCCGCCGCCGAGGCCGTGCTCGAACGCCGGAGCGTGAGCTTCGGGTACCGGACCGCGCGCGGGCAGGCCTCCGAGCGGCGCGTCGATCCGTACGGGCTCGTCTGCCGCGGTGGCCACTGGTACCTCGTCGGCCTCGACCGGGAGCGCGAGGAGATCCGGGCGTTCCGCATCTCACGCCTGTCGACCGACCTCACGATCGCGGGGGAGGGGAGTGAGCCACCCGAGGGCTTCCGCGCCGCCGAGCACGTCCAGGCGGGTCCGTGGGGTCCGGGGGAACCCGAGGAGCGCGCCCGGATCGCTTTCTCTCCAGACGTCACCTGGTGGGCGACGAAGGGCATCGCAGGCGCGGATGTCGGCCGGACGCGGCCCGACGGGTGGGTCGAGGTCGCGGTCCCCGCGGGCCCGGGTGATGGTCTCGCGTCGTGGGTCCTCTCGTTCGGACCCGACGCCGAAGTGCTCGAGCCCGCGTCCCTCCGCGAGGAGATCGTGCGGCAGCTGGAGGCCACCCTTGCCTCCTGAGCGCAAGAAGGTCACGCGGGCGTCCGACCGCCTGCGCCGGCTCCTCGTGATCGTGCCGTACCTGGTGCAGCACCCCGGCACCGAGCTCGCCGAGGTCACGCGGCTGTTCGGCGTCTCGGAGACCGAGCTCGTCGCCGACCTGCAACTGCTGTTCCTGTCGGGTCTGCCGCCGTACGGCCCCGGCGACCTGATCGGCGTAGACATCGAGGACGGCCGGGTCTGGGTCGACATGGCCGACTACTTCGGCCGTCCGCTGCGCCTCACGCGCAGCGAGGCACTCGCGCTGTACCTGCGCGGGACCGCGCTCGCGGCCACCCCCGGGCTCCACGAGGCCACGGCGCTGCGGACGGCCCTCGACAAGCTCGGCGAGGGGCTCGGCCCCGAGACCCTCGGCGAGCTGCCGCTCCGCGTCCAGGCCGACGGCGGCGGGCGTCCCGCCGAGATGCTGGAAGCCGTGCGGCAGGCGGTGGCGGAGCACGAGCGCCTCCGGATCGAGTACTACGCCCAGTCCTCGGCGGAGACGACGACGCGCGAGATCGACCCCGAGGAGGTCTTCTTCGCCATCGGGAACTGGTACGTCGTGGCCTGGGATCACCTGTCGAACGAGGAGCGATTGTTCCGCGCGGATCGTATCCGAAACGCGAAGCCGACCGGCGAGGGCTTCGAGCCGCGCGGCCTCGCCGGGGCCGGCCGGCCGCTGTACTCGCCGACCGAGCGCGACGTGCCCGTCCGTTTGCTGCTCAGACCCGGCGCGCGGTGGGTCGCCGAGTACTACGAGACCGACGCGGAGATCGAGCGCGACGACGGGAACGCCGAGGTCGTGCTGCCGGCGAGCCGGCTGGAATGGGTCGCGAGGCTGCTGCTGCGACTGTCCGGAGAGGCGTACGTCCTCGACCCACCTGAGCTGAAGGACCGTGTCCGCGAGCTCGCCCGCCGGACCAGGAAACGGTACGAATAGGGTAGTCCCGCCGGGGCTCCGGAGCCTCAAGCGCCCTCGGGACCCGACCGATACAGGTCGTGTCATGACCACGATCCGGACGACGTGTCCCCGGTGCGGCGAAGTGGATATGGGACCCGAGTCGATCCTGCTGTCGGTGGCACAGGGGGGACGCGAGGGGACCTACCGGTTCACCTGCCCCACCTGCTTCGACGGGGTGGAGAAGCGGGCCGACCGCAAGATCGTGGCCCTGTTGGTCTCCGCCGGCGTGGACGTAGCCGGCCGTGGTGGAGGCCCCGTCGAGGAGCGGACCGAGCCCATGTTCGATCAGGAGCGATTCGAGCCACGGGAGCCGCGGCCCGAGGGCCCGCCCATCACGGCCGACGAGCTGATCGACTTCCACTTCTTGCTCCAGGACGACTGCTACATCCAGGAGTTCCTCGCCGAGAAGCGCTGAGCCCCGGCCGCGGGGTACGATGCCTCCGTGAGCACCCCTGCCATCGTCTGGATCGTGATCGGCCTCGTGACCACGCTTGCCGTCTTCGCGATGCTGATCGCGCTGATCCGCCATTTCATGCTGCTTGGGCGGACGCTCTCGCGCTTCCGGGAAGAGGTCACGCCGATCGCCGAGGAGATCACAGCCGGCGGCGATCGGGCTTCCACCCGGATGTCCAACCTCCAGGTCCCGCCCGGTGGATCCCGAGGCGCCTAGACCGATCTCCTGCCGGGTGGTTCGCGGAGGGCCGGCGGTAGAATCGTTCCCTGGGCCCCGGTCCCGCGGAAGGGACGCATGTTCAACATCGGTCCGCTCGAGCTCATCGTCATCCTCGTCGTGGCCCTGCTCGTCGTGGGCCCGAAACGCCTCCCCGAGGTCGCCAGGTCGATCGGCCGCGGGCTCCAGGAGTTCCGCAAGGCCCAGACCGAGGTCAAGGAGACCCTGAGGAGCTCGCTCGACGAACCGGTCGCGGCTGCGCCCCCCGCCACGGGTAACGCCGCCGCGCCGTCCCCCGGGACCGCGGCCGCTGGCGCTGCGGCGGGAGCCACGGCGCAGTCGCCCGGCTCGTCCGAGACCCTCGACGTCGCCCGCACGCTCGGCAAGGGCCTCGCCGAGATCCGCCGTGCCCGCGAGGAGCTACAGCGGAGCTTCCGGATCGACCTCAACGAGCCCCCGTCCCGCCCGAAGCCTGCCACCCCGGCCCAGCGGCCCGAGCCCGAAACGCCCGAGGGCACCGACACCGGCCCGACGGCCGAGTCGGGGTAGGGCGAGCCCGGTCGAGCTCCGTCCATGCCGCTGATCCCCGAGCGATTCCGCCGCCGCAGCCACTACAACCCCGAGGGCACGATGACGCTCGTCGAGCACCTCGAGGAGTTGCGGCACCGTCTGTTCATCGCGATCGGAGCGGTGGCCGTCGGGTCGGTCATCGGGTGGTTCCTGTACAGCCCGGTGCTCCACCTGCTACGAGACCCCTACTGCGACACGCTGAAGGATCTCCCCGCCGGGAACCGGCCGCCGACCGGGTGCAACTTCGTCTTCTCCGGCGTGGTCGAGCCGGTGATCATCAAGCTCAAGGTCGTCGTTTTCCTCGGCCTGTTCATCGCCCTGCCGGTGGTGCTCTGGCAGCTCTGGGCGTTCATCATGCCGGGGTTGCGGAAGAGCGAGCGAAAGTGGGCGATCCCGTTCGTGCTCTCCTCCGTGTTCTTGTTCGCGCTGGGCGCCCTGATCGCCTACCTGACGCTCCCCAAGGGCCTCGGCTTCCTGCTCGGGTTCGCCGGATCGGGGTTCACGCCACTGATCACCGGCGACCGGTTCCTCGGGTTCGTGATGCTCCTCGCCGTCGCGTTCGGGGTCTCGTTCGAGTTCCCGATCGTCCTGATCTTCCTGTGCGGCGTCGGCGTGATCTCGAGCGACAAGCTCCGTCAGTGGCGGCGCGGCGCGATCCTGTTCATCGCCGTGTTCGCCGCGGTCATCACGCCGAGCGCCGACCCCTATACGATGCTCGCGATGATGCTCCCGATGGTGCTGTTCTACGAGGCGGCTATCATCGTTGCCCGCCTCATGAACAAGTAGGAGGCCCATGGCGATCAAAGGCAAGAGCAAGCCTCGCGGCCGCAAGTCGGTCACGCCCGGCCCGCGCCCTGCCTACGTCCCCGTGAAACGCCCCTGGTGGCAGAAAGGCGGCTTCTGGATCGGCGTGCTCGTCGTTCTCGTCGCGGGGTCGACGGCCGGCATCTGGTACGGCGTCGCGAAGAACATGACGAACGACCGCAAGGAGGCGAACCGGAACACGATGGAGACGCGCAAGCGCGAGACCGTCGTCCAGTACCAGAGCCTCGTGGAGCCGATCATCAGCCCGCTCGGACAGACCGTGGCGCCGGCCGGGTTCGACATCCTTCCGCAGCTGAGCACGACGATCAGCGACTTCGAGAAGGAGACCCTGAGCACCAAGGACGCGGGGAGCGCCGCGAAGACCATCGCCGAGCAGGCCAAGACCGCTTACCAGAAGCTGAACGCGGTCGACGTCCTGCAACTCGTCCAGGACAAGGGCTTCAACCAGAGCTTCGTGGTGTTCTTGCTCGACTCGAGATCCAAGATGGTCACCGCGCTCAAGCTCTTCGAGCATGCAGCCCAGCAGGTGGTGCTGGCGACCGAACTTGCGGGCACCGCCCGGGAGCAGCTCGTCGCCGACGCGAAGAGCATCACGCAGATCGCCACCGACACGTTCGGTGACGGGTATACCGACTACGTCCAGATCCAGGCCGCGGCCGGCGTGCTGAACGTGAACCCGGCCGGCCAGCTCCCGGGCGTCCCGTGACGGCCGGCGGGCTCCTCCTCGTTCACGCGTTCCCGCTCGACGCCCGGATGTGGGAGGCGCAGGTTACCCACCTCGAGACCCTCGTGCCGGTCGTGGCCGTCAACCTCCCCGGGTTCGGAGGCGCGCCGGACGCCGGCCGCGTGATGTCGATGGCAGCGGCCGCCGACCGCTGCCTGTTGGAGCTCGACGCCGCGGAGGTAGAGGCCGCGGTGGTGTGCGGGCTCTCGATGGGCGGCTACGTGGCCTTCGAGCTCTGCCGCCGCGCCCGGGCGCGCATCGCGGGCCTCGTGCTCGCGAACACCCGCGCGGGGGCCGACACGCCCGAGGGCGCCGAAGGCCGTCGCGCGCTGGCGGAGCGGCTCCTCGCGGAGGGGAACGGGTTCCTCGCGGAGAGCCCGCCGCCGCTGCTCTCGGAGGGCGCGCCCGACCACCTCCGGGCGACCGTGCGCCGCTGGATCGCCGACCAACCGGCCGCCTCCATCGCCGCGGCCGCCCTCGGCATGGCCGAGCGCCCGGACTCGACGCCCGACCTCCCCGGGATCGACGTCCCCACCCTCGTCGTTACCTCGACCCGCGACACGCTGATCCCACCCGAGGTGAGCTCGCCGATGGCCGAGCAGATCCCCGGAGCGGATCTCGCGCTGATCGAGGGCGCCGGGCACCTGTCGAGCCTCGAGGCCCCCGAGACCTTCGAGGAGCTTGTCGAGGGACACCTGGACCGCTGCGGTCTCCTGTAGCCGACCGCCTCCCGGGCCTCGGGAAGGCCGCCCGTAGACTTGCCCCGTGATCGACCCGCAGCGGTTCGCCGCACGCTACCCGTTCGCGCTCGATGACTTCCAGCTCAGGGCGATCTGGGCGCTCGCCGCCGGCGACTCGGTGGTCGTGGCCGCGCCCACGGGCTCCGGCAAGACCGTCGTCGCCGAGTTCGCGGTTGAGCAGGCCCTCGAGCTCGAGGGCAAGTGCTTCTACACGACGCCGCTCAAGGCGCTTTCGAACCAGAAGTTCGGCGACTTCGTCGCCCGGTACGGGGCCGCGAAGGTCGGCCTCCTCACCGGCGACAACGCGATCAACTCCGAGGCGCCGGTCGTCGTCATGACCACCGAGGTGCTCCGGAACATGCTGTACGAGAAGAGCCCGACGCTCCTCGGCCTGGTGTCGGTCGTCATGGACGAGGTCCACTACCTCCAGGACCCATACCGCGGCGCGGTGTGGGAGGAGGTGCTGATCCATCTGCCGCTCTCGGTGTCGGTGGTGTGCCTGTCGGCCACGATCTCCAACGCCGAGGAGTTCGGTGACTGGGTCGGCACGCTGCGCGGCCCGACCCGCGTGGTGATCGAGGAGAAGCGGCCTGTCCCGCTCGAGCACCACTACCTGGTCGGGCACGAGCTGCACCCGATGCATGTGGACCAGGGCGGCGAGGCACTGCCGAACCCCTACATCGTCTCGCTCGACCGCGAGGAGGTCCGCTACAAGACGTACCACCGACGCGGCTCCGGCACGCCGCAGACCCAACGGATCCCCCGGCCCCGCGAGGGTTACCGGCGCGTGTATGTGCCCCGGCGCGAGGAGGTCGTCGAGGTCCTCGCCGAGCAGGGGATGCTTCCGGCCATCTACTTCGTGTTCAGCCGCGCCGGGTGCGACCGAAGCGTCGAGTGGCTGACGGCGAGCGGTCTGCGGCTCACCACCCGCGAGGAGGCCGTGCGGATCCGCGACTTCGCCGAGATGCGCGCCGCGTGGATGGACGAGGAGGACCTCCGAACGCTCGGGTTCTACGACTTCGCCGAGGCGCTCGCCGCCGGCATCGCCGCGCACCACGCGGGGATGCTCCCGGTCTTCAAGGAGACCGTCGAGGAGATGTTCGAGGCGGGGCTCGTCAAGGTCGTCTTCGCCACCGAGACGCTCTCGCTCGGCATCAACATGCCGGCGAAGACCGTCGTGATCGAGGACCTGTGGAAGTTCCAGGGCGAGCGGCACGAGCTGCTCACGCCGGGTGAGTACACGCAGCTCACGGGGCGCGCCGGCCGGCGAGGGATAGACGAGCTCGGCCACGCGGTCGTCGTGTTCCAGCAGCAGGTGCCGTTCGAACGCGTGGCCTCTCTCGCAAGCACGCGCACGTACGAGCTCACGTCGTCGTTCCGGCCCTCCTACAACATGGCCGTCAACCTGGTGCGGAACTACACGAGGGAACAGGCCCACCACCTGCTGAACTCCTCGTTCGCGCAGTTCCTCGCGGACCGCAGCGTCGTGACGCTGGAGCGCGAGCTCGAGCACGACAAGACCTACCTCGCCGGATACCTCGAGAAGACGTCCTGCCACCTCGGCGACTTCGTCGAGTACTGGCGCCTGCGCGAGAAAGCCCACCGGATCCGGGAGGACGCGCGCAGAGGCGAGGAACGCACGCGGACGGGCGCCGTGCGCGATGCTCTCGGGGCGCTCAAGCCGGGCGACGTGATCTTCGTGCCGCGGGCGAAACGGCGCGGCCTCGCGGTCGTGCTGTCCTCGCGCGAGGGTCGCCCCACGGTGCTAGCGCAGGACCGCAAGTTCCTCCGGCTCTCGGCGCGGGACTTCGAGAACCCGCCGGTGGCCCTCGCGAAGGTGCCGCTCCCGCGTTCGGGGAGCGCTCGGAGCGCCCGATACCGCCGCGATCTCGCGGCGCGGCTCGTCGCGTTGGACGTCCGCGCGCCGAAGCCCTCCAGGCGGCGCGTGGATGCGACGGCCGAACGCGAGGCGGCGCGGTTCGAGCGGCTCGCCGAAGAACATCCCTGCCACGCCTGTCCCGAGCGCGCGACCCACGAGCGGTGGGCGGTGCGGGCGAGTGCTCTCGAGCAGCAGGTTCGCGGGATCGAGCGTCGGATCCGCACACGGACCGAGACGCTCGCGCGCCAGTTCGAGCGGGTCCTCGGCGTCCTCGAGGAACTCGGGTACGTCCGCGGTTTCTCGATCCTGCCGAAGGGGCAGGTCCTCGCCCGGATCTACGGCGAGGGCGACGTGCTCGTGGCCGAGGCGCTCGACGAAGGGCTGTTGGACGGACTCTCGCCCTCGGAGGCGGCCGCCATCGTCTCGAGCATCGTCTACGAGTCGCGCGAGCGCGTACCGCGCCCGGGCGAGATGCCGACGGCCGAGACGGCCGACCGGTACCGCCGTCTGATCTTGCTGCACCGACGGGTCCGCCGCTCCGAGGACGAGCACCAAGTCGAGCTCTGCCGCGAGCTCGATGCCGGGTTCGCGACCCCGGTGTTCCACTGGGCCGAGGGCGGGCCGCTCGAGGCCGTCCTCGCCGAGACCGCCATGGCGCCGGGCGACTTCGTCCGCAACTGCAAGCAGCTGATCGACCTCCTGCGGCAGATCGAGGAGGTTGCGCCGCAGCAGGCCCCTGCCCTGGTCCGGCGCGCTCGCGAGGCCGTGAACCGCGGCGTCGTCGCCTACACGGGCGTGTGAGCCCCGGTCGACCGGCCGGGTAGGATGCTTGCGCCGTGCCGAGCCCCTACGGAGAGCTGACGGTCATCGTGAACCCGCACGCCGGGCGCCGGCACGTGGCCGAGGAGATCCCGGAACTCGAGCGCACGCTCCAAGCACGTGATCTCCCGTACCGACTCCTCCGCACCGAGGGACCCGGCGACGCCGTGCGGTTCGCCCGCGACGCGCTGGAGGGCGGCTCGCGGTTCATCGTCGCCGTCGGTGGCGACGGCACCGTTCACGAGGTCGTGAACGGCATGATCGTCGACGACCGCCCGGTGGTCGAGAACGCGGTCCTCGGCGTGGTCGCCGCGGGATCCGGCTGCGACTTCGTGCGGACCTTCGGGCTCCCGGGCGACGCGACCCGGGCCTGCTTGCACCTGACCGGCGACAACACGCACCCGTTCGACGTGGGCAAGGTCACCTACATCGACGCCGAGGGGGAGCGACGGGTCCGGTACTTCGCGAACGTCGCCGAGGCCGGCCTCGGCGCCGCGGTCGCCGCCCGGGCCGAGAAGCTGCCGCCCGGCCTGGGCCAGACCAAGTACTTCTTCAGCTTCTGGCTCACGCTCCCGCGCTACAAGCTCGCGCAGGTGATCGTGCGGGCGGACGAGCACGTGTACGAGGGTCCGGGCCTGATGGTGATCCTCGGCAACTGCCAGTACTACGGCGGCGGGATGAAGGTCTCGCCGCACTCGTACCCGGGGGACGGGGTGCTGGACGTCCTCATCTACAAGGGACCGAAGTCGGACTCGTTCATGCTGCTCCCGAAGGTCTACCGGGGCGAGCACATCCCGCACCCGCACATCGACGAGCTCCGCGTGAAGCACGAGCTGCACGTTGAGGCCGACCGGCCGCTGCCGGTCGAGGCGGACGGCGAGGTGATCGGGTTCACGCCGGCCACGTTCGAGGTCATCCCCGGGGCGCTCCTGATGAAGCTGTGAGCGGTGAAGGCGTCAGCGACCGCGACGTCGGAGGGCTCGTCGTCACACCGGGCCCGCGCCGGTCTCAGGCGGACGGCGCCAGCGACACCCAGAACGCGAAGTCGCCCGAGAACCCGCCCCCGGCGGCCCCGCCTTCGCCGAGGTAGACGGTGCCCTGGAAGCCATCGCCTGCGATCGTGTACATGGTGTAGGCGCCACTCGTGTCCGAGAGGTCCACCTCGCTCTGGATCGTCCAGCCGTTCGCGGGGAGCCCGGAGTCGAAGAAGGTCTTCAGGTTCTCGACGCTCTGGGCCGAGTTGAACCACACCGAGTACGAGCCGCCGCCCGAAGCCGAGTACACGGGCGTGGCGTCCTGGGGGAGCGGGAACGCGGACGGGAAACCCTCGGGGATGCTGCCTCCGCCGCCGACCTGCACGGTTGTGCCGCCGCTCGCGACCACCACGCCTGAGGGGTTGACGTGGACGTTCATGCCACCCCCGTCGTCCTTGCCGGAACACGCGGGCACGGCGAACAGCGCGATGCCGACCACGACCGCCGCAAGCGTCCTGCGCACGGTGACACCCCCCTCCTGTCCGTCGAACCCCCGCCGGCGAGCCGGCCGCCCGTCAGACACGGGTGCGAACCCTGGTGCCCTCGGGGGTGTCCATGACCTCCAGGCCCATCGCCTGGAGCTTGTTGCGGATCTCGTCGGCCCTCGCGAAGTCCTTGGCGGCCCGAGCGGCGTCGCGCTCGGCGACCAGCGTCCGCATCTCCTCGGTCGGCTCCCACCCCTCCCGGGCGTCGCGCTCGAGGTCGAGCCCGAGCACCGCGTCCCAGGACGCGAGCAACGTGTACCTCTCTCCGCAGGGCAGATCGGAGGAGACGGTCTCGTTCAGCACGACGAGGGCTCGGGGGAAGTCGAGGTCGTCGGCGACGGCGCCGCGGAACCGCCGGTCGAGCTCCCTCGCCGCGTCGGATCCCGCCGGCGCCGCCGGTGCCCACTCTGCCATCCGCTGGCGCAGCCGCTTCACCGCCGTGTCGGCCGCGCGCATCGCCTCCTCACTGAAGTCCATCTCGCTCCGGTACCGCGTCTGGAACGTGAGGTAGCGGAACGACAGCGGGTCGAAGCCCATCGCCGCGAGGTCGGCGATCCGGATGATGTTGCCCGAGGACTTCGCCATCTTCAGTTCGCGCAGGCGCAGGTGCCCGCCATGGACCCAAACCGAGATGACCTGGTGCCCGACGGAGCCCTCAGACTGCGCGATCTCGTCCTCGTGGTGGGGGAAGACCAGGTCCATGCCGCCGGTGTGGATGTCGAACCGCTCCCCCAGATACTTCATCGACATCGCCGAGCACTCGACGTGCCAGCCCGGGAACCCGTCGCCCCATGGGCTGTCCCACTTCATGAGTCGGTTCGGGCCGGCCTTCTTCCACAGCGCGAAGTCGGCGTGGAACCGCTTGTTCGGGTCGACCGCCGTTTCCTGACGGTGGCCGGCGCGGAGCTTCTCGAGCGTGTTGCCCGAGAGCTTCCCGTACTCGGGGAACGAGTGGACGTCGTAGTAGACCGTTCCCTCGACCTCGTAGGCGTGGCGTCGTTCGACGAGCTTCGCCGTGAGGTCGAGCATCTCGGAGATGTGCTCGGTCGCCTTCGGGTACACCCGGGCGCGCTTGATGCCGATCGCGGCCGTGTCCTCGAGGAACGCCGCAGTGTACTTCTCGGCGATCTCGGCCGGGGACATCCCCTCGTCGTCCACGGCCAGGTCCATCCGGTCGCGGCCGGCGTCGGAGGCCTCGTCGGTCATGTGTCCGACGTCGGTGATGTTCGTGACCTGCGTGACCTCGTACCCTTCGAACTCGAGCCCGCGACGCACGAGGTCCGACAGCAGGAAAGTTCGCAGGTTCCCGATGTGCGCGTAGCGGTAGACGGTCGGGCCGCAGGTGTACATGCGGACCTTTCGGTCGTCGATGGGAACGACCTCGTCCACCTCGCGGGTCAGCGTGTTGTACAGGCGCACGACCCTCGAAGCATAACCGTCACGCTCGAGAGGCTGTTCCGCGCCACGAACGGTCGGGGCCTGGTAGCTAGGGGGATAGCACCCGGCCCTCGAAGGGGATCGACAGCACGACGGTGGTGCGGGTCTGGACCTCGCCCTTCTCTCGGAGACGGCGGATCAGATCCTCGAGGTGCTCGGTGGTACGCGTGCGCACCTTCAGGATGTAGTTGGCCTCTCCGGCCACGCTGAAGCAGTCGACGACCTCGGGGAACTCCTCCACGCGCTCGGGTAGGTCATCGGGCTGCCGGGGGTCCAGGGGCGAGACCGCGATGAGGGCCGTCACGTAGAGGCCGAGGGCCTCCGGGTCCACGACGGCCCGGTAAGCCCGGATCACCCCCGTCTGCTCGAGCTTACGGACGCGCTCGTGGACCGAGGAGGGAGACAGACCCACGGATCGTCCAACGTCCGCGTAGGTCGCCCTGGCGTCCTCCTGCAGGGCCGCAACGATCCGCAGATCACGTTCGTCGAGCACGTCCGCATCATACGTGGGGGAGCCGGGCGGGTGAGGGGAGGAACCCCCGCCCGGCCCATTGCGCCGGACGGGTCGCTGCGGGTACAACGTGTCCGCATCGATCGGCCCACCCTCTCCCGGGCCGGGAGAGGGGAGCGGGTGATAGACGCCGATCCTGCGCCGCGGGCGCGTCTCGTGCCCGTGGAGAAGCCCGGCGGTACACGGTGGCTCGCCGTCCTCGACCCATGGGCGACGGCGTCCTACACGACCGCCGTCGCCGCGGTGGCGCGGACCATCGAGGCATCGCTCGTCGACGCAGTCGTCGCGAACCGCGTCGCGGCCGTTCGCGGTCCCACGCTCCGACTGGAGCCGTGGCGCTCGGCGCGCGCCCGGTTCCTCCTCGAGGCACGGCGGCGGGCCTCGGCGTGCGGCGCGCTGCTGCTCGCAGACGTCCGCGACTGCTACCCGTCGATCCGGCCGCCCGCGGTGGAGGAGCGGCTCCGCGCGATGGGGTGCCCCGACGCGGCGGTCCACCACCTCGTGGACCTGCTCGCCGGTTTCGAGACCGAAGGGGTCCCGGGCCTCCCGGTCGGACCCGAGCCCTCGGCGGTGCTCGCGAACGCCGTGCTCGCGGCCGGAGACGACGCCGTAGCGCGTTGCGGCGCCGCACACCTGCGCTGGGTCGACGATTTCATCGTGTTCGCCGACGACGCCCTCCACGCCCGGCGTGCGCTCGCATGCCTGCGTGCCGCCCTCGCGGAGGTGGGGCTGTCCCTGTCTGGAAGGAAGACTCGGATCCTCGAAGACCCGGCCGCGATCCGGAAGACCGTGGCCTCCGGCGCGGTCTCGGAGGGTGTCGCACGCTATCATCGCCGCGCCCGTGCACATGCTCTACCGCGCCTCGAGGGTGCACACCTTCTCCCATCCGCCGATGGGGGAGTGGATCCTCGTCGACGGGCGCCACGTTGAGCGGGTGGGGGCGGGTGAACCTCCCGAGGCCGAACGCGTCGTCGAACTCCCCGGCACCACGATCATCCCCGGGTTCATCGACTCGCACGTGCACCTCACCGGGACCGGCGTGCATCACCAGGCTCCGGAGCTCGGCCGCGCCCGTTCGGCCGAGGAGCTACTCGACGCCGTACGTCGCGTCCTGAGCAGCCGGACCGGGGCCGTCCTCGTCCACGGCTACGACGAGTCGAAGTGGGAGCGTCGGGAGCCGCCCGAGCTCGCCGAGCTCGATGCGCTCTCCGGCCGGCCCCTCGCGATCGTTCGCGTCGACGGGCATCTCACGCTGGCGAACACGCGAGCTCTCGAGGACTCCGGCGTCCTCGAAACGGACGGCGTGGAGCGCGACGTGGACGGCCGCCCGACCGGCAGGGTCACGCGCGAGGCGAACGCGAAGCTGCGCATGTGGTTCGAGCAGCACCTCGCCGATCGCGACGTGGAGCAGCTCCAGCTCGCGGCCGCCAGCTTGGCGGTTGCACACGGCGTGACGTGCGTCCACGAGATGTCGATGCCCGCCGAGCGCGGCATGCGCGACCTGCAGATCCTGCTCGGACACCGGTCCCGGCTGCCGGTCGACGTCGTCACCTACGTCGGCACGACCGACATCGCGCAGGTCATGGACCTCGGCCTCCACCGGATCGGCGGCGATCTGCCGGTCGACGGGTCGATCGGCGCACGCACCGCGTGGGTCGGCGAGCCGTTCGCCGACGGCGCAGGCACCGGGGCAGCCTACTTCGAGGGGGACGCGCTCGCGCGCTTCTTCCACGACGGGTACCTCGCCGGGTTCCAGGTCGGCGTTCACGCGATCGGCGACGCCGCGATCGAGCAGGTGGTCCGGACCTGGGAGCGCGTCTACCGGTCGCTCGACTCCCGCGGTCGCCGGCACTTCCGCGCGCGGCGGCACCGGATCGAGCACTTCGAGATGCCCGACGCCGACCTCATCGAGCGCGCCGCGGCCCTCGGCCTCGCGATCTCGGTCCAGCCGAGCTTCGACGCCGAGTGGGGCCACCCCGGCGGGCTGTACGAGCAGGGCCTCGGGTGGGAGAGGGCGGCGGCGATGAACCCGTTCCGGAGCCTCCTCCAGCGAGGTCTCGAGGTCGGCGCCGGCTCCGATTCGCCGATCACTACGATCGACCCGATGGTCGGGATCGTCGCGTTCGAGTCGCACCACGACGAGGGACAGCGTCTCTCCCGAGAGGAGGCGGTCCGGACCCACACGATCGGGAGCGCCCGGCTCGCGCACCTCGAGGAGAAGAAGGGGAGTCTCGCCCCCGGGATGCACGCGGACTTCGCCGCCTACGAGACCGACCCGCTCACCGCGGAGTCGCTCGAGGGTGTGCGTCCGGTACTCACCGTGTCGCTCGGTCGCGACGTCTACGCTTCCTGATCGCAGCTCGTGCACCCCTGTGCCGCAGTGCGTTTGACACCGATACTGGGGCCGACCTAGAGTGCGACTGCGTCGCCACCTCGGTGGTGACGTGGAGGACCCAAGAGGCTGAGTAGAGAACGCAGCGCCCCGGCGCTGCGGCCCCAAAGGTCTCTTGGGTCCTCGCCTTTTCCCCCTCCGGCTCCTCGTCCACAGGGGCCCATCCGGGCCGGGGAACCCGCTCAGCCCTTCCTGGCCGGAAGAGGCTTGCCGAGTTGCCCGTCGGCAGTACAATGCGCCGGCCGGAGGGGTGACATGGAAGACAGCGAAGACCACCTTGAAGACGAAGAAGCGGACGAGGAGCCGGACGAGCCCGGGGACATCGATACCGCGGTGCCGGTCGCGACCCCGGCCGCCGAGGGTGACGACGTCGAGTCCATCGAGGATCTGCTCGTCAAGAAGGAGGCTCGGGAGGAAGAGGAGGACGAGGAGTCCGTCCTCAGCCTGACCCGGGAGGAGCGGCTGGAGCCGCTGGCGGTCAAGGTGGTGCCGCCGCAGCCCACCGAGTTCATATGCAAGAAGTGCTACCTGGTGAAGCATCGGAGTCAACTGAAGGACAAGACGAGGATGCTCTGCCGGGACTGCGCCTGAGCCCGGATCGGATCCGGCTCCCGCTCGCCCTCCTCCTTGCCGCCGTATCGGGCGTGCTCCTGTCCCTCGCTCTGCCCCCCGCCGACCTAGGCTTCGTCGCGTTCCTCGCACCGATCCCGCTGCTGTGGCTCGTCCGCGCGACGCGACCCCGCCGCGGTTCCCTGCTCGGGCTCGCGTTCGGCGTCACCTACTTCGGCGCCGTCCTCTACTGGATCCTACGGTTCGGCGAGCTCGCGTGGGGATCCCTCACCCTCGCCTCGGCCGCGTCCGTCGGCGCGTTCGGGTTGCTCGCGCCGACGATCTGGCGCAGGCGGCACCGCGTGGTCTCGGCGGTCGGGCTGGCGGCTCTCTGGACGGTGATCGAGTGGGTGCGCGGCATGTGGCCGGTCGGCGGTTTCGCGTGGGGCCAGCTCGGGAGCACGCAGACGGGCGACCCGGTCCTGCTCCCTCTCGCCTCGGTGACCGGCGTGTGGGGCATCTCGTTCGTCGTCGTGCTCGCCTGCGGGCTCCTGCTGCTCGCGATCGAGCGTGCCCTCGAGCGGCGGCCGGTGCACGCAGCGGCGCTCGTCGTGGCCTCGCTCGCCCTCGTGTTCCTCCCAGGGCTCATCCGCATCCCGATGCCGAACGGCCGCCCGCTCGACGTCGCGGCGATCCAGGTGGACGTCCGCAGGGCAGACGGGCTCCCACTGCTCGAGGAGGACCGGGCGGTCGCCGAGATGAACATGGCGCTGCACCGCACGCTCGCGTCCGATCCGCCGGATCTCGCGGTGTGGGGCGAGAGCTCGCTCGATCCGGGTGCGAACCTCCCGGACTTCCGGCCGCTCGTCGCCCGGACGATCCGCGAGGTGGGCGTGCCGACGCTCGCCGGCGCGACCGTGCAGACGCCGGACGGCCGCACGCACAACGAGGGCCTGCTGTTCAGGAGCGACGGTCGTGTGATCGGGGAGTACCGCAAGGTCCACCTCGTGCCGTTCGGCGAGTACGTCCCGTTCCGTCCATGGATCGATTGGATCTCGGCGCTGAAGCAGATCCCCTACGACGTCACGCCGGGGGAGCGGGTGCACACGCTGCAGTTCGACGGCGTTCGGTTCGGCGACGTGATCTGCTTCGAGAACAGCTTCCCCTCGATCGACCGTGAGCTCGTTCAGGAGGGTGCCGGCTTCCTCGTCGTCACGACCAACAACGCTTCCTACGGGTTCAGCGCCGCGTCGCGGCAGCACCTCGTCATGAGCCGGCTGCGCGCGGTCGAGAACGCGCGGTGGGTCGTGCACGCGGCGGTCTCGGGCATCAGCGCGCTCATCGACCCCACGGGGAAGGTGATCGGTGCGACCCAGCTCTTCCGCCCGACGATCACCCGTGCGGTCATCCGCACCTCGACCACCGAGACGATCTACACGCGCCTCGGCGACTGGGTGCCATGGTCCTCGCTCGTCCTCTGCCTCGGTCTCTTCCTCGCGCCGAGGGGCCTCCGGCGCCCGCGGCGCCGGAGCGCACCGCTTCCGCAGGAGCCGCGAACGCTCGTCGTCCTTCCCACCTACAACGAGCGCGAGACGATCGAAGCCGTGATCGACGGGCTCCTTCCGCTCGAAGGACGCGTCGACCTCCTGATCGTCGACGACGGCTCACCCGATGGGACCGCGGCGGTGGTCCGCCGGCGCGCGGAGCGCGACCGCCGCATCCGCCTGGTCGAGCGCACGGCCAAGTTGGGGCTCGCGAGCGCGTACCACCTCGGCTTCCGCCAAGCGCTCGAGCAGGGCTACGACCTCGTGGTCGAGATGGACTCCGACCTCTCGCACCGGCCCGACGAGCTCCCGAGGCTCCTCGACGGAGCGCGCCGGTTCGATCTCACGATCGGCAGTCGCTACGTCCCCGGCGGCTCCGTCACGAACTGGAGCAGGGTCCGCCTGGCACTGTCCCGCGCAGGGAACCTATACGCACGCTTCGCGCTCGGTTTCCCCCTCCACGATGCCACCAGCGGCTACCGCGTCTATCGCCGCGGTCTCCTCGCGCACCTCGTCGCCACCCCCTCGACCTCCAACGGCTACGCGTTCCAGATCGAGCTCGCGTACCGCGCGTGGAAGGACGGGTTCTCGGTCGGCGAGGCGCCGATCAGCTTCCGCGAGCGCGAGCACGGCCGCTCCAAGATCTCGCGTCGCATCGTCCTCGAGGCACTGTGGCTCGTCACGGTGTGGGGCTTCCGTGCGCGGTTCAACCCCTCTCCGCGTGCACGTACAGAACGCCCATAACGCACATTATGTAAAGCTGGCTCGCGCGACCTCCCCTCCCCTCTGCCGTGGGGGGAAATGGGGAGTTGTGGTTCGGCTTCAGTCAACCCTAGACTGATGGTTCGCGTGAGACAGCGAACTAGGCCGAATGGTCCCCGCCGTGTTGGGACCGATAGGCGGATGGCGTAGGAACGCCCTCCAGATACGATGGCACGCGAGGTGGAGTCGGTATCGGGCGGTTGACCGATGGAGAACTCCCCTGAGGTCTCGAGGAGGCTCGTCATGCTGGGGATGAACAACAGGTGGTACCGGGGACGGCACGCCAGGAGGCCCGCCATGCTGGGTATGAGCAACAGGTCGTCCCGGAGACGCCGCCGCGTGCTGGCGGGCGTCGTGCCGCTGCTGGTGACCTTCGCGATGCTCGTCGCTCCGACGAGCTCGTTGGCGGAGACCGCGCCGTCGGTAGCTACGGATCAGGCCACCTACACGGCCCCCGCCACGGTGCTCATCACCGGCAGCGGATGGGTCGCCGATGGCACCGTCCAAATCGAGATCGCCGGCGGCTCGCTCGCCGATACGACGTCGGCACCGACGGATGCGAACGGAGCACTCGGGATCAAGGCGAGCTTGCCGGCCGACGCGACGGGTGACTTCACCGTCACGGCAGCAGGTCTCGATGCGACCGGCGCCGACGCGCAAGCGACGGCGACGTTCACTGTCGAGGCCCCGCCGGAACCGGAGCCCAGCCCGACGCCGACCGACTCACCGACGCCGACCGACTCACCAACGCCGACCGACTCACCAACGCCGACCGAGAGTCCATCACCTGCGCCCGTGCTCTCCCCCACGATCGCGAGCGATCAGGTCGACTACGCCCCGGGCGCGACCGTCACGTTGACCGGTGACGGGTGGCAGCCGCGAGAGGCCGTCCACATCGTCGTCAACGACACGACCGGGCAAACGTGGAGGCACGTGGTCGACGTGACGGCGTCGGCCGACGGCACGATCGTCGACGTCTTCGGTCTGCCGGCGTACTTCGTGTCGGACTACGACGTCACGGCGACAGGGCCGATATCGGGCACGGCGACCACGACGTTCACGGACACACCGTTGCCGAGCAATTTCGGACTTGACCAGTGGGAAACGGTGCCCTCCGGGAACTGGATCCCGGGAGAGCTTCAGGCGAACAACTCCGACTACAAGGAAGGGGAGGTCGTCCCGTTCCGACTGACGATCCCCGACAACACGCCGACCTCTGACAACCCGATCACCTTCTCGGTGTGCCGTGACTACAACAACGGGAACGTGCGTGGCTACCTCTTCCTGGACACATTCAACAAGGACCGGAATGCCGATCCCCCCGGAACCATCACCTCCAACAAAGGGCCTTTCAGCGGCGTCAACGTGACGATCGACTCGGTAACGGAGGTAGGGGGCCAGGGCGGCTGCCAGGCGGGTCAGCGAGAGACGCAGCTGAGCGTCACAATCTCGAGCGCGACGCCCAGGTACGTCCTGTGGGGCGGCCACCTCGCTGCACCGACGGACTCAGGAGTCGGGCAGGGCAACAGCGCCAGTTTCTACCCCGGCGGCAGTCTTTCGATGAGGATTAAGGACTCCGCCAAGAACGTCGGCATCAAGACGTCCGCGGTTATCCAGCTCGCCCAGATCACCGTCACCAAGGTCGTCGATAGCGGCACTGCCCTACCCGACCAGTGGTGCTTCACGGCCGTCGGCTCGGGTGGCTACAACGTGCAGCAGTGCATCCAACCCGGGCAGAGCTCAACGACGTTCCTAGGCCTGCAGTCGGGCACGTACACGATCACGGAGTCGAACGTCCCGGGATACGCGTTCGCGTCCGGATCGGGCACGAACTGCACCTTCAGCGGAAGCACGGCAACTTGTACGGTGACCGCCCAGACAGGCGGGGCCGTGAACGCGAGCGCCACGTTCCACAACAGCCGTGACCAGGGCTACCTGAAGATCACGAAGGCCTTTGACGCGAAGACCTCGGGGTTCACGGGCACGTTCGCGATCAAGTACAACTGCGGCGCTGGCGACCAGACGGTCAACCTCGCCGCAGGCGCCTCGGCGACGGTCGGACCCTTCGACTCGGGTACCTCATGCACCGTGAGCGAGCCCAACCTGCCGACCGCGCCGGCCGGATGGACCTTCGGCACGCCGTCGATCCCCGGCAGCCCAGCGACGATCACGGCTGGCAACCCGGCGGCCGCCGTCGAGGTCACGGTGACCAACTCGATCAGCCGTGACCAGGGC
>Ga0315279_10002014_pt1 | contig 31852 bp, 35 predicted proteins | sample YL17G06_20_MG_FD_203694 | JGI IMG/M metagenome (GOLD analysis project Ga0315279, IMG submission 203694) | Sediment microbial communities from Yellowstone Lake, YNP, Wyoming, USA - YL17G06_20 | ecosystem: Environmental > Aquatic > Freshwater > Lake > Sediment | place: USA: Wyoming | collected...
AGCCTCAATAAACAGTAGCGCAGCTAGAAAGCGAGTAGAAGAAAAAGGCAAGTAAGAGCAAAGAACCGTGATTCAAGTTTCTTTCAGGTTCCTCCTCATTTTTTGGGTTTAGGGGTAAAGTTTTATCCTGGGCATCTAACCGAACTGAAGGATCATATCGTATAAGTCAGGAGCAAGAATATGGGTTAGGAAGTGGACAAGTTTGAACTTCAAAGCTGTACTTTTCGATTTGCATGACACCCTTGCTTATCTCGAAAACCCATTACGCTCAGAGGAAGTATCAGATTTCCTATTGAGACATGGCTATGAAGTCTATCCTCAGTCTTGGGATGCTGCCTCTCACTATGTGGGAATGGTAGACTATCCAAAACACGGATACAGTAACAGACAAGCGTTCCTTAAGCAAATTCTGAGACGACTCGACGTAGAAGTTGATAGTGTTGCATTGGAAAAGCTCGTTCAACTTTATGACTGTCGTAACCGTTATTCTCTTTTCTCTGACGCGACTCCCGCAGTTAGACAAGCCAAACAGCTTGGATTGAAGACTGCAATTGTGACAACCATTCCAGATTTCGCCTTCAGCTCTGCAATAATGCCCATCAGAGACTACTTCGACACAGTCATGACAGGCCGAAGAGCAGCCTGTGAAAAATCCAACCCTTCCATGCACAAACAAACTTTGGAAGAACTCGAGACTATTCCAGAACAGGCAATGATGATAGGTGATGAACTGCTCGTTGACATAAGAATCCCCAAAAGGCTGGGAATGCACACAATCCTACTTGACAGGTCAAACGAGTACAAGAATAAACCTCATGAAGCTGACAAGAAAGCCAAAACACTGACTGAAGCCATGACTATCGTCGAAGAATGGCACAAACAAGGGTAGAGTTTTATTCCACACACAAAAGACAGAATTTCTTAAAATCTCAGAGTTCTTGTCAGTATTCTCAGTTCTTTCCATTCTTATCTTCGAGGAAATGGATGTTGTCGAAGCCTTTGCTTGCTTTTTCGTTTTGTTCCTTCAGCCAATTCTCATAACCTATTTGGCATATTCTGTCGTAGCTCTCGTCTATCTTATAAGTTGCCTTCTGGTATCCAAGTTTCTCGCAACTCCCAAAGTCTCCACAAAAATAGCAGTTCTTTAAGCCCTTTCCTTTACAGCAAGTTCTTACCTCGCAAGCTGGCATTCCACCACCTTGAAGGCAACCCTTGCAACCCGAATTAGCAAACCAGTTTAGTCCTTTCATGAAGGTCCCAAATTCGAAATCTTGGGTCACATAATGTATCCACTCTCCATACCTATAGGCTTGAACAAAACGCCTAAGTTCTTCTGCGATATCAGGAATTCTTGAACGCATCCCACAATGACTGCAACAGACCCCACAGCAACCTATTGATGCACTCAACTAGCCCAATCCCAAATAGTCTGACTATGTTAACTGATAAAAGACTTGCCAAAATCTCCTTGGCAAAACAGTCATCTTCAGAGTCAAACAGATCTGCATTAGTCTCCAAGGCAATCATATCTGCAAAGGAACCAGCACTCCAGCTAATGCGTTAGCGAAAGATAGAAAATATGCCATTTTTCAGGAGAAATCCAACATGTATTCGTATGTGTCAGCCCTTGCAAAACCTAAGCTCTCATGAAATTTCTGAGCCTCTTCGTTCTTTCTGTTTACTCGGGATTTGACTGCCTTGCATTTTTGCTCTTCTGCCAGAGTGATGAAATAATGGGCGAGCTGTTTCCCGATTCCTGTTCTTCTATGTTTCTTATCCACGACTATTGCGTCGATTCTTGCAGTCTTTCCTTCCCAATCAATGTCAATTTGATAGCTTCCAATTAGGATTCCAATAACTCCACCTGGAGACTGTGCAAGCAGAACCACACTGCTGTCGCCAGTAATGAAGCTTCCAAAGGTGTTTTTGAAGTCTGCCCCAATGTCTCCATGGTACAGTGAAGTGAGCAGAGGAAGACACCGAGAATAATCGCCAACCTTTGCCTTGCGAATTACAGTTTTTCGCGTAGTCATTAAAGCATCACTGTCCCGAATTCCTTTCTCACAAGTGGAAACTCATCACGTTCTCTTTTCACGAAAAATCCATTCTTGAGATAGAAACCCAGAGGTCCAGCGGGGTTGCTTTCCGAACCCTTACGAGCGTAGGTTTCTATCGCACCATATCCTCTTTTCTGCAAGTTAGAGAGCACAAAATCAAGCAAATACCTGCCGATACCCATCCCTCTCAACTCTCTCTTCGGAATATAAAGGCATGCAAGAAATACAGAATCGTCGCTGGGCGGACCGGATGCATATTGCTGAACCCTCGGAAAAAACTTGGGCAACGCATATTGCGCATATCCAACAGATTCATTGTTCAGATATGCAATAACACCGCAATCCCCAAACTCCTTCGAGACATTTCTGAACCAATCACTTTTCAACTGTTGCGCCTTTTCCTTGCTCACCTTCTCGTCAGAATCTTCAGTCGATTCCCAGTACACACAATACTGGCAACTGTAGGGAAACAAACGGAATACTGGAAGATCTTTCAAATTCCGGCATAACACAATTTCATGTCTTAAATTCATCCGTTCTTCCCACAAAGAAGACAATCCGTTAGGATCGTCTATAACTTTTCCGCAAAACCTCACATACGAAAACTGGACTTGCTGTTTCGAAAAAGAAGATTCGTTGCAGTGAAAATAGCGCGCATTACGACTTGTTACCTTTTACCATTCTTTCAACATTCCTCAAAAGTCACTCAAACTCTCAAATTGTTACCGCTGGGTCGTGAAAAAGAAATTTTTTGTGACCTCCTTTGAAGCTCAACTGTTACTCTCTCAGCTCAACCTTCTCTGGAGGTTTGTTCTGAACAAGTCTTTGATAGAGATATTCTGTCAGCTCAGGCTTTTGCGCGCTCAATCGTGCATGCATAGCGCATTCCGTCCAGAAGCCTCTTTAACGTGATGACACCAACACTAATGGGAAAGCCAATGCAGAATACACGTCGGATTTTTGATAGACTCGAGTGCAAGAATTGCATCTACAAGTCAAGTTCCTACTGTTGGGGACAATGCCCCTACAATATCTGGAAAAGGGAACAGCTCTAACGGGCGTGGACTTATGGGGTAGTTGTTCATTGAAGGTGCATTCAGCCAGATAGAAAAAAGACAAGAAGTTTACGCTCGCGCTTTTTGACATTGCCTTTCCACCTCTTCCGCCGCCCACTGCTCCTGTGAATTTGAATTTGACGTTTTCGAGTCTTGTTTCTTTGTGACTATTTCTGGCCGTCTTATGTTCAATAGGATGCGCGCATGTGTGTTCCTAAATTGGCCAAAAATGGTTTTTATTCTTCTTTTGCCTTATTGTGTCCGACATGGGCTTGCCTGATAGGCAACTCTTGGCGTGTTGAGAAATGGAAATCATGGGAGTAAGCGATCAAGTCGATGCAATCACCGCAAGTCCTACTCCGCCACATTAGCCCAACCCTCAACAGTTCGAGAAGAGCGGACACTGCAAGAAGGCCGAAGGCAGACGCGAAGCCCAAAACTGCCTCCAAATTACAAAAGGCGAATTAAGACCATTTTTAACCATTTTCGGAACAGGCACGCGCGCTACTTCCCAGTTTCTAACTTTCTAAAGAAAGAAGAAAAACAAAGTTTCTGAAATTTTCTTTAATTTATAAAGCGCGCGCTATTCTTGGCGCAGGCGTCGGCGCCTTTTCTCTCTCACAACTGAAGCTTAAGCATGACGTACACCGTGTGCTCCATGCAAGGCGAATAGGGGCGTGCCATTCGTGTTGAAGGGAAAGTGAATGAAGTGAGAAGAATGGTAGGGTAGGGAGGGGGGACGAGCAAAGCATATTGGCCTCCTTCACGTAGGCGCGCTTTTGTTGTTACGAAGAGGGACAGCCGATTCATCTCAGAGTCTGTTCTACAACTTCTCCATGGAGTCATTCTTGCGTGGCCCTGATTGTTCAATCTGAAGGTGTATGAAACACTTTTTCATAAATCATAAATAGTCTTATAGATGTAACTAGGTTAGAGGGAAGGCAAACTTTCATAGCAGCTTGACTGGCTTTTATCGCACAGGATGAGAAGCCGAGGAGCAGGATTCTGCGAAAGGGTTTGCACCCTTCAAAAACGCTCAAAAAAGAGACGCAATGAGATGAGTTTCCAGACGATAAGAAAAAAAGAAGAGGGAAGAGAAAGGATATGAAGAGAAATGCGCTTCTTGCTTTGATGCTATTTTTCTTGATGTTCGCGATGAATAACGTGAAACCCTCTAGGGGCAGCTACAACACCCCCGAGATTACAGAGGATCCCGGTCACCTGTACTATTGGACTCAATACTTCTCTACGGCTTCCGAGGTTACTGCAGGTGGGTCTTCGATAAGCTGTGTTCACGGAACCGGTCCAACTGTCGGGAGTCAATGCCTGGTTTGGAACACCGGAGCTGGCCTACCACCAGGTGTCGGTGGCGTTCAGATTCCTGTTGACAAGTTTGGTTTGTTTGCCCCCTACATTGGCTTAGCCTCAGCAATCCTAGCTGCAACAGTTGGAACGCCCATCTACGTCAAGCGTGTTAAGCATGAAAAAGAGAAGCAATGAACACCAGTCAGCTTCATCCCAAACCTTCATTCCCCTATTCTTCCGTATGAAAAGTTCAGAGTTGCTATTCATGAAGGCTGAAAAGAAGCGTGTTGGAACCAAGGCTCAGATAGGACCTGAGAAAGGAAGGGAGAGACGGATAGCCAAGGCCATATTCTTAATTATCATCCTGTCGAGCGTTGCCTTTTCTGTTTACTTCGGCTACACAATTCTAAGCTCGTCCCCAGACGTCAGCTTCATTAAACCAACTCGCCAATTCAAGCCAGAAAACCCAAACCCTGAACTGAAGGCTGCCATAGTTGACCAGGTAAGCCTTACGTTTCCAAACCAAACCTTCATTCAAACGGCGGCAGACATATTAGAAAAGGCAAACTACAGCCTGGACTATTATTCAAGCGAGAGAGTTGTAGTTGAGTTTTACAGAAACCTGCCAAGATATGGATATGGAATAATAGTTTTGAGAGTGCATTCATCGGCATCAGGGGGGGAAACACAAGCACAAAGAGTGGAGGTTCCAGTTGTTCTTTTCACTTCCGAGCCTTACAGCAACACGAAATACGTTTCTGAGCAATTAGCCGGCCAGGTTTTTCCAGTCTCATATGATGTACCAAACCCTCCGTACTATTTCGCAATAGGTCCCAGCTTTGTCACGTCATGCATGAATGGGAAATTCCAGAACACACTAATCATCATGATGGGCTGCGAGGGACTCACCAACACTAAGATGGCAGAAGCCCTCAGGGAAAAGGGAGCCAAAGCCTACATAAGCTGGAACGGTTCAGTATCAGCCAACCACACAGACCAAGCAACGACACAGCTTCTGCAACACTTAGTCGCCGAAGCCCAAACAATCAAGCAAGCAGTCGAAAACACAATCAAAGAAATCGGACCAGAACCAGCCTACAACAACACCCTAGAATATTACCCACTCGAATCAGGAAACTACGCAATTCAAAACTGAAGCCTTAAGAAAATCTTCGATCTCATGCCTAAGGTAGGAGAGGGGACAGGCGATTCGAGAGCGCAACTCATTAGGGCACAACTCAACCCTCTGCAGCGAAGCAACCGTTTTTTGCAGATGCCTTGACCATTGAGCAGTCCTATGGGGAGTTGAGAAAACCTTCCATATAATATAATACGTGGTTTTGCCTGTTTTCCATAGGACAGTCTTCGCGTCTTAGCGAGGCGCGCGCTAGTGCGGGGGGTGGGATCCCCACCCAACTTTACCGGTAAGAATATGGTAAAGGTATGCTCGAAGAATCGATTCTCACCGAATCCGAAGCAGTCGGATGATCAGAATTATTTAGATGCAGACTGGGTGAGACCAGAATCCAAACGGGTTCTAATCTGAATGTCAAAACGCGCGCGCTAGACAATTTAGTAGATATTTGCTATGGAAGGTAAACACCAAGTATCTGTGATGCTTCTCGCCAATTCCTGCTGATTGGTGATTAAGGGATTAATAATCTTGAAGTAGCCTCTCTGAATGTCGCGCGCTCTCGCTGGAATTTTCCAGAACTTCTTAGATGTTTTTAACAATGACAAGATGAAGCTCGTATTTTTGGTGAATGGTGATTCTTGTTTTCCACGGTTCCCGACTTCGCAAAAGATCCATGCACTCTAGACCTTGGGTTTTTCTTTGATGGTCACCCACGATATTATGGCGGCCCAAAGGCAAGACAAACTTACCAAGAGGAAGGGTGTTTGAAAAGAAGCGTATATGTTTTGTAAATGCCCTACAAGTTGCAGGCTAATGATTGTGCCAGCTGTTCCGAAGAGGGCATAGACAGCCATCGCTGTTCCTTTAGTAGCCTCTTCCGAAGTGTTCATAACCAATGTTGAAGCAGATGCTCCAACAATTATTCCCATTAATGAGAGAAAAGTCCATGCCAAAATCGCCCCGAATGCACTCGTCACCAAGCTAAAAGCAAATGCAGCCACTCCAAACCCTAGAAGACCCAATATTAGAAATGTTTTCCTTTTTCTTGTCCTGTCCATCCATTGCGCAATGTAGAGAGACAAGGCAAGGGAGACTATTAGAGGTATAATCAGTGCTAAACCAGTTAGCAGGAGCTCCTGCCCGAGCACATCCAGAAGATACAAGAACCCAAGCAGGAATAAGGTTCCTGCTCCGAAGGAAAAAGCGAGGTTTGCAACAGAAATTCCAACTAGTGACCTTGTGAAGGTCTTGGTTAAGGTCTTGGTTAAGCTGCGAGTGCCAATTCTTAGGCGTTCTTCGTACGTCGCAGTCTGATGGTTTTTTGGTCGTTTGATGTATCTGCGGAAAATACATATTGTTACGATCGTCAAAAGTGAACAGATAACAAAAGGTAACGCCCTATTTACGAGGTAGAGGGCAAGACCAATAAACGGACCAAATGTTAGGAATCCACCGACAAAATATACTAGTGTCGTCGCCGTCGCTCTTGACTGTGTTGGAACAATTTCACCAACGAATGTCAAAGAAGCTGGTACTAAAATCGCGTTCGCAACACCTGATATGACTGCAATAGCCAAGAAAGCAAGGTAGGTGTTGCTAAGTGGATAAAAAATAGGGAAAACTGCGTATACACATAGACCCAACATAACGCTGTTTTTCCGCCCTATGCGATCGGTCAGAATTCCGGTCGGTATTTGAGAAATAAGTGCTGAAATTAAGCCTGCAGAGGTTAATTGACCAATTGCAGTGATACCGAAACCTAGGCTTAGCAGATAGATGATTAATGGATAATCGATTATTTCAAAGGCCAGACGGACGGTTATGTCCCCAACGAAAAATACCAAGAAAGACCGATTCCTAAGCAAGGATTTAATCGAACTGAATCGACCTTTCGCTTTTTCAGATTCAGACGTAGCTTCTTGAGGAGAAGCTCCATTTCTCATTCAAGAACACATCAGAATAGAAATTGGTTTCCTCTCTATTAACTTTCATGCGTGCATCATGGCAAAAGGCGCCAAGGTTTACATTAGTCTGGATTGACTCTATAATCATCTCATAGCGGTGCCACAGCTATAGCGCTGCTTCAGAACCTATTCGCTCAGAACAAACAATGGAACAAGTAGTGACCAACGCAAAGGTTCGGATTCCTGCCGTATTTTGTTACGTCATCCCAACAAGTCGAGAAGCTATACTTTTGTCCATAGTCTAAGCGTCATTGCGTTGAGCTTATGGTTGCTCTCACCAGCGTTAAGGAAAAAAAGAATCCCTGGATCCTTAATGTTTTTATCCTCACGTTCTTTCATTGTCGCTCTCAATGTTCTGTATATCGATCGGTCTTCTCACGTTGTATGCATATGCTCTTACGTCGTTCTGACTTACTGTAAGGCCATCTTCAATTTGTCAACCAACGTCTGCGCTCGACTCTCCAGGTGTTTCTCCCTTTGCCTTAGAATACTCTTCTTCTATTGAAGCTCTGGCTTTGAGCAAATCCTTCCAAGAAAGATCTCCGGTCTCAACTGAGGGAATGGCATGTGTGTAGTACTGCCAATCGTCATCAAGTATGCGTATGCCAAATTCGTGTGGGCGTTCATATAGGATAGTTCCGGGGTAGGGAGTCAGCAGATTTAGAAGGATCCTGTCAGGCATCGTTTCCAAAATAAAATCCAAGTCTTTTTTTAAAGTTTCGTTGTTTTCACCAGGTAATCCTAAGATAAATGAAGATTCTACTCTCATACCTACTTGTTTTGCCAGTTTAATAGCTCTCTTGCACATCTCGACGGTCTGATGCTTTTTGCATTTATCTAGAATATTTTGAGAGGCAGACTCTACACCAAAGAAAATCCCGCTACACCCGGCTTTTTGCATTTTACCTAGCAAGTCTGCATCTACGCAATCGACACGGGTACCGCATGCCCACTGGATATCGAATTTGTCTTCAATCATTTCACAGAGTTTAACTATTCTAGATCGACTATATGTGAAGATATCATCTGCAAAGCTTATTTCTTTGAGGTGATGCTTCTCTACAAGATACTCTATTTCTTGAAGGACTCGTTCTACCGAATTCAAACGAACTTTATGCCCCCAGAATGCAGAAGTTGAACAGAATACACATCTATATGGACACCCTCTGCTGGACACGATAGTTCCGGCGAAACAACCCTTTTCTGCATAATGTTCCATTGGTAGCAGATGCCTGGCAGGCATTGGTAACGTGTCAAGGTCTGTCACCTTTTCAGCAGGATGGGTTACCATTATTTCCCCGTCTTTGTTTCGGTAAGTTATGCCTTTTACGTCATCTAACTTCTTTCTACCTGACAGCGCTTCAGTTAGCTCGAGCATGCTAGACTCACCTTCGAACAAAACGATAATATCAACGGAACCATACTTTCGCAATATTTCCTGATACGTAAAGCTGGCATGATTGCCCCCAAAAATGACTGGCATATCCTTGTCCGTCTGCTTTAGAGCTTTCGAAATGGCTATGGCTTGCGGAAAGCGCGTCGTAAGAGATGCAGAAATTCCAACGGCATCATTTCCAGTTAAAGACAGTTTTTCATCGTCGCTAATTTTTCGTTCAGAGACTGCCATATCAACTATGTCGACTTTTACACCTTGTTTTTCTAGAACTGCCGCAACGGTAGCTAGCCCAAGAGGAGGGGCGATCACATTAGCACGCGCGCGTGTGTGCGGGGATGAAACAAAACTGTGGTATGGATTTATTAATGTCACTTTCATTGTAATCCAACTAGCCCTAGCTTTTCCAGATACAAAATGATTTCAAGCACATCTTTGATTGCCGTATCCCCTTCCACATTGTATTTTTCTGCCAAAACATCAGCTATTGCTTTGGTAGAATGGGTTCCATCGCACAATCTCCAAATGAAGGCTCCAGTCTCATTTAACCAGTACATTTCTCCAAGCGGAGCTACCACAGCAACCTTTCCATCAGACTCTATCCAATTTCTCTTGTGTAGCCGCAGCGGGTATTTATTTAACATAACCGCCACTGCGTCATTCCTCATAATTCCTCCGCGGCAACCACTAACAGTAAAGTAAGCGCGAATTCTCGAACGGAACTCTTCTAATGCTCAACTAGCGCTTAACCCATTTGCCACCAACAGCAGCAGTTATGACTAATACAACCGATGCTGATGGCACCGTGGAAGCCAGCGGCATAATTGCAGGTTTTACGTAAGGCAGACTTATCTCCCCACCACTAGCATGTCAGCAATTTATATTTAAAACTTGTGGAACCTTGTTTCAGCCTTATAGACATCGCTTCTTACGCGCTTCGCGCGCTCAAGGTGCATAAGACCTTTGGCTGATAAGCTGATAATGATTCCTAGAAATCCCTTTCCTTCATAACATAAGGCATATCTGTTTGACGAAAAAATAGTTACTAAAGCCTTGATAGTTGCTTAAATGCCTTAAGAGAGAAAGCTTGATTACTAAGAATTGTCAAGTATTTTTTGGAACTTGACCTGGTGTTCACATATTTGTGAGTGAGGACAATGCTAGGATTAGCCAGAGAATACAGACGAGGCTGAAGACATGTTATTTGACAGTGAAATCTCATTTGAGAACCTTTCCAAGTTTGCCGACGACTCCGAAAGATCGGAAAAGGTTATTCAATGGTTGAAAAAAGGGGGTTATCCTGAATACTTGACAGCTCCGACATATTTATTGTGGGACATAACCTATAAATGCAATCTCAGATGTGTTTATTGTCTTAATGCTTGTCCACGCTTCGTAAATGAATTAAGTAATGAGGCTTTATTTGATATAGCCGATCAAATAGCCAGAATGAAAGTATTCTCGGTTTGTTTGTCAGGAGGTGAGCCATTTTTAAGATGGAAGACTTACATCGAACTAGCTTGTTACCTTGCCGAAGATGGCGTACGAGTTGGAACGGTAACTAACGGTTGGTATGTAACTGAGAAGCATGCAAAGGAACTAGCTAAATATATCCATGAGGTTCAAATAAGCATAGACGGTTCGAGGCAGGAGGTTCATGATAAGGTTAGAGGAGTACCCGGATCGTTCAAAAGGGCGGTGAGAGCAGCAAAGTTGTTCAAAAAGGTAGGCATGGATGTTGATGTTGGAACCTCTCTCACGAGGTTCAACATTGAAGATTTCCCAAATATTGTTGCGCTATCCAAAGAATTAGGGGTTAAAAGTCTTCGGACGCAGCGCCTCCACATCAGTGGAAGAGCATTTCTGAATGATGTAAAGCCAACCAAAGAGCAATACAGAAGATTGGAGAAATTCATTGAGAATTACCGCAGAAACAAATCAAAAATGGGAAATCTACCCATCATGTACATAGATCCTACAATAGATATCAAGGTACGGGCGCGCATTGGCTTCACGACAGGTATAGGCATAACTGCGGATGGTTTTCTCACGGTTTGTCCTTTACTTCCTTTTGAAATGGGAAACCTCCGTGAGCAAACGTTAGATGAAGCTTGGCGAGCGGGCCTTCGAGTGGCTTGGAAACATCCAAAACTGAGGAAGATAGCCCTCAAGATAAGGCATGTTGAGGATGTTCCCACTGCCACAGATGGGCACGTATATGGTGTTTCAGGTCTCACACATCTTAACCCGAATGAGATCATAGAGGAGAATCACGAACATTGAAAAGGGAAAACTTGGGCATACATAAATTCAAATACCCTAAAATAAAGGACGAGACAATGTGGAGATGGGATGGGGAACGTGAGGAACACATAGTGTTCGTGAACCCAAAGTATTTCTGGGTAGTGTTAAACCCCGTTGCCGCCGAGATTTTCTATATGTGCGATGGCTGCCACACGGTCGATCGAATGGTCGATGTCCTAAAGGCAAGGTATAAAGACAAAAGTGAAGAAGAACTAAGGAGAGATATACTGGATTGTCTAAGAGAACTGGAACGCTGCGGCGTACTGACAGATGCAAACAAGCTTGAAGACAAGATTGAGTCCTAGCCACTATCATTCAGCTTTCCACCTACAAAGCTGTTCATTGCTTCCAATATCGCGCCAAAGGTGAGACTAAAGTACAGTCTTATTTATGTAGAACGACTTAAAAGCTATTATGCCTAAAGGGAGTTTAGAAAGTCTAATCCTACGGACCTGTCCTAGGGACAAATGAACGTTGGGGGTTCTTAATCTTCATGAACAGCGATATTGAAAGAGAAGCGCATGAGTCTAAGGAAAGAAAGAAAAATCTCATCAAAGCAGTTGAAGCAATTGTTATAGTCACTATCGTCTTGGTCTCTGGATTTCTTACTTATACTACACTCTTTCCAAGTTCTCAAACTTCTCAAACTCTGAAGGCTGCAATAGTAGATCATCTAAGCCTCAAGTATCCGAATGATACCTTCATCCAAACATGCACCTCGATTTTGATGAATGCTGGGTTTACAGTTGACTATTATGAAAGCAGTAAGGTCACGGTCGAGTTTTACAGAAATCTACCAACGTATGGTTATAACCTAGTAGTTCTTAGGGTACACTCAATCACGCATGAACCTGAAGTAGCAAATTACACAGGCCTTTTCACGACTGAACTGTGGGGCGAGACAAGATATGCCTACGAGAGGGCGACAGACCAGATTCTAGGAGCGGCACTCATTCCATACCATGAAGGAGATCCTATTTACTTTGCCATAACTTCCGAGTTCGTTAGGCTAAGCATGAGCGGCAAATTTAACAGTACAACAATTGTGATGATGGGTTGCAGTGCACTAACCTACACAGATATGGCCGAGGCGTTCATAGAAAAAGGAGCCAAAGTCTGCATTGGTTGGAACGGTTTAGTATCAAATACTCACACAGATTATGCAACTACGCAGTTACTTAAACACCTAATAACCGAGAAACAAGTGATCGGACAGGCAACGACAAAAACGAACGAAGAAGTCGGACCAGATCCAGAGTCCAACAGCACTCTTACGTATTACCCAGCTGAAGCGGAAAACTATACTATTCCAATTGCAAAAAACAGTTTAGAGTCTGACACTTCAGGCACTTGAAAGAAAACGCATACACATTTCTGAATCTCACGAGGAGCACAAGCATTGAGCATTGATGACGTTGTGGCTGGGGGCAGGCTAGTGAATTTTGAAATCTTTTTATATTTTGGCTAACAATAAGGAATTGTGAATCTTTTATGAGCGAAGACAAGAAAAAGAAAAGGGTCTTCTTTCCATTCTTCATGTTTGTAAGCGTCGGCTTGGGTTTCCTGCTTATAGAACGCTTTGGCGCAACAGCTGTTGTGGCGCTTTTGTTTGTCGGCTTGGGTTTGGGCTTACTCTTCGACTCTACTGTGACTGTACAGGAGAGAAAGGTCAGCGTCGAGCTGCCAGTTAAGGCAGGCGGAATTATATACTGCGTTATTGGCGGGATTTTTATAGTAAGCGGCTTGCTAACCATGATCTCTCCAAGACTATTAGTCGATTATGTCACATATTTTATGGGGCTAGCATTCATAGTTTTAGGTGCATACTTGCTAGTCTCTGGTTTCAAACTCATAGAAGCAACTTCCAAGCCTGAATAAAAGAAGGCGAACTACAAGCATTTAGTTTCATACGTCGTTAGAACAGCCCTAGCTACACAGACCTATGTCCAAGAATGCTCCAGCTGATCCAAGAAAACCTTTCAATCATGAAACTTGCTTCACTACGGAAACCATATCTCGCTGAGAAAGTTTGATTTGGAGTGAGAAGCCATCGTATACTACGGAAGCCAAGCATTTTTGCCGGTAAACTGGTGTTCAAATTTTAGCCCCCACTCACAATGCTCTAAATTGGGTTTATTTCGTTAAAATAAGCTCAAACTGAGCCTAAAATTGGAGTGTAGGGGGGTGGGATTCGAACCCATCTTCGAGTGGCGACGTCTCCACTGTCTCCCGAAAAACGAAATTGGATTGCCGAGTTCCCTTCAGCCCTATCAAACAAACAGACGGTCAAACTAGCTTATAGGAGTAGATGGAAGACTGTTCTAGCGTAGTTTTTCGTAAGAGGCTTGGAGAATTGCGACACAAATCAGTAGTGTTTTATCTAGGTGGCTTTGGCCAACGCTTTATCAGTATGCTCTTCAGTTCTGCTATAAATTCTGTCACGTTTTGTATTGAAAATGATTTCTTCTCCCAGATAGAAATTTCCGCTGTGAAATGACTTGTCTCTTGAACATTAACTTCTAATCTTTGTTGTTCAAATAGAGGAAGCAATTTTTCGGCTTCATTGGCTTTAACTAGAGTTCTAAAAACCATAGCATCGTTTCCCGTGAACAGATTGCCCCTCAGTGGCTCTGATTTACATTGAAATCTGACCCAGTCGAAAGGACCCATAAACCAGAATTTTCTGTTTTCAGCAGCCCATTTAAGTCCCTCTAAAGAAGATTCGACATCCTTGTTGTGCATGGTTCTAGGTCTTTCGAAAATCACCGAATCTTCAAATGATTCTTCTTTGACAATGTATTCTAGTAGTCCGTAAATAGTTGGTGGAAAATCACTATTACTAATTATTTCCTGATTATCCCAACTCATCTAAATCATCCATTCTTTTTACTCATTTGCGATATATATACAAAATCCTTCAAGAAACAACTGACAAACCAACAATTCAAGCACTTTTCAGAAGAGAAACAAAAATGACTATGAGCACTCACGTAGTAATAGAAGCACAAGAAAAAAGAGCAATCGAACAAAAAGAAAAATTCGACAATACAAGAGTCCACAGATTTATGCGCGCGAGCTAGAATAGTAGAGTATAGAAACAGTCAAGCGCTTCGTTGATTTTTTTCGGCTTTTTCCGAAAACGTCAAGCATGATACAAAAAGCGGTTTCCTCTCGGTGGCATTTGCCAGGATTGCCCTTGCATTTTGCTCGCGATTATTCAGTTTAACCTGTCTTCGAAGAGTCCTGACACTAGTCCGATTATGAAACACATGAAACTGAATGTGATTGAGAACATTATTATGAATGGACTTCCAAATTGTACAGAAAACTCACCGACTACTAAGACCTTATTCCCGTAGAATATGGTCATTCCCTAACTCAAGCCTGTTAGAAGAGCAAGCATGCCAGCAATGTTCCATTGCATGGGTTTCTTCAACCGTATTCCCACAGTTTAAGTCTGGGGGAGGCATAGAAAAGCCTTGTGAATTTCAAATATCCCAGATCACACAATATACGATGCTCAGAAGCGCATGCTACCTTCTGCACGACGAGTTCTGAAGCTGCATAAGGCAACCGAGAAGACCTGAAGTGTGTGGCTCAGAAATTGAAGGGAGTCTACTTGGATCCGACTGCGGCGCCTTTCTTGAGAATTTCTGCCATATCGGTTTTTTCCCACGTGAAGTCGGGATCTTCTCTTCCAAAATGCCCGAACACGGCCATTTTTCTGTATATTGGTCGAAGCAGATGCAGATTATTTATGATTGCTTTAGGTCTCATGTCAAAATGCTTTTTCACCAATTCGAGAATCTTCTCATCAGGCATCTTTCCAGTGCCGAAAGTGTTTACCATTATTGAAACTGGCTCTGCTATGCCAATCGCATATGATATTTGGACTTCGCATTGGTCTGCTAAACCCGCAGCAACAACGTTTTTTGCGATGTACCTTGCCATGTAGCAGCCAGATCTGTCAACTTTCGACGGATCTTTTCCGGAGAAACATCCACCGCCGTGACTGCCAACGCCTCCGTAGGTATCGACGATTATCTTCCTGCCTGTTAGACCTGAGTCTGCCAAGGTTCCTCCGGTCACGAACCTTCCTGTTTCATTAATGTAGTATTTTGTTTCTGTGTCCAACATGCTTGAAGGTATGACCTTTTTAATGACCTGATCTATTATGTCTTGCCTCATCTTCTCTCTGTCGACAGTCTCAGTGTGCTGAGCAGCTATGACGACGACGTCTACTCTTTTTGGTTTTCCGTCTACGTATTCAACCGTGACTTGTGATTTGCCGTCTGGCCTCAGATATGGCAGAATCTTGTTCTTCCTGCATTCAGACAACCTTCTTACGAGATTGTGTGCGAGCATTATTGGTAGAGGCATCAACTCCTTTGTTTCGTTTGTTGCATAGCCGAACACCATTCCTTGGTCTCCTGCTCCCTGTTCGTGAGTTTCAGTCTCATTAACGCCCATTGCAATATCTGGGGATTGCTCTGTTACCGAAACCAAAATGCCGCAGGTTTCCCAGTCCAATCCATCTTTGGCATTATCCAAGCCTATTTCCTTCAACGTGTTTCTAACGATATGTGGTATGTCCACGTAGCATTTTGTTGTGATTTGGCCGGTGACTATAACGTTTCCCTGCATTACCAGTGTTTCACAGTCAACCCTCGCTTTGGGATCTCTGCTCAAGACAGCGTCGAGCACGGCGTCTGATATTTGATCTGCGACTTTGTCTGGGTGACCTTCCGCCACGGATTCTGAAGTGAACAAGTATCTTCCGTTGTTTATCATGAGAACCCTTCAGTTGATTTGTAACACGGGTTCTTAATGATTTCGCACCTCTTCTTGAAAGGCTTCTTCGCGCGGCGAGGAACAACATATGCTAGAAGAATATGCAAAGTCAGTAACCAAAGGGAATGAGTCAAATCTCTACGAAACGAAAGACTCCGTGCTTCCAGATTTATCGGGGCGCACTATTTTCCTATTTCTTGATGAGAGACATCAGTAGATCTCTCAGTTTTCTTCTCATTTCTTCTTGTTTGACGAATTCCTCATCTGGCATTGAAAGAAGGTCTGCATACTCTTGTAGCGTCAACTTTGAAAGGAGATCCAAGTCTTCTACGTTGGCTATTGCATCTTCGAACTTTCCCGCGGTACAGCTCTTATCGATTTTTGCTTTCACGTCAATCAATTGAGCGATCTGTTTTTCGCCATATTCTAGCTTGAAGCCAAGTTTCTTTAAAGAATCAAGAATGGCAACTTCCCGTTCTGTGGCCAGTTTTCGATTTCGAGTGGTTCCTCCGCTTGCTGATCCCATGTTGAATTGGAATGTTTCAGCAGTTGCTTGATAGTAGCTTTCGATTAGGTGCCCAAGCCGTTCTTCTCGTACTACTTCGACCAGCGCGCGCTAATTAACAAATAGCGGAAAGGCATGGACTTTTGTAACAAAATAGTGTCACAAGCGTGTAACAAGTCGGATTTTTCTGGTTTTTCCAAACGACAATATACACAATGGTCTTTTTGAGAACTTTTCACTCAATTGTGACTGTGAACAGTTCTCTGTGAATTGAGCTTCTTTCCATGAACAAAGCATGATTAATTCTGTGAATTGCGTTGACTTGCGTTTACGCAAAGATGTCCAAAAGGCCTTCGAATGTTTTGCGGACAAATGTAAATGAAAGCGCAAAACGTGGCGATTGTCTACCTGACGCTAGACTCTGCGTCCTGATGCTGAAGAAAGAATCAATCCTTCCTTCTGCAGAGACTGACCCTTGACCTTGGTTTTTCGCGCGCTCTGACACTTAACAATTATTCAGATAATACCTTTCCGCAAAACCAGTGCTGATAGAAAAGGCTGATAAAAGAGTCTTCAAGGTCTAGTCTTAATGTTTACTGCTTTAACAGTTCAATCTTGCCTTTTTTGCTTTCAGCTTCTATGCCAAGCAGATGCTTAGCCACCACAACATGCATGTGACCAATTATGGCATTAAGACCAGCAACAATTGCCAGCAGTAACCAGGACATCGGCTCCAAGCCAAGAGTGATGTTCAAAGCATCACCAATTACTCCTAACGCAGCGAATATGAAGCAAAGATACTGACAAATATCACCAAACAACGCACATTTTCTAACCTCAGCCTCTGCGTGTTCACGACTCTTGAAAGGTTGGTCTTCCAAACGACTTCCCATACTGGATATCACCTCCCCTTTTTCTTCCTCATAATTGCATGAGTTCAAGCTGTATCTAAGATAGAGTGCGCTATATACATCCAAGTGATCGTAGTTTTTCTTGGTTGGTTGGATAAAACGCGTGCCTGGAAGAAACGCTCTCACTCTGTGACGGGCACCTGCTTGTTCGTAAACAAAGAAAATGAGGGGATTTATACGTTGGTAAGTAGTTTTCCGTTCTTATTTCCTTGTGGGCTTTTTCTTCTTTCCTTTGGCGGCTTTAGGCAACATTCTAGCCTCGAATTACAATCATCGCCATTTTTATTTAAATTTTGCGATAAATGATGATTTTTGATCGCTCGACAAGAAGCAGCATCATAAAGCAGAACCATGAACATGTATCTTCGGCACCAAGGCGGGTGCGGAAGTCACGCGCGCGCTATGGTTTCAACAATTGAAATAACTCTTACACAAAAGTAGGAAAACCTTGCGAAGCGCAACATGGCCCTATCGGGTTATGTCATTGCGAAGCACATTCAACCTTCCAACGTTCTTTCATTCTATAAATTGAAAGAAATGTTTTAAAAAATAGGTGAACAAGAACTTTTGAAAAGATTAAAAGAGAATGAAAAATGAGGAAATGAGGGGGTGTAAACTTGATGCCTTATGGTTTCTCCACCCACATCGGCTTTGCTTGCGACTTCTTTTGCCTTTTTTGGGCCGTATTCGGTGTACCTAAATAATCTTCTTGCTTAGCACTTCTCGGAAGGGCTTCTTGCACGTTGGACAGTCGAAAAGGCCTATTTCCAACTGAGTTCTTTTTCCAGCTTTGGATGGGCGTCCAGCCATCGTCCACTTCTTCTTAGGCGATGAAACAACTGTTCCACATTTTTTACATTTAGCCACTTAATTCCCTCCAATATATCCTGATAACCATGGTCTATGATGATGGTAGATAAAACACTTTCCACTGTTTTCGGATACAAGCGCGTTCTACTTCACTACGATGAAGAATGCACAAACGAAAGCGATAGACGATTAACTTATGAAGCTTTATTCGTAGAATATGAGGTCTTTTTCCTCCAAGCTTACATGAAGCTTATGCACCGCGTCATAAACGTCCTGTTCTTTCTTCGCTCCGGTGCAAACAAGGTTCCCGCTTGCGAATATCAGTATCACCACCTTAGGCTCATCCATCCTGTAGATCAATCCTGGAAACTGCTCCGGCTCATACATGGCTTTTCCAAGCGCACCCACCGCCAGTTCCAAATCCACCCTTCCGCCTAAGCTTGCAGAAGCAACCATGTTCACAACCTTCAAGTCCGGCTTGCTGATGATGATTATCCCGCCCTTTTTCAACTCTTTAACAACTGTCATAACAGCCCTGCGCGCTTCCTGCTCTGATTTGGCGCCTGTACAAACCATTTTACCAGAATTGAAAATCAGCGTGGCCGTCTTCGGCCTCTTCAGCCTAAATACTAATCCGGGAAACTGTTCTGGACGATACTCAACCCCTGGATAACTCTTCACCACAGCGTTTAAGTCAACTCTCTGATTTAGAGTGGCAGCAGCAACAACGTTTTGAATGTGTATTAGGGCTTTGGTCTTCGGCATTAGAAACCACTTCTTATAGTGAAGTACTTAAGCACCTATTATAAAGCCTTAGATTCGAGAGGTGAAGATTTCTGCCGCGAAACCGCAGTATTACGCGCGCTATTTGCTTCATGTTTCGCGCGCGCGAACTGCAAGAAAAAGGTGATGGACAATTCATTCGATGACGCATAAGCTTCCGTGCCTCCCTATTCTCAGTTGTCGTTCACCCATAAACTTGGCTACTTTGCCATTTTTGACGTCAATTTCGTCGCCCTCAGAAACAATGTTGATCTGCTGGTTCCACAAACTAATTCTAATTGAACCAGTTTCGTCGGCGATAAGTGCATTCGATACATAAGTTATGTCGCCCCATCTAGTGTACACCATTTTCGATTTTGGGATCGTAAGTACTCTCGCCTTAAGGTTGATCCGTTTCATTCCAGCTTCCAAGTCCTTGATCTTGGGGTTTGCACCCTCACAACTCTTAAGTGAAGAAGCTCTTCTGGGCTGCATTGTCTTCATATAGCCTTCAAGTTGATTATTTCCTTGTAGGATCGTAGTCGGTATCGAAAATTGACCTACAACCTTTTGAACATTGGTGAAGAGAAAAATGGCTGAATCATTTGTCTTCCTTCGACACCTTATCGCCAACTGCTTGCATTCCGATTCTTTGTGATTCCAAGCTTCAACAATGCAGTCAAAAAATCCACTCGAATCAACCTCATGCACCGTAGCTATTCTGGCAAGGTACTCCAGAATCCTTCTGTCTTTGTATGAAGGCATTGTCTTAGGAAGTCTGCCTCTACCTCTCCAAACTTGTTTCAGCATCTAATCATTTCCACTCTGAATCCTAACGCGATCACTGTGATTCCAAAATCCCAAACCGTAAGGATGCCCCAGTATTCTTAACATCACTTATATAGGTTGGCACGTTTAACGCGCCAAGTGAACAATGAAAATCCAGCACGTTCCTTATCTCGCTTATATACGTTGAGTTTTTACGCCAATGCACTTCGCAAGTAGTGGGGAAACGGAACGTGGACAAAATACGTCTTCAACGCGCGCGTTATTAAAATCTACACAAGAAATAATCCAAAGAAAAATCCACTCAACGAGCTCTTCGAGCTCAACGAAGCCTACCTCCTTCAAACCTCACAGTTCTTTCTCCACTCTCTGGAACTGAAGCACCACTCAACTAGCACGCTCTCTTAATTGGTAAAAAGTCTTTTAACTTACATATTACAATACTGCTAATGGCAAGTATTCCCTGTGGAGATTATTGTATGCCTTCATTGAAAAAGAAGAATGTTCAAAAGAAGAAAAAACATTCCGACAAAATTGGGAAATAACGCAAATTTCATAATTTGTGTTCATAATGCGCTCTTATGCTTCACGTTATACTATTAGTCATCAAAGTGATTATGTCGACCTCAGGCAGACTCATTACACGAAAGAGATGTACACGCGTGCATGAAGATACCGGATCGTATAAGGAAGTCTGTGCTGATTGCTCTTTCTCACACTATTGTCCAAAAAAATGAAATTCAATTCGATTCAACGTGCATCATTAGTAGCGCGCGCTGCACACAACTTTCATGGATTAGGTCAGAAACATAAACCTCACAACGGTAATGGTCCATCTTTCAGACCCCCCGGTATCATGAAAGAACATCCTCATATGTATCCCCCTATAAATACGGATGTACCGAAATGGACACTTGTGTCCGTTTAATGAAATGCCGTTTGGGGAAGAGCCGGCGCTCCGCAGACTGATACTCATACTATATGTAGGAACATAAGTAAGAGAGTGTTTGTGATGGCTCCTCTGTTTGATAGTACGTACATAGTCAGCTCGCTGCCACCTTGCTAAGATACTCCACAACTTTCTCTTCCCACTCTGATGCGAATTGGTGTCCCGCACCTTTGGCAATCACTATCTCAATGTTAGGATTCAGTCGCTTCAATTTGTCATGAATGGGTTTCTGCTGTTCGTATGACATATTGCGGTCGGCATCGCCATGAAATATGATAAGATTAGCTGTTGCCAGTTTCTGCAACTCTCTCCGTCCACGCATTTTGAGTAACGGTTATTTGAAACCGAAGGCAACAACTGTCTGAAGGATGTTTATGTCTCTTGTTGATGTAGTCCTAAACAGAAGAAGCATAAGAAGATATGAGCCAAAAGAGATTCCCAGAGATGTTTTAGACAAGATTCTTGAGGCCGGTAGACAAGCTCCATCAGCGGCAAACAAGCAACCGTGGCACTTCATCGTGTTGACTGATTCTGAAATCAAGAAGGAATTGTCTAAAGGGATGTTCAACAGATTCATCAAAGACGCTCCAATCACCGTTGTAGGATGTGCGAATAAGGATCTGATTGCCAGTAAATGGGCGATCGTTAGCACTACCATCGCATTGCAGAACATGGTTGTTGCTGCTTGGGCCATGGGAATAGGTTCTTGTTGGGTAGGAGACTTCAGTGAAGAAAAAGTCAAGAAACTGCTCAACATCCCTGAAAGCTGGAATATCGTAGCTCTTGTCTCATTTGGATATCCTGCGGAGAAACCTCAACCCCGGAAAAAGAAGACTATTGAAAAAACAGTAAGCTTCAACAAGTTTGAAGAAGCTTGAACTCAGCAAATGAGCAATGGACACTTCGTGCACACCGAGCTTACCTCTTTCAAACCTCCCTGTAACCCGCGCAGTATTCAACCACTATGCTCGATCACATCATTAAATGCGCCCGCGTTTCAGACTTTCTGGGATGACATGGCTGTCCATCTACGTCGAATTGTGAAAGTCAATATTGCAGCCACCAAGACCACAACCAAACCTACCATAATCACGTATTGATTTGAAGTTACTAATCCGATCACTACTATGACAAGAAGAACTACCCACCACCAATCAAATATCTTGCTGGACTGTGATTTCATTGAGAGTCCCAGAGCAGATTAACACCTCCAGTATTCTTATTACTTGTGGCATTTCTTAACGAACTTCCCCATATGCTCAGCATTTCACAATGGCTCTGCGGACTCCCAGAAGCCCTAGAGCCGAAGCATCAAATCTCTTCTCAGTATCTTGTTCTTTCTTTTCTTGAGGTCTTCCTTCCCATTTTTCCACTCCACTGAAATCCACATACTTCACACTTCTTAGAACCAGCTTGGACTACTATTTTCTTACTTCCACATTGGGAACATCGTTCTTTTCGGGCCATTTATTTCATCTGCCAGTCATATTTCGGAGGTGAAAAGGCAAATTGGGCTATCATCTTCTTTTCTGCTTCTTTCCGCCACGAGCTCCTCATTTGATGACCCTTTGCTCTATCACGGCGAGCGCTATTGATAGGTTTTCTGCGGGGATTCTGTTCTCTACTAATATTCAATCAACTCAACTTTCAATTGTCTATAGCGTCTTTTTCAAGATAAACCTGTTGCAAATATGCTAGGACATCATGAGAAGATCGCAAACAGGAAGAATCAAAATATCGCGCGCGTTGATAGCTTGGCCTTGTTTTACGCGAAAAAGGAAAAAACGGATGGAATAGGTTCTATCTCTGGTCTTTTAGTAACAAGAGTCTTTTTGCAGTTTCCTTGGATATTTTCTCAAGACCCTTAGCTAATTCCTCACGGGTAACCTCATCTAGTGGATACACTTTCCCATCCTTATCTATGAATGCAAGTTCCAACTTCCTATCTCCCATTGTTTCACCTCCTACGGATTCTATTACTTGTTTCTTCTAGTTTCCCAAAGGCCAGTTTCGCTCGCTTGGTCGGTGCTCGATTCGAGGAAGCGCACGCGAGCTCACCGGCCAATCTCTTTCTGACCTTTTAGTTTTCTTCAAGTCTTCAAAGTGAAAATGCTGTCTGGTAGATGGCCAATTCCTCCGAATTCTTTGACAGCAACTGACTTAATTCCTTTCTTCAGCTCCGGTTCTACGTGAGCGTACGTCATTTCACTTTCTCCGCCAATGCTCTCGCAGTCATCCTCCACTATGACGTTTGGCATCGCTCTCTCTGCAACATCCTTGTATTCTTCACCTTCCCCCCGAAAGAGCAGTTGACCGTCCGGAAAACCGTGCTTCTTAAGAACGTTCATGATCTCTTCAATCTCAGCAGGTTTCATTCGAGACGTCAAATACACTATTTCTGCACCTTGATTCTTCCATAGGTGGAGCTTTCTGGCTGAATTGCCCACAGGAATATAATTCTTGTACTCGTAAATTGAAGTATTCTTTCCCTCCTGAACTTGTTTCACGGTCTCTTCTCTTGAAAGACCTCTGGCACCGCTATTCATGATCAATGTTCCTTCAGTAAACACAAGAGTCTTCATAGATCTATCAACTATGTTAGTAGAACTAAAAACATTGCGCACTTAACGCGCGCTAAATCATTTGTAACAATTGATGTTCTTTTCAACATTGCTCTAAGAGGTCTCAAGTTTCAGTTTGTAACAAAAAGCGTAGTCAAGAAAAATTCGTGCGAAGTCCTTAGCGCGTGCTGTTAGCTTCAACAAATGCGCTCAAACTGAAAGAGCAAGCACAAAACTGAAAAGGGTGAATTGACAACAACACGAAGCACGCGTGAAGACTGTGGGGCTTTGGGGCAAGGCAAATGCGCTCATACGATAATGATTTGAACAGTTTACTCCAGAAGACGGAAGACATTCTTCGTCAAGCGCAGAACTCGTTAAGAGCTCTCTATGATGAGAATGGTTTGAAATACGACGGTAAAGGTATGAGCAGTATGAAAGGCGATATTTATTCTAAGGTACTAGGTTCATACATTCAGAACCAGCTGGGGTACAGGATTGATTACGAACAGACGCTGGTAGGCAGAATTAGAGCGGATTTTGTGATCAACGATCTAATATCTGTTGAGGTGAAAAGTATGGGAGTCTTTACCAGCGTTGAAGATCTTGCCAAAAGGTTTGAAAGGATAGTCAAAGCAAAACCAAATATGAAGCATTGTGTTGTAGGATTTCATCATACTCATAACTGGGTTAGCAAGATTAAGAAACGATTAGCGCCGTTGGGCGTCGAGCATTTTATGATGACAGACTCCAAAAATGAGATTTATGGCAAGGAACTGGAAAGATTCGTCAATTTCATGAAGGAAAATGGTGTCTAGCACAGTAACTTGCGCATGAAGAAACTACGTCACAAACATTCTAGATTCCTCAAAAATGATGGTGTTGATATTTTGCCTTTGAAAAAGGAAGAAACTGAATTGCTGCGGGTTCGTTACAGCATTTTGTTACAAAAGCACGTTAAGAACCGCTGTTTCTGGGACTCTGCCAAGCCTTTGAGCTGCTTAGAAGCAAGCTTGATCTTATTATCCAAAGGCTTCAAAACCCGTGTGCGCTACTATCTTATTCTCTTCCTGTTTCTTTGAAGCAAGCGTTTGTTTGGGAGTTTGGGTTTCTTCACACGTTCTGCATCCGTTGCAGCCAAGACTAGACCCTCAAAACAGTTTGCCTCTCTGTTCTCTTAAAGCTAGTGTACAGCGCGCGCTCCTCACGCACGTGAAGCCAGTTTGAAGAAGTCACGTTCAGTCAACATGCCGACTAGCTTCCCATCATCAACAACTAATAGGGCTCCCACGTTTCTTTCCTTCATAGTTCTTGCCGCTTCGGTTACATCTGCATCCTGGGAAGTCGTTACCAGTTTCTTAGTGCCTATCTGCAATGCTGGAGTCTGGAGAACTTGGAGGATGGTTCCAGAGCGCAGATGCTGAAAAACTTCGCCTGATCCAAAAAACCTAACAATATCCATAGCGGTAACTATGCCGACAAGTCTTCCCTCTGAGACAAGGGGTAGACGGCGAAAGCTTTTCCCCACCATTTCTCTCGCAGCTTCGATAATTGTTGTTTCGCCAGTGCCAACGACGACTTCTTTTGTCATCAAAGCTACGACCTTGACTCCTCTGCCTTTTCCCTCGAACACATTCAACAGGTCTTTTTCAGTGACAATTGCAAGCACTCTGTTCGCGTTGTCTACAACTGGCAAACCGCCTACTCCGTGTTGCTTCATAAGCTCAATTGCGCGGCCTATGGTGGCAAAATCTTCCACTGCAGGCGGGTTTGGTCGCATAATGGATTTAACTGGTTCATTTATCGCTTTGAAGAAGGAGCCATTGAGTTCCCCTTGAATGATCTCAAATTTTCTGCCTCCTCCTAAGTAGTCTACAATATCAGTGCTCGTAACTATGCCTTGAAGCGTCTTTGTTCTCTGGTCCACGATCGGTATACGCCGGAAGCCCTCTTCTGCCATAATGTGAACAACATCATAAACAGAAGTCGTCAGTGCTGCTGTGATGACTGGACACTTGGCAATTGTCATGATTTCTCCTTTGCGATCAAACCGTTCAGCTTTCAGCTTTGCCAGTTCACAACTCCTCCTTTTCGACCGAAATTCCCACGTATTTGATCAGTTGGTTCCACACTCAATTTTGAACCCCGAGGGATCGATTCTATTTCAACTGAAACTAGTATATATCGCACGCGCTTGGCACTTGTTAGCGTGTTAACCGAAAGAAAAAAAGAATGATTTTGCGGGAGATTTCACCACAGAAGTGATAGATCAGCCTGCACAGCCCCTGCAGAAAAGACCTGCACTCTGGCTTAGAAAGCGTAGGCATCCTTCTTTTCACTTTTCAGCTAGCTCGCGCGCGTTGCTCCATTGTACGGAACCGAAAATCCAGAATATTTTTCAGACTATTCAAATAGCCGCAGCCAGTTTAAGTGCATACAGAAACTGCAAGGCTTGAATCTATTTGGTTCTTGTCAGGTATTTCAGACTCAGCGGTTTCAGAAGCTCTGTTCCCGCGAGGTTAACAAGAACAGACTGAACATCGTTTATGAATTCTCCCAGTTCAAGCCTGGAGTTTCGCATGAAGTCGTCGTAATCCGAATAGTCCTTGTGGACTGAAATCATAAAGGAATCAATTCCGGGTCCTCGACATGCACCCGCCATAATAATATTGGACTGATCCATCAACCATTCTAAACCTTTTTTTCGAGTAGTTTCATACTCCTTCTTCGAAGCAATTTGAGCTCTAATCTTGACGAATGTGATGGCCAATATCTCATATCCGATCTTCTCCCATTTCGGAATAGCAGTGTACCCGTCAATCAGTTCCCGCTCTAGAATAGCTCTCCTTCTGGTCACAGTAGGTTGAGAAATACCTAGAACCTTAGCCAATTCTCTGTCGCTTCTTCTGCTATTCTTGATTAACTCATTTAGAATTTTATGATCTATCGGTTTCAAATTCTCCATAATGCTTCACTTGTTATTTCCTGTTATTCGGCTTTTATGCATTGTGGAACAGTTCTTGAATGCATTCTTCAGAAGATGCATCTTTTGAAAAATTCTCATTGGCGCGGGGCGGTCCAGCCCACCAACTTTCAGAAATAGAACATAATCAGCCTTCTCTGTGTATTAGTTTGTGTCCCGGTTCGTGCATGTGCGGATGCTTTAGTATCCAGTATTCTTCAAAAGGCATATTTCACAGTAGGGCTTTACACTAAAGCATGAAAGATTGGGTCAATAAATTGTTCATTGAACGTTCCGACTTATTCTTGAGACTTCTAAACCAAAGATGGTTGAAAACTGAAGAACTCGTTAATGGAATGACCAAAGTGCTTGATGGTTTTGGAATCGAGTCCGGCAACTTGCTTGATCTGTGCTGTGGAAATGGCCGAGTCTCCATCTACATGGCAGAGAGAGGTTTCAAGACAGTCGGAGTTGACATATCCAGAGCTTTTCTGGAGGATGCAAGAAGAAGGGCACAGGAACATGGAGTTTCAAATCTAGCAACTTTTCTAGAAGGTGACGTTAGAAAACTGAAAGAGACTGTCAGTCAAAGGTATTCAGTCCCCTTCGATGTGCTTGTTAATGCTTGGACATCTATCGGCTTTTACGAGGAGGAGGACGACCTGAGCATTTTCAGGCAAGCCCGAGAGCTTTCGAGGGAAGAGGCAATCCTGTTTGTTGCAGAAACGATGCATTCCGAGTACCTGTCCATCAAGTTTGCTCCTACCTCTTATACGGAGCTTGACCATATTCTCATGTTGGAGAACAGGAAGTATGACCCAATAACATCGCAAGCCACAACTTCTTGGATTTTCTACAATAGACGTGGGCAAGACTTGGAGTTCATAGACAAAGTTGACATCACACACCACGTCTACAACCTCAGTGAACTCTCTTCCCTTTTGCGAAAGGCAGGATGGGAAACAGTAGCATCTTATGGGAATCTGGCAACACTTCAACCGATGAGTCCGTTAACCTACATGAATATCGTGGCAAAAGCTATTTAACCGTGTATAACAGCCGCGACTTAGTTAAGTTCGACTGATGCTTTTTTCATCGGTGGATACGTCTGCCCCGTGATCTGGTAAGATATCCTCAGCGTTTCTTACTGCCCGCACGCTGTAAGCTCCTAAACCAACGGAAGCGCCCACGATTCCAGTTATCAGGAACATGAGGGCCATACCGGCGCCTGGTCCTGTACCGATTAGCCAACCGAAAACGGGTGACAGACTGCCACTGGTTTTCATGCCTGGCTCAAATACAGTGTCGGCCGGAGGTCCAGCCATTAGCATTGCTACTGGTGCAGATATTTGAGCGATGAGCAGTCTTGTTGCGAAAACTCGTCCTTGCAGGTCAGGAGCTACTTTGTTTTGCCATACGGCTTGGCTGCAGCCATTGAGTATTGGAAGCAAGAATAGACCCAGAAACGAGGCAAGAGCTCACACGTAAAATTCAGGGTCTAATCCCATCAACAACGTGCGCGCGCGCTATACGTATGTATACGCAATTCAAGGAATTAATCATAGTTTGTTCATGGAAAGAAGCTCAATTCACAGAGAACTGTTCACAGTCACAATTGAGTGAAAAGTTCTCAAAAAGACCATTGTGTATATTGTCGTTTGGAAAAACCAGAAAAATCCGACTTGTTACACGCTTGTTACACTATTTTGTTACAAAAGTCCATGCTTTTCCGCTGTTTGTTAATTAGCGCGCTTTTTACGTTTCGCTTAATTATCCTAATGTTGTTCTTTTCCTAAGAACTATCGGAAGTACCAAATCGTGAATTACCATTCTGCTCATTTGAAATCACTCCATCCTAACTTTAAGAATCCATTTTCCTTCAGGATTGCCGTCTAAATCGACTCCTCTGCCCTTTAACACTTTAAATTCGCCCTGTTTCAAACCTAAATTTTGCATGGCGAATTCTGTTGCTTGTTTAATCGTACAGAATCCAGCTGGTTTCTTTGCCTCGGTCTCTGTAAATCCCCATCCTGGCGGAACTAAACTGCCTATTTGCAAAACTTTCAATCTCATTCCTCTTTTACCCTCTCAAGGGAAATAGCAGAACAGTCTATGAATCGACAGTCTCGTCACTTCATGTCTTCGCTCCAGCTATTATAGAATGGAAATCGCTGTTAAAGCTTGCTTATCCCTTTAAGAAATCTCCTTCAAGCCAACTTTATGTATCAGAGAAAAATAGGGAATGTGCGGGAAGCTTCTATACACTGGCAACATAAGACCCTTATAAAGGGTATTTAAGCATCCGCTACGCTATAAGAAGTGGTGTCTCATGCCGAAGACTAAAGCCCTAATAAACATTCAAAACGTTGTTGCCACTGCCACCTTGAATCAGAAGGTCGATTTGAACGCTGTTGTCAAGAGTTTTCCAGGAGTCGAGTATCACCCAGAACAGTTTCCCGGATTAGTATTTAGGATTAAGAGGCCGAAGACGGCCACGCTGATTTTCAATTCTGGAAAAATGGTCTGTACAGGCGCCAAATCAGAGCAGGAAGCGCGCAGGGCTGTTATGACAGTTGTTAAAGAGTTGAAAAAGGGCGGGATAATCATCATCAGCAAGCCGGACTTGAAGGTTGTGAACATGGTTGCTTCTGCAAGCTTAGGCGGAAGGGTGGACCTGGAACTGGCAGTGGGCACGCTTGGAAAAGCCATGTATGAGCCGGAGCAGTTTCCAGGCTTGATCTACAGGATGGACGAGCCTAAGGTGGTCATACTGATATTCGCAAGCGGGAACCTTGTTTGCACCGGAGCAAAGAAAGAACAAGACGTTTACGACGCGGTGCATAAGCTTCACGAAAGCTTGGAGGAAAAAGACCTCATATTCTACGAATAAAGCTTCATACGATAATCGCCTGTCGCCTTCGCGCACGCTAAGGTGCTGAAACCCAAGAAAGGTTCCATGCTGAAGCAAGAGTCACCCGAACGATCGATAGACTTCAAGGTTTGTTGGCACAAAATGAAGCCTGAATGTTTTTGCAGCCTTCAGCTTAGCTTGTTTGTACTCCTTCTCAGCTCCGTAATAACGCAGATTGGCCGCTTCTCTCGCAACTCTTTTTCTTGAACTGATAGAATCGACTGTCACGAATTCCCCGAAAAACTCGGTTAGACGTCGGACGAGCGCGTGCCTAGCTTAGCGTTTGATGATCTGTTCATAAAGCCCAAGTGTTTTTTCAGCTATCTTGTCCCACGTGAACTCGTTCAGGACTCTGCGTCTGCCGTTTTTGCCCAGCCACTTTCTTTTCTCATCGTTTTCCAAGACGCTGTTTATGCCCCAAGCTATGTCTGACGGGTTGCTTGGATCTATGTGATAACCGCACTGTTCTTCGCCGCAATACACGACTATCTCCCGCATACCGCTGATGCCAGCTGCACCGATGACAACTGGCCGCCCCATGCTCATTGCCTCGAGAACCACTATTCCGAAGGGTTCATAGAAGCTTGGGAAAACTGCGACATCGCATGCTGCGTAGTGAAGGATGCGTTCCTCTTCCGGGAGGAAATCGAAACGGAACTTCACAAAATCGCTCATTTTCGAGGCTTTAACCAAATTCATCAGGTACTCTTGTGAGTCGCCTAGACCCACAATTACAAGCTTCGCCTTTGGATTTTTCGGCAGAATGTGGGGCAACGCCATGATAAGCTTGTCAACGCCTTTGACGCCAACGAGTCTGCCTATGAAAAGAATCATGTAGTCATCGTCTTTGATATCATACATCGCTCTGACTTTCTTGATCTGCTCAGGAGTCACTGTTGCTGGATCGTATTTCTTTGGGTCGACCCCGTTGTAGGCAACTTGGATCTTCTCCTTTGGAAAACCGAGCCCGACCAGTTCGTCCTTCATCGCGTAAGAAACGGTCACTATCAGGTCTGCTGCTCGGGCAGCGTGAAGCTCGATGTTGCTGACGGTGGTTGAACCGTTTCCGAAAGTTCTTCCTTTTTCCGTGGAGTGAACATGAAACGCGAACGGCAATCCAATCTCTCGCTTGACGGTCATTCCGCCTATGGCTGAAAGCCAATCGTGGGCCACGACAATATCATACTTGATCTCGTCCTTCCTGATTAGCTCGTTAACAAGTTTGGAGGCGCTCAGATAATTGTAAACGAGGATTTTTGAGAAAAACTGTATTCCCTTCCCCCATTTCTTTATGTCTTCTGCAACTACATCGGGCAACGAGTCAGAAATGTCGATGTGTTGAGGCCGATGAACTTCGATACCGCGCCATATCTCCCGCGTTGGTAAACTGCCAGCATCATCATTCATCGTGAAAACTGTAACGTCACTGCCCATGAGAACAAACTGGCGAGTTATTTCAGCCGAGTACGTTCCCAAGCCACCGACGATCTTTGGGGGATACTCATAGACCAGAACAGCAAGCTTCATGGTTTTCCATCGGTGTCCGTTTCTCAATAGTTCCTTGCTGTTATTGCGCGCGCATGTTTCTCAAGGTTTTGCTACTCTTTTGTAAGGGTTATTTCCATCGTTGAAACCATGCGTGCCCTGTTTTCGCCTTCTCTCGGTGGCATCTCCTCTGTTCCTATCGCGACTTTGCTCACTTTCAAGTCTTTTAGGAAGCGATTCCTAGTTACCTCAGCTACGTCAACTGCCGTGGTAATCGCTTGTCCTCTGGCCTTCAAGGTTACTTCCTTAGCATTGGATGCCGATAGGCTCGTGATAATCGCTAGAACATAGCTCATCACTGGTTTACTTCCAATGAAAACAATTCCCGATCTTTCCGCCATTTTCCATCACTCCTTCCATCATTGATCGTAACGTTGCAATGTTGCCGTGTTCTTCTCGTCCTCGAACAACAAAACGCTACTGCCCTATACTACGCAAGCTTCCTTATAAACCGATTAAACAAAGCAGCAGCCTGAGGATGTTCTTACGCGGCCCCCATATCCTAGATTCCGGTTTCAGACGCACCATTCACTTCGCGTTTAGGTGATAGCTTATAATCCTTGTTTATTGTCACTACGTAATTCTAGGAAGGAAGATTCAGCTTGAAACGATCTGGGAAAAAACAGAGAAAAAGAAAACGATCCTTGAAAAGAATGAAAAGTCAAAAAAAATGGAAACATGGAAAGAGTAATGTTGAAAAAGTAAGGAGAAAAGAAGCGCACACGGAGTCGTTGTAGGTTATGAGATAGCTCCTACACTCAGGATTCTTCTTGATGTCGTCATTCCCAGAAAAATCGGTGAAAAACGGAACAATCATGCGGGCGCGCAGAACGACCGTTGAGGATTTCTATCGATCGATCTTCTATCTTTTTTATCATTTACTACACTTGCCTTGTTTGGTATTCGTTTCTTGCCGTTCTTTTGTGTGGTTTTATGGTTGAAAAATGCTTCTTTTGTCAGGGAACAGCCAAAGCAAGCCTATCAGAATTTGTGCGTGCGCTTATCTAAGCTCTTCTTTTTCTTCCGGCGCTTCTGCTTCTTCTTTCAATTTGGGAATTCGCTTCCTTACCCATTCTATTTTAGTAGAGTAAGCTTCACGCAATTCTGGAGAAGTGATGGGTTTCCATTTTTGAGCCGCTGCAAGCA
>Ga0315279_10002015_pt1 | contig 31843 bp, 30 predicted proteins | sample YL17G06_20_MG_FD_203694 | JGI IMG/M metagenome (GOLD analysis project Ga0315279, IMG submission 203694) | Sediment microbial communities from Yellowstone Lake, YNP, Wyoming, USA - YL17G06_20 | ecosystem: Environmental > Aquatic > Freshwater > Lake > Sediment | place: USA: Wyoming | collected...
TCCGACAGCGACGGCCATCCCATCGAACGATACGGTCACAATGCTGGCGCCTCTGTTCACTCCCGAAGTGCGTTATTGGGCCGGGGCGATCCAATCCTGGGCAGCCGAATCGGGCTTGGACGCGAACCTGATCGCTACCGTGATGCAGATCGAATCCTGCGGCAACCCCCTGGCGCGCTCAAGCGCCGGCGCGATGGGACTGTTCCAGGTTATGCCTTATCACTTTTATGGAACGGATAACCCTTATGATCCGGATACAAACGCCCTGCGCGGCATGGCTTACCTCAAGCGCTCGCTGGAGGCCGCGCAAGGCAACATCCATTTGGCGTTGGCGGGATATAACGGCGGCATTGGTGTGATCTCGCGCGTCGAATCCACCTGGGCGGCAGAGACGCAGCGTTACGTTTATTGGGGGAGCGGCATCTATCAGGATGCAGTGACAACGAATGATACCAGTGGTGCAAGCGAAAGCCTGCGTTTGCAGGAATGGCTGGTAGCAGGGGGAACCAGCCTGTGCAAGCAGGCGAGGCAGAGGTTAGGGATGGGGGATTAGTGAGCAGTAATCAGTGACCAGTCATCAGTGATCAGTCGTCTATCGCCCGAGGTCCATTATCCGATGAATTTAGCAGTGGCAGCCAGATGCAGAAGGTCGTTCCTTTGCCCTCTTGGGAACTGACCTCGATCCTGCCGCCGTGGTGCGCGATGATCCAATGGGCAATCGAAAGCCCCAGCCCAAACCCGCCTGCCTTCGAGCGGGTGCGGGATTTCTCGGCGCGGTAGAAGCGTTCGAAGATGTGGGGTAGATCTTCAGCCGGGATGCCTGGCCCGGTATCTCGCACGATCAGCCGCGCCTGCTCCCCCACCTTACCCAAGCTGATAAATATCTCGCCGCCCTGTGGGGTGTAATTGATGGCATTGGAGACCAAGTTGAGCAGCACTTGCTTCAACCGGTCGCGGTCGCCGTTGACCCGAATCTGGTCAATCTCGGTGACTTTGATCTGCACCCGGTCACGCGCCAGAACGTGCATTTCTTTGGAGACATCCAGCAGCAAAGTGTCCAGCTCGACCGGCTTGAAGTCGAGGGGCAGCTTGCCGGATTCGGCCTGGGTCAGCAGCAGCAGGTCGCCGACCAGGCGCGTCAGGCGGTCCGCTTCGTCCTCGATGCTGGTCAGGGATTCCTCGTCCACGCTCTTCATCCGGCGCATCAAGTCGGCATTGCCCTTGATGGCAGTCAGGGGTGTGCGCAGCTCGTGGCTGACATCCGCCAGGAAGCGTTGTTGAGCGACGAAGAGTTTTTCCAGGCGTTCGAGGGTTTCGTTGAAGGCGTAGATCAATTGCCCTACTTCGTCATTATCCTGGCCGTGATAAGGGATGCGCCGCGAAAGATCGTCGGCGCGGGTGATTTGCAGGGCAGTATCGGTGACGGTTTTCAGCGGGGCGAGGGCCTGGCCGACGACGAACCAGCTTGCCAGGCCAGCGAGGAGCGTGGCGAGGAGTGTCGTAATGACCAGGATATCCACCAGATTGCGGCGCAGCGCATCCAGCAGCGCCAGGCTGGTCGCCGCCTGGACGACAACGAACGGATGGCCGCCGAGCACGACCGGCATGCTCAAGGTGCGCAGATGGCTTTGTGCAATGTAGACATCCTGGTATATCGCCTTACCAGCCTGAAGCCCGGCAGGGTCGAGCGGCTCCTGGAGTCCACTCAGGCCTGGTGAAGCCGATACCAGGTTGCCCTGCGTATTCCAGATCTGGACGTAGACATTCTCTGCGGGGTTCAATTGAGGCAGAAATACCGTTGGCCCGCCGCGTTGGTCAACGTGCATACTCGTAGTGATCTGATTGACGGTTTGTGCGAGGATCTCGTCCGTCTGGCCGATCAAGGCGATGCTGACCAGGGCGGTCGTGACCACCCCAAGCAGCAGTAGAATCCCCCCGGTCAGTGCCGAGTAAATGATCGTCAGCCGCAGGCGCAGGGACATTTCTGGTAGCCTCGGCTACCTCTATGGGTTTTCGCGCAGCACGTATCCCACGCCGCGCACGGTGTAGATCAGGCGCTGTTCGTCTCCCGCTTCCAGTTTTTGCCGCAGGTAGCGGATGTAAACTTCCAACACGTTGCTCTCGCCTCCGAAGTCGTAGCCCCAAACGCGGTCGAAGATTACTTCGCGCGTCAGCACCTGGCGAGGGTGGCGCAGGAATAGCTCTAGCAGTTCGTATTCCTTGGCGGTCAACTGGACGAGCCGCTCGCCGCGCGAGACCTGTCGTGAGCCGGCATCCAGCGTCAGGTCGGCGAACTTATAGACCTGGATGCGCTCCGTCTGCGTGCGGCGCAGTAGGGCGCGGATGCGCGCCAGCAGCTCGTCCAGGTTGAAGGGCTTGACCAGGTAATCGTCCGCGCCGGCGTCCAGTCCCTGCACGCGATCCTGGATGGTGTCCTTGGCAGTCAGCATCAGGATGGGCAGGCTGCCGCCCATCCGCAGCCGCCGGCAAACCTCCAGCCCGTCCATGCCTGGCAGCATCCAGTCTAGGATGACCAGGTCGGGATGGTGGTCGCGCGACAGGTTCAAGCCGCTACGACCGTCAGTGGCGATGTCCACCAGGTAGCCCTCGTAAGCCAGGCCGCGTTGCAGCAGCTTGAGAATGGCCGGGTCGTCTTCGATGATCAGGATTCGCTCGTTCATGTTGCGCCTCCGCTCAAAATATACCACAATGGTAGCCTTTAGGCTACCACATAGGCAAAGATTTGGTAGAATGTTTACATGTCTTCCGGAATCCCGCCCTCTAAGCGCATCTTCGATTTGCTGGCGACTGGCCTCGGCCTGCTCGTCATCTCGCCGGTTTTGCTGGTGATTGCGCTGCTCATCCGGATTCTTCACGGGAAGCCGATCCTGTTCCGGCAGAAGCGTCCTGGTTGCAAAGGACAGCCCTTCTTTGTCTATAAATTTCGGACGATGAACGAGCGGCGCGCACCGGACGGCAGCCTGCTGCCGGATGCTGAACGGATCACACCGCTGGGGCGTTTTCTCCGCACCCTCAGCCTGGACGAGTTGCCCGAACTCTTCAACGTGCTGCGCGGCGAGATGAGCCTGGTCGGGCCGCGCCCGCTGCTGATGCAATACCTGGAGCGCTATTCGCCGGAGCAAGCACGCCGGCACGACGTGCTGCCCGGCCTCACTGGCTGGGCGCAGGTCAACGGGCGCAACGCCCTGACCTGGGAGGACAAATTCCGCCTGGACGTGTGGTACGTGGATCACTGGTCGTTTTGGCTGGATATCCGGATTTTGCTACTTACAGCGTGGAAGGTGCTCAAGCGAGAAGGCATCAGTCAGCCGGGTCACGCCACGGCGGAAGAATTCATGGGTTCGAAATTTGCTAACCACAAAGGCACAAAAGACACAAAGACTCCTTTGTGACCTTTGTACCTTTGTGGTGGATTATTCTGGAGGTGCAATATGTTAGACATCAACCTTATCCGCGAAAAGCCGGACTTGATTCGCATGGCGCTGCGAGACCGCCAGTTGGACGCCTCGCCCGTTGATTCTATTCTGAAATTAGATGAAAGGAGGCGGGCCATCCTGACCGAGGTCGAGGCGCTCAAGGCCGAGCGTAACGCCGTCTCGAAGGAAATCGGGCAGATGAAAGACGCCACTCAGCGCCAGGTCAAGATCGAGGCGATGCGCGCCGTCGGGGATGAGATCGCGTCCCTTGACCAGGAAGTGCGCAAGGTCGAAGAGGAACTGCAAGCCATGGCAGCCGCCATCCCCAACATCCCCGATCCGCGCGTGCCACCTGGCAGGGACGAGAACGAAAACGTGGTGATCAAGACGGCCGGGCAGTTGCCGGAATACGATTTCGAACCGAAAGCCCACTGGGACTTGGGACCTGCACTCGGCATCCTCGACTTCGAGCGCGGCGTCAAGATCACCGGCTCGCGCTTCTACGTTTTGAGCGGCGCAGGAGCGCGGCTGCAACGTGCCCTGATCGCCTGGATGCTCGACCTGCACACCCGCCAGGGCTATACGGAGAAATATCCGCCCTTTATGGTTAAGGCGGCCACGCTCTTCGGCGCGGGACAGTTGCCCAAGTTCGCCGATAACCTGTACCACGATGTGGAAGAAGACCTGTGGATGGTGCCGACGGCCGAAGTGCCGCTCACCGGCCTGCACATGGACGAGATCCTGGACGAGGCGGCGCTTCCCTTCTACTATACCGCTTACACTCCCTGCTTCCGGCGTGAGAAGATGAGCGCTGGTCGCGACGTGCGCGGCATCAAGCGCGGCCACCAGTTCGATAAGGTCGAGATGTACATCTTTTGCAAGCCGGAAGAATCGGATAAGATGCTGGAGAAGATGTGCTCCGACGCCGAGCAGACCTGCGCAGAACTTGGCCTGACCTACCGTGTTAAACGATTGTGTACCGGTGACCTGGGCTTTGGCGCACAGATGACTTACGATATCGAGGTCTGGTCGCCGGGCTGCAATGAGTGGCTGGAGGTCTCTTCGGTCTCGAACGACGGTGAGTTCCAGGCGCGCCGCGCCAACATCAAATACCGTCCCAGCGACGGTGGCAAGGTGCGTTTCGTCCACACACTCAACGGGTCGGGGTTGGGCATGCCGCGCACGCTGATCGCCGTGCTCGAAAACGGTCAGCAGGCCGACGGGTCCGTGCGCGTGCCGGAAGTCCTGCGTCCGTGGATGGGCGGCGTTTCAGTAATCAGTCAACAGTGATCAGTTTTCAGTAATCAGTTACCGGTGACCAGTGCCACTGAAAACTAAACACTGAAAACTGGAAAAGAACCCGTTTTCTCAGAGAAAACGGGTTCCAGGGTACACTGATCACTGATAACTGATAACTGATCACTGACAACCGGTAACTCTGGAGGAAAAATGCCTGCCTGGCTGCAAATTTCCATCGAAGTACTCACCCTGACCTTCATGTTATTCGGCCTGTTCGGGCTGGTCATCCCGGTCGTTCCTGGTCTAGTGATCATCTGGGTGGCCGCCTTGGGATACGGCATCGCGGCCGGCTTTGGCACGCTGGGCTGGATCATGTTTGCCATTATCTCTTTGTTGATGGTGGCCGGGTCGGTCATTGACAATGTTTTGATGGGCACGCAGGCCAGGCAGAGCGGCGCCTCATGGGTCTCGATCGCGGCTGCGCTGGTTTTCGGCATTGCCGGCAACTTCGTCCTGCCGGTCATCGGGGGCTTGATCGCCGCACTGCTGGCCCTGTTCATTGCCGAATGGATCCGCCGCAAGAACTGGCGCGAATCGCTGAAATCCGTGGGTGGGATGGCCTGGGGCTGCGGCTGGGCGTTCGTGATTCGATTTATAATGGGAGTTGTCATGATAGGCCTGTGGATGATCTGGGCCTGGGCGTAACCGATTTTTCGACTCAAATGAAAGGAGACTGATATGCCACCGATCGTTTATGATATTCTCGACCTCCTGGGTGCGCTGATCCGCCTTATTGGCATGGCGGTGTTCGGCCTGGGTGCAGGATGGCTCTTGCTGGAGATCTTCCGCAAAGGCCAACAAGCATGGCAGTTGCAGCTTGCCCTATTCCTTGGCTTCTGCGGCCTTGCCATTGCGCTGGCCTACTTCACCACCGCTGGCGCGCTGGGCGCTTTTGGCATCGGTGTTGGTGTGGCGATGTTCGTCTGGGGGATGCCAAAGCCCAAAGGGGAGGAAAAGGAAGAAGATTAGTTGATCGAATGTGTAGGCTGGCGAGTGAAATATGACGGCGCACCAGATCACATCAGGTGCGCCGTTTGTTTTTTCCAGCAGTGCGAAGTCATTCAAACTCTACTGAGGCGCTGACCAGTGCAGTGAGCAGTTTGACCGCGTTCTGTACATCGTTCGCGTCCACCATCTCGGAGGGGGAGTGGACGTAACGGCACGGGATGGAGAGACAGCCGGCTGGCATGCCGGAGCGGGCAAGCTGCATGGCGCGGGCGTCTGTGGTGCCGCTTTCCAGCACTTCACGCTGGTAAGGAAGCCTGGCTCTCTCCGCTGTCCGGATCATCCAATCCACGATGCGCGGGTCGGCGATCATGCCACCGTCCTTGACTTTGACTGCCGGGCCTTTGCCGAGGGCGACTTCCATTTTGCTGCCCTTGGGCGTATCGCCCGTGCCGGTCACGTCTACGGCCAGGCCGAGGTCGGGATCCAGGCCGAACGCCGCGCCCGTCACACCGCGAATGCCGACTTCTTCCTGAGTGCTGAAGACGAAGTAAAGCTCGTGAGGTGGTATCTTCAAGCCGCGCAGGGTTTCGATCAGGACGGCGCAGCCGACGCGGTCGTCCATGGCTTTGGCGACCACGCGCTTTCCCAGGTCGAGGAAGGGACGCTCGAAGGCAGCCACGTCGCCGACCTTGACCGGGCAATCCTTTCGATTGGCCGCGCCAATGTCAATGAAGAGCTGCTCGAAAGTGTAGGCTTTGGTCGTGTCGGTCATGCGCTCTCCGCCGATGACGCCGGCTGTGCTGTCCGCAAAACGGACGCGCCCACCCAGCAGCGTATGCGGACGCACCCCGCCGAGGGTGGTGAAGCGGATGAAGCCGTTCTCGTCAATGTGGGTGGCGATCAGGCCGATCTCGTCCATGTGGGCGGCGAGCATGATTTTCTTGCCATTCTTGCTGGCTTGCCCTTTACGGACGATCAGGTTGCCCAGCGCGTCCACGCGAATTTCATCGGCCAGGGGTTCGATCTCGGCGCGGATGACTGCGCGGATGGCGTTCTCGTAGCCGGAGGGGGAGAAGGTTTCGGTCAGTTTTTGGAGGAGGGGTTTCATGGCTGTTCCAGGTTGCGGTTGCAGGTTGGGTGATTGAATTTGGAAGAAAAAGCAGACAACGAATATGCAACGAATAAACGAATGGTTATGGAGGATTGCGGTGCCATTGCTGGCGGCGGTGGTCGGCGACTTTCTTGGGCGGGAAGATGCGTTTCCATTCCAGGCGACGGCGACCAAAGTTGAAAAGCAAGATTACTTTGCCATCCGATGCAGCAAGGTAATCAATACATTGGGCTACCTCGTCGTTGTTGAGCGGTTGAAAATGGGCTTTGTATTCGACCAGTAACATCCCAGCTATCTGGTGATCGGGGCGATAGTAATTGACGAAGTTGCCATTCTCATGTAAATGGGTAGTTCCGGTTCGCGCTCGGCGGGAAGATTGGTATCGAGGTAGCGTTGGTGCATGGCATTGTGATAGGTTGACTCGCGGTGACCGGGGCCCAGGTCATTATGAACAGTCATTGCCAGACCAATGACTTTGTAAGTTAAGCCCTGCAAGCCATCATCTACTAATCCGGGGCTTTCTCTATCTCCCGCTTGTCTCTCGTGCATCTGTTCCTCGTTCTTCTTCTATTATTCATTTATTCGTTCCTCATTTGTTGTCGGTTTTTTATGTGCGCTCGGCCGCGAGAACATCCGGCGTCAAATGCGAGATTGCAGCCTGGAGCAATGCCAGGGTATTCTTCCAATCCTCAATCCGCGCAATAGACGCGGCACTATGTGCGTAGCGGCTCGGCACCGAAACCGAAACGGACGGGATGCCGGCGCGCTGCTTGTGGATGGCGCCCGCGTCCGTACCGCCGCCGCCCGGCTGGCGCAGTTGGTAGGGGATAACTTCGGCTTCGGCTGTCGCCACGAGGTGGCGGAACAGGCGCGGGTCCGAGAGCGTACCACCGTCTGCCACGTAGATGGCCGGGCCGAGGCCTAGTTTCGTATTGTAGGCAGTGTTCTCTTCGCCATCCCAGGCGGGCAGGTCGTTGGCGGGCGTCGAGTCGACGGCAATCGCCAGGTCGGGATCGAAGGCATAGGCCGCGACCTTCGCCCCGCGCAGACCGACCTCCTCCTGCACGGTGAAGGCGGCCAACAGGTCAATATTGGCAGGAGCGTGCCTGACCAGTTCGATCAGCATGGCAACGCCCAGGCGGTTGTCGAGCGCCTTGGCGATGATTGAAGGTCCCGTGCGTTGAAAGCGGGTGGCGAAAGTTGCCCGGTCGCCGGGTTTTACCTTCGCACTGCCAGGACCAAGATCAATGCGCAGGTTATCGAGCGGGATCTTGTTCTTGAGTTCATCCTCTTTGACCAGGTGGATCGGCCGCGCGCCAATAACGCCTGGCAGGTGTTCCTTGCCGACGATGACGGCTTTGCCCGGCAACTGGCGCACGTCAATGCTGCCGACGATCTCGAAGCGGAAGATGCCCTCGCCTTCGTCGGCGGCCAGCATGAAGCCGACCTCGTCCATGTGGGCAGCAAGCATGACTTTCAGCCGATTCTCGCCTGCCCTGCCTGCCCTGGTGGTCAGGCCAGGGAGCGAAGTCGAAAGGCCGGATCCGATGCGAGTAACCAAAACATTACCGAGGGCGTCTACCTTGACCTGGTCAGCATAACCCTTGATTTCGTCGAGGACGATCTGCCGCACCTCGCCCTCATCGCCGGAGACGGCCATGGCGTTGCAAAGTTTTTCGAGTAGTTTGAGTTGGGTGTTTCCAATGGTAGGCATGTTTTTTCAATTATCCCAGGTCACTTTTTCCATAAAATCCGGCTGCAAGCCTGCGATGAACTCCGCTATCAGCCTGCCGGCGCGCTGGATGTCTTTGACCGCCACAACTTCCACCGGCGTGTGCATATAGCGGATGGGAATGCCCAATGCAATGCTGGGAATACCCTCGGCGGTCACCTGCGTAGCGAACGCGTCCGTGCCGGTATGGAGGGGGGTGATCTCCACCGCGTGGGGGATTTCCAGCCGCTCTGCCAATTCCTTGAAGGCTTTATACAGGGCTGGGTGGATGTTCGGCCCCCACATGATGGTGGGACCTTTGCCGAGCGGGAAGGTGTTCCAATCGTTGGCGCCGGGGCCTTTTGCCCAGGAGGTATCCAGGACAATTGCGATTTGTGGTCGCAACTGGTAAGAGGAAGAATATGCACCGACCAAGCCGGTTTCCTCCTGCACGGTGGCGACAGCCCACACGTCCCAGGTGTGCGGCCGGTTCTGCAGCTCTTCCAGGCAGACGGTCAACGCCGCCACCGAGGCGCGGTTGTCCACGGTATGGCCGGCCAGCGTCCCGCTGCTCAACTCGAGCGGCGGCTGGGCAAAGGAGATCGGGTCGCCAACCCGGATCAGTTCGTTGACTTTGCGCGGAAGCAGTCCCACATCTACGAGCAGATGTTCGAGCGGGACAGGGTTATTGCCGTTTTCGGATGGCAGGAGGCGGGCAGGCGGCTGCACGACGATGCCCGGCAGGTTTTCACGGCCATGCACCGTGACCGGCTGCCCGGGCAGGACGCGCGCGTCCACGTCTCCGATAGCGGTCAAGCGCAGGAAGCCGCCTTCTGCTATGCCGGTCACCATCAGGCCGATGGCATCCATGTGGGCCGCCACGAGCAGGGATGGGCGTGGCTTGGCGGCTGTGCCCTTGCGCAGTCCGTGCAGGGAGCCTAGTCTGCTGCGGCTGAGTTCGTGAACCAGCGGTCGCCACTTCTCTGCGATGATCCTGGAGGCAAGGGCTTCGTAACCGGAAAGGCCGGGAGCGGCGAGCAATTCTTTGAGGAAGGGTTGGACGTTGGACATTATTCGATTTACGTTTTGCAATTGATGACTAACGAGTGGGGGGGGTTATGGAGTTGGCGGGGGCATATCGCTTGGCAGCGGTGTGCTGTAGAATGTAGCCGTTGGCGAGGGGGTGAAAGTAAAGGTGGCCGTCGGAGTAAAGGTAGGAGTTGATGTCGAGGTGGGTGTGTACGTTGGTGTGTTGGTTATTGTGGGTGTCAGGGAATAGGTTGGGGTGGGGGTAAAGGTTGCCGTGGGCGTGGAGGTCAGCGTGCTGGTTGGGGTGTAGGTAGGGGTTAGGGTGGAGGTCGCGGTCTGGGTAATGGTCGGCGTGAGCGGTGTCCCGGAGGATGTAGCCGTCATCGTTGGCGTCTGGGTCGCTGGGCCGGGAGCAAAGTTCACGGCCACAAAGCCAAGGCAGTAACAGGGCAGCGTCGCCAGGATGACGGCGGCCAGGATCAGGCGCACGCGTGTACGTTTATGGTAGTTTTCCGAGCTACCATTATCAACTTGGTTGAACACCCGGTTATGATAACATCAGTCGGATGGATGGGCAAGTATGCGTTAAAATACCCATGTGATCCCTCTCCACCTGAAACTCTCTGGCTTTCTCTCCTACCGAGACGCGGTCGAAATAGATTTCACCTCCTTCGACCTGGCCTGCATCTCTGGGCCGAACGGAGCGGGCAAATCCTCGCTGCTGGACGCCATCACCTGGGCGCTCTTCGGGCAGGCTCGCAAACGGGATGAGTCGCTAATCAATTCTAATCCTGGCGTCAAGGCGGCTGAAGTAAGCTTCGCCTTTGCCTATGAGGAGAACATCTATCGCGTCCAGCGCACACTGCCGCGCGGCAAAACTACGGTGCTTGAGTTCCAGATTTTTCAGAGCAGTGAACAGTCATCAGTGAGCAGTAATCAATCATCCTCTACTCGCAACTCACAAGTCGCAGCCCGCACCTCACCCCCTGGTATCTGGCGTCCTCTAACTGAGCGCACCCTGCGCGACACCCAAGCGCGTATCGAGCAAATCCTGCGCCTAGACTACGACACCTTCGTCAATGCGGCCTTTTTCTTGCAGGGCAAGGCCGACCAGTTCGCCCAGCAGTCGCCGGGCAAACGCAAGGAGATTCTGAGTAACATCCTTGGCCTGGAAACTTGGGAGATCTATCGCGACCGCGCCACCGAACGCCGCAAATCCATTGAGCGTGAGTTGGATTCGGCGGATGGGCACATCCAGGAAATTGAGGCTGAACTTGGCGAAGAACCAACCCGCAAGGAACGCCTGGCCGAACTCGAAGCAGGACTCAAGCAACTGGCTAAATCCCGCAAGGCGCAGGAAGCCGCGCTGGAAAGTGTGAAGAAAGTGGCCGCCTCGTTGGAACAACAGCGCATGCTGGTCGAGGCGCTGGCGGCTGGCCTCGAACGCGCATCGGCGAATCTGGCCGGACTCCAGGCCCGTCTCGCCGAACGAGGGGCCGAACGCGGCCGTTACGCGGACCTGCTCGCCCGCGCCGCCGAGGTGGAATCCTCCTACCAGGCCTGGCAAACCGCGCGCGCCGAGTTGGAGAGATGGGAGGGGGTTGCCGGGCAGTTCCGCCAGTACGAGAAGCGCCGCCAGCCTTTGCTGGATGAGATCAATGCCGAGAAAGCAAGGTTGGAGCAGGAGAAGGTCGCGCTGGAAAGGCAGAAAGAAGTTTTCAGTGATCAGTTATCAGTGAGCAGTGAGCTAAGCGCGCAATTGGCTTCTGCTCAAGCAGGATTGGCAGAGGTCGAGAAAAAACTGGTCCAGCGCGCCGATTTGGATATTCAAGTTCAAACCTCCCGCGAAAGTCAAGTTGAACTGCGCGCCGAGAACGCGAGTCTGAAAGCCGAGATGGATGGGGTCAAGATGCGTATTGACCAGCTCGAGGCCACGGATGGCGCGGTCTGCCCGCTGTGCGGACAACCCCTCAGCCCCGGCGAGCGTCAAAATCTCATTGTGCAGCTTGCCGCGCAAGGTAAAGATATGGGCGACCGCTGGCGCGCCAATAAGGCAAACCTCGAAGAAATTGCTCAACAGGTGACTGATCTCGATTCTCTACTCTCTAATCTCTCCTCCGTCGAAACCGACCGCCTGTCACATTCGCAAATTGTTGCCCAACTCACCGAACGCCTGGAAACCCTGCAAAAGCAAGCGGAGGAATGGGAAACCGGCGGCGCAAGGCGGTTGAGGGAAGTAATGAAATTGCTCGAAAGCGAAAAATTTTCCACCGAAGCGCGCAAGAATTTAAAAAGGATTGACAAAGAACTGGCCGCGTTGGGCTACGATGCTGCTGCCCATGACGCAGCGCGCCGGAGCGAGTTCGAGGCTCGTTCCGCCGAGGCAGACTTCCGGATGCTGGAATCTGCCCGCGCCGCGCTAAAACCCCTTGACGATGAAATCGCCAATCTCCAATCCTCAATCCTCAATCAGCAATCTGCCGTTAGCCAGCAACAATCCGAATTCGACTCCGCTGCATCCGCCCTGGCCGCAGCCGAATCCCAGGTCCCCGATCTCGAATCCGCCGAGCGTATGCTCTTCGACCTTCAGGAGCAGGAGAATCGGCTCAATCAAGAGGTCGGCGCAGCGCGGCAAAAAGTGACCGTGCTGGACGATTTGCGCGCTCGCAAGGTCAAGCTGGAGGCCGAACGAGGCGAGCTTGGCCTGGCGATTGGGCGCTTCAAGAGCCTCGAGCGCGCCTTTGGCAAAGACGGCGTCCCGGCGCTGCTCATCGAGCAGGCGCTGCCCCAGATCGAATCCAAGGCCAATGAGTTGCTCGACCGCCTGAGCGATGGCGCTATGTCGGTCCGGTTCGTCACCCAGGAAGCCTATAAGGACAAGAATCGCGAAGATCTGCGCGAGACGCTGGATATCCAGATCAGCGACGGCGCAGGTGAGCGTGATTATGAGATGTTCTCCGGCGGCGAGGCCTTCCGGGTCAACTTTGCCATCCGGCTGGCCCTTTCCGGCGTTTTGGCGCAACGCAAAGGCGCGCGCCTGCAAACGCTGGTTATAGACGAGGGTTTCGGCTCGCAGGATGCCCAGGGCCGTCAGCGGCTGATCGAGGCGATCAACGCCGTGCGCGGCGACTTTGCCAAGATCCTGGTCATCACCCATCTGGAGGAATTGAAGGACGCCTTCCCGACCCGCATCGAGGTCGAGAAAACGGAACGCGGCTCAGTGGTCAAAGTGATGTAGCGTGTAGAGACTTATCTGCCAGGATGTGATTAAAGTCACAAATTGGTGCTTGAAAATGGGGTAAATTAAAGATATATTGATAGCACACGAGAGAAACATATGTTATCCAAATGGCCTCTCATCGTTGGGATTGCTATTCTTCTGCTGGTACTGGGCGTCTTCGTCTGGGCCACAGACGCCCCGGCCTACCTGGGGCACGAACCGGCCACCTGTAACAACTGTCACGTGATGGATGCGGCTTACGAAAACTGGTATCACGGCGCGCACGAACGCTTCACCGAATGTACCGACTGTCACCTGCCGCATCAGAATCTGATCGCCTATTACTACATCAAGGCCAAGTCGGGTTTGCATGATGTGCTCTGGTTCATCAGCGCCAGGTATCCTGATGCCATCCGGGCGACAGCGGAAACCCGGAATATCGTGCAGGTGAATTGCATCCGCTGCCATGCGGACACAGTGGATAGTATTGTGATGGGGGCGCAGCCGTTCGACCGTTACTGCTGGGATTGTCATCGAACAGTCGCCCATGGTGAGCGCGGAATCTCGCTTTTACCCTATCAACATCAGGAGGAAGGCAAATGAAGAAATACACCAACCTTATCTTGGTGGGTATCATCGTCGTACTGGCTGCCGGGCTGGCTGGCACGTTGCTGTACTTGAAGAATCAACCGCCTCAGGCACGCGGCTTCGAGCCTATCGTCGAAATCGCCCCCATGGAACCGGATCCTTCCAAATGGGGGATAAATTTCCCCAATGAATACGCGACGCTGCTCAAAACAGCCGATAATAACACCCCCACAACCTACGGTGGTTCGGAGAAATTTTCGCATCTGATCGAAGATCCGCGCCAGGTGATCCTGTTTGCCGGTTATTCCTTCAGCAAGGAATATAACGAAGAACGCGGCCACCAGAATAGCCTGACCGACGTGCGCGCGATCAAACGGGTTGACGAGAAAACCCATGCCACCTGCTACTCTTGTAAATCCTCGGATAACCCGCGCCTGTGGTCGGAAATGGGCATGGAGGCTTACGACGCCAGGATGTTCAGCGAGATGACGCTGGAAACCCAGAACCCCATCGGCTGCGCCAACTGCCACGAAGCTGGAACGATGCGCCTGATCGTCACCAACCCGGCGCTCGAAGCCGCTCTCCAAGCCCAGGGCAAGGACTGGCAAACCTTCACCCGCCAGGAGATGCGCTCGGTCGTCTGCGCCAATTGCCACGTGGAGTATTACTTTGCCGGCGACAAGAAAGTCTTGACCTTCCCGTGGGCGGACGGTACGCGCGTCGAGGAGATCATCGAGTATTACGATGGCATCGGTTTTTCAGATTGGATGTATCCTGGAACCGAAGCGCCAATGCTCAAGGCCCAGCACCCCGATTTCGAGATGTTCACTGCCGATAGCACGCATTACAAAGCCGGAGTTGCCTGCGCTGACTGCCACATGCCCTACCTGCGCGACGGCGCAGCCAAGTATTCCTCCCACGATATCCATAGCCCGCTCTTGAACCCTGAACAGGCTTGCGGACAATGTCACAGCGACGTGGATTACGTGGTCGAGCGCGTCCAGACCATTCAAGATGAAGTCTATAAGGCGAAACTGGCTGCCGAGGACGCCATCGTTGACGCCATCACTGCGATCCAGGCCGCTGCGAAAGCATCGGATGTAGGCCCGATCCTGTTGGACGAGGCGCGCACGCTGCATCGTCATGCACAGTTCCGCTGGGATTTCGTCTCGGCTGAGAACAGCATGGGTTTTCATAACCCCGAAGAGGTGCTGCGCATTTTGGGGGATGCCACCAACCTTGCCCGCCAGGCGCAGATGAAAGCCGCGCAGGCTGCACATGCCCCGAGTATCCTGGAGACTGGCAGCTACTATACACTGCCCAGCGTCCCTACGCCGGTGCCGTAAGGTAAAAACAAAAGGCAAAAAGCAAAACCCCGACTCGCAGTTTCCACCGAGCCGGGGTTTTCAATCATCAATCGTAAATCGTCAATCGTAAATCGCCTAATTCCATGGCCCCTGCGCCCATTGCTGGAGCATCTGCGGGTCAGCGACGGCGATGCGGCGGTTCCCGACGTGGATGGCGCCACTCCGCTCCAGTTCCCGCAAAGAGCGCGCCACTACTTCACGCACTGTCCCCAGGCGGGCCGCCAGTTGATCCTGCGTCAGGCGTGTACCAGCTGGCCCGGCCAGCTCCTCCTCGGGTAACTGGCTGATGAGTCGCGCCAGGCGGTGGGTCACCTGGTAGAAAGCCATCTCGCTGACCGCGCCGACCAGTGTGCGCAGGTTCCTGCCCAGGTTGTTGATGACTTTCTGGGCGAAATCGGGATTGGCGCCCACTAACTGGCGCATGCATTCTGGTGCAACCACCCAAACCTTGCTTGCTTCGAGCGACTCCGCGTTGACCGGGTTCCCGCCGCTGTCGAAGACTGAGACCTCGTTGAAGGTCTCTTTTTCTTGTGGGATGCGGACGATGTACTGCCGACCTTGCGGGGAAAGGCGATAAAGCTTGAAGCTCCCCTGCTGGACGATGTGCAGCCCGGCAGACGCCTCGCCTTCCCAGAAGAGAGCCTCGCCGCGCTCGAACGCCCGCAGGGACATGCACGCCGCAATGCTGTGCAGGTCTGGATCGTCCAGGTGCTCGAAGTACTCGTTCTCTTTCAGCGCCTGGATTTTTACCGCCAGGTCAACTTTGACGGTGCGCATACGATTGTAGGGGCGGGGCTATGTCCCCGCCCAGGGCGGACACGCAGGTCCACCCCCACGTTATTTTCCCAGCACAGCCGCTAGCGGCGCGGGCGCGGCGACCTGGGCGGTCTGCCCGCTCTGCTGAGCCTTTTCGACGTCACGCGCCCACAGATACAGGCAGGTGTGGTAGGCGGTGGCCGTGTAGGAGGTGACGACGGTGGCGACCATGATGAAGACGCCGGCAATGAGCACGCCCAACCCGATGCCGCCCACCAGCCCGACGATCTGCTCGGGGCCGGTCAATGAGACGATGCCCAGCCCGACGCCCAGGCCGAGGGCGATGCCGGTCGCGCCTAGCAGGAAGCCGATCAACCCGTTGACCGCCTTCACGCCCACCGTGCTGATGCCAACCAGCAGCAGGTTGCTCTTGATGATCTGGCCGGCGCGCTTTAGGCCGTTCTTCAGGTTGATGTCTTCGATGACCATGGCCGGCAGGATCAGGAAGGCGGCCTCGGTCCAGACCGTGTCAATCATGCCGGCCAGGAAGTTGCGCCCTCCGCTCTTGCCCTTGCCCTTGATGGCGTTCTTGAGCAGGTTGACGGCTGTCGAAGCGGCGGCCAGGCTTATCAGGTCGAAGAAGTCGCGCTTGACGACCGCCCAGGCCTTCGACATGACGCCATCGCCCTCGGCCAGGTAGCCGTAGACCAAGTAAACAGTCATGGCCGAGAAGATGTAGCCAACGGTGTATTGCGCGAAGATCATGACGGCGCCCAACACGAACAGGACGACCTGCCCTACCAGGCTGTTATCGCCGCCGGTCAGGAAGCCTGCGCCGATCATCAGCGGGATGAAGATGACCGAGACGATGAACCCGGCGACCAGGGCGAAGATGGATGGCTTGATCAGATCATTATCTTTGAGCGCCATCTGCCAGGCCTGCTTGAGGAACAACCAACCGCGAGAGAAGGATTGCATGGGATACCTCCGTGTGGAATGAGAAGTGAAAGGTAATTGTTAATAGTAATAAATGAGATGTTGATTATAGCAAAGAAGCTGTGACTAATTCAATGCACTTGCTGCTTTACTTGCCTCCAGACCTATTCCCCAACCACCTTCCCTCTGAGGGAAGGGAGCAAGGGGGTTAGGTTGAACCGGGCAGTCGGCGTGCGCGTGTATGCCGCTCGTGCGTGTTCAGTATACTCTGCTACAGAAAAGCCAAGCGCGGATGACAAGGATTCATCAACACGGGCGGTATCAGATGGTGTTCCCCGCATAGAGCACGGCGCGCTATCCACTCACAAAACTCAAGGATAGGTTCATCAAGAGCATTCATTTCCTCAAGCGAAAGATAGGCGGCTTTATCTGTTTCATGATTATCGGGGGTCGGGTCACCGCTGATATGATGGCACAGGTAGAGGAGGTTCACCTGAAGTTTACCCTGTATGTCGCGTTGACTCTGCATTCCCAGCAAGCCTTCAACTTGGGTAAGGATACCTGCCTCTTCCCGCGTTTCGCGGATAGCCGCGATATCGGGCGGTTCAAGCGAACCATCTGGCTTATTACCATCCACGAATCCCCAGGGAATGCTCCAATTCCCTTTCTCTTTGCCGTATGCTTGTCTAACGAACAGAACTTTATCCTTTTTCAGGACAACAGCACCTACACAAAGCGTAATTCTTGGGGGAAATTCTGATGCGTTATAAATTTGAGGTTGCAAGGTTTGCTCTCCGACTGATCAGAAGTGTGCTTTCACTTGCAAATGCATGGCGGCAAACTTATCTTACACGAACCATTTGATTCGTGAATCACAGGATTTTCTCGGTGATTCCCGCCATTATCGTGTCGGGAATCCAAAAGGACATTTTATCAACAGAATCGACTCACACTCGTTCTATTCACCTCCTTGCCTGCATTCATTATAGCACGGTCATTTTGGCTTTTTCACCGCTGTTTTTCCCTTCGTCTCTCTTACCTTTTTACTCCTACCCTTTTTCCCCACAACTCGTTTCTTCGCAACCTTCTTTGGCTTCTCCTCTTTCACTTCCACCCTCAGCGCGAACATTTCATCGTACTTCGCCTGCACAGATGGCACGCCCGCCCCATTCAACGAATCTTGAATCATCGTCCATCGCCTGCCCTGAGCATCCTCGAAGGGTCCGTCGTCCGTGGTCACAAACCGCCAATCCATGAAGACATGGCATTGGTAAGCTTTCAGTTCCACGTATAAACCCTTTTCCACCAATTCCTTACACGAGCGGATGTATTCCAGCCCCGTGACATAATCCTTGAATATCACATAGCCTTCATCTGGTAAACCCAACCCTTGACCAAGCGACTTCTGGACTAAGCGATCAGCCGCTTTATCTACGAAAGCCGCGGACGTTTTTACCCGGCCGCGTGTTTCCGCGTATTTGTTGTGATAGATAACCAGCCCGCGCTCACACTGCCCTGAGCCCGCCGAAGGGTCATTGAAGCGATTGGAGTAGGCGAATACATCTTCGTTGACAGCTCCTTCTGGCGTGAAGAAATCGTAGAGCAGGAAATTCTCCACATCGGCGAAAATGGCGCGGCGGTGGGTCAGCGGGAAGATGCGCCACTCGTGGCCGCGCACCAGCCCCTCGTCCACCGATTCGTCCCACATTGGACGGCGGAATTCCATGCCATATTTCTCGCGGTAGCCCTCGATCTGCCCGTGCCCGAACATCGGCAGACCGGGCAGGGTGACCAGCAGCGTGCAGACGCCGAAGTACTTGTCTGCCGTGCCGAATTGCTCGGCGGCGGACTTTTCGTCGGGGTTGTTCATAAAGTTGACGAAGCGCTTCAGCACCTGCGGGTCGAACTCCAGCACGTTCTTCATCACCTGGCGGTACTTGGCGTTGTCCTCGTCGCGCAGCATGTGCATGAAGGCTGAGTTGTAGACGCGGTGCATGCCCAGCGTGCGGACGAAGTAGCCCTCCATCAGCCAGAAAGCCTCGGCCAGCAGCAGCGTATCCGGGACTTCCGAGGCGACGCGGTCCACCACCTCGCGCCAGAACTCATTGGGAATCGCCGCCTCGAACTCGGTCCTGGTCATACCGTGCTCGGAACGGGACGGGATGACGCCGCCTGCGCCCGGCTCCGGAAACCACAGCCGCTGGATGTGCTTCTTGGCCAGGGTCATCGCCGCGTCGAAGCGGATGATGGGAAAGTTGCGCGCCACGTTCAGGATGGTCTGGATGACGGCCTCGCGCACCTCGGGCTTGGAGTAGTCCAGTTGAGCCGTGTCGTTCCAGGGCATGGACGTTCCGTCGTTGCCGTGATAAACATATTTGGTTTCGTTAGTTGGGTAGTTGCGTAGTTGGAAGACGACCGCGGCGTCGGTTTTGGTGTAATAGTGGTCTTCGAGGAAGATGCCGGCGCGCGGGTCACTGGAAAGGTCGGGACCGTTGAAGGAATAATTTGGGTACGGGCTGTACGGCAGCGAGAGGAACCAGTCGGGGTGTTCGACGATCCACCTGGAGTCAATTCCCATGTGATTCGGCACCATGTCCGCCGAAAGACGGATGCCGCGCTGCCAGGCGCGCCAGCGCAGGTTGTTCAATGCCTCACAGCCGCCCAAGTCCGTGGCGATCTCGTAACTCATCAGCGAGTAGGCCGAAGCGACCGCGTCGGACTGCCCCATCATCTGCTTGATACGTGCCGAGGCGCGGCTGCGTTCCCACAGGCCGATCAGCCACAGGCCGGTAATGCCGCGCTGGCGCAAAGTATCGAGTTCTTCGTCAGGGATTTGGTCGAGCGTCTTGATCCAAATTTTGTATTTCTTCGACAACTGGTCGAGCCAGACGTAGGAGTTCTTGGCGACCAGCACCAGGCGCGGCATCCAATCCTTGTCGGGGCTGAAACGCTCGTACTCCTGGTTCAGCCAGTTGAATTCCAGAACAGGGGCTTTCCCCTGCGCGCCGCCCGTGCCTGTGCGCCGGGTGGCTTCCTCTCTGACAAAATCCAGCCCGCGCAGCAACCGTTGAAGGAAATCTTCGCCGAGCAGCGCCCCCCAGCGTTTGGCAATGTATTCCAACTGGCCGGAGAGCGACTCGGGCGAGGCCAATGCAGGGGAGCGCAGGAGGTCAATCAGCGTTTCACCGCCTTCGCCGAAAGCGGGCTGGCTGGCAAAGAAGGCTTGCAGGTTTTGAATGACTTGCGGATAAGCGCTTATCCGCTTGAGCTTCTTATCGTCGAATAATTCGAGGTAGGGTTGATAAGCGGGATTGACGTTCGAAAGGTACAGCAGGAGGATCTCTTCCAGGGTGATTTGACGGTGCTCCAGGCCGCGGGTCGAGCCTGCCAGGTAATTCTCTTCGCTGAGCTCGCCGCGATAGACTGGCAAAGGAGGAAAATCGTTGGTGAATTTGAGCTGCGTGTTGTTAACAGGCGGCTTGCCGAGCTGCGCATCGAGCCATTGCAGCGCCCTCGCCATCGCGCCGGGATTCTGTTTCTCGTACTGGCGAACGAGGAGATGCAGGATTTCGTCAATCAACCCCATGGCGTTGATGTCGCTGGCCGGGACCGGGGCCGCCTCCCCTTTCCGCCTGCGCACGGTGGTCATCTTGTCTGCGAAATGGCGCGCCGCGGAGTAATCCGCAAACACCGCCCGTCCGTCGGTGGAAAACAAGCCTTCGTCGAATTGATATTTCTTGCGCGCCTGCCGTGAGATGTGGAATTCAAAGAGGGTCATGGTGATTTCCGATTTCGGGTTGATGGCTGGATTTTTTGCCAATTTCAGTTCGAGAGGCTGGAACCACAGATGAAAGCAATAAACATAGTTGACCACTCCCCAACGGATAGTGCGATTATGTGCTTTCCTTTTGAGCTATAGATCGCTTTCCAGGAATTCACGCGGGGAGAGAATTGGGATTTTACGAAATGGGTTTAGAACCTGCAAATCTTCATCGCCGCTAACAATTACATCCGCTTTGCCGTTGACAGCGAGTTCAAGGAATTTGTCGTCTTTCGGGTCGCGGCATTCGACTACATGCTCGGTAATCTCCACTAAAAGGGCCTCCCTGATAAGAAGCGTGGCAAATTTGATACGATCTTCTTCGTCAATGTAATGGTCAAATGCAGGGTGGCTGAGAGTGTCATGCAATTCTTCGATTGTCTCAAGCGATAACAGGATATTTCCCTTTTCGCGTCCCTTATCCAAAGCACGACGCGCTACCGATGTTTTGATAAGTAGTGCGCTGACAATCACATTCGTGTCAAATATAAACCTCCCCCTTTTAGCCATTCAAAATTGACTCCAGAATTTCCGGCGTGAGCCCACGTTCCTTGGCTTTGAGGCTGATATCATCCATCAATTTTTCGAGGGTGATGGACGGTTTTCCGAACTCGCGCAACCAAAGGCTCATGAGCAGTTGCATCTTCTTTTGGTCCGACGAAGAAGCTTTTTGGAAAATTTTTGCGGCTTCGTTATCCACAGAAACTGTGACAGTAACCATGACTCACCTCATCTTTATTATACGCTGATTTCAGTGACTGTTCCACGATTGGTAAAAGGGTGCTGGTTTTGAGTATATAATAATGCCATGACCACTGCCTGTGTGCTTGTCCCATCTCCCGGGCACGTTTTCCCCGACCACCCGGAAGAACCAGGGCGTTTTTCCATGTTGGGGAACTGGCAGGAGAAACCCTACGCCAGCGCCCTCAAGTGGCTGGATACCGTCCCGGCGACGCTGGAAGAGATCGCGACTGTCCACACCGAGCGGATGATCGCTGAATTGGAGGCCGCCTGTGAACGAGGGCCGGGCATCGTTGACTTTGCGCCCACCTACGTCACACCGATTTCCTTCGAGGATGCGCTCAACGCGGCGGGCGGGACCCTGGCCTGCACGCGCGCCGTCTTGCGCGGCGAGGCTGACAACGCTTTCGCCATCATCCGCCCGCCCGGACACCACGCCGTAGCCGAGGGGCCGATGGGCTTCTGCCTGTTCAACAACGTCGCCATCGCCGCCCGGGCCGCACTGGACAGCGGCCTGGCGCGCCTCATGATCGTGGATTTCGATGCCCACCACGGCAACGGCACCCAGGCTGCCTTCTGGAACGAGGCGCGCGTGGCCTACTTCTCCACGCACCAGGAAGGCATCTACCCCGGCAGCGGGCGGATCGGGGAAGCGCCGCACGCCCGCGGGCGGATCGTCAACCTGCCGCTGCCGGCCCGTTCCGGCGACAAGGCCTTCGCGCGCATCGCCGAGAAAGTGCTCACACCGCTGGCTGAGCACATCCAGCCGCAGATGATCTTCGTCTCGGCCGGCTTCGATTCGCATTGGGACGAACCGATCACCGCGCTGGGGCTTTCCTCAGCCGGTTTCTTCGCCCTTTCGCAGCATCTGGTCGACCTGGCAAAAGAACACTGCAATGGCAAGATAGTCTTCACGCTCGAAGGCGGCTACAAGCCGGAGAATGTCGCCTCGGGCGTGGAGGCGTGCCTGGCCGCATTGACCGGGACGGAATTCGGCCCGCAGGACCCCATTCCCTACCCGGAGCCGGATATCCGGGCGCGACTGGACGAGGTGCGCGCCTGGAATGGGTTCATCTAACAGTGCTGGGATGAAAGCAACAAGAACCGTCCTTGTCATTCTCTCGGTCGTTATCCTGTCTGACTGCAACGCCACAAACGGCCTCTACTCCCGGCGCTCTCCTGCCTGGCAGATCGCACCTGCACCGAATACTGCGCCGTAGGAGATTTCCCTTTTACGATTCAGGCTATGATTTTCTTATCCAACGCCGTATAATCGCCGAAATTAATTTTAGACATTATATGGCACGCCCATAGTCCATTAGGCCGTCCGGCTAACTAGATGTTGGGTGGCCTGCCAAATTCAGTAGCCATCAATGCTTACGTTTTTTGATTTCATTTGACGTACCGTAAGTACTATGCTATATTGCCTTTCACTCACTCTATTAAATTTCTTGATGCACTAATCTACCACAATGTTGAATTTGTCATCCTCGTCCAAACTTGGCCCCTTTGTATTAAATGCTGTTACAGAGGGCGATTGCATTACCCTCATTCCTGAGCTTCCTGATAGAAGTATTGATATTGTTATCACCAGCCCTCCATATTGGGGTCAGCGCATATCTGAGGGCATAGGAGTTGAAGATGATCCCCGCTCATATTTGAGGGTCCTGGAAAGAGTTTTTACTGCAATTTATCCAAAGCTTAGTGACACCGGGTTTGTTTGGATCAATATAGGTGATGCCTACAACACGCCAGTTAATTGGCGCCTTGAAGATCGACAGTTTAGCTCTCTAGGGTCAGACAAGAATGGCCTCGCACCACACAATTCGGCGTACACTAAGCCACGAGCTAAGCGAAAGGCTTTTATAGATAAGTCAGCAGCATGGCTATCTTATGGAAATCTTCTTGGCCTGCCCTATCGTCTAGTGATTGCGCTTTGTGATGCTGGTTATTTGTTTAGAGGAGAGGTGATTTGGAGAAAAAAGAACCCAATGCCTGAAGGACGATGCCGACGACCTCACAGGCAGCATGAGTCGATATATCTTTTTGCCAAATCTGAGAGCCACTCCTTCCGTGTGTCTCCCCCTGTAGGCAGTGTCTGGGAGTTTGCCAACGAGAAAATTGACGGCCTTGCTCACTATTCGAGATTTCCAGAAGAGTTACCAACCCGTTGCATTCAGGCTTACGGTAAGACAGGTCTAGAAGTTATTGTTCTAGACCCCTTTTCAGGTTCTGGAACAACAGGAATTGCAGCTCTCAAACTAGGGTGCGCCTTTTTAGGATTTGAAATAGAAAGCGAGCAGGTTAAGGCTTCTAATGAGCGACTAAAAGGTCCCTTGGCCAAGACATTGCCATTCCTCAATGGCTAAATCGTTCCCATTCCTGCAAGATAAATCGAGAGAACTCATCATCGGGGTTTTTGAAATCACAAACATATATCCGCGCCTGGGCAGCCTGTTCTATCGGAGTTGGCATAGTGTTCGAGTTGCAGGAAAAGCATGCCGAAAAATAACCATCATCTTCGATATCTTTACGCTTGGCACTTCGCTTGTCAACACCCATACTAAGTATTGCTCCCAATTCGCCATGATTCACAGGCTTTGCTGAAGGCGCACTCTTGCAATCCATAGTCCACAAAGGAGATGTATAACCGGCTTTGATGAGTGTTCTGCTCATTGGAACATCGTCCGTTCTACGTTCAGCAAAGCTCGCTTTCACATGAATGACCCCAAAGCAAACCCGCGTCCCGCCCCCGTGTCCAACAATTAGAACGTCGATTTTGTCAGTTTCAAGTCGATCATCTACCCTAAACTGTGAGACAAGTTTAGCCTTTTCAGCGCCTTTTGCGATCAGTATTTCAATTCCTCGCTCGCTTAAAAATGGCCCGTAGTGCCTAACCAAAATTTCCTCGAGTGCCCACCCGCCCGTCCGTTTCCAGCTCTGCCCTAGGTCGAGTCGTGCATATGTCGCCGGGTGGTTAAATGGGTCAAAATAAGCCCGGGAGACGACAAATAGCCATAAATCCGATGGATTTACATGCGGCCAAAGTTGCACTGCACGCAGAAATGCGTTCGCAACGGCCTCTGTCTTTACTGCCTCCGATTGACCACTTCCTGTGATGGCTAAACGTTTAAGGCCGTTGCGCAGCGTCCGCATCACATCATCGAACTCCGCGACTGTTGCATTCACCAACCGATATATCGCGTCGTGGTTAGCGTAAGTGAAGTGCACAACAATATCATTGCCCTCTTGGAGGGCATACGTATGCCTCTCCATCTCATGAGTCAAGTGTTGATTAGCTAACCCCTCATTGAGTTCAGTCAAATTGCTTCCAATTACATCCAATATCGCGAGCAAAGTATCGAGGTTTGGTACACTCTTACCAGATTCAATTCTAGAAATCCATCCAGGTCCAAGGATCAGCTTTTCCTCGATAGTCTCACTTGAAACCCCATATTTCGCTCGCAGTTCCCTCAGCCGTTTAAGTACGGCGCCAACCTTTTCGCTCATTGCCTTTAGAACAGTTCACGAACTGACACGCCAAGAGCTATGGCGATTCTGTAAATATTCATTAGGCTTATATTTCGTTCACCCCGCTCTACAGCACCAATATAGGTACGGTGCAGCCTGCACTTGAGGGCAAAAGCCTCTTGCGAATATCCCTTTTCTATACGTAGTTGCCGAACCCTTTGGCCGAAAGCCAGTTTCACATCCGAGGTCTCTTTTGCCATAGCGTCTTTTTACCGCCATGTTGCCTATGAGTCTACAGACTATAAGTAGCGCAATTATTGCCCATTTTAATTGTCCATGATAAACTGAACTTTATTATGTGATTGGCCACCCAACACCGGCTCCTGCGGACAGCGGCTGCGCTGCTCGGAATCAGGCGCACTTTGCCAGAAATTTGCCATAATGAGTGTGGGGTCTTGCCCACCCCGCCGCTGCCGCTAAGCCCATCCATTAGCCAAAACACCAACGTTCTGCGGATTTCCCCGCAGGAGGTTTTGTTTGCCAAAAAATCGGGGCGCACTCGGGGAGAGTGCGCCCCACTTCGCCATCTAGAATAACAAATACCCCAGTGCCACCGCCGCCAATGTGACGGTGATATTGTCCACGTCTTTGAGCGGCAGGGATTCGACCAGCGTCCCGGCCCAATGCCACTACCCACAGGGTGCTTCGCGAACGCAAACCATTCGGCGACCCCTTTTCCACTTGGGATTTGAGTAGTCCAGAACCACTTGCGCAAGTGTACGTTTGTGCATATAATGTGAGTGATGGACTACCAATGGGATAAAAACAAAGAGCGTATCAATCGCCACAAACATGGAATAGCATTACCCGATGCTATTGCAGTCTTCGCAGATGATAATGCCTTCACTGTAGAAGATGACGATCCAGGCGAAGAACGGTTTGTCACTGTTGGCTCGGATGCGTTCGGAAGAATCCTCGTGGTAGTCTACACTTGGCGTGGCGAGAATATCCGTATCATCTCGGCCCGCAAAGCCACAGCAAGAGAATGCAGACAATACGAGGAACAGCGATGAAAACAGAGTATGATTTCAGCAAAGGTAAACGGGGCGCGGTAGATCCGACTCCTATGGGTAAGACGCGCATCACCATCCGGTTGGATAACGATGTCATTGAATGGTTTCGTCAGGTGGTCACCGAGAGGGGCGGCGGCAACTATCAAACAATGATGAACGATGCCCTGCGCGAGTACATTCAGCGACAAAAAGAGCCGTTAGAATTAATCTTGCGCCGCGTGGTGCGCGAGGAGTTGCAAAATTTGTCAGCGGATTAGAATTTGCAGAGATAGTGGGCTGATGCCGCAGACGTTTTGCATCGTGCCTGGAGCCCTTACTTGAATAACAAATGCCCCAGCGCCACGGCTGCCAATGTGACGGTGATATTGTCCACATCTTTGAGCGGCAGGGATTCGACCAGCGTCCCGGCCAGGGCAATCAGGGTAATGGGGACAAGGTAGCCGGTAAAGGGGCCAACGAAGATGCCGGCCAACACGAACATGTCTAAGATGAACGCCGCCAGCGCCCATCCGCCGATGAACATCCCCAGCGAGCCGGCCCAGGATTTATCCCTGTTCCAGGGCAGTTTCGGGGATTTGAGTCCGCGCCCCATGATGTCGGCCAGGCCATCGCCGCCGCACATCAGCATCAGGGCGACCATGCCGATGGGGGAGTCCTTCCAATAGACCAGGGTCATGACGACGAAGACGATGCCGTAGAAGAGCGGCCCGCGCAGGATCTCGCGCCGGTCGCCCGTGCGGGACATGGCCTTGACCGAGGCTTCGTCCTTCATCACGCCCAGGCCGACCAGCGCAAATTGGGCGGTGATGAGCAGCGGCACCAGCGCAGCCAGCCAGCGCGAATACCAGATGTCCGGGAACATCAGCCAGCAGAGCACGAAGATCGGGCCGGTGCCAATGTGGATGATCTTGCGGCTCAGGCGGCTCCCGATCCAGCCGCGATGGGCGGCAAAGTCCATCAGCCGCAGCCAGGCGAGGGCGATGACAAAGGTCAAGACGAGGGCGAGAAATGGGTTCATGAAACCTCCTCCGTAATGTGGGATAGCTTATTTTACACCGCCCCCGACAAAAGGGTGGTCTCCCTTTTCGGTGTGGTTATCAAAGATGCGCGAAAGTTAACCGCGAAGACGCGAAGAACGCCAAGAAAACCTTTATAAAAAGCCTTCGCGGGCTTCGTTTCTTCGCGGTTCATATCTGGGATCATTCAACCACACTCAGTCGGAAGACTGCCTCGAACAGGCTCCCGTAAGAACAAAGTCAACAGGGAGGCCACGACCACCAATCCGGCGGTCATCTGAAAGACGGGTGGAAAACCCCAGCCGTCGGCCAGCGGGCCGCTGAGCAGCGTGCCCAAGGCTCCCGCCGAGAACATGAAGCCCAGCGTCAGACCAGAAGCCAGGGCCATCCCGCCCCGGATCGTCCGCTGGGCCAGCACCACGATGATGCTGTGCACCGCGCCGGTGAACATGCCCGAAAGAGGGACGAGCAGGTACAACCAGGGAGACCCTCCGACGATTGAGACCAGAAACAATGGAATGCTGGCCAGCGCCAGCATGCTCATGGCGACGCGCTGTTTGCTGAAACGGTCGGCCAGGCTGCCGCCGATCACGTTCCCGATGGCCGAGCCGCCCATGAACAGACCGGCGATCAGGCCGTAAACGGCGGCAGTCTTGCCCATGTCGCTGAGATATTTCGGCACGAAGGTGATCATGTTCTGCTGCGCCCAGGCTTGCAGCGCGGCGACGAGCGCCAGGGCGACGATAAAGCTCTTAGCGACGGCAGGCCGGGATGCCTCCACCGCCTCGCTTTTCGGGGCTGGGAGTGCCACTCCGGATGTCTTCCGCAACTGCCAGGCGGTGTTCAGGCCGATGGGCAAGCCGAGCGCGGCCAGGATGAGCAGCCCTTCCGGCCCGAAGAGGGTCAGTAGCGGGCCGCCGATGATCGGCCCGAAGAAGTAGCCGAGCTGTCCGAAGAGAAAGAACCAGGAGGCGGCCGTCGTTTCGCGCCTCTCCAGGTGAGTCCGCCCGCGTAGCGTGGCTTGCATAACCCCGGCCGGGTGAAAGGCGGCCGAGCCGAGGCTGGCCAGGATCAGGCAGGGGATGGAGAAATGGACAGGCAGGAAGAGCGCCAGCGAGAACAGGCTGCACATCCACAAAATGCCGCCAGCCGCCATCAGGCGGGATTTGCCGAAGTGGTCGGTGATCCATCCGAAGACCGGTTGCGAGAGGGAGGCGACCCAGATGTAGATTGTGGTGACGAGCGCCAGCATGGTGTTGCTCAGGCCGAGTTCTTTGCTCCAGTAGGTGAGAAGCACCGAGCGCTGACCATTGAGTACATCCACGATTAAATGCCCATAGGCGACGGAGTTGAAGAGAGCATCGAGGAGGAGGGACATAGGGATTTACGATTGACGATTGGATGAGGAACAACGGGTGGCGAGTAATGGAATATGGTCTGTCGTCGGTTGTCTGTGGTCTATCGTCAGTGGTAGAGGTCGTGTTCCAGGATGTATTCGTAAACGGAGGGGGACAGGAAATAGCGGAAGGGGCGATCATCTGCGACGCGCTGCCGGATCTGGCGCGAGGAGATATCCACCAGGGGCGCGTCCACGAAGCGGACCTTGCGCGTGATGCCCGGCAGAATGGCCTCCAGGGCGGGGAGGTGGATGGAATCGCCGGGGCGGCGCATCACGCTGAGATAGCGGCAAGCAGATACCAGCTCCGCGGGGCGGTGCCAGGCGGGCAAGTCGCGCAGCGAATCGCCACCCATCAGGTAGACCATTTCCGCGCCGGGATTCTGTCCGGCCAGCAGGTTGACCGTGTCCAGCGCGTAGTGCGGACCGCGACGATCCATCTCCACGCGCGAAAGCTCGAAGGCGGGATTACCGGCAATGGCAAGCTGGAGCATGGTCAGGCGGTGTTCGCTGGGGGTGATGGTTTGGTCGAGTTTGTGAGGCGGGATGGGCGTGAGCACCCAGAGCAGATGCCTCAGGCCGAGCTGTTGACAGGCCTCGGCGGCCAGGATCAGATGTCCGAGATGGGGCGGGTCGAACGTCCCGCCGAAGATGCCGAGCAGGTTATGCATGTCCGAAGTATATCGCGTTTCGTTCAATCCGAATCTTTTACCGCGAAGAAGCGAAGACCGCGAAGCCTATCCAATGCCGCGAAGATGTTCGTCCTTCGCGCCCGAAGATTTCTCTTCGCGGTTCGTTTTTCCCTCAATCCCGAATGACTACACCCCGCGGAAAGACTATCGAATCTTTACCAAATCTTTTCACTATTTTCATGCAATCTTAACTTAGCGTTGCTATGATGAGCATGATCGAAAGGAGAGATAAAAGATGAAAAGCGCTTGGAAGTGGATTCTTGGGATCGTACTCGTGCTGGTCGTTTTCTTCGGCCTGGGGCTTCTGTCCCGCTTCATTGTCCCGCATTACGCGGCTTACGGCTGGCATACCAGCCGGATGCCCATGATGGGCTATGGATTCAGTCCATTCGGCTTCATGCCATTCGGCATGATCTCCATGTGGCTGATCCCGCTGGCGTTCCTGGTCATGCTGGTTCTCGGCATCCTGTGGGCAGTCAAGGCGCTGAAAGGGACGCAGGCTCCAGCTCCTGGCCAGGCGTGCGCACAGTGCGGCAAAGCGGTTCAGCCTGGATGGAAGAACTGCCCATATTGTGGGAACTCATTGTTGTAGCCTGATTTCGGGCTACCATTGTAGCCAGACTCGATCTCCATTCCTAGCATCCGGCATATATGCCGGATGCCTTTTTGTGTTTTAGTTGCACACTGATTGACAAGGTAATACCTTCCCAAAAGGAACCTGTTTTCTCGGAGAAAACGGGTTCCTGGCAATTTTCATGGCTTACGCGGCTCACTCATCTCCTGCCGGACGGTCTGGTATAGATTTTCAGCCTTGAGTTCGTTCAGCGTGTAGCACGGGGCTTCGAGATGATCGGCCAATGCCTGCGCCAGACCTTGATCGAAGGAGGCGTGCTCCATGTTGATCACCACGCTGCGGAAATTGCGCGCCGCGATCTGCTCCGCGAATTGGTACGCCTCCTCCTGGGGCGGCAGCACGCCGATAGAGACGTTCCCTGCGCCATCCGTCAGGACGAGCAGCAGCGGTTCCACATCCGGGTGAATGATTTGTTCCTGCGTGAGCACGTCGTAGGCCATGAGTAGCCCGGCTGCGAGCGGAGTCTTGCCGCCGACGGGGATATCCGCCAGGGCGCGTTGGGCGAGTGTGATGGAGGTCGTGGGGGGTAGGATGAGAGTGGCGCGGTCTTTCTGGAAGACAACCAACCCCACCCGGTCGCGGCGCTGGTAGGCGTCGGTCAGCAGGGACAGGATCGCGCCCTTGGTCGCGGTCATGCGCTCGGCCACAGCCATGGACCATGAAGCATCCACCAGGAAGAGCACCAGGTTGGCGACCTTCTTGACCCGCACCTTGCGCTGCAAGTCGCTTTTCTGGATGGCGAATGCCACCCGTTTGCGCTGCTCGGTGCGACGTTTCTGGTAAGGCGCGGCGGCGCGGATGGTGGCGTCGAAGGCCACATCGTCGGTCTTACCGTTGGCTGGGCGCGCTTGGATGTACCGGCCGCGCTTGCGCTCGGTGTGAGTTCGTGAACGCCGTCCGGCGTGGCGGCGGGCGAGTTTATCCAGGGGGGTATCTAACTTGCGCGGTTCGAACGTTTCCCCGATCTTGACCTTCTGACCGCCATCCCACCAGTGGGCGTCGTGCGCATCGAAGACGGTCTTTTGCAACCCGGGCTCGCTGGGCGGCTGGTCAGGGGCTTCCTGCTCGGCGCTTTCAGTTATGACTTTTTTTTTTGCGCCTCGGCCTCGGCTTCTTTCGGCTCCGGCTCTGAAGGTTCGCCCTCTGAAGACGAGCCTTGCAACTGTTCGATGCGTTCCTGCAACTGCTCAGGCGAGATCTCGTTCTGGTGGAAGGGGCCGCGCTTGATGCGGTGCGGCAGGGCCAGCTCGGCGGCCAGGGCGATATCGCGGTTGGTGATGGCGGTGCGCCCCTCGAAGGCGGCATGGGCGCGCGCCGCTTTCAAGATCACCAGGTCGGCGCGGTGGCCGTCCACGTTGAGCGAGGCGGTCAGCGCGGCGATGGAGAGCAGGTCGCGGCGGGCATAATTGACCTTGTCCACCATCGTGCGGGCGGAGGCGATCTGGCGCGAGATTTTCTCCTCGTGCGGGAGCCACTGCTTGCGGAAGGCTTCCGGGTCCGATTCGAAGGCCAGGTTGTGTTCGATAATGGTCACCCGGTCGCGCGCGTCGCGGATGCCGGTGATGTCCACCGAAAGGGCAAAGCGATCCAGCAGTTGCGGACGCAGGTCGCCTTCTTCGGGGTTCATCGTCCCGACAAGGATGAAACGGGCGGGGTGAGAAAAGGATATGCCCTCACGCTCGACGATGTTCATGCCCATGGCGGCCGAGTCGAGCAGCACATCCACCACGTGGTCGTCGAGAAGGTTAACCTCGTCTATGTAGAGCAAGCCGCGGTTGGCAGCCGCCAACACGCCGGGTTCGAAGTGACGCTCGCCCTTTTGGATGGCTTGCTCGATGTCGAGCGTGCCAACCACGCGGTCTTCGGTCGCCGAGACGGGCAGGTTGACGAAGGGGATGCGCTTCTCTTCGATGGGCAACGGTTCCCCGGATGCGGCTCGCTCGCGGCACTCGGTGCACCACGAGGTGGGCTGGTCGGGGTCGCAGCCGAAACGGCAGCCGCGCACGGCGCGGACCTTGGGCAGGAGGGCTGCTAAAGCGCGTGCGGCCGTGGATTTGGCCGTGCCGCGTTCGCCGCGGATCAGCACGCCGCCGATGCGCGGGTCAACCGCGTTGAGCACCAGGGCGCGTCTCATGCGCTCTTGTCCGACGATGGCAGTAAAGGGATAGATCGAGGGCATAGGTGACTCCAGGTAAGATTATACTGCTTCTTGCTAGACTGGTAAACGCTGGAGGCGATTTTCTGGAAGTCAGGGTTGCCAACTTATCAATTCGCCTTTATAATCTCCGCTATCTTTAATAAACCCTGGAGTCACCTAGATTATGGAACAAAACGACGCCCTCGTCGGGCAGGGGGCCATGCCCGAGAGCCACACACCAGCAGAAGAAACTACCAATACCCATACGAACATGGAAACCTTGCTCAAGGAGGAAGGCCTGACCCTGGATTTTCCGCAGCCGGGTGAGATCCGTAGCGGCGTGATCGCCAGCATCAACCCGACCCAGCTCCTGGTCAGCGTCGGGGCGAAGTCCGAAGGCGTGATTACCGGGCGGGAATTGGAACAGATCCCGGCCGCGGAGCGCGAAGCGATGCAAGTCG